>Ga0209056_10002710_pt1 | contig 18940 bp, 17 predicted proteins | sample GraSoiAngelo_114_FD_185876 | JGI IMG/M metagenome (GOLD analysis project Ga0209056, IMG submission 185876) | Grasslands soil microbial communities from the Angelo Coastal Reserve, California, USA - 14_0903_13_40cm (SPAdes) (version 2) | ecosystem: Environmental > Terrestrial > Soil > Grasslands...
CCGCTTCCAACCCCTTCAACGCAAGTTCCAGTAATCGCTTCTGATCTGGCATGACACCGGCCTCCTCTCGGCCCGCGAACAGTTCGAGTGATTCTACATTTTCGCTGCCCCAATCCCCCGTTTGAATCCAGCTTGGTCGTCGGCCAAATCCACGACTCCCGGGGAAACGAACGTGAATTTTCCAGTTCGCAGGCGTCCCTCTGCATCGCGCATATCCGTTGTAATGAAATTGGTCTGCCAATAGATGAGATCGCTCGCTCGGACGTCAGCGGGGTACGGTCTACCGTCCCGCGGGGCCAAGTACTCGAGGAACTCCACACCTGGACCCGACGGTGCGCGGAGGGTTGTGATTCTCAGACGCGCCCCAAAGACGTTGTTCAGGTGTTCCTGCTCGACTCCGTAGTTTTCACTTTCTGCGACCTGCCTCAGTCCAAGCGCTTCTCTATAAAACTTGAGGCTCGCCTCGGTGTCGTTGACGACGATCGCGGTGTGGTCAATGCCGAGAAACAATTTTGTTTGCGGCCGGTGGATGCCACTTCGGATCACCTTTGCCGGGCGGGAACCAGAGGATTTCGAGGGCGTGATGGTCCGGATCCTTGAAGTAAAACGCCTTTATGCCCGCTGCATTCGTGTTCCATTCGGGCAGTGTCTGCGGTCCTGTGGATGCATACTCGACTTTGTTCTGTCGCAGCCACTCATATGCCCTGTCCATATCCGACACGATGATCGCGATGTGCTGGAACCAGCGATCGTTGCTTCTAGAGTCGGCGGGGATCGGCCGGCCTTTCGGCGTTAAATATTCCGTCAGTTCGATCGACTCATCTCCGAGCTTCATGCGGACGACTCGTGCGCGCACTCCGAATAGCCCCTGCAGGTGCTCATACTCGGAGCCGAAAATCTCCTTGTCGGACACTTTTTCGAAAGATAGGACCTTGGAAAAGAAATCCACTGACCGATCGATATCGCTCACGGTGAGGCCGACAGAATCAAGTGCCACGACAGTAGGTGTACTTCCAGCGTCCGCCACAGAGAGCAAGCAAAAAAATCCGACTAAAGTAAGCAGAAGATGCTGTCGTACTTTATGTTTCATAGCCGCGAATCATTGCCCTGCAAACATCATTCCAGGCGTAAAGCGCGATATAAGCCAGAAGGAGGGCGCGAGCAAACAAACCGCAGTACTGTGTGCTGGTTGGCTCTCGCTGTGCACCTGCCTTCTTTAAGGAAAGTTTTTCGGTTGGATTGATGCGCCATGTCCTTTCATCATGTCCTCTCGACTCGCCGGCCTGTAGTCTTGCACTGGCCGGAGTATTTGATGGAAGGGTTGAGCCTCGGTCTCTTCATGATTTCGGCTTGCACTTTTGCAGCTATCTTGGAATACCCTTCGTCGGCTCTTCATCTTTTGATCCCGAATCCTCCGCTCCGCCGCGTTCTCATGGGCCTGGCAATGGGAGCAACCGCGGTGGCATTGATTTACTCGCCATTTGGTAAACGTTCCGGTGCGCATATAAATCCGTCGACAACGCTTACTTTCTTCAGGCTTGGAAAGATGGAGCCGATCGATGCGCTTTTCTACAGATTTTTGCAGTTCGTGGGCGGTGTTATAGGTGTGCTGCTGGCTCGAACGGTGCTCAGGGAATGGATCGCTCACCGGTCGGTAAATTACGTGGTTACGCGCCCGGGCCGATACGGCGAACTCTGGGCCTTTGTGGCGGAGTTGATGATGGCCGTTATTCTGATGTCCGTGATCCTTTGGGTGTCCAACACAAGGGCGCTGAACCGCTACACAGGCCTGTTCGCGGGCACGCTCGTCATGATTTACATTAGTGTGGAAGCTCCGATCTCCGGAATGAGCTCGAATCCCGCGCGGACATTCGGGTCCGCATTTGCTGCACAAGTCTGGAGTAGCATCTGGATCTATTTCACCGCGCCTCCAATCGGCATGTTGCTCGCCGCCGAACTGTATCTTCGCCTACGTGGACGCGATCGAATCCTCTGCGCGAAGCTCCATCATGAGAACACGGAGCGTTGCATTTTTCACTGCAACTACCGGTAAGACTTTTTTACTTCCGATCGATCTCGGCCAAGCGTGATGAGGGCCAACCAAGAATTTCCTCAAGAAAGCGGACTGAAATGCCGTCTGGTGCTAAAGAAGGTTTGAATTCCATCACGCCTTTCTAGCCGGTGACTAACGCTCGTACGCACACATCCGATTACATCCACGGCTACCTAAGCTCCAGAGCCAGAGGTGCAGTCAGAGCGAGCCATGCTTCTGGCACGAGATGTGCCCATTGTTTCTGTAGAACATTGAATCCACCCGAAATTGCGGTTGTGTGGCTTTTTTGGAGGAACTATGAACAAGAAACTCTGGATTTTAGTTGGCCTTGCGGTGGTCCTACTGGCCGGGTGGGCCTTATTTCGACCGGAACTGTTACTCGTGAACCGGACAGTTTCCGAAAACTTTCCGGCTGCGCCTCGGTCGGCCGCCGCCGGATCGCAGACGCCACGGCAGTTGCTCTCAGGCCAGTTCAAGGGATATGCACATGAAACTGAGGGAACAGCTGCTATCTATGGGATGGATAGCAAACGAATTCTCCGCCTGACGAATTTCAGAACATCGAACGGCCCCGACGTTCACGTCTATCTGGTCGCCGCGCCGGACGCTAAGGACGACGCAACGGTAAAAAATGCTGCTTTCGTCGATCTCGGTAGTCTGAAGGGCAATATCGGAGACCAGAATTATGACGTTCCCGACACTGTAGACCTGGGGAAATACCGGGCTGTCACGATTTGGTGCAGACGCTTTAGCGTCAACTTTGGTACGGCTCCACTCGCTCCGGCGGACTGATTCCTTGAGTGATCTCGGAAGGGAGATAGACCATGGCCTACCAACCGATTGAGAACTACGGAATCATCGGCGATATGCATTCGGTAGCGCTTGTGGGAATGAACGGCTCCATCGATTGGTTCTGCTTCCCGCACTTTGATTCACCGAGCGTCTTCGCACGCATCCTAGACGATAGAAATGGAGGCTACTTTCAGATCGCGGCTCTCGATAGCGCAAAGTCCAAGCAGCTTTACTGGCCCGCAACAAATGTTTTGATCACTCGGTTTCTCTCATCGGATGGCGTCGGAGAGGTAACGGATTACATGCCTGTTGGTGCGGCGCCGGACCAACACGGATATCACGAGATCATACGCCGAGTGAGCATGGTCCGTGGCTCGCTCGACTTCTGCATCGAATGTCAGCCTGCCTTCAATTATGCCCGGGAACGCCATCATACCGATCTGCCAGATGCCGGCGCATGTTTCCGGGCTTCCGATCTTCAACTTGGGCTGGCTACAAAACTGCCGCTTCAGCGGTACGAAAACGGGGTTCGTGCCGAGTTCACGCTCAAAGAAGGCGAAACGGCGGTTTTTGTCCTTCGAGAGATTCCCAAAGACGCCGGTTGCGGCCTCTGCATCGACGAACATGAAGAAATGAACATGTTCATGAAGACGGTAGATTACTGGCGGCGCTGGCTTTCCCAATCCACTTATAGCGGACGGTGGCGTGAAATGGTGGAACGCTCTGCGTTGGTCTTGAAGCTCTTAACCTTCGAGCCAACGGGCGCAATCGTCGCGGCGCCTACCTGCAGCCTTCCTGAAGGCATCGGAGAAGGGCGGAACTGGGATTATCGTTACACCTGGATCCGCGATGCCTCCTTCACACTTTATGGCTTGCTGCGTCTTGGTTTTACCCACGCGGCCGGACGCTTCATGGACTGGCTCTGCGCGCGCATCCATGAGCTCAAGCCGGACGGTTCACTTCAGATCATGTACGGGATTGACGGCCGTCATGAGCTGAAAGAGGAAACGCTGGACCATCTCGAGGGCTACAGGCGCTCGCGCCCGGTCCGCGTCGGGAACGGGGCATATAACCAACTCCAGCTCGACATTTACGGTGAGCTAATGGACTCGGTTTATCTCTACAACAAGTACGGGACGCCGATTCCGTACGACCTTTGGGTCGGCCTCCGACAACTGGTGAACTGGGTCTGCGACCATTGGAATCAGAAAGACGAAGGAGTTTGGGAGGTACGAGGTGGACAGCAGCACTTTCTCTACTCGAAAGTGATGTGTTGGGTGGCAGTCGACCGCGCGCTCAGGCTGGCCGACAAACGGTCGTTTCCAGCAGATCGGGACCGATGGTTAAAGGTTCGAGACCAGATCTACGAAGAGATTCTTAACAAAGGCTGGAGCAAGGAAAAGCAAGCCTTCGTTCAACATTACGGTAGCGACACGCTGGACGCGGCAAATCTGATCATGCCGCTGGTGTTTTTCATGGCCCCCACCGATCCAAGAATGCTTGCGACGCTCAAGGCCATCAATCAGCCGCCTCAAAAAGGCGGTCTCGTGTCGAATAGTCTGGTCTACCGTTACAACGTGGAATGCGGACTGGATGGGTTGGCCGGGGAAGAGGGCACTTTCAACATTTGCACATTCTGGCTCGTCGAGGCCCTGACTCGAGCGGGACGAAAGGACCGGGCCCGGCTCGAAGACGCGCGGCTGATCTTCGAGAAAATGCTGACCTATGCCAATCACCTCGGGCTGTTCGCTGAAGAAACAGGACCGAACGGAGAAGCATTGGGAAACTTTCCCCAGGCATTCACACACCTTGCCCTGATCAGCGCGGCATACAACCTGGATCGCGCACTCAGTAGACGAAATTGATTCCTTCGCACCGGAGGTGACCCATGGCTGCAGCATCCGATTACGATGTCATCATTATCGGCAGTGGCGCGGGTGGCGGAACCCTCGCATACGCACTCGCGCCGACGGGCAAACGGATTCTGTTGCTGGAACGAGGCGATTACGTCCGGCGCGAGAAAGAAAACTGGGAAACGCGGGCGGTCAATGTCGATGGACGGTATCAGACCAGGGAGGTCTGGCGCGACAAGGCAGGGAAACCACTTCGTCCTCATACGAATTATTACGTTGGTGGTAACACCAAGTTTTATGGCGCCGCCTTGTTCCGCTTACGAAAGGAAGACTTCGGCGAGATCCGCCATTACGGAGGGATTTCTCCCTCGTGGCCTATCGACTATGAGGACCTCGAGCCGTACTACACAAAAGCAGAACACCTTTACCACGTACATGGCGAACGGGGCGTCGATCCCACCGAACCTCCAACCAGCGCAGACTACCCGTATCCGCCAGTCAGTCATGAAAGCCGGATCCAACAGTTAAATGATGATTTCAGACGGCTGGGACTGAATCCGTTCCATGTGCCCCTTGGCATTATGTTGAACGAACAGAACTACCGCGTCAGCACGTGCATCCGCTGTAACACTTGTGACGGCCACCCATGTCTCGTGAATGCAAAATCGGACGCGCAAGTCGTGTGTGTCGATCCGGCCATCCAGTATCCCAACGTGACATTGTTGACAAATACGCATGTCGGACGGCTCGAAACCGGTGAGGCCGGCCGCGAAGTGACCAAAATAGTCGTCAGCAGAGAGGGTGGACGTGAAGAATATCGTGGCAGCATCGTCGTTGTTTCATGCGGCGCCATAAACTCGGCGGTCCTCTTGTTGCGCTCGGCTAACGACAAACACCGCAACGGGCTCGCAAACAGCTCCGGCGTCGTGGGGCGCCATTACATGGGTCATACGAATGGAGTGCAGATGGCCGTTTCGCGTTGCCCGAACCCTACCGTTTTTCAGAAGACGCTCGCTGTCAACGATTTCTATTTTGGCTCCGAAGAATGGAACTATCCGATGGGGCATATCTCATTTGTTGGCAAGCTCGACGGAGTGACGCTCTCGGCGGGAGCCCCGGCAATCGCTCCCGGCTTCACACTCGACCTGATGGGAAAACATTCGCTCGACTTCTGGTTAACGTCAGAGGATCTACCGGACCCGGAAAACCGCGTGACGATCAATCGAGACGGAGAGATCGTGTTGAGCTACACGCCAAACAACACAGAGGCGTACACGCGCCTTTCCGAGAAGCTGTCGGACATGATGCAGCGGCAGACAAAATGTCCGATCCATGGTCACGATTGTCATATCGGGATCTTCGCGCGAAATCTTTTTATAGGGCAGCGAATACCTTTGGCGGGTGTCGCACATCAGAACGGAACGGTTCGCTTCGGACGCGACCCCAAGACGTCTGCGCTGGATACCAATTGTAAGGCCCACGATTTGGACAATCTTTATGTCGTGGACGCCAGCTTCTTCCCTTCCAGCGGAGCGGTCAATCCGGCGCTGACGATCATCGCCAATGCGCTGCGCGTGGCAGATCACTTGAAGCAGAGGCTGTAACAGCAACGGAGTGGCTCAGGAGGAAAAATGAAAGCCATAGCAGTCTATCCGGGAAAACCGAACAGCGTCCATCTGTGTGACGTACCTGATCCGAATGTGAAAGATATTGCCGGCGGCCGTGGAGTCCTGGTCAAAGTTCTTCGAGTCGGCGTAGACGGGACAGACAAGGAGATTAACGCTGCTGAATACGGCGCGGCCCCGCCCGGAGACGACTACCTCATCATGGGTCATGAGAGTTTTGGCCGCGTCCAGGAGGTTGGACCTAACGTCGGCGAATTCGAGCCGGGCGACTACGTGGCTGCCTTGGTGCGCCGGCCTGGATCCAGCTTTTACGATCAAATCGGCGCTCAGGATATGACGACCGACGATACATATTTCGAACGCGGGATCAATCTCAGGCACGGATTCCTCGCGGAGTATTATGTCGATTCGGCGGACTTCCTCATCAAAGTTCCAGAGGGCCTGAAGGCCATCGGTGTCCTGATGGAACCAACCAGTATTGCCCAGAAGGCCATTCGCCAGGCTTACGAGATCCAGCGCCGTCTGGCAATCTGGCGGCCGCAGCGCGCCGCCGTAGTGGGCGCAGGATCGCTTGGTCTGCTAGCCTCGCTGTTTCTTCGACTGCGGGGGCTGAAAGTCGTCACTCTGGCGCTCAGTGAACCACCGACACAGAACTCCGAACTGCTGACTGAAATCGGTGTGACGTACGTCAGCACAAGACAAAAGAGCCTGAAGCAGGCGTCGGAAGAATTTGGGCCATTCGATCTCATTATCGAAGGCTCGGGCTTCTCTCCGTTGGTATTTGAAGCCATGGAGACGCTCGGGAAGAACGGAGTCCTGACAATGGTCAGCGTGACCGGAGGCGAACGAAAGATTGAGATACCAGCCGACAAGATCAACCAGGGGTTTGTCCTCGGCAACAAAGTCGCTGTCGGCTGCATCAACGCTGGCCGAGTCGACTTCGAGCGTGGAGTGCCAGATCTGGCGCAAGCCGAGTTGGCTTATCCCGGCTGGCTTTCGAAACTCCTCACGCATCCCGTCAAAGGATTGGAAAACTATGAGGAGCTGATCAGGACCCTTACCGAAACCAAAGCCGCCATCAAAGTGTTTTGCGAAGTGGCACCACTTTCCTGACGCGACCTATGGAGTGATAGAAATGCCAAGTGAACGCCCTCTCAACATTCCCGTCCTGTTGGGCACTACCCGCAAGGGACGCATGAGCGCCCACGCTGCCCGGTTTCTTCTGGAGCAGGTCGGCAAGCGCGAACGTGTTGTTACGGAATTGATCGACATCACCAAGGTTTCGCTTCCCATTGATGATGCGGGGGAGGCCATCAAGGACAAAGACCTGTCCGAAAAAATGAACTCGGCGGACGGGCTTGTGATTGTTGCACCCGAGTATAACCACAGTTTTCCAGGTCTGCTGAAGCATGTGCTGGACAGCAACCTCAAAGAATACATCCATAAAGCGGTCGGAATTGCCGGCGTCTCCGCCGGCCCCTTTGGCGGCACGCGCGTGATCCAGAACTGCCTCGCCCCGATGCGCGAGTTGGGGTTCGTCACCATTTTCTTCGACGTCAACTTCAGCAACGTCTTCACACTTTTTGACGAATCCGGCAATCTGCTCGACCCCTCTTTTGCGAGACGAACGGACAAATTTTTGAACGAACTGATCTGGATGGCCTCTACATTGCGATACGGCCGAGAAAACATCCCTCTGAAATAAGCCAGGAGTGCAAATGGCGGAAACCAAAACCAAAATGACTTGTCCCTACTGCGGCGCCGAAATGAATCAGCACGGCGAGAAGCTGATGGAACCCAGGACGGCGGAGGAGGCGCGGAGAATCGATCCGAAACTGGGCGCACTTGTCGAAGAGTTTCACACGTGCCCGAAGTGCGGCAAGGGCGCGGCGAGGCCCGGAAGGTAACAGCGATTTCATTCCGGCGTCTTGTGTTTTCTTTGCGCCGCCCGTGGTGACCGGATAGTGATCTATCCGTTGCAATACCGGCATCGTTTATGGGGGCCTACATTATCTCTGGCCTTCATTTCTTTGTCATCGCCCTCTTTTTCGCCGCCCACCGACGCTTCATTAGGTCCGATAACTTCTTCCTCCCGGCGGCTGTCAGTCTGCTCGCCGGCTGCGCTGACCGCGCTGCCGATTGCGGCTGAGGATTGGCGTCTGGTTGTGGTCTGGTTTGTGGCTGCGGCTTCTCTGGCCACCACTACCCAGGCGCTAAGTGGAAGTATCCCCTGGCAACTCGATGGGCGTGCGATGTTTCCATCAGGCGTGTCTATTTCATGCTTGTGCTTGTGGCTTCAATGATCGTCAAAACGTTGGTTTTCTCGTTCAGGTTTGCAATTCCGCACGCGGTGTTCTTGCCGCTTGCATTGAATTTGCATCCGAACAACTCCTCAGTCTGCGCCTTGCACTCACCTTGATCGAGACTCGCGACCCACCAACCGGATCCAGCCGGTTTTTTGCCGCGATTGCCCTTTCCATAGGTCGCGATCAAGAAATCGCCATTCCCGGAAGAACCGTCCGTGCACTGGAACGATTTGTCGGCGTACGTGTAGAGCACTTTGTCGGTATCATCCCACAGCAACTGTGCTTCAACTGGATTACCTGTTCCATCCAAGTCGATTTCCTCGACCCAGAAGCTGTTATCCTTCGAGGTCTTCGCCATGGCCTTTCCTTTACCAATCGTTGCCTGCTTGGATTGTTGCTTCGCGCTTTGGCTGGGCATGGGGTTCGTCGCCTTGGCGGTGACCACGGCGGTAACTTGGTAGGTGACTACTGGACCCTGAGCAGATGACGCAGACTTAGACTGCGCGAGAACACTCAAGCCAAACACAAGTAGAGATCCCATTACGATCAGTCCCGCGACGGTTAGTACTTTCCTCATATGTCATCCTCCAATGGCTAGTCTTTCCATAATCCGCGTGCATGCAGGATTCCTCAACCGAAGGCCGCAAGCTAAAGCCGCCGGTCGAGGAATTGTTTTTTCAGCGCTTCCGTTGCGCTTTGGCCAAATAATCCAAGCGGCGAAACCAGACAACAAAGGACCAGGCTAAGGACGAATTGGATGTCGTGTTACGTTTCTTATCGATATGTCGAACGGAAAGAGGCAAGCAGTTTGTGATCCTAACGAGGTCGACACTCTCTCTTTGACGGCCAAGGTCCAACGTCGCGACTCCTCATCACGTCGTGAGAGAAAACTCATTCCGTCCTGGCGGTGGCAGGAAACACACGACGGTCCGCAACAACCCCAGCGTTTCATAGACGTTTCCGTACGGAGAATTGCATGGCAGTTTCCTGCCTCCATCTGTATATCCTCAGTTCACACTCGCTTGCTCGTTACTGGCAATGGCCTCGTTACACACAAAACCACAGGCGCTCTACCCTCCGCATTCCTCAGCACCTGCAGAATTTAGATTTCATATCCGTAAGACCTTCATGGACTATGTCGCCATGCAGAGCTGCACGTCCGGACGCAATGCATTCTTCACCGGCATGTATCCGCTGCGCACGGGCATGATCCCCCCGCAACTGCCGGGCAGCCCGACCTACCTGAAAGCGGGAACTCCGGCGCTGGCCAGGTTTCTGCTGGACCTCGGTTACAATACGGGTGAGTTCGGTAAAAACCACCTGGGCGACCACACCGAGTCTCTGCCAACAGCGCACGGCTTCCAGGAGTATTGGGGCTACCTCTACCACCTGGATGCGATGCAGGGTGTCAGTTTCCCCGACATCAACAAAAACCCGACCACGCAGACCGTCGCTCCGCCGTGTAAGAACACGCTCATCCCGGGTATCCCTGAAGTTCCAGGCGCCGTGGATCCCAGAACGACGACCTGCCTGACGCCCCCGCGCCCGGTGATCTGGTGCAAGTCTGCAGACGGTGCAGAGAAGAGCCAGATGTGCAAGGACGAGGGCCCTCTCACCCTGGAACGATCGAAAACCGTAGACGAGGAAATTTCTGCCAGGGTCATCGACTTCCTCGACCGCAACGACCCGAAGAAGACCAACAAGCCGTTCTTTGTCTGGTACAACCCGGCTCGCATGCATGTCGCTACCGTGCTTTCGGACAAGTACATGGCCATGGTGGGTGAGCACGGGGGCAAAGATTGGGGCGTCAACGAAGCTGGCATGAAGCAACTGGACGACAACATCGGCTATGTCCTCAAGAAACTGGAAGACATAGGCGAACTCGACAACACGATCGTAGTCTTCACCACCGATAACGGCGCCGAAGCGATTTCCTTTCCGGACGGCGGCGTTACGCCATTCAAGGGACAGAAAGGCGAAGCATGGGAAGGCGGCTACCGCGCTCCATTGGTTGTGCGCTGGCCGGGTCACATCAAGCCGGGCACGGTGAAGAACCAGTTGTTCGCCGCCCTCGATTGGCTGCCCACGCTGGTGGACATTGCCGGCGGGCCCAAAGGAGACGCGCTAAAGCAGACGATCGAAGCCGGCAAATACCCCGGCATCGTCAGGACCACGCTCGACGGCTTCGACCAGCGAGCCTACCTCGAAGGCACGTCGGAGAAGTCGGCGCGCGATGTCTTTTTCTACTACTCGGGCGCGACGCCGTCCGCGGTGCGCTACAAGAACTGGAAGATGTATTACAACATGTCACAACCCGGGCCAGAGGGCTGGATATTGCCCCTCGTCCCGTTCCACTTCACCCTGGTCCAGAACATCAAGCGCGATCCCTTCGAGCAAGCGGTCGGCTTGAGCCAGAAGACGGCCATGAGCCTCGGAGGCGCGCTTGGTGGCCCGGTGACCGCATTTCAGTACGACTGGAACATGCTGCCCATCGGCCAGCAACTGTGGATGAAGGAACTCGAGTCGTTCAAGACCTACCCGCCGATGCAGACCCCGGCGACCTACAACCTGGATCGAATCCTGGAGGAGGTCAAGAAGGGCGCCGAGCATCCGGACAGTTAGTCCGAGCGTAAAAAAACGGGCGCCCCCGTCCTGAGAGCGCCCGTTCAATAATTCATTCACGGGCGTCCAGCCGTCACCAGGGTTGTAGTCCGTCATGGCCGCCGCAGCTTCAACCGTCGAAACCCTCCGTCAGGTTTCCATTCACGGTGTAATCCTTCGCGCCACCTTTGGCCGTGTCTCCCTGTTTCGTGAGTATCCGGAAGTACCCCGTTAAACGTGGTGATGCTGATATTCCCCTCCTGCGAGGAGGGGAATATCAACGAACGCGCGATCTCATCATGGAGGAGATTTGGCAATGCACCTTGTTGAAACGTTGGGACAAAAAACGCGCTCACTACGAACTAGTCCGGATACACGACCGGCTTCTGCATCCATAACATCTGTTGTGTATGGTACGACCCGCCGTCGTCGGAATCCTCGTGATCGCGGTACTGGCTGTTGTTGTGCGGCGCCGCCCCGCAGAAGTGCAACACCAGGAAATCAAATCATCCATCGCGAGTTCCCCCAAGTACATCGGCGCTGAGCGTTGCGCAGGCTGTCACGCTGAGGTGACGAGGGCATGGCGGCAGTCCCATCATGCGCAGGCGATGCAAGAGGCGAATGCCTCAACAGTGCTCGGAAATTTTCGCGACGGACGTTTCGCAAAAGACGGATTGACCTCCAGCTTTTATCAAAAGGACGGCAAACAGTACGTTCGCACCGACGGACCGGACGGCAAGCTCGATGACTATCCCATCGCGTACACATTCGGCGTCTTCCCGCTGCAGCAGTACCTCGTGCCATTTCCAAATGGCCGCCTTCAGAGTCTTGTCCTCGCCTGGGATTCGCGAAGCAATCATCAAGGCGGCCAGCAATGGCTTCATCTTTATCCAAACCAGAAGATGCCTCACACGGATCCGCTCCACTGGACAGGGAGAAACCAAACCTGGAACTCCATGTGTGCAGAGTGTCACTCAACCAACTTGCGCAAGAATTACGATCTGGCGAAGGATAGCTACGCCACCACGTGGTCCGAGATCAACGTTTCATGCGAATCCTGTCACGGACCTGGCTCGAACCACGTGGCATGGGCGCAATCACGGAATAAGAACTCCGATGGCCTGGTGGTTCACCTCCAATCCGGCAGCGGCGTGTGGCAGCTCGAGGAATCATCCAATAGCACGATGCACTGGAAAGGTCAGGCCCGCACGCGAACCGAAATCGAAACCTGCGCACCGTGTCACTCCCGGCGTCATCCGATCAAAAACGATCACCAGGCGGGCGAGCCATTTCTGGATGCGTATGTGCCGAGTCTCCTCGATGAGGGCGTTTACTTCGCCGACGGACAGATTCAGGAAGAGGATTACGAGTACGGTTCATTCGTGCAAAGCAAGATGTATCACGAGGGAGTCACCTGTTCCGACTGCCACAATCCGCACAGTCTCACGCTTTCTTCCAAAGACCTGAACTCCGTTTGCGGCCAGTGCCATTTGCTGGCGAAGTTCGGTGCTGCCGAGCATCACCATCACAAGACGAGTTCAGCAGGAGCTCTTTGTGTCAACTGCCACATGCCGTCCCGAACATACATGGTGAAGGACGTCCGGCGGGACCATAGTTTCCGTGTGCCGCGGCCGGATTTCTCGATTGCTTATGGGACACCCAACGCCTGTAACCAGTGCCACAACGACAAGTCTGCAAAGTGGGCAGAAGACGCAGCAGCGACATGGTATGGCGCCAGCCGCAGGCGTGAACCCCACTTTGTCGAAGCTCTCGATGCGGGCCGTCGAGGATTGCCGGAGGCGGAAAAATTGCTGACGTCGCTGATCGCGGACTCTTCCAAGCCGGCTATTGCGCGTGCTAGCGCACTTTCGCTGGTTCCGCGATACCTCAGCTCAGCCTCTCTTTCTGCCGTTCAGGCCAGTCTCGGGGACACCGACGCACTTGTACGCACCGCTGCCATTCGAGCCCTGGAGCCGCTTCCAGAACAAGCGCGCGTACAGCTCGCCGCCCCTCTTCTCGCCGATTCCGCTCGGTCCGTCCGCATCGAGGCCGCGCGCCTTCTTGCCGGGAGCGCGCGGGAACTATTGCCGCAATCCCGAAAGGCAGTCCTCGACGCTGCAGTATTCGAGCGAATCGAGTCGGAGATGGTCTCAGCGGAACGCCCTGAGAGTCACATGAACCTGGGACTGCTGTACACGCAAATGGGCCGCCTAAAGGACGCGGAAAACGAACTGCAGACCGCACTCCGCCTTGAACCGGGTTATGTGCCGGCCTTGGTCAACCTTGCGGACTTGTACCGCATTCAACAAAGGGAGAATGACGCTCAGCAGTTCCTGGAGAAAGCCATCGCTGCCGCTCCGAACGCCGCCGAGCCCATCCATGCCCTGGGTCTGCTGAAAGCGAGACTCGGCCGGCAACAGGAAGCTCTTGATTTGTTCGCGAAGGCTGCAATGTTGCAGCCGGGAACGATTCGCTACGCGTACGTCTATGGTGTGGCGCTTCATTCCTATGGCCAGGTGGAGAAGGCGATTACGGTGCTGAAGAAAGCTCACGACACGCGTCCTGCGGACCGGGATGTCTTGATGGCTTTGATCGCATTCCAGCGTGACAAAGGGGATGTTCCGTCAGCCATGGTTTACGCGGAGAAGCTAGTTCAGCTGAGTCCGGGCGATGCCCGGGTCATAGGCCTCAGGAACAGCCTGAATCAACCGCAGCAGTCCTCGGACAAACACTGAATTTAACGCTAAGAAGAAATGGATTACGCCTGATGAACCCCAATGCTGCCTCCGTTCGAATCCTTTGGACGGCCATAGTCGTGTGCTTCTGTTTTTTGCTTACCGCGGCCTACGTCAGACGGATCAGAACTGGAAACGCATCTTCTCACGGAGTGCGCGGGCGCATCGCTACGGGGCCGAACACCGGTAAACGTATCCGCACCTGGGGCTGCGGCGCCGGAGAATCTCAAGAGCCGGAACCATCCGCGCGGCCCTCCATCGTCCCGGTCCCTCCTCCAGCGTCTGGCGCGGAAGCCTGCGGACATCGAGACAGCTCCTTGACGAAGAGTTGTTTCGAATTCAAACCGGAGCGGTCCGCCACAAACATCGGATCCCCTGCATCGAACGTGTGCTAAGCGATTGACATAATCGGGCAATTATGTGACTGTAAATTTATGGAGGGATAGACTGGGATCCGCATAACTTTGCGGTGTCTATGCCTTCGACAAACGTCAGCGGACCAGCGAAGCCCAGCCTTTCCCGCCTCGATCTTTCTTGTCGAGGAACATTATGGTCCTAACCAGACAAATTCTATCTATTTTCGTATCCTGTGCCTTGGCAGTCCCAGTTTTTGCGCAGGGTACATCGCAAACCATGGCGACCGCGTCTTCCGCGCCAAGTGCTTCCGAGTTTCAGCAGTTGGTTGCACCGATCGCCTTATATCCGGATGCGCTCGTGGGCCAAGTACTTGCGGCATCCACATACCCAACCCAAGTTGTTGAGGCAGACCGTTGGCTTCAACAAAATCCGGGCCTGAAAGGCGAAGCGCTCGGCAGTGCCGTGGACAAGCAGCCATGGGACCCGAGTATTAAGGGCCTGACTCAATTTCCTGATGTACTCAACAACATGAGCAAGAACATCACATGGACGTCGGCCCTCGGCGACGCCTATTTCAATGATCCCCAAAGTGTGATGAACGCTATCCAGGCATTAAGGAGGGGTGCCGAGAAAGCCGGTAATCTCACGAGCAGTTCACAACAAACGGTCAAAACGGAAGGCCAGACGATCATCATTGAGCCCGCTGATCCTACGGTTGTTTACGTACCGTCCTACAGTCCGGCAGTGGTCTACGGAACAACAATCGCGCCCTACCCGGGATACTCCGGCTGGGATGTCGCTGCGGCCTCAGCCCTCTCCTTTGGTGTTGGAACGCTGGTCGGCGCGGCAGCTGGAGGATGGGGCTGGGGATGGGGTCACTGGGGAGCGAACTGGCACGGTGGAAACGTGTCCTTCAACCGAAACGCATATGTCTCGCGAAGCAACACTTTTGCGAATCGGAATTCGGCATTCAACCAAGTCAACCGGGCTAACGTGAATCGGAACGCAATCAATCGGAATGCAGCCACTCGGAACGCCGTAGACCAGGGCATTCGGAACAAGCCTACGGCGGGCACGTTCAATCGACCGTCCAGCGTTCAAAACTTCGATCGGGGCGCCGGTCAATTCAATCGCGAACGCCAAAGCGCGGCCATGAGCCGCGGCTTCTCCGGAGGTGATCGTTCGTCCATCGGATCGCGCAGCGGTGGGTTTAGCGACTTTAGACAAGGCGGTTCGGCCCGATTCGACAGTGCGCGAGGACGCTCCAGCTTTGGCGGCGGTGGCGGCGGGTTCCGCGGCGGTGGTGGCGGCAGAGGCGGCGGCCGTCGTTAGAAAGCAGGATGGAGGGATTGATATGAGAAAGCGTACAAACAGTGATTATGCTGGCCGGCGATCGATCCGTATTCTTTCGTTGGCCGTTCTGCTCACTCTACTCGTTCCGGTGGCAATGCTTGCGAGTGTAGCTCAGGCGACACCGCAGAAAACTTTCAGGTCGCCGGCGCAAGCCGTAGAGGCGTTGTATACAGCCGCGAAGATGAACAACAGTGCCGAGTTGACTCAGATTTTCGGACCGCAAGCTAAAGACCTGTTGTCTTCCGGCGATCCGGTCTCGGACAAGGCCGATCGCGAACGAGTTGTAAAGAAGTATGACGAAATGCATCGGCTTGTCACCGAACCGGATAAATCCGTGAGGCTCTACCTCGGGGCGGAAAACTGGCCCTTTCCGATTCCTCTCGTGAACAAAGGTGGAGCCTGGTCTTTCGATACAAAAGCCGGCAAGGAGGAAATTCTTTACCGGCGGATTGGCCGAAATGAACACGCCACTATCGATACGCTTGGCGACCTGGTAAAGGCACAAAAGGAATATGCGAGCGTTCTGCGCGATGGCTCGTCAGTGAAACAGTACGCACAGAAACTGCTGAGCGACGATGGCAAGCACAACGGGCTATATTGGAAAACCGCCAAAGGAGAACCGCAGAGCCCGATCGGACCTTTAGTCGCTTCCGCAAGTGCCGCTGGGTATAAAAAAGCGAAGGAAGGCCCGACTCCATTTCATGGTTACATTTATCGAATACTCGAAGGTCAAGGGAAAGATGCGCCCGGCGGTGCGATGAGCTACATGTCCAACGGAATGATGACTCGTGGATTCGCCATCGTGGCATATCCAGCGACGCATCGAAATTCTGGAGTCATGACGTTCATCGTCAATCAGGACGGCAACATTTACCAAAAGGATTTGGGAACACGAACGGAAGCAATCGCAGCGGCGATGAAGGAATACAACCCGGATAAGACCTGGAGCCCTGCGGAATAAAGGTTAGCTAGTTTCTGTCGCGAAACTGGTCGATTTAAAAAATGCGCGGTCACAGTCCGCGCCTACAGCGTTGATTTCTCTAACTGTAGGTGCGATCTATGACCGCACATTTGCAGTTTTCTGTCGCGAAACTCCGCGGCGCGGAGTGGGTGCAAGGCGTTGTTCCGTGCGGCAGCAGTTCGCCGCCGATACCGAACTCGTCGACGAAATCTGTGCAGAGAACGAGAAGTCCTCGCAACACTTAAGATAACGAACAGAGCATTCACATTGGGAGAACTCGTTGTTTGTCGCCTCTGTCCACTCACTTCTGAGACCGCTCAAAACGGCGTTAATCCGAAATCCTTACTCTCAGCGGAGGATAACTTTCAAACATTTCCGCAATCAGCTTTGTCGTCTTTCTTGAAGCCTTGTCGAGCTTATCGGAAACGGATCCTGTGGTCACTCCTCGCCAAATCGCTTTTTCGGATGCCGCGTCGAAAAGGTCGACGACCGTTGTACCTTCAAGATACGTATCCACGTAGGTGGTTGCCCAACCGGGGCCACCCCAGCCCCAACCCCAGCCCGGTCCCCATCCCCAGCCGTCGTAAAAAGTATTCACCACTTGTTTCTGCTGGATTGAAGATCTAGCCCTGACGCCCAAATCGGCGCCGGTAGTCACTGGTTCGAGGCCTTTGGCGGAGAGTTGGGCGTTGACGGCGCTAACGATACGATCATCCATTAATGGGTTTTCCGTCTCCGGCTTTTCCATCCACATGAAAGTTTTGTATTTTGAAAAATTCACGCTGTGGTCGTAATCGACTCGGACCTTATGCGCGAAGGCGAAGCTTGTTGCAAAAAGGATACCGACGAATACCGCAATAATTCTTGGTACTCGCATATTGTTCTCCTTACTTTGATTCTCGATCTACTAAAGGAATGCGCGCAAGGGGTGGGTATCGGGCGTATTGAGGGCAATGCTTTACCGGAGAAGACTCACCAAGACGCTGACCCAACTCTTGAGGGTAAACCGGCTTGGACATCTACTCCTCCGTGACTTTGACTAGTGTGCTTGGTAGCTCTTTGAGAAACCGTTTGGGCCGTTGGTTACGGTGAAAGAGCCGTCTGCCTGCGCCGACACTTTGATCCAATATGCGACCCCATTTTGAGCCCGTTCGGTGTGGGCATTGGAGCGATCGGCATGACAGCCTGTGGTTTGTCTGTAAGGTTTGCAATGAAGATTCCGGGAATAGGATTGGGTTTTCCGGCCCCAGGCAAGGATGACTTGATGGTTTGGCCTGCGGAAGCGAGCACGTTGGTGGTTCAGATTTGATAACTCTAAGTGCTGGATCTCTCGGCTACTGACGCTTTTCCCTGCGATCATCAGGGAATCAATCCGCATTCGAACATTTTGTTGGCGATAGGAGCCGCCACTTTATTGATGAATGCGGAGCGGATCTGCGGATCGTTGCGCAGGACCTGTAGGGCCTCCTGTTCCTTGGGCGATTTGGGTTCGCTCTTTTGTTTCCACAACTGCTCGCAAGAGGACTGCTGATACTTCTGGATAACCTTGGTCGCGATTGCATCCATGATCGGGGTTTGACCGCGTGCGACAGTCCAGTAAAGGACTATGAGCAAGAGCGCAAACAAGCAGGTATGTTTGATCACTGTTGTTCCTCCAATCTATTGGTCGTGGTGCATCCGCGCGTCCAAAGTCAGCTAAGCCCGCACTGTTACCCAGCCCGGCCCGTAGGAATCCGGATAAGTGAAGGACGCAAGTTTTTTTCGCGGTTGTCAGCTTATTGGTTTTGCTGGTGAACTTGAACTGGATCGATATAGTCACCGGCTGGCACGGCTCTTCGCCTCGGCGGCTGCGGCACTGGTCCGTGATGCACGTCACACACGCTTTGCGTTTAAAAGGAGGGGAGCGGCGCCACACACGCCAAAAGGACCTAACGGTGGTTTCGCAACACACCGGTGTACCTTCGCATCCTCTTGAAGGTATGGCGTTGCCGAAGGGACCCAAGTCGTTCGGTTGTAGTTCCGTCTTTGAAGCGTGATTTTCGCGCTGGCCATACCACCGGCACCCCGCCTCGCACCGAATTTTTACAGACGAAGTCCTGCAATAGTACAGGCTAGGTGAACTCTGGATTTGGGCATGCATTGTCTCGGTCCTGAACAGAATCCATACGGTTGTGAGGAGCAAAGCATGATCAAACATTCGTGTCTGTTTGCTTTAGTGGTCGCCCCGCTTTACTTGAGCGCCCACGGAGCTCAGGAATATCCGATCATGGATATGGTCGCCAACAAAGTTGTCCAGAAGTACCA
>Ga0209056_10002712_pt1 | contig 18934 bp, 17 predicted proteins | sample GraSoiAngelo_114_FD_185876 | JGI IMG/M metagenome (GOLD analysis project Ga0209056, IMG submission 185876) | Grasslands soil microbial communities from the Angelo Coastal Reserve, California, USA - 14_0903_13_40cm (SPAdes) (version 2) | ecosystem: Environmental > Terrestrial > Soil > Grasslands...
TCTTTGAACTTCACAGCGGCTTCTGGATTAATCTCCATCACACCCTCTATCACCAGGCTCGGCTCCGCAAAGACGCTGCATCCCCGGACAAACCCAGCAAGACCTCCGGCCCCGCGCTGAAAACCCCGGCGGAGGCAAAACCCGCTTACACCGCCGCGGAACAAAAGGCCTGGGAAGACGCCGTCTCCTATTACGCCGCCAATCTTGCCGACAAGGACCTCCTCTTCTCCAGCGAACTCGTCCAGCTAAAGAATCAGCTTAGCGATTTCGAGGATTGCGACGAGCTTACCGGCAAAACCAAAAAATTCTGCGACGCCGGCCTGCCCTCAAAACTGGCGCAGGCTCTCGAAGCCGCCGCTCCCGTCTACCGCGCGCATCTCTGGCCGGAGCACGACCGCGCCAATCGCCGCTGGATTCTGCGCGTCGCCCCGCTCGTCATCGAACAGGGCGTCGGCCTCTCCGAGCGCCTCGCGGACATTTATGAGACCCACTGGCCGCGCCAGAAAATCCGCGTGGACGTCGCCGCCTACGCCAATTTGGCCGGCGCTTACACCACGCTCGATCCCCTGCGCGTCACCATCGCCAGCCTCGACTCGCGCAATCAGGACGCGGAAGCCCTCGAAGTTCTTTTCCACGAAGCCTCCCACGGCATCGCCGAACCGGTGCAGGACGCCATCATTCGCGAATGCCGCCAGCGCGATAAAGCCATCCCGCGCGACCTCTGGCACGCTCTGATTTTCTACACCACCGGCGAAGTCCTCCGCCCCGTTCTCGTCTCTTCTGACGCCACTCCCCGCGGCGCACTGGACCTTCGCTCCTCCAGCAGTCCCGCCGGAAGCTCCACCTCTGCCTCCGGAAGCTCTCCCACCGGTTCCCGCGAAAACTCCCGCAGCACCTCCGCCGCCGGATACACTCCCTACGCCCTCCGCGAAGGCCTCTACGAACGCGGCTGGAAAAACTATCTCGACGTTCTCCAACGTTTCTGGCAACCCTACCTCGACGGCCGCGCCACCTTCAGCGACGCCATCGCCCGCATGGTCTCCTCCCTCTAAATTCCGCATTCTGCGGAAAAACCCATCGCAACCGCATCTTGTAGCGCCGGCTTGTCCTGAGGTTCGAAGGGCATCCCTGCCCGCTCTTTCCCCTTGTAGTGGCCGGTCTTCAGACCGGTACTCTTCTCTCCGGCGTGGCACGGTCAACCTGCGCGGCACTCGATAAGAGCGAAGGGCACCTCATCCCCCTTCCCCGCGATGAATTGCCAAAGTGATATCCGCTCATCGTGTCCCATTGTGACGAACGACGTGCAATGCCAATTTGCCCAACTCTCAACCGCTCAACGCTTTACAGCCCCGTTCGAATGATACACAGAAAGTAATTAACACGCGGTATATCTTCCTGCTATCCTTTCAGCGTGTTTGTCGATCAGCATCCCCGCCGACGGGCCTCTCTAGCTCGTCCACCCCGGTTCCGTCACCGTGACGAAAACCGCGTTGCTGTAAGTCCTTTGTTTGCCACTCTTACAGATCGCTCGCAAATCGCTGAAAAACCAAATACTTTAAGTCCTTTCCTTGCCACTCATACAGACATCGCGCCCGTAAGTCCTGCATTTGCCACTCATACGAAAAACAATAGGGGTGTGTATCAACTCTTCCCATTTTGGAACTCGCTTTGTCGGTCGGGGCATCCCGGATACAGCTTCGGGACCTTCTAACCTTGCAACGTTCCTTTCTGACTATCCACCCGTTTGTCCCCCGGCCGCCGATATGCTAGGCTTTGCCTTGCAAAAATCGTCCGGCCCTGCGCCGCGCAATTCCCAGCGATGCGCACGTCCTTTCCCGTTTGTCTCCCTGCGGCGCCCCCTTGGAGCTGAACGTCTCTCCGGAAAGAACGAGGCCCAGCTAAGAACGAGGGAACACCCAGCCCATGGCAGCCCGACAAACCGCCTCGAAAACTGAAAAATCTCCCGTGGAGATCAAGCTGGCGCACTCGCCGGATTCCGACGACGCCTTCATGTTTTACGCTTTGGCCACCCACAAGCTCCCCACGCCCGGCTTTAAGTACACCCATATCCTCGCGGATATCCAGTCGCTGAACGACGCGGCTTTGACGGAGACCTACGATGTCACTGCCATCAGCTTCGCCGCCTATCCCGCGCTGCGCGACAAGTACATCCTCCTCGATTGCGGCGCCAGCTTCGGCGAAGGCTACGGCCCCATCGTCGTCTCCAACAAATCCCTGAAGCCCACTGAGCTTGCCGGCAAGCGCATCGGGGTTCCCGGACTGAAAACCTCCGCGTATCTCACGCTGAAACTCTTCGAATCAGACTTCGAGCCGGTCGTTATGCCCTTCGACAAGATCATTGACGCCGTGCAGAACAATCTCGTCGAAGCCGGCCTCCTGATTCACGAAGGCCAGCTCTTCTTCCCGAAACTCGGACTGCACCGCATCGTGGATCTCGGTGTCTGGTGGCAGGAGGAAACCGGCTTGCCTCTCCCGCTCGGCGGCAACGCCGTGCGCCGCGCGTTGGGTCCGCAAATTGGCCGCCAGATCGCCAAAACTATTCGGGACAGCGTCTCCTACGGCCTCGAGCACCGCGAAGAAGCCTTGAACTACGCCATGCAATTCGCCCGCGAAATGGACGCCGAGCTCGCCGACAAATTTGTGGGCATGTATGTCAACAATTGGACGCTCGGCTACGGCGAAAAAGGCCAGCAAGCCGTAAAAGAACTGATCAAGCGCGGCACCAAAGCCGGCCTGCTCCCCGCCCCGCCAACGGTGGAATTCCTCAGCGAATAAAAATCGCCGCGAACTTATGTCCACTCACCCTTCTCAAAAAACAATCTGCTTCGCCGCGCTCGTGCTCGTCGCGCTCGGCTCGCAAATTTCGCCAGCGGCAAACGCGCAGACTCCCGCGAAGCCGTGGCCGCAGGAAGCGGTGCGCAGTGCGCATGGAATGGTTGCTACCGACGAGGCTCTCGGCTCGCAGGTTGGCGTAGACATCATGAAGCGCGGCGGCACCGCCGTGGATGCCGCTGTGGCCGTAGCATTTGCGCTGGCGGTCGTGGAACCGGCAGCAGGAAACATCGGTGGTGGAGGATTTATGTTGATCCGCCTGGCCGGTGGAAAAACAACGTTCTTCGATTACCGCGAAGTCGCGCCCGGAAAGGCCTCACGCGATATGTACATCGGGAAAGATGGCAAGCTCGATGAAAATGCTTCTGTGATTGGCTACCAATCGGTGGCCGTGCCGGGTACCGTCGCTGGATTGGAATTGGTGCTGAAAAATTACGGCACGATGAAACTTGCAGACGTGATGGCACCGGCGATTCGGCTTGCGAAAGATGGTTTCGCGGTCAGCGAAAAATTGTCGCAGGAACTGGCGGAACACCGGCCGGAGCTTGAACAATTTCCAGCGAGCCAGCGCATTTTCCTGAACGGCGGAAAAATGTGGAAAGCCGGCGACACGCTGAAGCAGCCGGAGTTGGCGGCGACGCTGAAGCGCATCGCCAAGAATGGCGCATCGGAATTTTATCGCGGTGAAACGGCGCGAATGCTCGTGGATGAAATGACGAAGAACGGCGGACTGATTACGCTGGAGGATCTTGCAAACTACAAAGTGAAAGTTCGCGAAGTCTTGCATGCCAAATACAAGAATGGGGGGCACGACTGGGAATTGCTGACCGCTCCGCCACCCAGTTCCGGCGGAGTCGCAGTAATCGAATCCTTGAACATGCTCGAAGGAGTACCGCTGAACGGCTGGAACGATCCGCAGAGCGTCCACAGGGTTGCGGAAACCATGCGCCGCGTTTTTGCCGACCGCGCGGCGTATCTCGCGGATCCTGATTTTTCGGACGTGCCGGTCGCAGGCTTGACGGCTCCGTGCTATGCGAGGGAACGCGCGTCCACGATCGATCCCGCGAAAGCGTCGTCGAGCACAAGTGTGAAGGCGGGCGATCCTCGTGCCTGCGGAAAATCAGCGAGCAGCAGTAACTTGCCACAAACGATTGTCAGTCTCGGCGAAGGCCCGCATACCACACACTTCTCCGTCGTTGATGCAGCAGGAAACGCAGTGGCCAGCACCTACACGCTGAATGACAGCTACGGCTCGCACGTCACAAGCTGGGCGGGATTTTTGCTGAACGACGAGATGGATGACTTCACGACGCGACCGGGCGCGCCGAATGCGCTGTACGGTCTGATGCAATCCGACGCGAACGCTATCGCGCCGGGGCATCGCCCGCTTAGTTCGATGACGCCGACGATCTTGCTCCGCGACGGAAAGCTGAGCTTTGTCACCGGTTCGCCGGGCGGGCCGATGATTATTTCCGCGACGCTGCTGAGCGTGATCAACTGGATGCGTCTGGGAATGGAACCGCAGGCGGCCATCAACGCTCCAAGGTTTCATCACCAGTGGCTTCCGGACCAGATTCTGATGGAGAATGAGTTCCCTGCCAGCCTGGAGAATGACCTGAATGCGCGAGGCCATAAAACCAAACGTCGCGGCCACATCGGCTTGGTGAACGCCATCGGAATCGACCCGCAATCCGGGGAACGGCTGGGCGCCGCCGATCCGCGCGATGAGGGCGCAGCCGTGGGATACTAAACAAACAGATTCTTCGACCCGATCATGCAAAGATTACTTTCGACCTATTTATTCGTATCGCGAAAATTGACGCCCGAACTTCTGGGGCAGATTTCCGATGCCAAATTCCAGGGCGTGGAGATTTTTTGCGCGCGCAGCCACTTCGAATACGCGGCAAAGGCGGAAGTCCAGGCGATGGCCGGCGCTCTCGAAGCGCATCGATTAAGGCTGGTTTCTTTGCATGGACCGACGAGCCGCGACCTGAGCGCCACGCGAGAGAGCGGCACGCCGCTCTCCATCTGCGAGGTCGAGCGGGTGCGGCGCATCGAAGCAATGGACGAATTGAAGCGCGTGATCGACGTCGCCGATGATTTGCCGTACGCGCGGTTGATTCTGCACATGGGCGGCTCGCGGGAAACCGCCGATCTGCGGAAGCGCGATGCGGCTTTCAGCACGCTCGAACACCTGGTCTTGCACGCGCATCACGCGGGCGTAACGATTTGCGTGGAAAACACCACCAGCGAAATGGGCGAACCCGCGTATCTTCGCGCTTTTGTGGACGAAACGCGGCTGACGGGCCTACGCTTCAATTTTGATATTGGCCACGCGCACCTCGCCGACGGCCCCGAGGGAGAGCGCATTGAAAAAAGTTTCGCGCCCTTGCGCGAACTCGTCTCCTCCGTGCATCTCCATGACAACCACGGCGAAAAGGACGAGCATCTCGTGCCCTACGACGGCTCGATTGAGTGGCCCGCAGCCATCAAACTCCTGAAGTCTGCGCCGCAAACTAGTTTGCCGATTGTGTTGGAGTTGAAGGAAAAGACGGGGCCCGATGCGCCAGGGGCTGCGGAACAGTTGGCCGCCGCGCGAAAAGCCATGGATCGCTTTGAAAAAGCATGGGGTTAGGGCGGCAAGCGCGATCAGTAGAGTTTCCATATAGCCAAGCCTTCAAGAGATTGGCGGTGCCGGGTGCACCGGGACGTCGGTCAAGCGCTGAGCAGCGCGTTTGATCACGGGCCGGCCGTGGGGTAGCGGCAGACGGCCTCTGGTAAACTGTCGATTTGGCATTTAGCCAAAGAATCTCACTATGACGACGATCACGATTGAGCAGGCGGGAAAGTACGACGGGCAGGAAGTCACGCTGAAGGGGTGGCTTTACAACCTGCGGGAGTCGGGGAAATTGCTGTTTCCGATTTTTCGGGATGGCACGGGAATTATTCAGGGCGTTTGTGCGCTGAGGGAAAATCCGGAGGCGTTCGAATCGCTGAAGGGGTTGACGCAGGAGTCGAGCGTCATCGTTACCGGCAAGATACGCGCGGAGAAACGCGCGCCCGGCGGTTTTGAAATCGGCGTCACAAAAATTCAAATCGTGCAGAAAGTTCCGGAGAGCACTCCGTTCCCCATTCAACTGAAGGAACACGGTGTCGATTTTCTGCTGGATCACCGCCACCTTTGGATTCGAACTCCGAGGCAGGCGGCGATACTGCGGATTCGCGCGGAGGCCATTCGCGCGGCGCGCGAGTACATGGACGGGCAAGGTTACACGCTGACGGATGCACCGATGTTTACTCCCGCGGCTTGCGAAGGGACCTCGACTCTTTTCGAAGTGAATTACATTGATGACCAAAAGGCATACCTGACGCAGAGCGGCCAGCTCTACATTGAAGCGACGGCCATGGCGCTGGGCAAGGTATATACGTTCGGGCCGACGTTTCGCGCGGAGAAATCAAAAACGCGGCGCCACCTGACGGAATTCTGGATGCTGGAGCCGGAAGCGGCTTACGTCGAGATGGACGAAGCGATGGAGCTCGCCGAGGGACTGGTCACCGCCATCGTACAGTCCGTGCTGAAAGACAAGCCGCGCGAGCTGGAAATGCTGAAGCGTGACACCACGAAGCTCGAAAACGTGAGGCCGCCTTTCCCGCGCATCAGCTATGAAGACGCGATCGGGGTTTTGCAGAAAAACGGCAATCCCGCCAAGTTCGGCGACGATTTCGGCGGCGACGAAGAGACAATCATCTCGAAAGAGTTTGACCGTCCCGTGCTGATTCATCATTACCCGTCGGCGATGAAGGCTTTTTATATGCAGCCCGATGCCCAGCGGCCGGAACTGGCGCTGGCTTTCGACATGATCGCTCCGGAAGGCTATGGCGAAATCATCGGCGGCAGCCAGCGCATCCACGATTACGATTTGCTGCTGAAGCGCCTGCGCGAGCACAATCTGCCGGAAGAGTCTTTTCAGTGGTATCTGGATTTGCGACGCTATGGCAGCGTGCCGCATTCCGGCTTTGGAATGGGCCTGGAGCGCACGGTCGCCTGGATTTGCGGGACGGAGCACATCCGGGAAGTGATTCCCTTCCCGCGCATGATTTACCGGGTATACCCTTAGATTTCGCTAAATGCTGCACCGTGACTCGTGACTTGTGACTCGTGAAAAAAGGACGGGTCGCTCCATCGCCTGCTCACGAGTCACGAACAACGAGTCACGGATAGGACATGGCGCAAAAAGTTCGCATCATCGGGGTACCGATGGATCTGGGGCAAAGCCGCCGGGGCGTCGATATGGGCCCTTCCGCGCTTCGTGGCGCGGGGCTGCAAACCAGCATCAAGAAGCTGGGTCTTCAGGTGGAAGACATCGGCAATCTTTCGGTGAAGCAGCCGGAAGAAATGCCGATCGGCGAAAAGCGCGCCAAATATATGCAAGAGATTGCCGAGACCTGCGGCGATGTCGCGGCTGCTGCTGAAAAAGCATTGAGCGAGGGTTTTCTTCCGCTGGTTCTTGGCGGTGATCACTCCATAGCGGCGGGCGTCGCCGCCGGTGTCGCCAACCATTTTCGCAAAGAGAAAAAACAGATCGGGTACCTCTGGCTGGATGCGCATGGCGACATGAATACGCCGGAGTCTTCGCCCTCGGGAAACGTGCACGGCATGCCGCTCGCGGCCATCATGGGTTACGGGGCGCCGGAGCTCGTCGACCTGCTCGGTTTCAAGCCCAAAGCCGAGCCCGGCAACATCGTCATCGTGGGCGCGCGCGATCTGGACGCGCAGGAACGCAAAATCGTAAAAAAGTCCGGCATCCACGTCTTCACCATGCGCGACATTGACGAACGCGGCATGCGCGAAGTGATGTCCGACGCGTTGAAATATGCGATGGACGATACGGCGGGCATTGCCGTCAGCCTTGATATGGACTTCGTCGATCCTTCCGACGCTCCCGGTGTTGGCACACCCGTGCGCGGCGGCGTCACCTACCGCGAAGCGCATCTGGCCATGGAGATGATCGCAGATACGGAGTCGATGGTTTCGCTCGAAGTCGTCGAGATCAATCCCATTCTCGACGAGCACAACCGCACTGCGCTACTGGGCGTAGAGCTCGTCCTTTCCGGCCTCGGCCAGAAAATCCTGTAGCGCATCTTGCACCATACACGTAGCGCAGAGACCGTTTAGTCGAATGGTATACTCAATCCATGTCTGGCTTTCTCCGCGCCAACGCTTCCGGCAATAGAGCTGCTACAAATAGAATCGCAATCGTTCTCGGACTTTCTCTTCTGTTGTTCACTTGTCCTTGCAGAATCCTTAGGGGAAGCACCGGCACAGTGGAAAAGGCGGATCGTATCGAGGTTCGCAAGGCCGAACGCGTCATGAGTCTGCTACGGGATGGCAAAGTGCTGAAAACATACAAAGTCGCCTTGAGCCGCGTCCCTGTGGGACCAAAGGAGCGGGAAGGAGATCACAAAGTTCCTGAAGGTCAGTATGTGGTTGACGTGAAGAATTCCCGCAGCCGCTTTCATCTTGCCCTGCATCTCTCCTATCCAAACACTGCAGACCGGGAACATGCACGCAAACTGGGTGTGAGGCCTGGAGGGAACATCGAGATTCACGGCCTCGACAGTAAACTCGCCTGGGTTGGAGGACTGCATCGTCAAGTAGACTGGACAGATGGGTGCATTGCCGTGACCAACTCTGAGATCGAAGAGATCTGGCGACCGGTGTCCGTCGGCACCCCGGTTGAGATACGCCCTTGAGAATTTTTGAGCCGCCTGTGACTGAAGCAGTGCGAGTCGTAGATTTGTCGCTTTTCCCCCTTAGACTGCTACGATTTATTGTCCACTTCCGCTTGCCCTCCGTTGTCAGTTCAGAACGGGATGGAAAACATCCACGCACCAATCCTCTTTTTTCACTTATAACTGAAAACTGAGCAAATCGAACAGCTGCACAGCCCGGCGGAATGAGACCGACTCGTGACCCCTGACAACAAGAAACGACTTAGAGTTGGAGTTTTATTTGGCGGACGCTCCGGCGAGCACGAAGTTTCGCTCGCATCAGCGGCTTCCGTGATTCGCGGGATGGACCCGGACAAGTATGAAGCGGTGCCCATTGGAATCACGAAGGAAGGGCACTGGCTCGTCGGGGCGGGCGCGCAAAAGATGCTGCCGGAGGTGTTGAAGGGCGGGCGGCGCGTGAAGATGACGGCGGACCCTTCGGATGCCGCGCTGGTGCGCCTGGACGGCAGCGGCGGGGGACAACGGGTCGACGTCGTCTTCCCGGTGATGCACGGAACGTTTGGCGAGGATGGAACGATTCAGGGGCTGCTGGAGCTGGCGGGATTGCCGTTTGTGGGGGCGGGTGTTCTTGGCTCTGCCGTTGGCATGGACAAGGACGTTTCGAAGCGGCTCTTGCAGGTGGCAAAGATTCCGGTCGTGCCGTGGATCACCGTGCAGCGCGTGGAATGGGAGCGCGATCCGAAGGCGATTCGAACGGCGATCGAAAAGAAATTCAAGTATCCGGTGTTCGTGAAGCCGGCGACGCTCGGTTCGTCGGTGGGAATGTCGAAAGCGCATTCGAAAGCGGAGCTCGGGCCGGCGCTCGATCTCGCGGCGGAATTCGCGACGAAAATCCTGGCCGAGCGTTGCGTAGTCGCGCGGGAAATTGAAGTTTCCGTGCTCGGGAACCACGATCCGAAGGCTTCGGTTCCCGGCGAGATTGTGCCGCACCGCGAATTTTACGATTACTCGGCAAAATATCTGGAGGAAGGCACGCAACTGCTGATCCCGGCAAAGCTGAAACCGGCTCAAGTGAAGAAAATTCAGAAGTGCGCGGTGGATGCGTTCCGCGCGCTGGAGCTGAGCGGAATGGCACGCGTGGATTTTTTCCTGGAGAAAAAAGGCGGCAAGATCTATCTTAACGAAGTGAACACGATCCCGGGTTTCACTTCGATCAGCATGTATCCAAAGCTCTGGGAAGCCAGCGGCATCCCCTTCCGTGAACTGATCGACAGATTAATTGACCTCGCACTTGAGCAGCACGCCGAGAAGGCCCGCACAAAATATCAGATCGAACTACCGGAAGGCGCCGGCGGCGCGCTCGAAGCCTAATTCTCTACGAATTCAAATTCCGCGCGACGAATTGCGCTGTCAACTCACAAATCAGCGCAATGGATAGCCGGATTCGCCGGGGAGTAAGCCGTCGACGCGGAGGACCTTAACGCCGGGCCGCAGGTCGCCGGCATTGACGTAACCGATGGCGCCGGGATTGCCTTTCACTCCTTCTTGCAAGATACCGAAGGAGTAGAGAGACGCGGGCGGATCCGATACCTCCGCGCGCATCACTTTCGCGACCCAGTATTTCGTGTATCGCTCTTCCGTCATCTCGAAGACGACCCGAAGAACGACTTCCCGCTCGGGCGCTCCGCGCGAGCGCATGAGCACGAGTACAGGCAAATTGCCCTTCCAATACTGCCGGTCACCGAAGTAGATTTTCCGCAGTTCGGACAGAGTCAAGTTGCTCACAGGATTGGTCGAATTCACGACAATGGCGACATCGGTGCCGGCTGGTGTTCCGGCCGCCCGGAAGGAAATCAGCGAGAAGACCACCAGGCAACCAAGCACGAGGGAAATCCGCAGCTGTAGGTGTGTTCTCATGGTCATCCCTCAGAAGGTGAAACAGGTTTGCAGGAAGAACCCGTTGACGACGGGGTCCGTGGCTCTGCGCTCTGTGTGGCGGTATTCGGCCTTGAACACGGCAAAGTTGGTTATGTCGTAGCGAACACCTACGGTCGAGCCCGTCAGGGCATTCACCAGGGGCGCGGGCTGGGTGGTGGTAGTGAACAATGGATCGCTGGGGTTTATGTTCGACCATTCGAAGCGGTAATACGGCTTCCACTTGCGCGCTTCTCCGGGCAGGCGGTAAGCAACCTGCACGTAGGCCGAACTGCTGTTGAATTCCTGTTGGGTCACCGTGTTGCGGTGACGGACGTGCGCAAACTCCGCCAAAAACTCGGGAGTCTCCTTGGTCCAAACAACGTGTGCCGAGGTGATCAGTTCGCGGAATTGGGGAGTGCCGGTCAGCGCCGGCGAAGGCGTTGCCAAATCGCCGTAAACCGCGCCGCCCACTTGCAAGCCGTTCAGCGCCGCCGGGCGTGCGAAGAGGTTCGCAAACCAAGCCCGGTTGTTGTTGACATCGCCGCCATCGCCAGGCCGGGCGATATTGCCAGACCTGCCATTTCCGAGGCCGGCCGTGTATCCCAACCCGAGCGGTCCGGAAGGAATATTGCCCTCAGCCTGCATGCCGACGAAGTGCACCGGCTGGAAGCGTCCACCAAAGCGGATCATCTCCGGGCGAGCGATGGTAGTTTGCAGCCACAGGCCGTGGTGAAAGGCGGTATTCCAGTAGTTGATCGGAGTGTGATAGCGGCCAAAGGAGAGCTTGAAAAAGTCGTTGTAATCGTAGCGGATCAGCAACCGCTCGACGTCGACGTTATAGACGGTCGCCGTGGGCGTCGTCTGCGCGGTGAAGCTGGTCTCTCCGAAGACGGAGACCTTCTCGGAGAGAGGCGAGGAAAGATGAAGTATGAACTGCCCCATGTTGAAACCGCTGTGGGTGGTCTTATCGTCGGTCGCGGCAAAATCCACGTCTCCGAAACCTCGGAAATGAAGGGCCGGAAACTTCCGCTCCGTGCCATTCGGCGCTCCGCCCTGTCCGCCGGAATGATCCATGGAGGCGACAGTGTCCTCGTGCTGCGCCGAAGGAACGGCGGGAGTGGACGGCGGCGGAATCGGTTCGCCGGCCGCTTGCGCAGTTGTGACGGCGTTCTTGGATTCTTTTTCTTTCTGCAGTTCGGCGACGAGCTTTTCAAGTCTTTCAATCCGAGCGCGCATCTCCTGCATTTCTTGGTCACGCTCGTTTGTTGACGCACTCTGAGCCGCAGCGCACATCGGCAAAAGTAGAACCAGGGCAAGCCGCCCCCACACGCGATGCATACACACCTCCCTGACAATGTTCCATCGTAACCACACGGCGTCCTGAATTTCCAGTTTTGGAGTCGATTGCTCCGGGAGGGTTACTAGCAGTTTCGAATCCCGATTTTCGCAGCGGAACAGGAGGGCGTGGATTTGGCACATTTCTTGCTTGTGGCCTGACAAATGTCGCTACTGATTGCGAAAGTGACCCAAGACCGGGTCGGCGCGATCCACGCCTTTTACTCGGAGACACAGACTCTGCTACGATTTTGGTTGTTGCTGCGAAGTGCGGGGATGGCACCGAAGCAACTGCAAGTTTGAATCTGACGCTCGCGGGGCAGGAGACTTCGGAATGTCACTTCTCGATCCACCTGCTGCAAAACCGGAAAAATCACGGGCCATGGCGTTTACGATTGCGGCGCTGACGCTCGTCACGGTCGTGGTGCTGTGGTTCACGTTCCGCTACTATCCGGAAAAAAAAGTAGCGGAGCGTTTCTTCAATGCGGTGGTCGCGGGCGATATGGCTCAGGCGTATCAGCTCTGGAAGCCCAGCGCGAGCTACACGATGAATGATTTTCTCGCGGACTGGGGGCCTCAGGGTTACTACGGGCCGGTGAAGAGCTACGCGATCGAACGCCTCAGAAGTCCACGAGGTTCGACCAGCGTGGCCGTCACGGTGAGAGTCAGCCCCTATTCGCCGATGCCGGACGCGAGCGATGCGGAAAAGAGCCGCAAGACGCGCGTCGTGGAAGTTTGGATTCTCCCAAGAGACAAGTCCTTCAGTTTTCCACCGTAGTCATTTTCTTTCGCCAAGCGCTTCTCAGAAAAAGTCACCCGCGGATATCGTCGAGGGCGTGGAGGAGTTCCTGCCGGGTGACGCTGGCGGTGCCGAGTTTGCCGACGACGACGCCGGCGGCGGTGTTCGCGAGCATGGCGGCGTCCGCGAGGGGTGCGCCTGCGGCGGCAGCGAGCGCGAGAGTGCTGAGAACCGTGTCGCCGGCGCCGGTGACGTCGAAGACCTGGCGGCCGGTGGCACTGCGCTCGATGCCGGGCTGGCCCACACGTGCGTAGGTGACTTCAAAGCTTGTCGCGGGAACATGGAGATGACGGGCCGACGTTTCTTCGAAGATGCTCATTCCCTTTTCACCACGGGTGATGACCACGGCGCTGCAGCCGAAATGCGCGAGCAAGGCGCGGCCGGCTTCTTCGACGGATTTTTCGTCGGCGAGGGAACGCGTGACGTAGAAGCCGGCTTCCTTAGCGTTGCAGACGATGGCGCGCGCGCCACGATACGCATAAAGGCGCGACGTTTTCGGCTTCACGAAAACGGGAACTTTCAATTGATGCGCGGCGCTGAGGACGCGGTCGGCGAAGTCGTCGGTGATGAGACCTTTGTCGTAGTCGGAAAGCACGAGCGTGTCGAGATGCCTGAGTGCGGAAAAAAGCAGACGCAAGAGTCTTTCCTGGGTTTCCGGGCGGAGCGGTTCGCGGCGTTCGTGATCCACGCGAACAACCTGCTGGTGGCGAGCAATGATGCGAGTTTTTATCGTGGTGACGCGCTTCGAATCGCTTACAACTCCTTTGTGCGTGATGCCTGCAACTCGCAGGCATCGGTCCAGAGCTCGACCGGCTTCGTCACTTCCAATCACACCAAACGCTTCGACCTCTCCTCCGAGTGCGGCGATGTTTACGGCGACATTTCCCGCGCCGCCAAGGCATTCACTTTGCTCGACGAAGTCAACGACGGGAACCGCCGCTTCCGGCGAAAGGCGCGAGGCCGTCCCCCAGAGGTAGCGATCGAGCATTAAGTCTCCGAGGACGCCGATGCGCTTGCCGCGCAGGCGGGGGAGCCATCGTTTCAGGCGAGGAACGGAATGGGAGATGTTGCTGGACATGCGGGCCATTCGTTTTTTTCTAACCCTCCCGGAGCTACTCTGGAGCGATCGTCGCTTCTTCGCTCAGCATCACGGGAATATCGTCGCGCACCGGATAGACACGGCGGCACGCTCCGCATTTCAGGCCCGAGCCATCGGCGAGCAGTTTCACCGGCTCCTTGCAAACGGGACAAACGAGAATGTCGAGAAGTTCCTTGGAAATGGGCATGTGTGCCTCCGTCAGGGATGAAACCATTGGACGCCGAGCAATCTGGCACTGTATCAAAGGGCGTGTAACGCGGGCAACCGACTGCCGGAAATAGCTGCGAAGTACGGGCGCTCTCTGGGTTGCAACAAATGGATTCGGCTTGACCGTCTTTGGAAGCGGGCGTAGCGTTCAAAATTGCATTCTCCCGCGTGAGATTTTCCATGAAAAAGGGCGATCGGCTGTGCAAAAAGATTTTCTGGGCTTTTCTGGCCGTATTGTGGCTGACGGCAGCTGCTTTTGGCCAGTCGCAGCAGGATACTTCGCAGTCTTCGCAGCAACCTTCTTCGCAAACACAATCGCAGACGGAACCGAAGAAAAGCGAAGCTGGGGGAGACGCGACGAAGAAATCGGAGAAGGAAAAAGCCAAGCCGAAAAAGGTATATACCGAAGACGATTTGTCCGGAATGCGCGGCAATGGCGTCTCCATCGTGGGGGATGAAAAACCAGCGGGCGGCGGCGCGGCAGGGGCGAAGAAGGCCACTGGAAAACCGAAGACGGGCGTGGTGCCGAAGTCCGGACGGGACGAGGCATATTGGCGCGGGAAGGCCCGTGTGCTGCTGGATCAGATAGCCGCAACCGAACAGCAGATTGCGAAATTGAAGGACGACATGAAGAAGTACGGGACCGGCGGATTTGACGTGACCACGGGAATGAAAGACAACGTTGCGTACATTGAGGATTGGAATGGCCAGGTAAAAGATCTGGAGAGAAAAAAAGCGGACCTCGAGAGAAAAGTGGACCAGTTGCAGGAAGAAGGGCGGAAAGCGGGAGCCGAGCCGGCGTGGTTCCGCTGAGGGCGCGCGGAGCACGAACCAAAGCGGGAAAAACGCAGCGTGGGGCTACGCGGCGGGAAGAGACGCGCGAAGGCATCTGGCCCTCGAAACTTTTGTGCAGGAAAAAAGACCGAGACCAAAACTGACCGTCGGGCCAGTAGTTTTTGGAACGACTTTCGCAGTAACCTGACAGCGATTGCAGGTTCGTCGTTCCCTGCTCAGGGAGAGCACCCGTGTATTGCGACCGCTGTGGACTGAATTTCCTGCCCAAACAGTCCGTTTGCACTCGCTGCAAAAGAGTGCCGACGCGGTACTGGTTTCAATTCATGAGTCTGGTGACGATATTCGCCGCCGTGCTCTGTAACTCGCTGCTGGGAGTATTCCTGCTGCCGCGGTTGGCGATGGCGAACCACGGGAGGGCGCTGTTTCGCGCGTGGTGGTGGTTCGATCTGAAAGCGGCGATGTATGGATGGGTGCCGCTGGCGATCGGCTTGCTGGCCTGGGACTATTTCGTCTGGAAAGACGCCCGGCCCAAGGTCAAGGGCTGGTTCACGCGGAAGCTGCTGACGTTTTCTCTCGCGGCAGGGGTGGCGCCGCTGCTGCCGTGGTGGATTCCGGCGGGGCAGCCTCCGTCGCAATTCTTCGAGATGATTGGGCGGCATCAAGGCGTTCCTATACTGCTCGCCTGGGGCGTGGTGCTGGTTGTGACTATACTGCTCTGCATTGACCCCGAATCGCGCGACTATTTGCTGGGGCACGGCAGAACGCTGAGCATGGTCAGCACAGGGATACTTTTGCTGGTGCTGACGATGACGGTGGTCGGCTGGTCGCTGACGTACTGAGTGCGCAGACCGCGCGCCCTAGGCTCTGGCTCTGCCCGGAGGACATCAAGAGCGGGGCCTACAGACTTTCCCTTTCCCTTCCTCTCATGTCCGGGCATCCCGCCTTTTTTAATCTAAAGTAGGGAATGCCAGCTTAGCTGTACTAATGGTCAGGATACTTCAAGGAGACAGTTTCGAGCTAAATCCTTGCGAGCGAAAGGCCTTCGCGTTTCAATGGAATTACTATGAGAAACGCCAAAATGCGAGTCCCTTTCGCAATGTTGCTGATCTGCACGTTTGCTGGGCCGTCGTTTGGACAGCAACGAGTGTTTAATTGGCTGCCTGCCAATGACGAAAGCGTGCGCCTGGACCCTGCGTACTTTCACACGGCGCGGACTTATCGGCCGGGGCCGGATGGCGGGAACAATCATGTGGACATCAAGGCGCAAAAGCCGATCACGATTTTCATGACGCCAGCGGAGGACTGGAACCTGGCGCTGCAGCATCCCGAGAGCATCGTGAACCTGCGACGCATCTGCCTGCGGGAACATGTGGTGGAGACGACGTACGTCTGCGACATGCCTCCCGGAGCGCTGACACTGGTTATCCAAGACGAGCGAAACAACCCGGATGCGGCGGTGTTCGCGGGACTCGGCGCCGTGTTAAAGCCCAATAGCAAGGTAGATCAAGCGGTGGGAGTGGGAATTGCGACGATATTGACGGGGCAGGGATCGGTCACGCGGCGATTTGTTTCTCCCAATGACGTCCACATCCAATACTACCGCTGGGATTGCGTAGAAAACTGCATTCAACCGGAGTACCAATGGACGCGGCAGATCAAAGAGAAGTACCAGCTGACGTCCTTCTTGAAGGTGTATGGCGGGTTCACGCCGGACCATGACGGCGAACAGGTAAGCATCAAAATCAAATCCCCCGTGCCGATGGTCGTGGCGATGCTGCCGTCGCAAGTCGCGAACCAGCTGCACACGAGGCCGGAGATGTTTGAGTCTGCGCTGGAGAAAAATGGCTGCCAGCAGCGGGGCGTTCAGTCTTTGCAGTTCGAGTGCAAGTTTGACGTAGCCGATGGCCCGCAGTCGCTCATCGTTGTGCCGGAAGCCAGCGCGCGCGTCCCGAATCACAAGAAGGCGGAAATTGAGATGCTGGCAGCAAGATGCGTCGCCAATTGCGCGCTGCTGGAAAGCAAACGATAGAGAATTAGGGCCCCTCTTGCTGACGGATTGGCCTGAAGACTTTTTGATATTTCTTTTTGAAAATCAAGACCCTTGCACGCACAGCAAAGACAGCATCCGGCCTAAGGATGCTCCACGCACATGGCTCCGCGGGAAGCCTGGTCGGTATCCCAAGCAAACTGCGATTTCTGCGCCGACAGCAGAATGCTTGTCTTACAGTTCACAATGGCTGCGGTCACTTTGGCCCCAGTTCCAACTATAAGCGAATAACCCCAAGGGCCAGAGTGATCCAGTCATAGAGTAGAGCGTTACAACTTCCGATCTCGGCTAGTTTCTCTAAGTTTCATCAACATCTTGCTCAAAATCAGAATTCCTGTGCGCAAAGCCCGCGTAGGGGTTCGTGTGGGAACAGACGCGGAACGGAGTTGGGCTAGCGGGCAGTCCAGCCGCCGTCGATGAGGAGGGTGTGGCCGGTGATGAGGGAGGAGGCTGGGGAGGCGAGGAAGACGACGGCACCGGCAACGTCCATGGGCACGCCGATACGGTGAAGGCCGGCGATGCGCTCGAGGACGTCGGCGCGGAAGGCGGGGTCGGCGAGAGCGGCGTCGGTGCCGGGCGTGGAGATGAACGTGGGCGCGACGGCGTTCACAGTGATGTTGTGTTTTCCCCACTCGATGGCAAAGCATTTGGTGAGGTGAGAGATGGCGGCTTTGGTCATGCAGTAGACGGACTCTCCGGGCAAGGCGGCAAAACCGGCTTGGGAACTCAAATTGATGATGCGGCCACTTTTCTGGCGAATCATAATTCGCCCGGCGGCTTGGCTAGCAAAGAAAGTGCCCTTGAGGTTCACGGCCAGCGTGAGGTCGAAATCTTCTTCGGCGTAATTTTCGGCGAGATTTTCGGGTGCAACACCGGCGTTGTTGACAAGGAGATCGAGGCGGCCGAAGTGAGAGGCAGTGTGCTGAACGGCGCGGAAGATTTGGTCCAAGCGAGTCACATCCATTTGCAGGGGCAACGCCTGGCGGCCGAGGGTTTGAATTTCGCGCACAAGGTCGCCGGCAGTTTTGACGTCGCGCAAACCGAGCGCGACATCGGAACCGGCCTGAGCCAGCGCCAAGGAGATCGCGCGGCCCAGCCCACGCGCCGCCCCAGTGACGAGAGCGACCTGGCCGCTGAGATCGAAGCGAGGATATTCTGTCATGGCGGCTCCTTCGAATGGTTTTGCGAAGAGGTTATGCAGTAAGGATGGTGCTTAGGATTGCACGGGACGTCAACTCCGGCGAGCTAGAACATCGCCACCGGATGCGGTGCGATAAGAACGAGGCGGCGGGACTATAGTCCGGCCGCCTGCACGGGCAGCGAATCAGGATGATGAAGCCATAGGCAGATCAGGAGGAACCAAGAGAGCCGGCGCCGCCGCTGCGCAGCCAGGACGGGAGAGAAGTGACTTGGTGTTGCATCCTGGCAATCGTGGGCCAGGTTTCCTTGGGCAGACTGAAAAATGCGGTGGAGACCTGTGGATCGTACAAGCGTCCTGACTCGGTCTGGATGACCCTGAATGCATCCTCGAAAGGAAGAGCCCTCCGATAGGGTCTGTCGGAAGTGATGGCGTCGAGGGTATCCGCCACCGCGAAGATCCTGGCGCCAATGGGAATTTGTTCTGCCTTCAGGCCGCGCAGATAACCGCTGCCATCGTAACGTTCATGATGCGTCCGGATCAGCTCCGCGGCGTCCGCGAGAAAGGGGATTTGCTTGACCAGATCATATCCCGTTTGCGCGTGCTGCTGCATGAACACGCGCTCTTCCGCGGTGAGGGGACCTGGTTTGAGGAGTATGCCGTCGGGGAGAGCGAGCTTCCCAATGTCATGAAGGTATGCGCCCATGGCAATCGTTTTGTGCTGAGCTTCGGAGAGGCCCATGGCCTTGGCCATTTCCAACGCAAAGCGGCAAACGCGCCGGGAGTGGCCTTCGGTTGCGGCGTCGCGAAGATCGATGGCGGCCCCGAGGGCTTCGAGAGTGTCTTCATAGCTGCGCTCCACAAGTTTGAGCGCGGCTTCCATCTGCTTGGTGCGTTCGGCGACCATCTCCTCGAGATGCAAGCGATAGCCTTCCACTTCCTGTTCCAGGCGTTTCTTCTGCAGGGCGCGGTGAAGGCTGGCAATCACCAGGTCCGCATGAAGCGGCTTCA
>Ga0209056_10002714_pt1 | contig 18930 bp, 18 predicted proteins | sample GraSoiAngelo_114_FD_185876 | JGI IMG/M metagenome (GOLD analysis project Ga0209056, IMG submission 185876) | Grasslands soil microbial communities from the Angelo Coastal Reserve, California, USA - 14_0903_13_40cm (SPAdes) (version 2) | ecosystem: Environmental > Terrestrial > Soil > Grasslands...
TAAGGCGTCTCCAAACACCTCACACGCGGTGACCGGAGATGGTTCATCCGCTCGGCTGGAAGCTCCAGGCACCTCGGGAGGGATAATGATCCCGCGGGTGTAGAGCAGACCAAGAGCGTAGAAGAACTGGGCAGTAGCGGCAAGATGCGCTTGCTCTTTCACGTCCCTGTTCTCGTGCTCGAGAGCGGGAGCAACTGCCCGTAGAGCTTTGCCGCATCGGAGTAACTCCGCACGTAGAAACTCCAGGAACTCAGGAGGGAGATAGTTCCCGGTGGTTTTGCCGAAGCTGGAGACGAAGTTGTCCGGCGAAAGGTACTGGGATACGCCGAATCCCGGAAAACCTATCGCTGGCATTCCGTGCGCCATCTCCGGTGAATAGGATACAGGAGGGTACGTCGGAAAAACGGGTCTGGGGACAATACCTGCGTAGTATGGATTATTTGCATAGTACGGGTTTGTCTCAAAACCTGGAAACGCACCTCGGTACGGAGCTGGATTGAAAGCCTGATAAGCAGATGGGTCGAACCATGGCGACGGCCTCTGGTACATGCCAATGTCAATTGGGTTAAAGGTTTGCCAAGGCTGAACTTGTGTCGAGAAATACGGATGCATAAGCTTCTCCTTTGAATTTGAGCTGTTTTCTTGAGCTTACTGCGGGGCAGAAACCTCTTCGCGGTAAGGCTTTTGTGGGCCGGAGAATCTACCTTCAGGGTCTTCGATCACCTGAGGGTCAAAGGTATCGTTCGGCTATTTGTGTAAGAGGCAATGCTACCTCTCTCACGATTTGGAACCATCGGGTGAAAGCTGTATTTCGGTGACGGCCTGTGAAAATCCTCTCGTTCGTAGAACGGAAGCTCTCCCATTAAATGTGAAAACGTAAATGTGAAAACGCGCTCCAGTACAGCCGTGCTACTCAGCCACAGTTTGAAGCAGGATATTCTTTGCTGACTTCTAGCTTCAGCGAATACCGGTTAGGCGGGATCTCGCGATGATCGGAGGCACCCAACAGCCATCTTCAGCAATTGCGCACCTACGATTGCGGCAGGCGGGTTTAATCTCTTCGCCGCAGTGACTGGCACACGCTGGCCGAACCGCCAATACTTGGCTGGGCCTTCAGCGCTTGGCGGGAAACTTTCTGTCTGTCAAGGAGTGAAGGTTTGCAGGAGTGTGGATCACGCCAAACATATCGGGCGAGTCGTGGGCAAACAGGAAATTATGCGGTTGTGCTCGCACAATCCATGCGGGGCACAGCAGATATTATGAGGTGAGGGATTCAACGTTTAGCGGCGATGAGTGCTTGTTTAAGGAGAAGCCCAGCAGCATCGGACAGGTTTAAGTCATCCGGCACACGTTCAAAATTGCCGTGGAGCTCTTTCTGTTGTACGGAGATGGTTTTGAACAGAAGCGCTTTGCCTCGCATGTTCACCGCCATCTCCGTTAGTTCCCAATGCCCAGGGACGATCTCGGCCCGTTTCACCGTGAACCGGCCACCCTTTTCGAGATGCCCTAGCAACCCTCCGGCGAACTTCACTTCGTTCATGAGCTCGCCATTAATGCTGACCAGGCGCTGCTGCTGGGCGTCGACCCAGATTTCGCCCGCCATTTCGTGAAGGACCTTTCCTTCGCGGGAGGGAGGCTGGAAACGAGGATTGGGCTTAAAGATCAGTTTGGTCAAGCCGCCACTCTCACCTGCATACCCAAAGAGAAACGCGTCAGGGATCATCTTCAGAAACGCATTGCATTGTTCAGCATCTTTTCTTCGCGCTTGTTCCAGCTTGTACTGCTCCTCAGGACTATGCGAGAGCCTGAATATGCGATCGGCTTCGCTGCGCTGCTGCGCGTCGGTCAAAGGTTTGCCCGCAATCTCTATCAAGCGGTCAAGCGAACCGGATTTGGTTTCGACCACTTCCCTGGTTTCTTGTTTGCCGTCCACTTCTTTGACCAGCCGATACTTCCAGCGGGTGATCTCGGTAACGTCCGAGGTGTTCAGTTCGCCACGGATTACCGCCTTAACCAGATCGGCCGGTGACAGCTGTGCATTGGATTGCGATTGTGCCGATGCTATGCGTGAAACCAAAAGCACGATCACGCCGGCAAACGTCATTCGTGATTGCGTAATGGTCACGTGATCTCTGCTCCTGTGAACACCTTCGTCAAGATAAGTGCAAGGTCTTGAGTGAAGCGCGCGCGGCATCGCCGCTGATGTCAGGCACAATCGTCAGCTCAAGTACGGTGACATGCGAAAGCTCGACACGATATTCTTCGATCTCTCGCGTTGAGCTAGGTGCGCTGAAATTCCACTGCTGACGCACAATCTGTCGAAACCGCCCGCCAGAATTCGAGGAAGCTCGCAATACAAACTCTTGCGTGCGCATCATCTCGTCCTCCTCGAAAACCAGCGAGATGCGTTTGAGCTCTTGAGGCTCATCAAACACCAGCCGAATTGTTTGAGTTCCCGGTTCAGCGGCACGCCAGCCTTGCCTTGGCTCAATCGATAACGCAGACTCGATTGGAAAATCTTTATTCTCTGACGTGACCTCCACCGTGGCGGCATGTTCAAGATCTACCCAGCCTTCACCTCGTGCCTGAACAGTTGCCGGAGTTGGTGTGACAAAGCGCTTTCGCATGTTTGGCCATCTGCACTTCTAGGATGCGGGCTACTGATCAAGCGGCAATCTCATAAACCAAACTGCGCGCTTTGCCGAGCAAGACAAATGTGTTATCGGACTTTGAGACCAGCGCCGATACGCCTGCGGAGCGGGCTTCTCTCTGGGTGAAAGAATCGCCGTATAGCCTGTGCATGATGATTGGCACTTCAGGCATCACCCGTTTCAGAGCACGTGCCGCATCCAGGCCATTCATCACTGGCATCGAGAGGTCCAGCAGAATCAGGTCAGGGTGTAAGTCCTGAGCCTCCGCAATTGCCTCCCATCCGTTCTCCGCCTCTCCGCAAATTTCAAAATCTGCTTCCCGGCTGAAAAGTTCACAAAGCCCCTGCCGAACTAAGGCATTGTCATCCGCGATTAGAACTGACTTCACCATCGCTGGGGTCCTGCCGTGAGGTGAGGGTGCTGGACCACCCTCACCATTTATCAGAAGTTTGGGATGCAAAGGAAGACACAGAGGTTTTGGTAGAACTCAAGAAATCAGAATATGAATCTCAGATTGCGAGACTAACAATCGTGCTCTGCAGGCTGCGAGAGCTGAGGAGCGACGCTGTACGAATATGTATTTGTGTTTCCGTGGTAGCGAGATTTCTGATGACTCTCCTCTAATGCCTGATTAATCTTCAGGATAAGGTCAATCAATTTCTCGGGGTCTTTTTCTTTCGATGCCAGCTCGCATAAAATGCGCCAGTCGTCTGATTTATTCACATCCTTCATAGTGCCTCCTGAGATGGGCAGGAACTACGGAATCACCTACGCTGGCGAATGAAGCACGCTTCGTACCGCAAGGGACATTGCGAGTTCATCACTTCTATCGCGCTAAACAACTGCCTTTGCGGACTTTAGAATTTCACTGTAGATCTGGTGGGAACGAGCCTTTAGGAAAAATCTATCCTGAATTACTCCTCCTAATGAACAAGAACGATGCCGCTTGCAGTACGCTATGCAGTTTGCCCCAACGGAATTAGTTGGTAACCTAGCTGCTTGGCGGTACGTTTGAGTTTGTTTTCCATTCGTTTGCGCTGACGTTGCTCTTCTGCGGCGAAAAGACTTTCGTCATAAGCTTCTCTTGTGGTGACCAGATGGAAAATGATGCGCGCGAGTTAATGGGCTGCAGCCGTGATGGCCGCGGGGGCTCCGTGGCGGGCACGCATTTTTCGATAGTAAGCGCCTAGGTAAGAGGTGCTCCTTTCTAGGGTCTGGGCGGCCAAGCGCAGGGCGCGATTCACCCGGTTCGCGCTCCTGCGGGTGTGGGCAGAGAGAATCTTACCTCCGCTCTTTTTGTTTTGGGGACAGAGGCACGTCCAGGAAGCAAAAGCATCCCCGTTTCGAAACTTGGACCAATCCGTACCCACTTCGGCCAGGACGGTGTAACCGGTAAGCGCGTTGATGGAGGGGATGGCTGTCAGATCTGTGCCGTAAATCCGATATAGTTCGCTGCGCATGTCAAAGCGAAATTCGTTCTTGCGTGGCCGGTGGGGATAGCGCTCCGGCGGCAAGGGGGATGCATCAGGAGGAGTTCGGCTGTCCAGGTTCTGCAGTTGTTCCTCAATCTCCTGGTCGCAGGCGGTGATCAAGCTTGGGTAGTAACGATAGGCCTGCAAGGACTGCCGCAAGGTGAATAGATGTTCCCGCTGATAGTCTCCCACCAGTGATTTGGTGATGATCTCTTCGCTCGCCTGCACTCGCGCGTGGCGCAATTGAGCTAGAACTGCGGGATTGCGTTCTCCCGCCAAGATGGCGTCGAGAATGGCCAGCCCGCTTTGCCCGGTGATGTCACTGAGAACGTGATGCAACTGTAGATTCATCTGGGTCAGTGCTTTCTGCATGTGTTGCACGTGCGCAGCGGCCATTTGCACTAGACTGTCGCGGTGACGGAGCAACGAACGGATGGCGCAAATCCGCTGTTCCGGCCGGAACGAGGCGCGCAGCAGCCCCACCGAGTGCAGGTATTGCAGCCACTGGCAGTCGATTACGTCGCTCTTGCGTCCGGGCACGTGTTTAACATGTTGGGCATTCACCAGACACACTTCCATGCCCGCCTTCTCTAGAATCTGAAACAGCGGAATCCAGTACACTCCGGTGGACTCCATGGCTACGGTAGTGATGCCACATTGCTGTAGCCAGTTTTTCAGCCGCTGCAGATCCTCGGTAAAAGTCTCAAAACTGCGAACCGGGCTAGGATCTCGGTCCTGCGGGACGGCCACGAAAATCTCGGTCGCGCCCACATCGATTCCTGCTGCATTGGGCTCGATGCAACTGAGACTGGGAACTGCACCACCACCTTGACCAGCTCGTTTCTGTTTCTTGCGTCTCTGACTCATCCCTTCCTCCTAGGATCATGGGCGGGCCAAGTCGTCTTCTCCAAAAGTACTCTCCTAAACGGGATCGCTGCTGTACAGCACAACAGCGTCACCACTGTTTCAATCACGAAGCTTGGAACCATGCTCAGTAACGGGCTCTTACGCACCATTGCGGCTTCGGTTTACTTCCCGTACCACGATCGCCCTTCAGGATAATCGCCGCCGCACCTCGCCTGCACAGCCCATATAGGCCGCATGTTCATTTCCTTTTAACCCGCCCAAAGCGGGTCAAATGCTCAGGATGACACGCTGAGAAACCAAATCATCGGGGAGGCGTAACAGCCACGTAGCGCCGATACCCCCTTTCAGGCCGTGGCAGTCGTGGAAATCGTGACAACCGGTAGCCGGGCGACTATAGCCGTCCCCTGTCTCCCAGAATTGATATCCAATATCCCGCCAAGTTGTCGCACTCTTTCTCGCATCCCTCTGATTCCCACTCCGGTTGTGCCTCCTGAATCCATCGCCTTCTGCTTGTCCGGTGGAATGCCCTTGCCTCGGTCAGCCACTTCCACGCGAACTTGGCCGTCGCTTCGAGTAACGCGAATCTTGGCCACCTTACTTCCTGAGTGACGGTGAATGTTCGTGAGGCATTCCTGCACAATTCGGAAAATGGCGGTTTCCAATTCCTGGGAGAGTCGCTCAAAGTCATTGGCAATTTCCAAATCTACTTTGATCTTGCTGCGCTCTCCAAATCCTTCCAGAAACAAACGGAGAGCTGACGAAAGACCAATCTCATCCAGCAGCGGCGGATGCAGCAAATGAGCGATCGTCCGCACTTGGTTTGAGAGGTCCTTTATAAGGCCGAGACTCTCCTTGATCGCTTTCGCTGCACGGGGAGGGATTTTTCCATCTTCCGATTCCAGAGGAGTCAGGGTCATGCTTAGGGCAGCCAGTATCTGCCCAGCGCTGTCGTGCAGTTCGCGGGCAATGCGCCGTCTTTCCTCATCTTGCGTGTGCAGCAGCTGACCAGAAAGCGTGCGTAAGGCTTCTTCCGCCCGCTTTCGCTCGCTAATGTCGCGGATGGCGCTTGTCACCACAATGCCAGACTCCGTTTCCAAAGGACTGAGGCTGATTTCGATTGGAATCTCGTGGCCGTCTTTGTGCAAACCATATAGTTCCAGACCCGCGCCCATGGCCCGCACCCGAGGTTCATGGAAGAAGCCTGTTCGGTGTCCCAGATGCGTGCCGCGAAAACGCTCCGGCATCAACATCTCAATTTCGCGATCTAACAGCTCTTCCCCCCGATAACCGAACAGCTTTTGCACCTGAGCATTGGCAAGCAGAATCTTGCCTTCGCGATTCACTACGACCATAGCGTCTGGCGCTGAATCCAGTAGTCCTCGGAACTTCGCTTGCGCCTGTTCGAGCTCGGCAGTACGCTGTTGAACGCGCTTTTCCAATCCTTCATGAGCTGCACGTAGCGCTTCGTCGCTCCGTTGAAGGTTCTGGAGAGCCGTGTTCAGTTTGGCTTTTGACCGTCGGTTGGTTTCACCGGCAGCCGTAATCAAGGTGCAGACAAACAGATATGTCAGGGTTGCGACTAGATGTGTGGCGCTTGAAAGCGCGAGAGAGCCACGCGGCGCTACGAACCAGTAATTCGCTCCAATCAAGCCGAAGACGACACTCAAAACGGATGGGCCGAATCCCGCGTAGATAGCGCACAAGGCAACGGCGCCATACAGCAAAATGTAGGGGGTGTAGTTTCCAAGAAATGGGTCTAGGAGCCAGCGGCCCAGCAACGCGAGGGCGGTTACAGCGAGAGCCGCCATGTAACGGAAGGGCGTACTCGCCGAGAATCGTACCCAGCGTGAAACTTCATTGACCATGGTTCTCCTTCCCCCCATGGTGGAACCAAAAATCAACTGTCAGCAATAAAAGACAGGGACCGCTATGAACTAGCGTCTCAAATTGTACAGCAGCACTGCTTGAATTCTTCGTTCGACACCGCACGGAACCCGCGCCGAAATGAGCTTTGGCTCGCCTTCACACGAACTCTATTCGCTTAGGTGGTGTACCCTGTCAGGTATTATTTCCAACAATATGCAGCTTTTGGAGGTTCAGGCGGAGCTACGTGCAACGAGAGTTGTCGCATCAGACGATTGACTTTCGCAGAAGAGTGGACCGAACACTGAACAATAAGCCAAACCCGATAAACCGGAAAACGTCGAGCGAACGCGATTTGAGACGAACCGGCGCGAGCGGAGAACGAGTAGAAAATCTCATCCTGTTACGGATTTCGGACAAGGAATACAACCTAATCCGCTCTCACTTGGAGTTCATAGACATTCGGGGATATCAAAGCCTACATGAGCCAGAGAAAATACTGGAGTACGCCTACTTCCCAAACCGCGGCATGGTTTCCATCGTGATCGAAATCAGCGACGGCAGGACGCTGGAGGTTGGCGTCGTGACGAAGAAAGGCTTTGCAGGTGGATTGTCAGGAGTTGACCAAGGAACATATCCATACCGGTTGATTTGCCAGCCTCCCGTCGACGGCTTTCAGATCAAAGCCGAAGCATTGCAGCAAATACTGCCGGCGGCTCCGGGTCTTCGGTCTCGGTTGAGCCGTTACGCAAACTTCCAATGCTTGCGAGTGTCGCAAATCGCTGCTTGCAATCGGTTTCACGAAATTGAGCAACGCCTTGCCCGCTGGCTACTGATGAGCCAGGACCGAGTTGGTTCCGCGTCCTTACCCTTTACGCACGAATTTCTGGCGAGCATGCTCGGGACGGGGCGTGCGAGCGTTAGCATTGCGGCAGGGATTTTGCAAAAAGCTGGGTTCATCCAGTACAAGCGCGGGGCAGTGAGGGTTCTGAATCGCAAGAACTTAGAAGATGCTGCCTGCGAATGCTACCAAACGATTAAGCAATTCGAAACTGAGAGTGAACGGGACGCGTGATGTTTTCCCGTGGACCGCTGCCTGACTTCCGCAATCCATAGTTGAGCCTCAAGGAGTACGGACTTCAGCAGATGCTATGCACTTCTTTTTTTCGCTAGAATGTCATCCGCACGAAAGGAGCACCATGGCAAAGAAAAAGATTGATCCGCTGAACAAGAAGCAGTACGGCGCCGTAACGGCGATGCTCACAGTCTCCGATATTCCAGCTGCTGTGAGCTTTTACCAGAAAGCCTTTGGCTTTGCCAAACGTGGCATCATGAACGGTCCTGACGGAAAACCCGCCCATGCTGAACTCACGTTGCGCGGTACAACTCTCATGCTTGGGCCTGAGAGTGCTGCCATGGGAAAGCGCAGCGCAAAGAGCGTGGGCGCTTCACCGGCTGGCCTCTACATCTATGTAGAAAACGTGGATAAAGTGGTCGAAAAAGCGACTAAGCTCGGTGCGACTGGTCAAGGTCTAGTGATGGACATGTTCTGGGGTGATCGCTGCGGAACCGTCGTGGATCCGGATGGCTACGCGTGGATGGTCGGTACGCATAAAGCGGAACCCACGGCTAAGGAAATGAAGAAAGGAATGGAGGAGATGATGAAGCAGCAGCCCGTGGGTGCGGTTACCGCTGCCTAGCGTGCTCACTCGAAAAGAGCCGTTTGTGCGGGCCGCTTGCTCGATTTCCCGAAAGTTGCTTAAGCCGTGTTTCAGCGCGGGGGCAGCACTTGGTAGCGTGTAATGGTGTAACCGAGAGCTGCTCCAAGAAACACATCGGATGGAAAATGCGCACTCGTGGTTACGCGTGAGAAGCTGATGACTGTTGCGAACCCGTACGATAACCATGGGACCCAGCGGTGGTTGCGATACCGTGTGGCGACGACCGTTGCAACAGAAAAAACACCTGCGGCGTGCCCGGATGGAAAGGCGCTGCCCTTAAAGGGAGACTTTCCGCCGTTGAAAAACGTATCGTTGAAAGACTGTCCGGCGCGGACATCGCTGGGCCGTTCCCGGCGAGTAATCGCTTTGATCGCAAGGTCAACTACGGCGCTGTCCGCGTAGGCCTCCCCCGCCAGTAAAGCCGTACCTACCTGATAAGTATCGTGCCGAACGTAGCCTGCAACCAAAAGAGATGCCGGTACAACTATCACTTCCCCCGTAGTAATCGGCGCATCAAAGACATCATTGAGGTCGTCGAGGTTTCTAGAATGATCACGAAAATAGGGTATGACGTGCGGATCGGCTACGATGAGCCCCGCCGTTCCGCCTGCAATGGCAAGCGTCGGTAGCCAGTGGCGCCCTTTCGCCAACTGAGTGGGGAACAGCCAAATGTTCTTCTGGTCTTGGAGAAAGTCCTTGGGCAATGATCGCCAGGACACCTCTCGATCTACGTTATCGCCGTGCTTTGCTCGGGACAACTCCGATGGACTGTCAGGCAGATCGGCAGGCTTGTCCTGCGCACCGGCCCAGTTCGGCGCAGTAATAATTCCCGCGCAAAATGCGAATACAAGTAGCCACAGCTTCTCTCTCCGACGCATTAAGCTTTTGATGCACTTTCTCAGGCTGCGAAAGCCATGGGCCACATCGACACAGAAGATTATCGAACGTGTCGAGGATGGATGCTCTGGTTCGCGAGAACCTCTCTTGGATTGGTTTCACAATTTGCGATTGACGAGCAAACCCGAAAAGACATCTGAGATCATCGGACCGTAGCGATCTCATTCGACACTATGGCCTTTGATGCTGGTCTCGCCATTTTTTTGAGTCCCACAAACTGCGAGCGTGCATCCGGCCGATTGGGTGCTGTCGTTGCTGTAAATTCTAGGAATGCCTGCGGTTCGCAGTTTTTATTCTTTACTCGCGGTTGCTGCCCTCATCTGCATGCGCTATTTGTCTTGTGGGTAGTCTTCGGCGCCTTCGTGACGCGCTCGCGCCCGGTTGTGCGGTGGCTGCATATCGGCTCTCTTATCTGGGGAATCCTTACAGAACTGCTTCCCTGGCCATGCCCTCTCACTGTGCTAGAAAACTGGCTCGAGGGCAAGGCCGGAGTCGAGCCTTACCAGGGCGGGTTCCTGCTCCTGGCGGACCTGGTGGCGTTCTTCCGGCGGCCGGCCGCGAATCTCTTTCTCAATCGCGTACAAGGCCCCGATCCGTTCCAATGCTTCCGTCGCCGTGGGCGAGGCGTGCGCCTGTTGTAGGTCGTAAAACTTGCGCCGCACATGCGCCCAGCACGCCGCTTCCTGAATACGGCCGTTTTCGTAAAGCTGGTTAAATCCGGCGTAGGCGTCGGCTTGCAGCGTGCAGCAGAACTCTCGCAGGTGCCGCGACCGCACCATTCAGGTATGCTATCGCGATGAAAGAGCCTGAGTATGTTGTGGTGACGCCTCTCGAATCAGCACCTGATCATCGGAGGGAGGCAAGTGACGAGCGAAAAGTCTTTGTCGTGCATGGCAGAAATATAGAAGCCCGTGACGCGCTCTTTGCTTTCCTCCGCGCAATCGACTTACATCCCATCGAATGGGAAGAAGCCATAGCAATGGCCAACGACACGACGCCCTATATTGGCGATGTGCTGGATCACGCATTTGCCAAAGCTCAGGCCGCAGTTGTGTTGCTAACGGGCGATGATATGACCCCGCCTCGGCAAACGCTTCCTTCAGCCGCATGATCCGCCAGACGAACGAAACCCTACGCCACAGGCGCGGCCAAACGTACTTTTCGAGGCCGGAATGGCGTTTGGTAAATATCCCGAGCGCACGGTTATTGTGAGCCTAGGCACATTCAAGACATTCAGCGACATAGTGGGTCAGCACGTTATTCGCATTTCCAACGCAGTCAAGTCCAGGCAGGCCCTTTCTGATCGTTTGCGTAACGCCGGATGTGCTGTTTTGACCGAGGGCAGGTCGGATTGGCACAATGAAGGCGATTTCGATGCAGCTGTCCATGATCCGGATATTCCGAAAGACAAGAAATACGTTCCTCTGAAACTTTTTAGGCGAGAAGCCAAATTCGACAGGGGCGCGACGTATACGCGCAAAATTTGGATTCAGCTCAGAAACGAAACCGATCACTCCCTTGAGCTGCGGCACCCAAAATGGAAGCCTATTCCCTCCGGCCTTCATGCCAACGTTCTATCAGGAACAATGCAGATAAAAATCGGCGGGTCATGGTGCCCGGAGAAGATCGGGGTGGATCGCCTTCATCTGCCTGCTGGCGAGCTCTGTAAGCTCTGGGCCGAACCGAGCGAAGAATATCCTATTGAGCAGGTTCAACGCCAATGCCAATCCGAAGCGCCGCTAGGCTTTCTGGAAATACGCGTGAACGACGCTGAGGTTGACGTTGCGGTGTGAAAGGCACTGTTCCCCTTCCGTAACCCTTGCTATGGAACGCACGAAAACATTAAGACTCGCCCCTCGCGGGTGAGACGATCAATGCACCCTGCCTCTGTTATGTTTCTCATTCACCAAAAACGCCATGATCCGTGGACGATGTCCCTAATTTCCGAGTTGTGCCGACTAATCGAAAATTTGCCCGTTCGGTCAATACAAGCCCGTTTTGCCGGGACCAATCCGGAGGGCATTACTTCCGCACAGCCCGTAATCCGCTCACAACCTTGCGTTGGGTGATACTACTCGTTCCATTCGCGTGGGCAATCGATAAACGATCGATCCAGTTTTCGTGGCGAGCAACAGCCCAGCAACTGCATCGTACGCTCTAAGTCATCGCGCAAGATCGTCAGCGCACGCGCGACTCCCACTTCGGCCCCAGCCGCGAGCCCATATGCATAAGCGCGACCAGTCAATACCGCCTTTGCGCCAAGGCAGAGCGCTTTTACGATATCACTGCCACGCCTAATCCCTCCGTCTATTAATACCTCGGTACGGCGCCCGACTGCGTCCACGACTTCTGGCAAAGCACGAATCGTCGGCGAAACACAGTCAAGCTGTCGTCCACCGTGATTGGAAACGACGACTGCTGCTGCGCCTTCATCCACTGCACGGCGCGCGTCGTCTCCGGTGAGGATACCCTTGACCACGATCGGGCCACGCCAGATCTCGCGAATCCAGCGAAAATCGTCCCAGGTGATGGCCGTTGCGGAGAGGCCGGAGCTGACGTCTACGAGCGGCATTGGTCCTTTGCCGGGCACTATTACGTTTTCCAGTTTCGGAAGACCGCCATCGAGCAGGAATTGGGTGAGCCATCGCGGACACGCGAAGAATTGGGAAAGGAACGGAAGTTTCGAAAAAATGCTTCCGGACAAGAGCTCTTTCATTCCATTACGCAGGTCCCGTTCGCGGAGTCCAGAGACCGCAGTGTCAACGGTGATTACCAGCGCGGAATAACCTGCTTTGCGAGCTCGCGCAATCCCCGCTTCCGCCGCTTCTCTGCCGCCGATCAGATAGAGCTGATACCAAAGGGGTGCGGAGCTTGCGGCCCTCACTTCTTCAAGCTTGTGTCCGGCAAAAGTAGCGACGACGTAGCCGATTCCAGCTTGTTCTGCGGCGCGCGCCACGGCCAATTCTCCTTCGGGACGGATGAGGCGCGTGTAACCAATCGGAGCGAGTATCACCGGAAATGCAAGTTCGGAACCGAGGACGCGGGTTCGCAGATCACATTGGCCAGCAACCGCCTGGCGTGGACGAAAAATGATGTCTTCAAACGCCCGACAGTTTTCGCGAAGGGTGAATTCGGCTTCCGCACCGCCGTCGAGATAATCGAAGACCACTCGCGGAAGGCGCCGCTCGGCGAGGCGGCGGAGGTCGGCGATGTTAACCGCTTTGGTTTCCAAAAAGTTACCTTGGTTTATTTTCGCGATCACCCTAACGCGCTAAGCTGTGCCATTGGGAGCGAATCATGAATATTAAGCTAATCGGGGGCGTGCTGGCGGCTTGTCTGGTGAGCGGCGTCGTCTTCGCGCAGGATCCGACCATTGTGGAGCCGAAGCACTACAAGCTGGCATTTGAAAACGACGAGGTGCAGGTGGTGGACATCCACTACGGGCCGCATGAGAAATCAAAGATGCACTCGCATCCCGGCGGTGTGGTCGTTTACGTCACCGAGGGACACTTGAAGTTCACCGACGAGAAGGGGAACGTCAAAGAAGTTTATGCCAAAGCAGGTGAGTCACGATTCTTTCCTCCGTTCAAGCACAAGGTGGAGAACCTCGAGGATAAGCCCTTTGACGCTGTCTATGTTGGGCTGAAGACGAAGGCGGGCGAGAAGAAATAGGGCAACTGGCTGAATCCGAGTTCACGAACTCCGTCGCCAGCAGCATTGGTAAACTAATGGATTTTTAAGTCCTCGGGAAAGCGCGTCTCGGCTCCAATCTTCTGTGTATCCGAACCGGTGCCTGCTGCTACTAGATGGCACAGGATCGTAAGAATCTCGCGTTCGGATGACTTGCCATACTGCGTTGAAATTTTCGCGTAGTTACACGCAAGGGCGAGGTTCGCGAGGTCCCCAACAGTATCGCAACCTTGCGGAAATGATCTCGCTAAGGGACTCATCAGCCAAAGAAAAAGCACCAAACAAAGAAATGCACCGAGCACAACCAGCAATACCGAGTCATGTTGGGTAATGTGCAACAGTCTCGGAAAGATCATTTCGGACGAAGCAATCGCGGCCACCAAACATAGCCCCACCAGCCACAAGGGCTACCTCAGATCTGGCAGTAATAGATGCGAGCGGTTCTGAACTTCACGCCAACGCGATCGCCGGCTACTCCAGGGAAGCACCTCGCCCACGGGAGTTTTGGGGTGAAATTTGAATCGCGAGACATCGACAAAGTCTGCAAGCGCGCGCCGCAAGTCATAGAGAACCAGAGCACTGAGGCATCGATCGGTCGCGGGGAATTCAACTCTATTCGATATGCACTCTGCAAGCTTCCCAACCGTTGTCGCCTGAACCAGATCATCGGTGCTGAACGTGATGTCAAAACACTTCTCAATGCTGCGCAGCAGATCGCTGGTATCTTCCCCGATAAGGCTAAGGCGCTGCAGTCTGTCCGCTTCAAAAATTGATTGAATCATCTCATTTCTTGGATAGTGGGCTGTATGCGACCGCCGCTTCTAATCTCCCACCTCCACCCGCTCTCCCTTGGCACTCGCCTCGATCATCTCCATCACTCGGCGGCTGGGCGCGGATTCGGTTTCGCGCGTTGTGGGCAGAGGGCCGTCCACGGTGAAGTAATGCGCTCCTGCGACCAGCAATTGATCCGCCGGAAAACGCGTGATCACTTCATGCCCCGTTGGAGTCACGACGATTTCTTCTTCGATGCGCGCGGCGCTCCAGCCGTCGGTTGAGGGCCAGAAGGTTTCGAGGGCGAAGACCATGCCCGGCTTGATCTCGCAGGGATGGTCGAAGGAAACCAGGCGGCTGATCACTGGCTTCTCCCAGATGGCGAGGCCGACGCCGTGTCCGTACTGCAGAGCGAAGCAAGCCTCTTCGTTGGGGAAGCCGAATTCTTCGGCTTTGGGCCAGACGGCAGCAATTTCCGCTGTGGTACGGCCGGGGCGCACGAGCTCGATTGCCGCGTCGAGGTAATCGCGGCAGCGTTTGTAGGCATCGACCATTGCGTGCGAACCGTAGCCGACAGTGAAGCAGCGGTAATAGCAAGTGCGGTAGCCCATGTAGGAATGCAGAATGTCGTAATAGACGGGGTCGCCAGGGCGCAACACGCGGTCGGAAAAAACATGCGGATGCGGATTGCAACGCTCGCCAGAAATCGCGTTGACTGCTTCCACATACTCGGATCCGAGATTGTACAAGACTTTAGTGACCAGGCCGACGGCTTCGTTCTCGCGCATTCCCGGCTTCATAGCACGGTAGAGTTCGTCGTAAGCGGCGTCCACCATCATCGCCGACATGTTAAGGAGTGAGATTTCGTCCTGCGTCTTGATTGCGCGTGCTTCTGACATCAGCGCTTGGCCGTCCACAACTTTGATTCCCTCGCGCTGCAACGCAAATAGAACCGGCGGCTCGATGATGTCAATGCCCAGTGGCTCTTTGTGCAGCCCGCGCATTTCGAGCTCAATCCAAATCTTTTTGGCGACGTCTTCGGCGCGACCCATCTCCGGCGTCATTGCGCCGCGTAGCATGGAGATTCCCGGACGCGAGCGCTCGCCCAGCCACGGGCAATTGAGCTGATGATGCTTCGCAGCGGAACCAAAGTCCCACAGAATCGGCTCATCATCTTGCGGAAGAAGAGTGAATCGGTTGGCTTTGTCCTGCGCCCAGGTGCCGATATGCGTCGCCGTCAGATAGCGCGCATTATTCATGTCGAAGCAAAGCAGCGCGCCCATCTCGGACTTGGCCAGCAAGGCCTTCGCGCGCGCAAGGCGTTCGCGGCGCAACCGGTCAAAGTCGATGCGCTGTTCCCAATCGACCGCCATGGTTCCGTGTGTTTTCAGGGCCATATGGGCCTCCTCACATTTATTTCAATCTCGGGACGAATGCTATCGTCCACCGGTCGGGTGAGGGCAAGGGCACCCGCCCCGACGTGGTCACTTGGTTATTCCTGACATGCTTGCAAGCACATCAAAGACCACCGCGAAGTCTTTCTTCGCCATCCCCATCCCGCGCGCGGCGGTGAGGAACTCGTTGCTCACCGCAGTTGTTGGCAAGGGGACATCCAACTGCCGGCCCAGCTCCATCGCCAACAGCATGTCTTTTTGCATCATGTTCACATCGAACCAGGCTTCCTCTGGCTGCTCGAGAACAAATGGTCCGCGATACTGCACCATGGGTGAAGCGATCGCGCTGTGCACCATGACATCTACGGCAGTCTCGCGCTTGATCCCACTTTTTTCGGCCAGCAGTACACCTTCGGAGAACGCCAGCATCTGGACAGCGAGTTGAAGATTGAGAGCGATCTTTAACGCCAGCGCCAGGCCGTTATCGCCGACGTGTGTGACTTTCGGTCCAATGTCGTCGAGCACCGGCTTTACCCGTGCGAAAGTCTCCGCCCGCCCGCCAACCATGACCGACAATTTTCCCAGCTGAAGAGTGATGACGCTTCCAGAAACGGGCGCGTCCATCATGTCTGCGCCTTTCTCGCGCACGCGAGCGGCAAGAGTGCGGCTCACGGCCGGCGCAACCGTGCTGATATCGACGAAAACTTTACCTGCAGTGAGGCCAGCGAGCAATCCATCAGGACCTTCTGCGATGACGGTTAGCGCGGCCGAATTCGTGACCATTGCAAAGGTGATGTCGGCGGCGGAAGCAACTTCTCGGGGCGACTCGGCCCAGCGCATACCTTTTTCGATCAGCCACTCCGCTTTCGCGCGTGTGCGGTTGTAGCCAATGACAGTGTGACCCTTGCTGAGTAATCGGGCGACCATCTGTCCGCCCATAGTGCCCAGACCGACAAATCCTAGATTCGCCATACTTCGGGTTCCTTGGTTCCGAAAGAACTCGATTCGTGCGTCAAAAAGACTCTAACCGCAGAGATCGCGGAGAAATGACGCAGGGCACGCAGAGAAAAACTCCGGGATACAAGGTACGCATCCAAACTTATCCAAAATACGCACGTTTCCTGCGAACCCACCATATTACTTTACTTTGCGCGTCCCAAACCGCAAGCTAGGAATCATCTTGACAGTTTGCTTTAAGGACTGTTACGCCTTCTCGGACAGCTCCAAAGTGAGGTTTCATATGTCCACCGGTCTTTCCACGAAGAAAGCTCTTCGCACCTTTGTATTTGGCCTGGCCGCTCTTCTCACCGCATTGCCGGGGTCCGCACAATCGACCGCCGGGCGCATTTTGGGTGGTGTTACCGACCAGAGCGGAGCGGCACTGAAAGGCGCCACCGTTCTGATCACGGATCTGCAACGCGGGACATCCCGGACGCTGGTCACCGATGATGTGGGCCAATATGTTGCCCCTGACCTGCCTCCCAGCACATACAAGGTCCGCATTGAGGTGCACGGGTTCAGAGCTGTCGAGCGCACGAATGTTGCGGTTGAAGTTGCACAGGATGTTCGGCTGGACTTCTCCTTGCAGCCGGGGCAAGTTGCCGAAATCGTTGTGGTGAACGAAGAGGTTGCGCTGGTGAACACCACCTCTTCAACTCTAGGCGGGACGCTGAGCAATAAAGAGATTAATGATCTGCCACTGAACGGCCGCAATTATGAAAACCTGCTGCAATTGCGGCCAGGGGTGATGCGTTATCCCGGCGGCGGATTTTCGACGACCAGCGCCAACGGCTTGCGCGCGGAAGATAATGCGTATCTTGTTGAGGGACTATTCAACAGCGAACCCTATTCGGGACAAGCAATCATCAACGGATCAGGGATCGCCGGAGACTCAGCGACCATTCTGCCGATCGATGCGATTCAGGAGTTCAATCTGCAGCAAAATCCTCCCGCCGAATACGGCTGGAAGCCGGGAGCGGTGGTCAACGTAGGACTGAAGTCGGGCACTAACGCCGTGCACGGCACCGCGTTTGGATTTTTCCGAAATGGAGCGCTGGATGCGCGCAATTTCTTCAACACTGATCCAAATCCGAAACTGCCACGAACCTTAAAGCAATTCGGTGGAAGTTTGGGCGGACCAATTATTAAAGACAAAGCTTTCTTCTTTGGCGCTTACGAAGGCCAGCTCTACAATGTGGGCAATTCGTTCGGAGGCGTAACCAGTCCCTCGATGGTCGGAATGCCGAGCAATGGCACATGCGTGTTCCTCAGCACAGGCGACTGCGCTGACAGCATTCCGGACACGATTGCGGATTTACAGGCAGGCGGAATAACCGTCAGTCCGGCAAGTTTGCAAGTTGCGGGCTGCGCCCTTTCCGGTGCGGCCGTAACCTGCAACGGCAAGGGCTTTCCTGCCAACAATGCTCAAAGCATCAGCATCACGAACGGATTCAACAACGACGTGCGGGTACAGAATTTCGTCGGCAAAGTTGACTATAAGTTCAACGACCGTCACACCGTCAGCGGCATGTATTTTTTTGGAAACAATCGAGGCACGGTCGAGGACTTTCCTGAGTTGCAAGCCTTCTGGCGATCTCGGATTCACACTCGCGCACAGGTCGCAGGGGGCAGCTGGGTTTGGGTTCCAAGCGGCCGCTGGGTCAACGAGGCGCGATTTGGCTACAACCGGCTCTATCAACCGACGCTGCCGGGCGATCTCAACACGCCTGCTTCGGGCTATGGGCTCGATACAGGAGTGACTGGTCCCTTTACAGGCGGGCTGCCACGCATCGGTTTCGGCGGTTACTTCTTTCCGGGGCTGGGCGGCTTTAAGTGGCCAAAGTTTCAAGGGCCGGACACGATCACGCAGTTTGTGGACCACATCTCCTACACTGCAGGCAAACATGCGCTGAGGTTTGGAGGAGAGATCCATCGTGATGGCGTTAGGAATGCCGCTTACGGGAATTCTCGTGGCAGCATTACGTTTCTTGGCGGTGTCCTGAATCCCGCTTCAACCCAACTGGAGGATTTTTTTGCAGGCTTTCCATTCAAGGCTACGGTGGAAGTCGGTGATCCTACGTTGCATTTGCACAACTGGGCTTACGCAACATTTCTTCAGGACGACTGGCGTGCGACGCGCAACCTAACGGTGAACCTTGGGCTGCGCTACGAGTACAGCTCGGTGGTGCAGGAAGATCACAATTTGCTGGGCAATTTTGATCCGAACGCGGGCCTGGTACAAGTTGGGAAGCAGATTAGCAACCTTTATAACCCGGACCACACGAACTTCGTGCCTCGTATGGGTTTCGCGTGGGACGTCGGCGGCAATGGGAGGACGGTGCTGCGTGGTGGTGCGGGACTCACCTACGAGACCGTGAACTGGCAGTCGTTTATCGCTTTCAACAATGCATTTGGGCCGGGTAGTGTTCCGACGGGGGCACCCATCGATGCTTCGAACAATACCTCCGGCGGCACGATCACAACAGGAAACACCACTCTGAAATACTTCCTTAGTCCAACTCCGATTTCGTGGGATCCTTCGGCGGGCCCGGTCTACGGTACTCCGACAATCAACTGCTTCAACAGTCCCTGTCCAATCATGACC
>Ga0209056_10002715_pt1 | contig 18929 bp, 14 predicted proteins | sample GraSoiAngelo_114_FD_185876 | JGI IMG/M metagenome (GOLD analysis project Ga0209056, IMG submission 185876) | Grasslands soil microbial communities from the Angelo Coastal Reserve, California, USA - 14_0903_13_40cm (SPAdes) (version 2) | ecosystem: Environmental > Terrestrial > Soil > Grasslands...
CTTCACAGCGGACAACAAGGTCTATGACGGCAATAACTCAGCGACGGTGCTGACGCGGTCGGTAGTCGGCGCCATCAGCGGGGACGCGGTCAGTCTGACGGGGGGCACTGCCACCTTTGCTGACAAGAATGCGGGCAATGGCAAGATCGTGACGCTGACAGGCGCGAGCCTGAGCGGAGTTGACGCTGGCAACTACGTGCTGGACTCGGTTGCGACGACCACCGCGAACATCTTAAAGGCCGATGCCACGGTGGTGGTGGACGCATACACGGTGACTTACGATGGGCACGCGCACCTGGCGACGGTGGTCTCCATCACGGGTGTGAATGGCGAGACAGGCGTCACGGTAGGCGCGGTGGACGTGAGTCACACTGATCACACCGCCGCGGGAACCTATGCCGCCGATTACTGGTTCTTCACTGCGACAGCCAATTACAACGACATCGGCAACACGACGATCACGGATACGATCAACAAGGCCAACGCGACTGTGGTGGTGGACGCGTACACGGTGACCTATGATGGTCACGCGCACCTGGCGAGCGTGGTGTCGATCACAGGTGTGAACGGTGAGACAGGCGTCACGGTAGGCGCGGTGGACGTGAGTCACACTAATCACACCGCCGCTGGCACGTATGCCGCTGATTACTGGTTCTTCACAGCGACAGCCAATTACAACGACATCGGCAACACCACGATCACCGACACGATCAACAAGGCGAACGCGACTGTGGTGGTCGATCCATACACGGTGACATATGACGGTCACGCGCACCTGGCGACGGTGGTCTCCATCACGGGTGTGAATGGCGAGACAGGCGTCACGGTAGGCGCGGTGGATGTGAGTCACACTGATCACACCGCCGCTGGCACGTATGCCGCGGACTACTGGTTCTTCACAGCGACAGCGAACTACAACGACATCGGTAACACCACCATTACCGACACGATTAATAAGGCGAACGCGACTGTGGTGGTTAACGCGTACACACTGACCTACGACGGTCATTCGCATACGGCGGAGCTAGTCTCGATCACGGGCGTAAACAGCGAAGTGGGAGCCACGGTCGGCGTGGTTGATCTGAGTCACACGGTGCACACGAATGCCGGGACGTATGCCAGTGACTACTGGACCTTCACAGGCACAGCCAACTACAATGACATCGGTAACACCACCATCACAGATGCGGTCAACAAGGCCGACGCGATGGTGGTAGTCACGGCGTACACTGTGACCTATGATGGGAATGCGCACACGGCCACCGTCACTTCTATCGCCGGTGTGAACGGTGAAAGTGGAACCATGGTTGGCACGGTTGACGTGAGCCACACGACGCACACCAGCGCCGGGACATACGCCAGCGACTACTGGACCTTCACTGGGGCGGCCAACTACAATGACATCGGCAACACGACGATTACTGATACAATTAACCAGAAGGCGCTGGATGTAACGGCCAATGACCAGAGCAAGACCTACGGTGCTACGTTCACCTTCGCAGGTACAGAGTTTACCACTGGTGCCGGGCAGCTAGTTATGGGCGATGCCGTGGCAAGCGTGACTTTGACCAGCACGGGCGCGGCGGCGACGGCGACCGTCAGTGGATCGCCGTATGACATCGCGGCAAGTAACGCGGTAGGCACCGGATTGGGCAATTACGCGATCACCTATCACGTTGGGCATCTGACGGTCAACGCGAAGGCGCTGGACATCACAGCCACCGACCAGAGCAAGACTTACGGTGCCACGTTTAGCTTTACAGGTGCGGAGTTCACTACCGCTGCCGGACAGCTGGTCAACGGGGACACCGTGACAAGCGTGGCACTGATGAGCGCGGGGTCGACGGCGACCGCGACAGTTGCAGGCTCGCCCTATGACATCACCCCGAGCGCGGCGACAGGCACCGGGCTGGGCAATTACACCATCACGTATCACGTGGGGCACTTCACGGTCAACGCGAAGGCCTTGGACATCACAGCCAATGACCAGGGTAAAACCTACGGTGTCACGTTCACCTTCGCAGGCACGGAGTTCACAACGGGCGCAGGGCAGCTAGTCAACGGCGATACTGTGGCGACTGTGACGTTGATGAGTGCGGGTGCAGCAGGAACTGCAACCGTAGTCGCGCCTGGCCCCACATATAACATTACGCCGAGCGCGGCGGTAGGCACTGGGTTAGGCAATTACACGATCGCATATCACGTCGGGCATCTCACGGTGAACGCCAAGGGGCTGGACATCACGGCGAACAACCGGACCAAGACGTACGGTGACACGGTAACATTTGCGGGCACGGAGTTCACCACCGTCGCGGGCCAGTTGGTCAACGGCGACACGGTGACGAGTGTGACGCTGATGAGTGCGGGTGCGGCAATGACAGCAACCGTGACCGCGCCTGGCCCCACCTATGCAATCACGCCGAGTGCGGCGGTGGGCTCAGGACTGGGCAACTATACAATCAGCTATCATAACGCAAGCGTCGGCCTCACGGTGAACCCGAAGGGGCTGGATATCACGGCCAACGACCGAACCAAGTTTTATGGTGACACGGTAACGTTTGGCGGAACGGAGTTCACCATTCCCGCGGGCCAGTTGGTCAACGGCAACACTGTGACGAGTGTGACGCTGACGAGCGCGGGCACAGTGGCGACGGCGACGGTGGCGGGCTCACCTTACGCCATCACGCCGAGCGCGGCAGTAGGCACGGGACTGGGTAATTACACAATCAGCTACCACAATGCGACGGTAGGGCTGACGGTGAACAGGGCCCACCTGACGGTGACAGCCGTTGATAAATCCAAGACTTACAATGGTGCGTCGTTTACCGCCTTCACGGTGACGATTACCGGTTTCAAGAACGGCGAGACGGTAGCGGTCGTGAGCGGCAGTGCTACTTACACCGGCAGCGCCGTCGGCGCTACCCTTCCCGGGACCTACACGATTACGCCCCAAGCGGGTACCCTGAACGCAGCCAACTACGACTTCCCGGGACCCTCGCCGGGGACGTACTTCGTCAACGGGACGCTAACGATTGGCTACGGCAGTTGCAACGGGTCGGACCCGGGCGGCGTCATTTTACCGCCAATCAACACCGATGGCTCGAGCGTGTACAAGCGCAAGGCCGGCAGCACCATTCCGGTCAAGTTCAAGGTCTGTGACGCCAATGGCAACTCCATCTCCGATCCGAATGTGGTCTTTCCAACCGGCCAAACTTGCGGTGGGGTAACCTTGACAAGCATCAGGCGGGGGACAGTTGATAACGTGAACGAAGATGGAACTACCGATATCCCGGGCGTTTGCTTCACCTATAGCGGTGACCATTGGCAATTCAACATGGCTACCAGCAATCTGAACGCGGGGGATACCGACACGTTCCATATCATCCTGAGATATGGCTACATCGAGTTTACCGTCGGTGCCAAGTAACGCCGCAGCAAGATTAAAGTGCCCGCCTGGCGGTATTGCCGGCAGTTAGAAGTAGGTCATCGACACATCCAATGCGCGACAGGAAAGGTCTTGTATCGCCCTTGATGAGCCGGCAAGAATTGTCGCGCTCGCGGTTTTTTGCAGCGAACACAGGATGAAGATTTGCGTTTTTTTAATTCTAGGTTTCACGTCCGTCGCGCTTGCTGACGACTTCAAATTGATCGACGGGAAAGAATATAAAGACGTCACGGTTAGACGAGTCGAGCCTGATGGTATTGTGCTCAGAACGAAATGGGGAATCTCGAAGGTTTATTTTGTCGAGTTGCCCAAAGAGGTCCAGGAACGTTTTCGTTACAATCCAGCGAATGCCGCTGGATACTCCGCCGCTCAACAACTGGTCAGTCAGGCAACCGCGGCCGCAACTGGTCGCGGTCAGCCGGTGGAAGTGATTTCTCACGGCGCGCCGGTGGACATCAACCAGCACCTTGCACTGGGCAACGTCACCGTTGTCGATTTTTATGCGGACTGGTGCGGCCCGTGCAGACGGATCTCGCCGAGCCTGGAGCAGATGGCGATGAGCGACCCACAGGTAGCGCTGCGCAAGATCGACATCGTCAATGGGAACACAGCGGTGGCGCGGCAATTCAATGTCCACTCCATCCCGCAGGTTAATATTTATAATCGCTCGGGTGGTCTTGTCGGCACCGTTGTGGGCGCCGATCTCGAACAGGTTAAACGTTACGTAGCGCAAGCGAAGGCTGGCAGTTGATGCATTACGCAGCCATGCAACGCACTGTTCGCGCTCACTCGTGTTTAAATTGAGATGTTAAACATGGGCCCGCGTTACGCGGCGAGCCGCTCGAGAACCGTCTGCAGCTCGTGAAGATCGACAGGCTTCACCAGATGAAAATCGAATCCGGCTTGTTTGGAGCGCCCAACATCTTCATCCGTGCCGAAGCGGGTAATCGCAACTGCCTTGATTGGCCGCTTTCGCCTGGCCTGTGCGATGACCTCGTAACCGCTGCCATCGGGTAGGCCGATGTCGCATAACAGCACATCGATTTCTTCCGCGGCGAGGATTTGCAGCGCACTGCGAATATTCTCCGCAGTCACAACTTCATGACCGAAATGAGCGAGCAGCCGCGACAAGACGTGTCGCGTGTCGCGGTGATCTTCTACCAGCAGGATCCGCAACGGCTTTGACGGATGCTTCGGAGCGCGGAAGTCCGCATCACGTTTCGCGGCTCCTTCGGGAATCGTGTCCAGTGTCACCTTGAAGGTCGCCCCGAAGCTGCGTCCACCGCTCTCGGCTTCGATCATGCCGTGGTGCAGATCGATAAGACGTTTGGAAATCGCGAGCCCCAAGCCGAGGCCGCCGAACTGGCGGGTCACAGAAGCATCAGCCTGCTCGAATGGAGTAAACAAGGAAGCGAGCCGCTCGCGTTCAATTCCAATTCCGTTATCTATGATTTCGAAATGGAAACGGTCTGCATCATCGACCAAGATGTGGAACTGCTCGGCAGTATCGTGCAGTGATGAGGTTGTGGATCCTTTTTGACCCATTGGCGAGCAGGCAGTTTCGCATAGGAATCGGAGCGCTAGTCGTATCTGGTTCCCTCTGGCGCGATGCCTTGAGGAAAATTTCGAAGCCAAAGCCTACGTCAACGGATTCGGAGAGGCGCGCACTCACGCAGGGGTTCTCGAATCTCAAATCAGGAGACGCTATGAAATTCTCGATTGTGAAACACACCGCGCTGCATTTTGTAGTCGTGTTGTGCCTTGCGGGTGTAATGCGGGCCGACCAGACAGTCGAGTCGGTGCAGCAAGCTCTTAAAGATCAAGGGTTTTACTATGGCAACGTAACTGGCGAAAAGAGCGCCGAGACTACCGCCGCGATCCGGCGTTACCAAATCCGCAACGGCTTGCAAGTCACTGGCGAGCTTAATCCGGAGACCCTTCGCTCGCTCAACGTGAATTCGAATTCGGTCTCGTCGTCTCGATCCGCTTCAAAACCTGTCGTCACTGAGTCCAGCAGCATTCGCCCTGATGATAGCTCGCGGCTGGGCCAGAATCCGCCGCCGCGTTCACTTGGCGAGTCGGATCGACGAGTCGAGATGAACCGGCCGTCCGCCAGCACACCACACGAATCGGTGTTCCCTCGAATGAGCAGGCGCATGGTCATCGCGGAAGTGAAGCGTCAGCTGGCGAGTCGCGGATATTATGGAGGAAAAATTAACGGCAGGTACGGGCATCGCGCAGCGTCTGCCGTGCGCGCCTTCCAATCGCGCTCAGGAATTGTGCCGACTGGCCGGCTCGATACAACGACGCTCGAGGCGCTGGGATTGGCTGCCGAGAACCTAGCGTATTGGGAGGCAGCGCCTCGCGTGAATGAAACCTGGGTACCTGCCACAAAATTCAAACACGGGAAGTGGAAAGTGAAGCGGAAAAAGCAGCATCGCGACGATGGGGACGAATACGGTGATGAGGATGAGGACGGAAACGTTGCTGGTCGCTGGCATGGCTACGGTCATGATGACGACTAGTCATCGACTCATAGCTGCGAGCTCGCCATCACGGAGCCAGCTTATTGCTTGTCGTAAACGGCGACGTTCTTGAATTTCTTACCTTTCGGGGTCGTTCCACTGACGTTGGCAGTGCGGCTTTTGCCGTCGGTCGAAACCAAAGTGCGTGCTGTGACCCTGACCTTCCCGTTTTTCTTAACGGTTACTTCCAATGTTCGATCGTTCACCTTAGTGTACGACCGCGTGTCTCCGTTCGGATCGCCGGTAACGGGATAATCTTTCCCGTCGAACTTGCCCGACCACTCGACATGGATGGGTTTGCCGTCATGGCCAATACCATCTTGTGTTGCTTTCACTTGGCCGAACATGCTTTTGAAGGTTAGGGTCGTGAATTTCAACGTCCCGGGTGTGATCTTTGATTTCGCTTCGTTAAGTTTCCAAGTGCCCATCTGCGGATCGGCGGCCAAACACGCGGCTCCTGCCAAAAAGCAAAACGCCATGATCAATCCAGTCGTTTTTGTTTTCATGCCCGTCATCGAATGGGAATTTTTACTTTCCGTCAATCTTTTTCCGCGCTCACAGCTTGTCGCTATGGTGTTGACCAATGATGAGTTGACGCTCCGGTAATTGAAGCGGCGCATCTGCCTCAGTCGACTCGCCATTGGTAAGGGAGAGGGGAGGGTGAGAGTCATCCACAGGAAAGTGGCGCCGTGGCAGTGCCAACCCCTCACCTTGATCCTCTGCCCTTGCTAAGAGGAGATGCGAGCGAAGCTAAGCGGAGTGCGCCGTGAATTTCTTTGGCGAGTCGCAGCCTGAAGCACGCTGATGATCGACATCTTCACCCGCTGGGCATACGCTTTGCATAATGAGAGCAAACTTCGTCAGTCTGCATCCCTATTTCAGAGTGCACCCGGGAAAAATTGAAGCAGCCAAATCTGTCTTTCCGCAGTTCATCGAGAAAACCGCCAACGAAAAAGAAAATCTTTTCTACTGCTTCAGTGTTAACGGCGACGAAATCTTCTGTCGTGAAGGCTACGAAAGCGCCGATGGCCTTTTGGCGCACCTAGAGAATGTTGGCGCGGAACTTGTTTTCCTCGCCGGTTTGAGGTCGAACCCCCGTTGAACGGGTGCGCAAGCAACGACCACTTTAGAGAATTGGCATTGACTTTTTGGATTTCGGCGGCGGGAATTCCTGGTCGAGATCGGCAAGATCTTCTTTGGTCAATTTGATATCGACTGAACGAGCGTTGTCGCGAACGTGTTTTTCATTGCTCGCTTTGGGAATGGCGATGGCTCCGGGCTGGCGCAGAACCCACGCGAGCGCGACCTGCGCAGATGTCGCATTGTGGCGTTTCGCAATTTTCTTCAACGTCTTGTTTTCGAGCAACCCGCGGCCGTGTCCGACCGGTGAATAAGCCATCAGCACTAGTTGATGGTTGAGAGTTGATGGGTGACGGAGAAACGGCAGAAGATCGAATTCGATCTGGCGATTCTCGAGATTGTAGAGAACCTGATTGGCGGCACAATTCGTTCCGTTTTCAATCCCGAATAATTCTTTCATGTCATCGACATCGAGGTTTGAGACGCCCCAACGTTTGATTTTGCCCGCGGAACACAGTTTTTCGAATGCTTCCACGGTTTCCTCGAGCGGCGGCGTTTTCTCTCGCCAATGCAAAAGATAAAGATCGATCGCGTCGATGCGGAGTCGATTCAAGCTCCGCTCGCAAGCCTTGGGCAGTTTCGATCGCGACGCGTTGTGCGGATATGCCTTGGTAACGATGAATACATCATCGCGGTGACCATTGATTGCGTCTGCGACGACTTCTTCCGCGCCGCCTTCGCCGTACATTTCGGCGGTATCGATCAGCGTCATGCCGAGCTCGATTCCCAAACGCAGCGCCGCGACTTCATCCGCGTGGGCACTCTTCTTTTCGCCCATGCGCCACGTGCCCTGACCGAGGACAGGAACGCACGCGCCATGGGGCAATTCGACAGTTTTCATTGCGATGCAGTTTTCCAGAGTTATTTCGCGCACGAACAGTCAGACGCGCTCCTTGCGATTACCCGGCGGGTGAAAATCGCGAAGCTGGACAACGTGGCGAAGTTATTTTGAAATCAACGCAGTCACCATTTTTTCGAATCGCGGTCGCCGCGGAGCGGGCTCCACGGCGGGTGTAATTTCAGCCGTCCATAGTTGATGTAGCCGGGCATGGTCAGGAGCTTCGGTAGTAACTCGATCAACCACTCTGGGAGGATTAGTTTCTACAAAATCTGGAATTTCTTGCTTGACTTTATTTTTCAAAATCTTCAGGATGCTGGTTCCACAGCAGAAGTCCTCCTGGAACACCAAACAATTAAACAACCAACAACCAAAGGAGATTATTAAAATCAAAGGAGTATATATGAGAGGAAAAACATTCATTACATCGTGCTGTCTGTTCGCACTCATGGCTTGCGGAACGGCCTTCGCACAACAGCACAAGCTTCAATCCGGGCCTTATAGAGGTACTATCGGGCCCATGGTGGCTCCGGAAGCTCCGGCAGTTCCGGATGCGGTTTTTTATAGTAACTTCGTGGTGGACCCGTGTACGGGTTTTAGATACGACGTCAATAACGGTTTCCTGCTCCTCGGGCCGAATAATTGCGGCATTCCGGGGACAACGCAATGGCTCGCTGAACCGTTCGTCTCGAGGGGGAGTGGTGCCGTGACTAAGGTACTCCTGTCGATCACTAATTGGAGTATCTGCACACCGACTTCGAACAAGTTTACGGTGCAAATCTATGATGATGCTAACTGCAACGGCCTTCCTGGCAATCCGCTGGGGACACCCGTAACTGCTACTTCCCCTGCTGCACCGCCTGCGACGGCCACCGCCAATTTCGGTACGACAGGCCCTTTGCTTACGGCGGGAGTCAAGTACTGGGTGGTAGTCACGACCTCAGCCGCATCGTCTCAGAACGCGACAACCGCAGTATGGTGGGAGGCCACTACTTCCATCGAGCCCTTCAACCTGAACGATGGGAGTGGCTGGCAGCTGGGCTATATCGGCGGACCAGGCGGTTTCCAAGTCCAATAACCAGCGACACAGATCGAAGATTGAATCGAGCTCGCGCACATTATTCTGCGCGAGCTCGTTCTTTTTGCGCCATCCCAGCCGCGCGCAGGCTTTGCTCAAGTTAGATGGAATAGCCAGCGCGCGTTTTCCATAGATTTGCGACCCAGTAAATGCAGCCGGCACGGCTGCCATTACAGAATCTTCGGTGAGAAATCTGTGAATCCGTGTAATCTGCGGATATGGCTAAAATGCGTGTTGTTCAGATTCCGCGTGCTGGCGGGCCGTTGGAACTGGTTGAACGAGATATTCCCGAGCCGCAGCCGGGGTGGGTGCGAATCAAGATCGAAGCGTGCGGGATTTGTCACAGCGATTCGCTGATAAAAGAAGGCCTCTGGCCCGGCATCCAATATCCGCGTGTGCCGGGACACGAGGTGATCGGAGTTGTCGATCACGTCGGCGAAGGAGTGAAGCCTTGGAAAAACGGGCAGCGCGTCGGAGTCGGCTGGCACGGCGGCAACTGCGGTTATTGCGATCATTGCCGGCGCGGCGAGTTCTTTGCATGCGAAGTCGCGCTGTTAACGACGGGAATTTCGTTCGACGGCGGTTACGCCGAATACATGGTCGCGCCGGCGGAAGCGCTGGCTCGTGTACCCGAGGAATTATCTGCTGTCGATGGTGCGCCGCTGATGTGCGCCGGCATCACGACTTTCAACGCGCTGCGGAACAGCGGCGCCCGGGGCGGCGATGTCGTCGCGGTGCTCGGGATTGGCGGGCTCGGTCACCTCGGGGTGCAGTTCGCAGCCAAAATGGGATTTAAAACCGTGGCGATCGCGCGCGGAAAGGACAAGGAAGCATTTGCCAAAAAACTCGGCGCATTTCATTACATCGACAGCCGCTCATCCGATCCGGCGGCGGAGCTGAACAAGCTCGGCGGCGCAAACGTTGTGATCGCGACTGTGACTAATGCAGACGCGATGACAGCAGTGCTCGGCGGGCTTGCCCCAAACGGTGTCTTCATTGTGATCGGCGCGGCCGGTCCGATTTCGGTTGATCCAATCCTGCTTATCAGTGGGTGCCGCTCGGTCAAGGGCTGGTACTCCGGAACGTCGATCGATTCGCAGGACACGTTGAGTTTCAGTGCATCGAACGGCGTGCAATCAATGAACGAAGTTTTTCCGCTGGAACGAGCCGCCGAAGCTTACGACCGCATGATGAGCGGCAAAGCGCGATTCCGCGTCGTGCTTGGTATTGGAGCGAAAAGCTGAACCCTGGAAACTGAGACGCAAACTCGCCTGATGCCAATCGAGTCACAGCCGGAAGAGAATTCAAAGCGCTTTATTCGCCGACTTTTCCGTGCGGGGCTTCAGTCTCATTGAGAATAATGGTTACCGGCGTCCCTTTGCGGATGAGCAGGGCGATGTCCGCAATATCCTCTTTCATCATGGCGATTCCTTGAGGCGGGCGATATGCATCGCGAGAGTCCGTGGTTTGCTCGTTGTCATCCGTCGTGACAGCAATTTCGGAAGTGCTCGCCTGTCTTTCTTCCCCCACCCCATAAAGTACATAGCCGGGATGACCCAGGTCGATTCGCGGTGTGCCTTCTTTCTGCATTCCATGATCGGCCTGCACCGGTTGGCCGTTTTTCCAAAACGATTTTGTCGCCACTTTTGTGTCAATCTCTGATCCTCGGGTCGGCGGCAACTGTGCGGAGACAATGGGGTACTGCGTAAAAAACCCACGACTATCGTGCACAACCACGCGATTACGCGGTAGATCAATCGTGATGGTGAAATCAAGCTGTGGCACCAGCAGCTTTTCACCCGGCCGGATCAATGTAGAATCGAGGTTGTTGACGCGAATAATCGCCTCGACACTCGAATCAAGCTTTTGCGCGATTGATGTAAGCGCGTCGCCCTGTTTCACGGTGTATTCCGTTTTGCGCGTCGAAGGATCTTTCGAGAAAAAGATTTGCGTGTTGACCTGGCCAAGAAGATCGCGGAGCTCGCGAGTGACGGGTGATTTCGGCGCAGTGACGAGCGCTTTGAACAGAATTGTGCGCGCCTCGTCAAGTTTCCCTTCGCGCGCCAAGTCTTGTGCCTGTTTCAGTTTTTTTATGTTAGGATGAACGTACTTTACCCAGGGAATCGACTTGTACCTGTTTAGTTCTACCGGGCGAAAGGCGATGTGTGCGAAATAGCCACTGCCGCCGAAGATCACGATGGCTAGCAAAACAACCACGCATTTTTGCGAGAATGACATTCTCATCAGCCTCCCTGCGGAATATCCGCCCTCTATATAAATATTCGTTTCCCAAGGCCGATTGGCTGCCAGCCGATCGCCCCGGAAGCCTGATTCACACAAGCGTGTGGATGAGAGCGAAGCTGATCACGATCGCCGGAGGGAGGAAGAAGACAGCGTAAAACTGATGGTAGCGTTCGTTTCGCGTGATCGCCGCAGCCAGCTCGCAATAAAAGGCACACTTTTCGTGGCTATAGCAGTCGAATCCACTAGAGCAGAGCCCGTCAGCGAATATGTTCCGGGGCCAAAGCATTTATGATTTTTTCGAATTGCGGATAGCCGCGGAGCGGGCTCCAGGGTGGGTGTAATTTCAAGCGGCCGTAATTGGTGTAGCCGGGCATCGTGATGAGTTTCTGCAATAACTCAATGGCGCGATCGCGCTCGCCGCTCCACGTGTAAACCTGGGCGAGACCTTCCAGGACCAATGCCCCATCGTAAATATCTTTCGAAATCGGCATCAGATCGATCGCATGTTGCGCTTCGCGGATGGCCAAATCCTTCTGACCCAATCCCGCATCGACTTGAGCGAGCACCGCAATCGTTCGGGCGTGTTCCGGTTTAACGATTAATCGCTGCGCCAGAATTTCTCGACATTCGCGAAACGCAGCCGTTGCACGCGCTGAATCGCCCTTCGCGCGCGCGATCATCGCTTGGTACCAACTCTTCGGAAAATAAAAACTGAAGTCGATGTCTTGAAAGTCCTGGCGAGGCGAAGCCGCGAGGACTCGTTCCGCTTCGGCGTAGTTGCCATCAAGCATCGCCATCCAGGCACGCACCGGTGTCTGGCCACCGGCAAATTCCATGTCCGGAAATTTTGCAAGAATATCACGGAGCGGTCCAGAGTCGCCGGTACCCCAAAGCGTGCATGAGGCGCGCCGGAACCGGACGATTGGAACGTCCTCTCCGGCAGCAAGCACTTTGTCATAGACGTGGATCGCTTCAGGAAACCGGCGTTGCAGCACGTAGGTGTCGGCCAGAAGATTGTAAGCATTCGGATTTCGCGGATCGAGTGCGAACGCGGTGGAGAAATCGCGTTCGGCGTCGGGGAAATGGTTGCGGCGGCGATTGATGTAGCCGGAGAGAATAAAGAACGGCGTGCTGTTCGGCAGCCCCGGTCGCGCGATTGCAAGTTCTTCCTGGGCGCGATCATAGTCGCGGAGACACCGGAAGTAGTAATCCCCTCGGGCGAAATGCGCTTCCGCTGAATCGGGCCGAAGCCTGAGCGCTGCCTTGACTGCAGCGTCAGCGAGAGAAATGCGCTCCGGAGTTGGATCGAGATCGAAAAAGAAAAGAAGATCGTTCGCGCGCGCGATGTAGCAATAAGCGGAGACAAAGTTCGGATCGCGCTGGATCGCTTCATCGAGCGACTTCAGCGCCTGTAGCAACGCCGCTCGCACGTCGATCGCATTAACATAGCTGTCGATGGATGGCTTGGCCTGAAGGTAAAGCTCGAACGCGTCCAGGTCTTGAGTCGGCCGCTCTTCGATTTCCGCCTTCTGCTGCGGCGAAAGTTTCGCCTTCAGTTGGGTGACAATCGATTGGGCCAGCTCACTCTGGATCGCAAATAAATCGGCCGCGGTTCGATCGTAAGTTTCGGCCCAGATGTGAGTGTCAGTGCGGGCGTCGATCAATTGCGCGTTGATGCGAAGGTGATCACGAGCGCGTTGGACCGAGCCTTCCATGATGTAAGCGACGCCGAGCTGCCGGCCGATCTCGCGCATGTTGCGTTCGGCACCGGTCTTGTATTGGCGCACGCTGGTGTGGCTGATCACTTTCAAATCGGAGACCTTAGCAAGGTTGGTCAGGATCTGGTCCTGAACGCCATCGGCGAAGTAGGCGTCATTTTTGTCGTCGCTCAAACTAGCGAACGGCAGGACCGCGATGGATTTGTTGTTATCACGGGACGCTATTCTGGTTCCGGCAGTGTAACGGCCGAGAAAAAACAATGAAAGTGAGATTGCGGCGCCGACCACAACAATGTAAATCCACCCGCGACTCTTCGGTCGCGCCGATGCTGGTTTGGCGTCGGCGTCTTCGGCGCGTTTGACTCCTTCCGGCGTGATCTCAAATGCCCACGCAAAAATCAGCGTGATCGGAAAACCGACAATAATTAAGACAACGATCAGTCGTACGATCCAGTTAGGAACGTCGAAGACTGGCAAAACCTGCGCGATCCCCTGGGCGAGCGCCCAGCCAGCTACAATGTAAGCGATCGCGACCTTGTAAACACTGCGCCGCTTCAGTTCACCGAAGAAGTTCTTCGGATTCATCCTATCGCTTCTGCCACACGCCTGAGGCGCGGGCAAGAAGGAGATAAACATCGCGGCATTCCGTAGGCGATCGCAACATCGTTCCGCTAAGAAATGTTCGCCACAGCGAATTCGTCCACGGGCGAATTTGATGTTTGCTTTGCGGTGTTTGATGTAAGCAGTGAATTGACCACCGAATCCAAAATGAAATCGCACTACGATGTCGTAATCCTGGGAGCCGGACACAATGGGCTCGTGGCGGCGAGTTATCTCGGGCGCGCCGGGTTCAGCGTGTTGTTACTGGAAAAAAACGATTACATTGGCGGAGCGACCACTTCGCAACAAGTGTTCCCGGATTATGACGCGCGGCTGTCGCGCTATGCGTATCTGGTCAGTTTGTTGCCGCAGAAAATCATCCATGACCTCGGCTGGGATCTTGAATTGCGTAGGCGCGCGACTGCCTCATTCACGCCATACTCGCCGCGGCGAGGATACCATGGCGGTTTGCTTTTGAGCAATCTCGACCAAGAGGTGAGCCGCAAATCGATGGTCGATCTGACCGGGAGCGAGGCTGAGTTTGAGCGGCTGAAAAAATTTTATAATCTGCCGCGCGTGTTTGCCGAGCAGGTGTGGGACTCGATGCTGGAGCCGCTCGTCGCGAAAGAGGAAATGGCGCGCCGATTTCATGCGGATGAGCTTTCGCGCGAAGCCTGGCGCAGTCTAGTCGAGGAACCGCTGGGAAACGCGATCGAGCGTTATCTGCAAAACGATCTGGTGCGCGGTCTTGTCTTCACCGACGCAAAGGTCGGCGTGTTTACCCATCCGCATGACTCCTCGCTCGTGCAGAATCGGTGTTTTCTTTACCACCTCATCGGAAACAAGAACGGCGAATGGAAGGTGCCGGTAGGCGGGATGGGCGCGGTGGCGTCCCAGCTAGAACGGGCGGCGCGCAAAGCTGGCGCGGAAATTCTGACGAATGTCGTTATTCAGTCCTTGAACGTGAGTGGCAAGACGCGCGCCGTGGAATTTGCCGTTGATGGCAAACGCGAGACCGTCGAGGCGCGATTTCTCCTGGTAAACTTTGGCCGGAACGTGCTGGCGAAATTCATGGGCCGGTTGTTCCAGCCCGATCGCGCGGACGAAGGTTCCGTGTTCAAGATCAATATGCTCCTGTGCCGGCTGCCGAAATTGAAGGCCCAAAAATATCCGGCGACCGAGGCGTTCTGCGGGACGTTTCACAGCGATGAAGGATACGAGCAAATGAATGCCAGTTTCGACCAGGCATCAGGAGGCCGATTACCGGAGAAAACGCCGTGCGAGATGTATTGCCACACGTTAACCGACGACAGCATTCTCGCGCCGGAGCTGCGACAACAGGGCTTTCACACAATGACGTTGTTCGGACTCGATGCGCCCTTTAGCTTGTTTGTGCGAGATAACGAGACGATGCGGCGGCAGGCCGAGAAGAAATTCCTGGCGAGCATTAATCAGTGGCTGGAAGAGCCGATCGAAGATTGTCTCGCCATTGCGCGTGACGGCAGACCGTGCATCGAAAGCAAAAGTCCGGTCGATATTGAGGACGCGCTGGGAATGTACCATGGAAACATCTTTCACAACGCGCCAACCTTTCCCTTCGCCGAGCGCAAAGAGCAAGTTGGCACCTGGGGCGTAGAAACGGAATATGAAAACGTGTTTTTCTGCGGATCAAGCGCTCTACGCGGCGGCGCCGTTAGCGGGATTCCCGGGCATAATGCCGCGATGAAAGTGCTGGAAGTTATGACAGGTAGTCAGTGATGAGTAACTCAACGGCTGTGCGATGGAAACGCACTGACGTCCTTCGCAAATCTGTCGAGAAGGATTGTGGTGGATTCGGGCGCATAGCGGAGAGCAATGTAGATATTAGAGATTTCTCGAATGCGCTCGGCTTCATCAGGCAATGATTGGCCCTCCCAAGGATCGCGCCGCACACCAAGGCGAGCGATCTTACGACAGAAGCGATCATACAACCCTCTAGCCCGGTCCCTGCGTGAGCGTGTCCGGAGTTGCATCCAGCCGGTATAAGCCAACAGCAACGCAACAGCGACAATCACGATCTCGACGACGAGGAAGAATGGCCCGCGGTTGGCGATGCCGATGGAGTCCAGAAATACTTCCTGCACGTCGGCATCAAAACCAAGGAGGCGTGTGTCCCACTCGTAACTAAGCGTTTCCCAGGCGAGCCGAACATTGGTGAATATTGCCGACCGGAACAACTGTGCGACGAAGGCATTTTGGCGCGTGTTCAGTTCTCCGGTAGCCGCGTTCCTTGCCAGGAACGAATCGAGATCGAGACTCGCGCGTCCGGGCGCAACTACAGTGGTTGGATCCACGCGGGTCCATCCGCTATCCGCCAGCCAGACTTCGCACCAGGCATGCGCGTCCGACTGTCGCACCAGAACGAATCCGCCCAGATCATTGTACTCGCCGCCCAGATAGCCAACCACGACCCGCGCTGGAACTCCCGCCAGGCGCATCAGGGTAGCGAAACTGGCGGCGTAATGCTCGCAAAAGCCAACTCGACGATGAAAGAGAAATGCCTCCAAATCGTTTTTCCCGTATTCGCCGGGCGACAACGAATAGCGAAACCCTTGGGCCCGGAAAAACTGGAGCGCGCTGTTTACTATGGCGCGGGGATTGGAGTTTTGGGCGCTCCATGATTGAGCTAGCTCCCGCACGGCGGGAGAGATTGATGCCGGCACGTCGAGCGCTTCCCTGCGGTCAAGCGGCTCGAGCTCCCTTTCGGTGACTTGAGGAGACGAAGTGACCTCATATCGGCGAGCTTTTCGAATCGGCTGGGCGCTCCAGAGGTAATTGCCACGCGCAAGCATTGCACGGGGAGGGACTTCAAACGGTCGATCAAGCGCAAACATCCAGCGCGCGTCGTGCGGCGCGATGTTAATACGCTGTCGAATCGCGCGGCCGCTGGTCGATTCAGCGGGTAGGGCGCGACCCAGTTCCCCCGCCGTGTGCGGGCCGGGCGCGCTGGGCTTGAGGGAGCCGGGAGAGATTGCGACCGGCGCATATGGCGCTCGCCATTCCATACCTTCACAATGCCACATGACTATCCCGCGCCAATACATGGGCCCGCGCGGTCGCGTTCGGTCGTCGGGAAACTCCGCGCGGAAAGCGACAGTCGAAGAGTCTGTAAGAGATGTGATACTGCCCGGAGACAATCGGTCGGAAAAGCCGAGACTCGCAGAACGCAGGTCGCGAATCTGAAATCCAAAGCTGCTATTTATTCTGGGAAACAAGACGAACAACAAGGCGGCGAGCGGCGCAGCCTGAGCAAGGAGTTTGCCCGTCGTGCCCAGCGGAGGCCAGAAAGCGCCCGGTGACGATCCGCGATGAAACTGGACCAATGCCACAAGCAGCAACGCAAACCCGATCAGGAGGCAAAGCGCGATCGCGAAGTCTTGAGAAAGGAAAAATCCGCAAAGGCAAAGCACCCACCCGATCATTACCATCACTTGAAACTCGCGCGCGGTGTGCGCTTCGAGAATCTTGAGAGACATCAGAACGACAAGGAGCGATACGCCCTGTTCGACGCCGTGCAGAGAACCATAACTGGCGAAGATGGCAAAGAGCGCCACAGCGGCGAGCACCAGTTTCAAGGCGGCAAACCGAAGCCGGTAACCCCTCGGCTCCATCCAGAATTTTAGTGCGAGCGCGAGTAGAAAAAGGCATGGAACCCAGGTCGCGAGGGAGGCGAACATCGGAGGCAGTGTAAAGAGCAACGCGGCTGCCAGCCAAAGCAACGGTCGCCGCGGAATCCTCCTGTCCCTGTTACTCCTGCTCGTGCTCCTGCTCATACTCTTGCTCTCATCCCTGGAACAAACTCAGTGCGCGCAGGCACTGGTGAAAATGCGATTGCCCAACAGCGGGCGGAATCTCGGTACTTGGAAGCCAAAGACCGTAGGGCTGCCCCGCGCGTTCGGCTTCAATCACCCAAAGCGCGAGCTGCGACAGTTTCTCTTCCACAGTAGCGAGACCGACAGCAGAAAAATCCAGATCCGCGACGCCTTCCGTTTCAGCCGCAAACTGTTTTGTCATGAGCGGCTGCCCGCGCGCCACCGCTTTCCAATCAATGTGGCGCTGGGACTCGCCTGGCACATAGTCGCGGACTCCGGCAAAGTCATCGCCTTCTCCGAAGTCCGCCCGGGAGCGGCTATGCGGGGAGGGCGCGCGACTTAGCGGAAGCGGAAGATCGCCCGCAGGCTTTGGATAAACAATGTAGGTTTGAGAGGACGCGAATTTCTTCAAAAAGCGAATGAAACCGAGCGGATAAACGCTCGTTAGGCGCAACGCTGCTACTCTGTGTTCGCCCCGCTGCCGGGCGGGAAATCGAAGCGTCACCCGGGCTGCTTTACCGCCTGGAATGCAGTCGATGCGTTTGCGCTCCCTGCTCGATCCTGACAGAGCAAGCTCAATTCCATGGCGCGTCGCACGGGAGCCGTTTGTAACCTCGACTGGCAACGACACCTCCTGGCCTGCGAACGCCGGCTTCACGGATTCGAGCGCTATGGTCACGCCTGCGAGATTGATTAGCGTGTGCGGAATCGAAACTAGAAACACTGCCGTTAGCGTGAACAAGAGCAGGTAAACCGCGGGGCTATTTTGACTCGAGGCCGCGTACCACATCGCGGCCAGCACAAACAGCAGCCCGGCAAAACTTGCAGACGGATAAACGAGCGGAAATTTTCGTGCTTTCACGGGACCGGCACGCTGTGCAGCAGATTATCAGCGAGTGTGCGTCCGCTCTTCCCCGGTTGCTCGATATCGTGTCCAAGCCGATGCGCCATCACAGGGATTCCCACCGCTTGAATATCTTCGGGAAGCACCATGTCGCGTCCGTTCATCAGGGCCCAGGCTTGGGACGCGTGCAGCAAGGCCAGACCCGCGCGCGGGGACAAGCCGGTGCTGTGACGTTGACGCGACGCATCGAGCAAATCCTGAAGGTAATCGAGTAACGCGGGCGAAGCGTGCACCTTTCGGACGTTATCTTGAATCTCGACCAACGTTCGCGGGCTAATCACCGGCTTCAATTCCTTTAGCATTTCGCGGCGATCCATCCCCAGAAGCATGGCGCGTTCGCTGGCGCGGTCTGGCACGCCGAGTTCGATCCGCATCAGAAAACGGTCGAGCTGCGATTCGGGCAGGGGAAAGGTGCCGACCTGATGTTGCGGATTCTGCGTGGCGATCACAAAAAACGGCTCGAGCAATTCATGCGTTACCCCATCGATCGAGATGTGGTGTTCCTCCATCGCTTCCAGCAAAGCGCTTTGCGTCTTGGCGGTGGCACGATTGACCTCGTCGATCAGCACCACTTGCGAAAAGAGCG
>Ga0209056_10002716_pt1 | contig 18926 bp, 20 predicted proteins | sample GraSoiAngelo_114_FD_185876 | JGI IMG/M metagenome (GOLD analysis project Ga0209056, IMG submission 185876) | Grasslands soil microbial communities from the Angelo Coastal Reserve, California, USA - 14_0903_13_40cm (SPAdes) (version 2) | ecosystem: Environmental > Terrestrial > Soil > Grasslands...
GTACGAGTGGTACCTACAGGGCTATTCTCATCATGCCGCAATACAGCGAGCCGGGCGTTTGGAAAGTGAATTCGGTCCGGCTGCGGGACAATGTGGGCAGTCAACGATTATATGACGCGACGTCGCTCGCAACTTTCGGCTCATCGATCCAGCTTGCGGTCGCATCCAATCCGTCCGACACCCAGCCGCCGCAGCTCACCGGTTTGGCAATAAGACCTTCGGTGATCAATACGGCGTCGTCCGGCCAAAACGTTCAGGTGGAAATCACAACGACAGATAATCTGAGCGGAGTCAGCTTTGCGCCCGATACTCCATTCGGCAGCCAAGCGTTCGGTGGTTTCTTCCGCAGTCCCTCAGGCGCGCAAACGGTATCGAGCGACTTGTCTTCAGGTGAATTAGTGAGTGGAATCCCAACGAATGGGACGTGGCGTTTGACGGCCGCTTTTCCACAATTCAGTGAAGAAGGGACTTGGAAAATAACCGTATACCTGAAGGATACAGTGAGAAATTTGAGTACGTACAGTCCGTCGCAACTGGCCTCACAAGGAATATCCGGCGACTTGATCGTCATTCGGCCGACACTCACTCCGGACGGAACGATCTCGGATCCGTTCGCCGGCGGTTCCGTTTCGGACAGCGTTTTCGGCGATCGTGCGAAGGTGATCGTTCCTCCCAGAGTGTTATCCCAGCCGACGGCGATTGCGATCGATGTACTCGGTTCGCCGCTCGCGGTCCCATTACCGACTGGATTCAGTGGAGCAGAGACATACTTTGTCAATATCGAGTTCTTTCCTCCGCCGACGTTCCCGTTAGCTGATCCTGGACTGACGATTGTGCTGCCGCTACGGAACTTTATAAGTCCGGGCACGGTTATCCAACTCTTTAGGGTGGACACTGCGACTGGAAGCCTCGTGCCGGCAGTGAACACGTCCGGCAATCCCGTTATTGGTCACGTCGATTCGGGAGGAATGACGGCTACATTCCAAGGTCTCAGCCGGCTCTCTACGCTCGTCGGCTTGCTGCCGGTGACCCCTGCAAACGCACAGGTTGTCGTCGTCTCCGTTCGTCACCCCATCAACACGAGATCCCACGCTGATATTCCGGTGGTCATCTTTAGTTCGCCGGCGCTGGACGCGACGCAAATCGATCCGTCGACACTTCGCTTTGCGGGAGCTCCGGTCGACAAGGATCCACACGGCCACTATCGGATCTCGACGAGAGATGTCAACGGCGACGGTTTACTGGATCTAATTGCTCATTTCAGAGCTAATGAATTGCACCTGTCGGCAGGAGATACGAATGCCGCGTTGGATGGACGAACTTTCGATAACAGAGTGGTCCATGCCGTCGTATCGGTACAGGTACACAAGGGAAACAAGGAAGACGACGAGGACAACGAGGACAACCACAAGAACGGTAAGGGACACAACGACCACAAGGGACACAACGACCACAAGGGGCACAATGACCACCACGAACATTAGGGGTGGTTCAGTAGAGGGTCTTGGCTTCCTGTGGTGGTCCTCGATCTGAAATCAGAAATCGCCGGTACGCCACTGCCAATGGAAATAGCAAGCCGCGACAGCGATTTTTCAAAAGCGATTATCGCTGACGCTGATCCCTCATTTGGGCGCCTACAACGAGCGCGGTGAATTCCTCATCAGCACCGCTCAGCCAGTCGATGAAAATGCCTTGTGGTCTCATTCGACTGTGATCATGGCTATCTTTTTGCGGGCGTAGCGCAGTTCCATCGTGAGGAAAGTTTCGATGCGAAGCTTTTCCCGAAATTCAACAACAGCTTCAACGACCTTACCGGTCCCCACAGTCACGATCCCTGCATCTTTGGCTGCGATGCTCCTTTCGGGGTAAATCATTTCGAAAAATCGAGGAACAAAATTGAACGGGTGCCCTGAAGTTTCTTTGACGGTGACTTTCAAGTGGTCCGGCGTCAATTCCAGAACGCGCATTTCGAACTGATCCGTTTTGATGATGGCGTCTTTTATGTCTTTTCCATTTACGCGCAGCGCCATATCATTCCTCGAGCGCTAACGGATCGCAAGGGCCCGCTCCCTTTCCAAGGCGTAGCCCGTGCTCAATGGCTGCCGTGACAAAATCCTTGCCGGCGTTAACGGCTTCCGCGAGCGATCTGCCTGCCGCAAGTCCGGCCGTGATCGCCGCGGACAGTACGCAACCGGTACCATGAGTTTGGCCTCTGTCTATGCGGCGGCGCCGCAAGTGCGAAAAGTCGGTTCCGTCGAATAGAACATCGATGGCGTCATCCCCTGTCAGATGTCCGCCCTTTATCAAGACCGAGCGAGCACCCATCTCGTAAATACGGAGAGCCGCCTCTTCCATATCTTCGACATTTTCTATTTTTTTCCCGGTCAGCACCCGAGCTTCATCGGTATTCGGCGTGATCACTAATGCGAGTGGGAGAAGCATGCGCTGGAACGTGGTGATGGCGTCGCGATTGAGCAATGCAGTTCCCGACGTTGAAGTCACCACCGGATCGACGACGAGATTTCTGATTGTGTAGTCCCGAATTTTTTGCGCTACAACTTCAATTACGCCCGAGGTCAGTAACATGCCAGTTTTTGCTGCATCCACATGAATGTCGGTCAGCAGTGCGTCGAATTGACGGCCCACAAAGTCGGGAGGTATCTCCATGATGCCCTCGACCTTGTATGTATTCTGGGCCGTAAGAGAAGTGATGACCGACATCCCATAGATCCGTAGCCTCGAAAAAGTCTTTAAGTCGGCTTGAATTCCTGCGCCGCCGCTGGGATCGGAACCGGCAATGGTGAGTGCCGTCTTAACGGCAGACACGAAACCTCACCGTTTGAGCAAATTTTCGACGGCCGATTCCTTGCACACCGAGTCTCCTACGCGAATGATTCCGGGTTCCAGAACTGTGACGAACATTCCGCGGCGGTCCCTCAATGCCTCTTGCAACCCGATACGCAGCCGCTCCATTTGTATACACGGTTCGCACGGTGTCGTGACCGCAACCAGCGCACTGCCGACACGGAGTTGCTGCCCTTCGTGAAGCGACATGACGTCGAGACCATCGACGACGACGTTTTCATATACATTTCCGGGCTGGAGATGAAGCTCGTCGAGGACGCTGCCGGATATCAACAGGATCTGGCGACGCCTGGAGTTGCCGGTGTGATGATCACCATCGAAGCCTTGTAGGCCGGCCTGGACGGAGTGTCTCGCGACGGATTTGGCACCCTTCTCGAGTTTCACGAACAACGCGCGAACTGTACCGTTCATGGTCTGACCCTCGATTATAATGATAGCGATGTTTCCAGTTGTGCTGTTTCTTTTCGCTTTCTTGTTCTCGTCTGTGGCGGCTGCTCAAACGCCGCCCCCCGGTGCACCGTTCGATCCTTCCAAGCACCCGAACCCGATTGTTACTTTCGTCGAAGAGAAAGACTTCAAGCCGGTCGCCTACGACAGAGCAAAAGCGGACGCTGGAATCGAGCTGCTGGGCCTGTCGCAAGATGAAGGGAAACGCGGATCCGTTGAGCTCGCCGAGGGACGGTTCGTGAAGAACATGTCGATCCTCAACTTTCGAACCGATGTCACCTTTTATCCGGTTGTCCGACAAAAGTTCAAACTCGCGAACGGTTCGGATCTGGTTTTGTATTCCTTCCGATTTCCAAAGGTCGCGCTCCCACGCGAGTACGCGCGGATGATATTGAACGAAGCCGCTGTCGAAAAGAAAAAGAAGCCGAATGAGATGCGCTTCGGCGGTACTGCGCCGGAACAACTCGAAATCCGGGGTGCCCGCGGCTTACTCTTCGATAAAGAGGGTCAGATTACCATCTATTGGCAAGAGGAGGGCGTAGGGCATGTGGCAATGGCGTCACTGGCCAGACAAGAACTCTTCCGCGTGGTTGACGATCTCCTTTAAAGCCTCATACCCCAGAGGGTCCGCCGCTCTGGGTCAAATCCCATAGAGTCCAGCGTTCGCTCGATGGCTGAGTTGCCGGGATGTACCTCGGCGCTCACCCGATGGATGCCGCGCTGCCTGGCATTTTCGAGCAGAGCTGCAACAAGGCTGCCACCGACGCCTTTGCTCCGCCATTGCGGCGAAACGAACAAAGCGATGATATCCATAGTTTCGCCGCGGAACTCCGCCCGCCATTCGTAGGATCCGTAAGCGTACCCACAGAGCGTGCCTTCGGTTTCAGCCACGACGATGGTGCCCAGATCGGCGGAGTTCATAATGTGGTCGAAGACACAGCGGGCATCTTCTGCGGTTCCCTCAGCGTGTATATTCGCCAGCAGTTCACTGGCGAGAGCGCAAAGCTGATCCATGTCTTGCGGGGCGGCAACTCGAATTTCAAATGGACGGACGCTCACAGAAGGAACCCTTGATGTCACCGGCATATTGTAATCTCCATTTCGAAATTCCGAAAATGTGATTTCCGGAGGTATAGTGGCTTGGGAGGACGTACTAAGTCCCGTACTGGATTACGTCGACTCCACGGGACGGCCTCGTGGATTCGATATAATCCACAGCGGGACTTAAACTACCGTGGTGCCCGTTTCTAAGCTGCGCCGAAATTCCATTTTTCTGGCCGGACTCCTAGCAGCATTCGTTATTGCTGCGAGCACAGTTCCCTGGAACCACGAACAGCCTCGCGCAGCCACCGACGTTCAGGTCACTGCGCTGCAGTTCGGGCAATACATCGATGAATGGTCGGAGCCGGAGGGCTACTTTGATTCGGACAATTTCATTTCGAACGAAACGTCGTATCTCCATGTTGTCGGCGACCTGCACCAGCGAGTAAAGCCCGGAGGTATCTATCTAGGAGTCGGACCGGATCAGAACTTCTCCTACATCGTGCACACCCATCCGATGCTCGCCATCATTACCGATATCCGCCGGCAGAATATGCTGCAGCATCTGTTGTTCAAGGCTTTATTCGCGATGGCAAGCAATCGTGTGGAGTACCTGTCCCTTCTGTTTTCGAGGCAGACACCACGGTTGGAGCCGGGTGGTTCGTTTCAAGACCTCCTTGACGCCGTCCGCGCTGCAAAGACGGAGGGGGGGCTGTTTCAAAAGAATCTCGATGCCATCAAGACTATCTTGAATCAGTATGGTTTGAAGCTTTCTTCGGATGATTACGCAAAAATCGAATACGTTTATCGTACATTCTGGCAGGAGAACCTGGATCTCCGCTTTTCATCCATCGGGCGCGGAAATGCATCGATGTACCCCAGCTTCGAAGAAATGCTTCTGGAAACGGACCGGGAAGGCCGCCAGCAAAACTACCTCTCTTCCGAGGACTTGTTTCAGTGGCTGAAGAAATTTCAAGCCGAGAATCGGCTCATTCCGATCGTGGGCGACTTCGCCGGACCCCATGCCTTCAGAGCCGTCGGCAGTTTCCTGAAAGCAAATGGACTGCACGTTTCGGCGTTTTACACCTCGAATGTTGAATTCTATCTATTTGGACGGGCAGCCTGGTCACGGTTCGTCGCCAATCTGCGATCACTGCCGCTTGCCGAAGATTCCGTATTCATCCGATCGTACTTTCCGACCTACGGAAGGCCGCATCCGTTGAATCTTCCCGGACACCGTTCAACATCGATGGTGAGCTCGGTCATGAGCTTTCTCGCAGACGACGATGCGCGCCAGATCCGGTCCTACTGGGATGTGGTCAAACCCTAACTATGCGCTCTTGACCAGGGTACGAATCTCGGCCGGCCGTTCCCGGACAAGCTGCCATTTCTTGAGCTTGTTTCGTAGTGCTTTATAGGAAATCCGGAGCCGCCGGGCGGACTCTTTCCGATTCCATCCGGTTTCTTCCAGCATCCGGAGCACGACTTCTTTCTCGGCCACCTCTGCCGCGTGCCCGGCTACTTCTTTAAGCGAAACGTTGCCGCGAACCACCAGCGGTGCGGCTTCCGGATTGGCGGTGCGCAATTCCGCCGTGATGTCGGAATCGGGCAGTATGAGATATCGTTTCACCACATTTTCAAGTTGGCGCACATTCCCAGGCCAGTCGTATCTCAGGAACAGTTCCATCAATTCTTTCGGGAACTGCTGCACGACGCTCTGGTATCGCTCGCGGTATTTGTCCAGAAATTGATTGCAAAGCAGGGGAATGTCTTCGCGCCTGTCGCGTAGCGGAGGAATCTCGAGCTTGATGACATTGAGTCTGAAATAGAGATCGTTTCGAAACTCGCCCTTCAGCACCGCTTCCTTCAGCTTTTTATTGGTGGCTGCCAGAACCCGGACATTGACTTTGACCGGCTTCTTGCCGCCGAGCCGGCTGAATTCCGCGTCCTGCAAGACGTGCAGCAGCTTCGCTTGCAAGTGCGGACTCATCTCGCCAATCTCGTCCAACAGGAGTGTGCCTTTGTCGGCTTGTTCGAATTTTCCGATTTTGTCGCGTATGGCTCCAGTAAAGGCCCCGCGTTCGTAGCCGAACAACTCCGATTCCAGCAGCTCGTGAGGCAAAGCTGCGCAATTGACTTTCACGAAAGGCCCCTCGGACCGGTTCGACTGTTCGTGTATGAAACTGGCGATGACTTCTTTCCCGACACCGGACTCGCCCAGAATGAGAACAGGAACATCTGTGGCGGCGACCTGCCGGGCGATATCGATGATCCTCAACATCTGCGGATTCGACGTGAGAATGTTTCCCTGTTCTACGTAAGCCAGTTGCTGCTTCAGCGTCTTGACTTCTTCCTTCAGGCGGTGTTTCTCAATGGCGTTCTGGACTGCCAACTCGAGAGCTTCTTCTTCAAACGGTTTCGTCAGGTAATCCGAGGCGCCCATCTTCATGGCTTCGACAACGGTCTTGATCTGGCCGATTCCAGAGAGAATGATGATCGGAATGGACGGGTAAATGGTTTTGAGATTTGAAAGGACTTCGATACCGTCCTTGCCCGGTAACAGGATATCGAGCAGGATCATCGAGGGCGAGTAACCTGAGGCCAGGCGCTCGATTGCATCATCTCCCGATTCCAGACATTCCACGACGAAACCTGACGAGGTCAGGAAGGCCGCGAGGCAGTCTCGCGTATTTTTGTCGTCATCAACGACCAAGATTGAACGTTTGCTCATGGCTTTTGTCCTCGCTGCCAAGCGTGATGTTCGGCAATGTGAACCAGAGTGTGCAATCCTCTCCGGCTGCGCTCTTCACAAACAACCGTCCGCCGTGCATTCCAATAACGTCATGCACGCTGGAAAGATTCATTTGCCGTTCTTTGTCGGTTTGACTCACGCCTGCCGTACTCGTTGAATGATCGAAAATTCCACTCAGTGCTTCAGCCCGGATGCCGGACCCTTTTGCCGTAATCTTGACGATTACCTCTCGTTGTCTGCCCTGCGAAAATTCAGCAGTGATTGCCGATCCCGCCTCGGACAATTTCACAGCGGCGGAAAGTATTTCCTTAAATGCGAAGCCGAGTTTTTCGCGATCGGCAATGATTTCGAACGATTCCTGGGGAATTCGTTGTGTTAACGTGATTGCTTTGCTGGAAAAGAGGCCTTGGGCCGCTCGGACGGATTCTGCCCACAATTCGCGAAGGTCGAAGGCTCCCACCGCAATCGGTTGGCGGCCGCCCAAGTCCGCGACATGGCTCATCCAGTTTGCGATATTGATCACACGGTTCGTGTTTTCCGTGATGATTCGTAGGTACTCGCGCTGCGTGTCGTTGGTGTCGCCCGCCCGTCCATCGAGAATCATGCGCGCGTATCCGCGGATGGCTCCCAGCGGTGTCCGCAAATCATGGGCTATGTTCGATTGCACATGCGATGCAATTTTGATCAAGGCCTCGAAACGAATCCTTTCATCGGTCACCTTTGCAAGGTTTGCTTCTGCGATCGCGGCACGCTGCGTTTTTTCGGCGAGCTCCTGATTTTGCCTTTTTAACGATTCGATTTCCTGGAGCCTCGCCAAGATCGGTGAGGCTTCATGCGCGATGTGTCTGACGGCTTCGATCTCCTCGGCCGACAGATGAGGGCCGTCCAGCGCTGATACCAAACCGATCGCGGCCTGCAATCGGCCATCGCTGAGGAGTGGTATCAGTACTACACTGGCGCGAGCGGCTCCGGCGCGACGAGCGTTTGCGTCCGGTTCATGAGTGATGCCGACCATCTCGCCTTCTTCAAGCTTCACAATAAGACCGGGATGCCGTTCAAGATGAGACCGTAACCAAGAAGGCACGTGCAGGACTTTGGAAGCCACATCAAACAAGCCGAAAAAAACCTCGATATGTTGGAAGTCGCCGCGAATTAAACGGACAAGCTCCGCATGGAAATTTTCCGAATCTTTAACCTGATTGAGCCGTGCAAAGCTGGTTTTATTCAGTTCGCGGACGGGTATTCCGTCCATGTCCAACTCCATTATTCGGGGCTTGCATTGCACGAGGTCTACCAATCAGATTTCAGAGCAAAATCAAGCAGTTATTGTCTGACGACGACGATGACACAGCGGGAATTCCACCGGTCCATCGGTAAAAATTCCCCCTTACGGGCGAAAACGGCGGACTCGAAATACCATCGGTACCACGATTGCAGAATGTCGGACATGATACGGATATTGCTCGTCGAAGATTCTGAGGATGTCCTGTATCTCTTACGCCTTCAGCTGGAATCGATTGGTTACGCCATCGACGCGGCCACTAATGCCACTGCCGCCTTGGAGTCCGCCCAACGCACGCGGCCGGATGTTATTGTTTCGGACTTACGGATGCCCGACATCGACGGCTTGGAGTTCATCCGGCGTGTTCGCCACATTCAAAGCCTCGCTTCGGTTCCGGCAATTGCGCTCACCGGAGCCAGCTCGGACTCGGACGTCCAACAGGCCATCTGCAACGGTTTCACCGCCCACCTGGTGAAGCCCGCCGAAGCAACCGAGTTGTCCAAATTGATTGAGCAATTAACGCCGAGGTGCGCCCAGCGGAAGGCGGGCTAGGGTTTCGAAATATTCTGCAAACATCCGCATCCCGCCTGAAGCTTGCTCCCAATCGAAATTTTCATTGGGAGCGTGATAACCGTGCTCGGGCAGACTCAGACCAAGAAAAACAATTGGAGCTTTTAGATACTTCGCCATCGTCACAACGGCTCCAATCGATCCACCCTCACGAACAAACGCCGGTTCTTTGCCAAACGCATTGCGCATGGCGGCGCGGGCCGCGTCCGCGTATGGCCCGGTTCGTGGACCCAGGTACGGCCTGAGAACCGGCTCCGCAATAACCTGCACATCAGCGTTTCGTTCTTTGATGAAATTTTTTGCGAGCTTCAGAATTTTATCGGGATTCTGATTCGGCACGAGCCGCATGCTGATTTTGGCCTCCGCGCGATAGGGGATGGCCGTCTTTACGCCAGGGCCCGTGTAGCCGCCAACGATGCCGTGAACTTCAAAGGTCGGTCGAGCCCACAGGCGGCTTGCGATGTCGGCTTCGTCACCCTCCCGCATTGTCTTCAATTCGTGGGCGCGCTTGAATTGCTTTACGGTAAAGCCGGAAGCGAGGAAATTATCGATTTCGCTTTTCGAGAGCCTCGCGACGTCATCATAGAAGCCGGGCATGCGAACCTGTCCCTTGCGCGCGTCGTAGCATTCGGAGATCAATTGACACAATTCGGTAATCGGGTTCCGTGCCGCTCCGCCCGTGACGCCCGAATGCACGTCTTTGGTCCCGGTCTCCAGGATGAGCCGCATAGGAGCCAGGCCGCGTAACCCGTACGCTACCGCCGGTTTTCCGCGAGCGATCCATATCGTGTCGGAAACGACGATGGAATCCGTGGCGAGATTGCCGGCCTTCTGCTTCATGAAGTGCTCGAAGTTAGGACTGCCAATCTCCTCTTCGAGTTCCCAGATGAACTGGATGTTCACCGGCGTTCGATGCTCAATAGCGTAACGCGCACCAAATAACGCTGTTAGTGCAGGCCCTTTATCGTCGGTCGAGCCACGGCCGATATAGCGGGTCCCGTCTTTATAAAAGGCGAACGGCGCCCGCAGCCACTGGGGTTCGTTCGCAGGCTGAACATCCAGGTGGTTATAAATCGTGACGATCGGCCGATCCCGGCCGGTAACAAATTTGCCGGTAACGACCGGATTTCCGGGCGTCGCGACTTTCTCCGCGTCGGCCCCCAATGAACGAAGGTATTGGACTGCGGCATCAGCTCCACGGTTGATGTCTGCCTTGTGTTCCGGTTCGGCGCTGATGGTCGGAATTTCGACCCATTCCTGAAGCTTGGTTTCGAACTCCGCCCGAACGGATTCGATGTACCGATCGATATCTGAATTCACAAATTTTAATTGTATATAATCCTCGGCGTATGGTGGAACCGGCGAGCTGGCAGGAGAGGACAGAATCCTATTTCAAAAACCTGCAGGATCGAATCTCTCGCGCGATTGAAGAGCTCGACGGAAACCGTTTCCGCGAGGATTTATGGACACGGGAAGGAGGCGGCGGCGGACGCACCCATATCCTCGAAGAAGGAAAGCTCTTCGAAAAGGCGGGGGTGAATTTCTCTTCCGTACACGGAAACCTTCCCGAAGAATTCGCGGCCAAAATTCCGCTGGGCACCGGCACTTGGTTTTTTGCGACCGGTATGTCGCTGGTGTTCCACCCGCGCAATCCGATGATTCCCGCCGTTCATGCAAACTTTCGCTATCTGGAGAAAGGGGACGCCGCCTGGTTCGGCGGCGGAACCGACCTTACACCCTGCTACCCTTACGCCGAAGATGCGGCGCACTTTCATCGAGTCCTAAGGCAGGCCTGCGATCGTCACGATCCCAGTCGTTATCCACGTTTTAAGAAATGGTGTGATGAATACTTCACCTTGAAGCATCGCGGCGAAATGCGCGGCATCGGCGGCGTGTTCTTCGATTATCTCGAAGGAGATCGCGAGGAGAACTTCGCGTTCGTTTGCGATATCGGCAATTCCTTCCTCGAGGCTTACCTGCCGATCGCGAAGCGCCGCATGAATGAGCCATTTGGTGAGCACGAGCGTCAATATCAACTCTTTCGGCGCGGACGTTACGTAGAATTCAATCTCCTCTACGATCGAGGCACTATTTTCGGGTTGGAGACGCGCGGCCGCACCGAGTCGATTCTGATGAGTCTTCCGCCGTTAGTCCGTTGGGTTTACGATTTCAAGCCGCAGCCGGGTTCGCGTGAGGAGAAGGCACTGGAGTTTTATCAGCCGAGAGAGTGGGCGTAATGTTCTGCAGATATTGCGGGTCACACATTCCGGATGACAGCCTTTTCTGCGCGAAATGCGGAAAACGGCTCGGCCCGCGCGAAAATCCGCGGGTCGCGAAAATCGTCCAGACGCTACGGTTGAAGACTCCGTACCCGTACTTTGCGCTTCTGTTCACGCTATTTATCGCATGGACGATCATTTCCAGACCTACGCATGCCGACTACTCCTATCTGAAATGGAGTTTCGAAGTGGACAAAAAACTGGACCTTCCGCAAGAGAATCTGTTCGCGCAAGCCTTGTCTCTGGTCGTTGAAAACAACGGCGCCGTGGCAGTTCGGGAAATTCCAATCGAACTCAGCGCGAGAATCGAACCGCCGAAGCGAGCCGATGTCGAAGCCGATTTTCTTGGACGCAAGCTCTTGATCCTTCAGCAGGGACATAGCTTGCCGCTCACTGTCGTTCTTGCCGGCGAACTGCTTCCGGGCGCTAAAAAACGAATTCTCCTCAATGGAAGCATAATGGCGGAGCCGCCGTTCAAGGTGACCTACGAAGTGCGTGAAGAAGACCGCCAGCCTGTCCTTACCAGTTACGTCGTCGAACGCGAATGACGCATCGTAGCCTGCTTGGCTGGTTATACCGGCTCATGTTCTTGGCCGCCATCCTGATCGCCTTTGTCCTGTTTCTGGTACTGCCGGTGGCCGGCTCCTTCCTTATTACAAACAGCCATTTCCATTTTCCCGAGCGCGGGCCAACAACGCCGGAGGCGGTGGGTATCTCGGTTTTGCCGGCAGAGTTCGTTTCGCAGGATGGAATTCCCTTACGCGGTTGGTGGATCCCAGGTGACCGTTCCATGCCCGTCATCATCTTGGTTCATGGCTTAAACCGGTCGCGACTGGAGATGTTAGAGCGGGGAGCGGATGCGAGCCGCCGCGGCTACGGGGTGTTGCTGTTTGATCTACGCAATCATGGCGAAAGCGGACGAGCCTACACCACGATCGGCGTTTTTGAGAGCCGTGATGTATGCGCGGCGTCAGGTTTTGTCAAAAGCAAGGCTGTTGAGCGGCAGCAGATCCTATGGGGAGTATCGATGGGTGCGTCAAGCGCGATTCTCGCCGCAAAGCAATGCCCGGGGTTCTCGGCGATTATTTCCGACAGCTCGTTCCTGTCGTTTCGAGAGACCGTGGACCACCATCTCCGATTGATCCTTAGGCTCCCTGCTTTCCCGGTTGCCAATCTCATTGTTGCGATCACCAGCTATCGAATGCATTTTGACCCGGATGACGGAGACGTCGAGGCCGCCGTTCATAGCATGAAGACGCCGATTCTGTTCATCGCCGGCGGCCGAGACCGGCGGATGCCTCCCGCGCTTGCGGAGAAGATGTTCAAGGAATCTCCGAGCGTTGTGAAAGAACTTTTGATTATCCCGACGGCACGCCACGGCGAAGCCTTTGCCACAGACCGGACGACATATTTGAATTCCGTGTATGGGTTTCTGGAACGGGTTCGCGATAATGCCGTACCAAAGTAACGGCAAGCCACGTGCTGAAGGTTTTATATGAGATTGACCGGTTTTGACGTGGTTCAACGAACTGACGCAAGAACTAAACTGGGTGGATCGCAGGAAAGCTACCTATGGCGAGATCTCCGATCTTCAGCGTGGTACCCGCGCTACTTATCGACCTCTGGCCCGCCACCTTGCGTGCTGCGTAAAATGTTCGAGTGACTCGAACGCACTATACGGTTCTGGCTGGTGGCACGGGAGCTGCCAAGTTTCTACGCGGTCTCGTACAGGTCGTCCCAGAAGAAGATGTTCACGTCGTCGTCAACGTCGGCGATGACACCGAAATTTGGGGATTGCACATTAGCCCCGATATTGACTCGATCGCCTACGCGCTGGCCAAAAGACTCGATACGGTTCGAGGTTGGGGTCTCGAGAATGAAACGTTTCGCTGCCTTGAAGAGGCCCAAACTTACGGGCTGCCATCCTGGTTTCGGCTCGGCGATCGGGACCTAGCGACACACCTGGCGCGCACAGAGTTCCTAAGACGAGGACTCAAGCTGACGGGAGCTGTCGCCCACATGACCAAAGCCATCGGTGTAAAGGCCCGGGTTTTACCTGCAACCGACGATCCCCTTCGGACGAAAATCGAAACTCCCGGCGGTGTGCTCGACTTTCAGGAATTCTTCGTTCGCGAACGGTGGCAGCCGCAGGTACGGTCCGTCACATACGCCGGCGCAAACGAAGCACACGCGTCGGCCGCCGTGTTGAATTCGATTAGGGAATCGAAACTCGTCATCATTGCGCCGAGCAATCCGATCACAAGTATCGGCCCAATGCTCGCCATACAGGACGTGCGCGATGCTCTACGATGCACACGTGCAGAAGTTGTCGCGATCAGCCCATTGATAGGCCCTGCCGCGGTCAGTGGCCCGGCTGCGAAGCTGATGGAAGCGTGCGGTTATGAGGTGTCGCCTGCGGGAGTTGCGCGCTGCTACCATGATTTCCTGGATAATATAGTGCTCGATACGCGCGATGCGGCATTGGCTGCGTCGATCCGATACGAAACTATCGGCGTTCAGATTACCGATATTCTGATGCCCGATGATGAAGCGGCGCGGAGGCTCGCGGAATTCGTAATCGGTATCTAGCCTTTTCTCTTGGAAGAGGGTTAAATCGTGAAAACTGTTCTATTGCCGGTTAAAGACTTCGCCAATGCCAAACAACGGCTGGCGTCAAAACTGGACCCGTCTGCGCGCGCGGGTCTGGCGCGTTCGATGTGTCTGGATGTTCTGAACACGTTAGCACGAACACGCGTCCCCAATCGTGTGGTTGTATTTACTGCAGCCGATGAAGTCATCCAGATGGCGCGGCCACTTGGCTTCGATGTAGTGCTCGAAAAAGCTGTGGATGGTCATAGCGCGGCAGTGAATCATATGGTTTCGGAGCTTCTGTCCAGTTCATCGCGAATTCTTTCGATTGCGAGTGACTTGCCGAGGCTTGTTCCGTCGGAGATCGATTTTGTGCTCGATGCCGCAACCGAACCTATCACATTGATTCCATCTCGAGACTGGACCGGAACAAACGGCGCCCTGTTTATATCGCCGGCTCGAATTGTGATGGAGTACGGTGAAGGCAGCTTCCGCCGTCATCTCTCGAAGGCCGCTGCGGCGGGACACCGAACTGATGTCATGAACCTTCCGGGTATCGCCTTCGACATCGATACCCCTGAGGACCTGGATCTCTTCCTGGATGATCCGCGGCGAGATAGCGAAACGTGGCGGTACCTTACGAATCATCAATGAATCTGCAAATCGTCGCTGTTCAGCACGTCCCTGAAATCCGCCCGGGAACGAATTTAAGTGAATGCCTTCGAGAAGCAGTTCATCGATCCGGTTGGAATCTGCAGCCGCGGGATATCCTGGCCGTTACACAAAAAGCGGTTTCCAAGGCGGAAGGCCGGATTAGCCGTCTCGGCGACGTCGTTCCGTCCGCCTACAGTGTTTCGATTGCCCGGCGCGTGTCGAAAGATCCTCGCCTTGTCGAGATTATCCTTCGGGAGTCGCGCCGCATTGTTCGCCTCCGGGGCGAAGTGCTGATTTGTGAAACGCATCATGGTTTCATTTGCGCAAACGCAGGCGTCGATGAATCCAATGTGGAAGGTGCGGAGAGTGTGACGTTGTTACCCAAAGACCCCGACCGGTCGGCCCGCATATTGGCGCGTGAGTTGGGATGCGGCGTGATCATAACGGATACTTTTGGCCGTGTCTGGCGCGATGGTCTTCTGGATGCGGCAATAGGAATCGGGCGCGTTCCTGCATTTTTGGATTTCCGCGGCCAAACCGATCCCTATGGACATCGTTTGCGCGTCACGTTGCTCGCTGCCGCCGACGCGCTTTCCGCGGCGGCGGGGCTCGCTATGGGTAAGACGGCGGGCACTCCGGCCGCATTGATTCGCGGTTTTGATTGGGAAGCAACCGATGACACTTCGGCGGCCGCAATGCTCCGGCCGGCAGAAAGGGATCTATTTTTGTGAAAATTGCGATTCTCGGCGGTACTGGAAAACTTGGACTCGCCTTCGCTCGACGTCTTCAGCAGACACCGCACGAAGTGGCGATTGGTTCTCGCGATATTTCCAAGGCGGAACAGGCGGCCCGGAAGGCGGGCGGCGCCGTACTAGGGATGACGAACAGCGACGCGGCCCGGTGGTGTGATGTGGCGCTCGTGTCTGTTCCTTACGACGGCCACGATTCATTATTCGAAAATCTAAAGGACGTACTTCGTGGAAAAATCATTATTGATGCAACGGTGCCGATCGATCCTGAAAATATTTTCCAAATTAAAACGGTATCCGGCAAATCGGCTGCCGAAGAAACCGCAGCAATTGTGACTGGCGCGAACGTGTTTGCCGCATTTCACACGATCTCTCACCGCGTACTGCGGCAGGTTGAGGTATCGCATGACGTGTTGGTTGCGGGCGGACCCACGGGCAAAGCGGAAGTGCTGGACCTTATCCGCTCCATGGGTCTGCGTGCGATCGACGCTGGACAACTTCAAATCGCGGGTCATCTCGAGCGCATGACCGCGCTCTTGCTTTCCATCAACAACTCAAACAACATCAAAGAAAGCGGAATCAAGATAACCGGGGTTTAATTGTGGAGCTGTTACTCCTCAAATACGGTTACCTTTTGCTGTTTACCGGTGTCATTTTCGAAGGCGAGGCGGTTCTCATCGCCGGTTCGTTTCTCGCCAGCCGCGGCTATTTCAATCTTTCGACGGTAGCGCTCGTTGCGCTGGCGGCAAATACGATGAGCGCGCAATTCTATTACACAGCCGCCCGCGTGCGCGGCCGCTCGTGGTTTGAAGGCCGCTTTCCGGAAAAATCCATCTACCGCAGGATCATTGATTGGGTATCCCGGCGGAATAATTGGCTTCTCTTGATGAGCCGGTTTCTTTTTGGATTTCGTATTGTAATTCCTGCGGCGTGCGGAGCGACCGGCATGCCTGCGGTGCGCTTCACGATCCTGAACGTGATTGCCGGACTCCTGTGGGTCATTCCCACAGCCCTGATCGGTTACTATTTCGGCGAGAATACGACACGGCTCCTTCGCGGCGCGCGTCACTACACGTTCGTAGCTCTGGTCAGTGCCGCCATTGGCGTCGTGTTTATTATCGTCGTCTGGCGGCACGTCCGTCGCTTCCATCAGATCTTTCAGAACCTCGAATGGTCCGATCTACACAACGCTCTTCCATTCGTGATGGGCGTGATGGGAGCGCTGAACATCCTCGCCGCTGTCTGGCCAAGTTCCGAAACGCTGCTGCGGCCCGTTCGCATATGGCTGCCTCTGGAAGTTTCTCAGGGAAGCCGGACGCTGATGCTCTTTACGGGTGTTGCCTTGCTTCAGGTGACGCGAAACCTGGCGCGCCGGAAAGAGCTCGCCTGGTGGGTGGCCGTGATTGCGTTGTCTTTCTCATTGTTGCTGCACGTGGCAAGCGGTCTGGATGTTCAGAATTCCTTAGTCGCCCTCATCCTCTTTGTCTACCTGCTTTACTTTCGGCGGCGGTTTTACACGAGGTCAGATCCGGCGTCGTTGCGAAAGGGCCTCATGGTCACGCCGTTGTTGTTGCTCCTCGTGTTCTTCTATGGCATAACGGGTTTCGCAGCAACCTACCCCCAATTTATTTGGCACGCTCGGGCCACTCCCGCTACGGAAGCCGTCCGCGGCGGCATATTGATTGTGGCGCCCGATGTGGTTCCAGCGACGCGATACGCGCGGCTTTTCCTGAATTCGCTTCAGATTGCCGGTTGGATGGCACGCCTTTACATTCTCATACTCGTTTTGCGGCCATTCATTTCCCGTGATCGCCTCGAAGCGCCCCAGAAAGACATCGATACGATTTTCCAATCTCACGGCAACGAACCGGTATCTGCGTTTGCGATTCAAAGTGACAAGCATCATCTGCTTGTGGCAAACGCCCAAGGTCTTGTGGCTTATGCCACCCGAGGTTCTGTTGCGCTGGCTTGCGGCGACCCGGTCGTATCTGACGAGCTATTCGTCCAAGCCGTTGAAGATTACACGCGGCACTGTGAAAGGCGTGGCTGGACTCCGTGTGTATACCTGGCCGCAGAGAACCGACTACCCGTGTACCACTCACTAAAATACCAGTCGATGCGCGTAGCCGAAGAAGCGGTGGTGAACCTCCAGGCATTCACACCAGAGAGCCAAATTACGGGATTAGACATTATCCACCGCTATGACCGGTCCGTTCGGACCGATCCACTGATTGATGAACAATTGGAAGAAGTAACCGAAGATTGGCTCGAGCTGCGTCATATGCGCGAAATGGGTTTCACGGCCGGACACTTCTCACTGGAACAGCTTTCTCAGGGCTCTGTTTTCGTCCTCGGGCACCGGTACAGGGTTGAAGCATTTTCTGCGTGGTTGCCCTATAAGAACCGAAGAGGTGCTGTCCTGGACTTGCTGCGCCAGCGCCGCCACACTCCTGGGGAGATCGTGCGCGCTTTTGTCACCGAGTCGCTGCGTTTGCTGAAAATATCCGGATTTGTGGAAGCTAGTCTCACACCCTCTGTAATCGATCGCGAACAGATTGAGAAGTTCCGTCCCCTCTGGGAGCCGAGATATTTAATACACCCTCGCGGGGCGAACCTATCGAAGATCACGAAGGCATTAGCGGCGGTCGAACGCCGCTAGAGATCACATTTTGTAGCGTCCCAGGTCTTCGTCTGGAAGGTTTTCTAATAGACGCCGGAGTTCTTCGTCTTTGATCCGGTCTTGAGCGCCGGCCTGACTTTTGGAAGACTTCAGAACTTCGTCTTCAACGAAGATTGGGCAATCGATGCGGAGTGCGAGAGCAAGAGCGTCGCTGGGCCGCGAGTCAATCGATACTAATGTTCCACTTCGCTCGAGCCAGATGACTGCATAGAAGGTGTCCTCTTTGATATTGGTGACGACAACCTTCCTGACGCTGGCGTCCATACCGACGAGCATATTCTTCAAGAGGTCATGGGTCATCGGCCGCGGTGTGACGACCTTCTCGATTTCCAGCGCGATCGCGTTGGCCTCATAAACGCCGACCCAAATGGGGAGGATTCCGCTTCCGCAGGCCTCCTTTAGGATCACAATAGGCATATTGGTGATCGGATCCATCATTAGGCCCCGGATTTTCATTTCGATTTCCACGGGTTTCCTCCTCAGTGGCTGCTTTACTGCAAAATATATTCTTTCCACTCCGCTTTGCAAGATAACCTATGCTTTCGTTGCTTTTAATAATTCCTTGACATGTTCCCGTGCGGCATGCGTTACACGCGATCCACTCATCATCCGCACCAGTTCCTCGATGCGCTCGTCGCCATGCAGGGCGGCGACACGCGTTACGGATCTTCCGTCAAGCACATTTTTGTCGATACGGTATTGATGCGCTGCAAATGCGGCGATCTGCGCTAGATGTGTCACACAGAGGACTTGATAGCGCATCGAAAGTTCTTTCAGCTTCTGGCCGACGGTCTCCGCTGCCTTACCGCCAATACCGGCATCGATCTCATCAAAGACGAGGGTCTTTTGCGGCCGGTCGACTGCCAGAACGCTTCGCAGCGCAAGCATCACGCGTGAAAGCTCGCCGCCGGAAACGATCCGTTCCAACGGCCGCGGTTCCTCACCTGAATTGGGTGAAATCAGCAGTTCCGGCCGGTCGATACCGCTGGCGCGTCCCGGTGAAACATCTTGCCAGGCG
>Ga0209056_10002718_pt1 | contig 18919 bp, 16 predicted proteins | sample GraSoiAngelo_114_FD_185876 | JGI IMG/M metagenome (GOLD analysis project Ga0209056, IMG submission 185876) | Grasslands soil microbial communities from the Angelo Coastal Reserve, California, USA - 14_0903_13_40cm (SPAdes) (version 2) | ecosystem: Environmental > Terrestrial > Soil > Grasslands...
ATCAAGTTAGTCATTGTCTCGATCTCCCAGAGTAAGTTTTGTGGGCTCTACTCGTGCTGCCGGGTTGCGCCGGCACCGCAAACGGAACCCCTCTCGCTGTAACAGGAACTACGAGATGTATTTCCCGATAATGTTGCCGACTTTCGTGAAGGCGCTGTTCAGACCTGCCGCCAGTGTGTTCATGCCTGCCGTAGCAGCAAATGCCACCAGCGCGAGGATCAACAGGTATTCCACCAACCCCTGGCCGGCTTCATCATTGTGCAGGCGGTTCAGGGAATTCAGAATCACGGTTTTCATTCTTTTTTCTCCTAAAAGTTGTGTCTGCTTTAAATTCCCAGCGCCGTGGGGGTCGCGATGGGCACACCGAACAGCTAGTCTAGAGGCATGTGGGAGGCCAAACGACTCGCGGTGCGATGTCGCTGTTGGCGGGAGACGTAGGTTGCTGAAAAGACTGTGCGTTGGAGCACATAGGACTCGGCCCGACACGAACACACCTAAGTTGGCGGCAATATTCGTGGAATGAGTTTTCCCACGTGAGTAATCTATCGGAACGCCTGGTCTTGCCGAGTGGATACAGGTGTTTACAGCTCCGATTGCAGCCGATCCTGGGCTCGGTTTCGATCCAAGAGATCGCAGGTGTTACAGCGATTGGGATTTTCATTGTGCCCTTACTGAGCACTTACAGACTTGCAGGCGCGGAACTGGTGGGGTAGAGTATAAGACCCTTCCCCCGCCCAAAAAGGACTATGACTTACCTTCTGGCCTCGTCTTTAGAACCCACGAGGCAGTGGCAGCCCATGACCGGCGGAGAGTGGATTGCTCTCGCCTTCTGCATTGGCTTGGTGCTTGGCATTGTCGGAGCGCGCTTGCTGTGGTTCGATGTGCTCGACGAAATCAGAAAGCGCACGGAGAAAAAGTCTTGAAGCCCCACGTGCTCCGCTGGCTAGTGGTCGGAATCGCCATTCTCGCCAGCAGCATCCTCGGTGTCTTGTTCATGCGAATACTGTCGGCTGCGTAAAGATGAAGCGAAACCGATCTCTTGATGTTCTGCGCGGGGTTGCCGTCCTGCTGGTGATCGGACATCATCATCCTTATTTCCCGATCTGGCACCGCGCTGGCGGCGTCGGGGTTGATCTGTTCTTCGTGCTCTCTGGATTCCTGATTTCGGGCCTTTTGTTTTCGGAGTACAAAAGATCTGGGCGAATTGACTTCCTGCGCTTCTTCATCCGGCGCGGGTTCAAAATTTACCCGGCCTACTACTTTTTCCTTTTTCTGCTGGCTTTCCTGCGCGGTCGTCCGACCTTGGCCGATCTCATCTTCATGCAGTCATACTGGCCCTATAGCTGGGGCCACACCTGGTCGCTCTCCGTCGAAGAGCACTTCTACATCGCCCTGCCGCTGGTGCTCATGCTGTCGATGAGGTTCTCACGGTGTCGAAACTTCTCTTGGATTCCCTATGCCTTCCCCGTTGTGCTGATCGCCTGCCTTGCCATGCGGATCGCGCTCGGCCCTGGTGCCAGCGAGCGGCAAATCTACAATCCGACCCACCTAAGAATCGACGCTTTGTTTGCTGGCGTAACCCTCGGGTGGTTGTACCACTTCACCAGGGTCAAGCTCATCGTGAGGCACAGGCACGTTGCCCTTGTGCTTTCACTGCTGTTGATCGCGCCTACCGTGTTCGTTGAGGGCCACAACTATGCACTGTATACGGTCGGCCTGACGGCGCTGTTGCTCGGCTTCTCGTTGCTGCTCGTTTGGGCACTCAATTCGCCCTGGCTCGCCCATCTTAAGGCGATCGCTACCGTGGGCAAATACAGCTACTCCATCTACCTCTGGCACTGGCCCATCGCTGTTTTCTTCGCATGGCAGTGGCGAAACTCGCTTTTGACGTTCACTGCATATCTGGTAACGACTCTGGCGGTTGGGTGGGCCATGTCGAAGATGATCGAAGAACCAATGCTGCGCCTGAGAGAGCGACTGGTGCCCTCAGTACGCAATTATGTCGAAGCAAACAGAAAAGGCTTGACCGCCGCGGCCGCTCCCGCCAGAAAATACCTGATCCTGGGCGCTTGCGGCACCACCATCGCGAACGGTTCCGCCACCCACCAGGCGATCGTCGCATCCGACAACCCCCTGCCCATCAGCGCGAGAAAATAAATTTCCTGATTGTCTGCCCGGCGTCGTTGCCGCGCTGGCCCTTCAGCACGGCGAGCGCTGCACTTCAGATTGCAAGCTCAGCATCAGCAGCAGCGCGCAAATCGGCAATGCCGCGACATAGAAGTGAGCCGGTATCAGGAACAGACAAATCGGCGCAACGAATATCGATGCCGCTAAAATCGCGGTAAATCCGTCCGAAGCGCCTGAGGCAGCACTCAGCCCAATGTATCGATCAAGAACCAACGCGATCGGAATCAACAGCACGCTTAAATCGTGAATGAATAAGTAGTAGCTCACGACGACGCTGGCGGTGATCGCGAGCAGCATTGCGTCCGCGGGAGCCTGTTTGCGCAGCCGAATTGCGAGCGCCAGCAATACAGCAGCGGACAATGAGATCGTTAATATCAGTATTGTCGTGGATGACAGCTTTCCCGCCGTCAATCCGGCAATGAGGCCTCGAAGATTTGCCATCAGCGTGGTTCGCAGCGGGAACTTAATCTGGTTTGCCGCAGGAGCAACCGCACCGCCCACTGCGAACAGCGAATGCACGAAAGCCTTCGCCTGCTCCAGCCCAATTACCCAGAGCGATACTCCCATTGCGAACGCCGATGAGAGCGCAAACCCCGCAGAGAAGCGCCAGCGGCGCCAGGCGAAGAACAAGATGGCGATCGGGATCACAATTTGGAGTTTAAATAGTCCCAGCCCAACCAGGGTGCCGGCGGCAAACCCCCGGCCACGATGAAGAGCGACAAACGCGGCGGCGAGCAAAACCAGCAAGAGGATTGAGTCCTGGCCCTGCATGAGTGCGACATTGACCGGCAAAAACGTGAACAGCATCGCAGGCGGAAGGCAGCGCCACGCGGCCGACAGGTTTCGCATGTGCGGCTTGAGAAGCGAAAAACAGAGCGCCACAAGCCCGAGATTTAGAGCGAGGAAGAGCAGGTATGCCGTCCGGTAGCGAAACAACGAAAACGGAACCATCGCCACGGCCTGATACGCCGGTCGGATGAAGGGCAGAGCAAGCTCTTCGCGAGACACCAGCGCGTCTTGAAACTGCTTTTGTGCCTGGTAATCGTAAAGCTGGTGCCCACGACCGGTGCGGATCATGTACGCCGCCGTATATAGCTGGCGGAAATCGGAGTTCCCGTGGAAAGCCTGAGGGAAGAATGCGATCCATCCGAACAATTGTGCGCCAAACATGATGGGCAGAATTCCGAGCAGAAAATCGCGGAGGTACTTCGCTGTCCGGGAATTTGTCACTGCGCGAGGCGCGGTGCTTGTGATCGCGGCCGTCATCGATTCTCATCTGCTCCTGGCGGCGTTTCCGGGCAAGGCGCATCCTTTCGGACCATGAAGAGGAATCGCCAATTATTCGCAGATTGCAGGATCTTGCAACTGCGATACTCGCGCAAGATGTAATCGGTAACCGGATCGTTGGCGATGGCACTCAATGGCGTTCCCGGCCAGGAAGTGGGGATTTTCTGAGGGAACCCAGGCTCGAACAGAACCACCCGCACGCGCGTGGCAGCAAGCTGTAACAGCATACCCTGCGCCTGTTCTGGCGTGTTCATTCCAGGTTGGAAATACTCATAGCGCGACGGGCTGAACGTCGCGGTCAGATAGTAGTAAAGCGGCAGATATGGATAGACCAAAATGGTCTCCCCGGGCTCCACATGTGCCTGCATGTAGCCGAGAACGTTATCTCTTTCCGGCAACGTGATCTGGCCGCGCCGGGTAGCTGATTCGACATGGGCTCCGGCTGCGCGCGTCAGAAGCGCAAGCGCGAACAGCAGAAAGGCGATTGCGACAAACGCAGTGATAATGGGCTTTGCATTATGAAATATGCGGCCGGGAATGTCGCGCCCGTCCACAATCCAGGCAAGCATCAGGCCCCATAGCGGTAGCAGATACATGAAATGAATAATGTCGGCACGGCCGATCACGACTGAAAGCAGCAGCCCGATCAACGCAGCGCATGTCACCACGTAGTAGTTGCATTTACTGCGGGACGCCTCTCGCCGGCGCATTTGAACGATCCAATACGCAAGGATTCCCGCAGCAGCGAGCGGCAGAAGGGGAACCAGGAAGCAGGGACTGAGCGTCAGCGCGGTGACGCTGCGCATCCAGATCGAGTTCGTGCCGAACAACGCGTGGCGCGTCTCATCGGACCAGGTTTGGTATCCGTAAGGTACGTGATTGGCGAGCGAGTAGTGCCGCAGCGGCCAGAACCAATCGGCCAACATGATTCCCAAACTGTGCTGCGCGGCAAAATACGCGAAGGTTATGACGAAAGGCCACGCGAGGCCGAGTACCAGGGCTGTCAGTGCATCTGTTCGCAGAATTCGTTGCCATCCCCAGTGGGCCGCCAGCAGGCCTAAGCCGAGGCCGAGGCCAAGTCCCGCGCCCTTGGATTGCTCGAACAAAAATGTGAGCGAGACGAAAGTGCCAACCGCGAACGCCCATCGACGCCCCGGCGATTCCATCAGCCGCACGGCGGAATAGACGGCCAGGCAGGCCCAGAGTGTGCTGTCCCAATTGTGAAGAACCAGAAAGCGGTAAGGCAGCGTCGTAGCTGTTACCAATCCTGCGACAAATAGCGAGCTTTCACGCGAACATACACGCCTGGCGAGCAGATAAGTGATGACTGAGAAGGCGGCCCCAATCAGAACTAGCGCGGTTCGCGCCACAATGATGGAGCTGCCAAAAATCTTGAAGATCAGTGCGACGAAGTAGTACGACCCGGGAGTAAAGAATGAAAAGAAATCGCGATACAAGACTTCGCCGCGCAAAATCCGCTGTGCGCCTTGCAGGATGATTCCTTCATCCGGTTCAATGAAGGTGTAGCGGCGAAAGAGCCAAAGGTACCCAACAGCGAGGAGAAAGATCGCCGATGCAAGCCCTGGATCAATCGCTGTTTGCTCGGGCAGGCGGGAAGGCGTGGGCGCTGACTTCAGCTCAGGCGTATCGGGCACCGTGTGCTCAAGTATCGTTTTGATCTCTAGCAGGCTGATCATTCTTCGATCGGACACACTTTGGCACGCTTGCCACTGCATGTCTCTGGCCAGATTTTCGGCCTTTGGGCGTGCATTGGCTAGTGCCTTACGGAGCTGTAAATAATGCCTCTTGTATACATTTGTTCACATTCCTCAGGGAAATGACTGGCCGCGTGCGAAGATTCCAGCAAACCCTCGATACAGACCAACCGGCGTAAGTCTATGGAATTAAACCGGGAACAAACGTCTGCTGGGATCTCTGCGTGTGGCACCGGAACTGCATCGTCCTCCTATGAAAACGAAGCCTCCCCCGGTGAGGCATGCGTTCTACCCTGGAAATCAGCTTCCGAGAAAAGTCGCGTTCTGAGACTTCGGAATCTTCCGAATTGAGCCAGATCGAGGTGTCTGTTGTCATTCCCTGCTTGAATGAGTCGCGTTCGATTGGTATCTGCGTTGATAAGGCAATCGCCGCTTTTCGCGAGGCTTCCATCCCCGGCGAAGTCGTCGTCGCTGATAACGGGTCCACGGATGGTTCGATCGAAATTGCCGAGCAACGCGGTGCGCGCGTAGTTCACGCGGTCTTGAAAGGCTACGGCAGCGCCCTGCGCAAAGGCATTGAAGAAGCTCGCGGCCAATTCATCATCATGGGCGACGCCGATGGCAGCCATGACTTTTCAGAAATCCCGCGCTTTGTTTCCAAATGGCGCGAAGGATACGAGTTCGTAGTCGGCAATCGCCTGGGCGGAGAAATCAAGAGCGGAGCCATGTCCTGGCATCATAGGCACATCGGCACGCCGGTGCTTTCGGGGCTTCTCAATCTTTTCTTTGGCGCGGGCGTAACTGATATCAACTGCGGCATGCGCGGCCTTACTCGCGACCTCGCGCGCCGTCTCGACTTCCGCACCACCGGAATGGAATTTGCCTCCGAGTCGCTAATCAAAGCCGCCAAAGCCGGCGCGCGTTTGGCCGAAGTTCCCATCACCATGTGGCCGGACCAGCGCAACGGACCGCCGCACCTGCGGACATTTCGCGACGGCTGGCGACACTTGCGCTTCATTCTGCTCTCTGCGCCGAACTGGCTGTTTTTATTTCCGGGGGCAGCGCTGGTGGCACTTGGAATTGGCCTTGTGACCTGGCTGTTACCTGGCCCGCGCTTCGCCGGAAAAGTCGGCCTCGATGTCCACACGATGGCCTTGGGCATGATGCTGGCGCTGCTCGGTGTCCACATCATCTCGATTGGTTTGTTCGTCAAAGTTTTTTCCTATACCGAGAAGCTCGCCCGCAACCAACGCACACTGGCGGCTTGGCTGAAGCGCGTGAAGTTGGAGCACGGCCTGCTGCTCGGAGGCGCGATGGCGCTCGTAGGCTTTACGGGTGATGCGACAGTCTTCTGGAAATGGGTCGCCCACGGCTTCGGACAATTGCCCCTCGTGCGAACCGTGTTCTTTTGTTCGCTGTCGTTCTTTCTTGGTGTCGAGATACTTTTTTCTTCAGTGTTTCTCAGCATGCTGGGAATCAGCCGGGAGACCTACATTGGGGATTAGCCTACACACAGAGAATCGTCTCGATGACTCCCAGATGTGAGGTTGATAATTTGCGCTTTATGGAAACTACTACGTTGACAGTGCAGAATACCCGCCAAACTGACTCCGACCATTCGAACTCTTCGGTCCGTGCAAAGCAGCGAGCTAACCAGCGGATCATCGCTTTTTTCCCCGTTTACAATGAGGAAGGCCAACTGGAACGCTTTCTGAGACGCTTTGAATCCGTGCTGGAAAAAGGGGTCGTACAAGAGGTTCTTGCGGTAGATGACGGATCGTTAGACCGCACGCCGGAAATTCTGAGCCAGCATTCGTGGTGTACTGCCTTGCGCCACAGTACCAATCGTGGTATGGGCGATGCGTTACGCACCGCATATCGTTACGCGATTGAGAAGCAATTCGATATTTTTGTGATCCTTGCGGGCAACGGAAAGGACAATCCAGCCGAAATTGAGCGGCTGGTCGAACCTGTTTTGGCTGGCGAGGTTGACTATGTTCAGGGCTCGAGGTTTTTGCCTGGCGGGCGCAGCCGGGGATTGCCACCACATCGGCTGTGGGCAATGCGTTTGTTTACCTGGGTATTCTCACTTTTTGTGCTCCGAAGATTCACCGACTGTACAAACGGGTTCCGTGCATATCGGACATCGATCCTTCGCGACCCGCGGCTGAACTGGGCACAGGACTGGCTAGGGCATTCCTACGAAATTGAGTTCTACGTCCACTATAAAGCATCTGCTCTGGGCTACAAGGTAAAGGAAGTGCCGGTATCCAAAATTTACCGTCGTGCGTCGAACGGCTCGTACTCCAAAGTTCGCTTGAAGGACTGGTTCACCAATCTTAAACCTCTGTTCTGGTTGCGATTTGGAATACGGAACTAAGGTCCCTCTATTGGGTGTGATGCCCGTTTCCTCTGGGAGAATCGAATGAGAGTCCTTGTTACAGGCGGCGCGGGTCTAATCGGATCGCACATTGTAGACCTGTTGCTAAAAAAGGGTCACCAAGTGCGGATCTTCGACAATCTTGAGCCGTGCACGCACTTAGGAGAACAGCCTGACTGGCTGGCACGAGACGCAGAATTCGTTCCGGGCGATATGCGCAACATGGGGGACGTGGAGAGGGCCGTTAGTGGGGTGGAGGTCATTTTTCATCAGGCAGCTTACGGAGGCTTCGCACCGGAATTGACGAAAATGACGGATGTCAATGCGTGCGGGACAGCGCGCATCTTCGAGGCCGTCCGCAGCAAACGGGTGAACATCAAGAAGATTATCACTGCGTCCTCCCAGGCGGTTTACGGCGAGGGGAAATACCTGTGCGAGAATTGCGGCCCCTCCTATCCCGGCCCGCGCCCCGTCTCGCAATTGGAACAGGGCCGATGGGAAGTACTGTGCCCAAAATGTGGGGCCGAGACGTGCGGCATTCCGATTCCCGAGGAGTCTCCGCTTAACCTGTCCAGCACCTATGCGCTGACAAAGCATTTTGAGGAGAGACTTACGCTGGCTTTGGGACGCGAGTGGAGTATCCCATCTGTGGCATTGCGGTATTCCCTTACTTATGGGCCGCGGCAATCGATTTTCAACGCGTATTGCGGTATTTGCTCGATTTTCTCGACCAGGTTCCTGAACGGCCTTGCACCAGTCATTTACGAAGATGGCAACCAGATGCGGGACTTTGTATTTGTAGAAGATGTGGCGGCCGCCAACGTGCTGGTGATGGAAGACGATAGAGCAAACTACAAAGTATTCAACGTGGGTACTGGGAAGGGCACAAAGGTGTTGGAATTCGCCAAGCTCCTCCGCGATGCATACGAGGCTGAAGTTGACCCGCTACTCCCTCGCGAGTTTAGGCCGACCGACTTTAGACACCTGATCGCTGACAACTCAAATATAAGAGCGCTGGGTTGGCAGCCTACCGTGCAGGTCTCGGAGGGAGTGCAGAAGTATGTTCAATGGATCCTTTCAAAGCCGAGGCCGAAAGAATACTTTTCTGATGCCGAGAAGGTACTCAAGGGTATGCGGATCGTGCGCAGTGCTGCATCGATGAAGGGCCATGCCGTTCAATAGAACTGCTTTACTGTCTGCTGGTTCTCTGAATGGGAGCCCTGTTGTCAGGTCTATATAAATAGTAAGGCGTGTCTGCGAGCTGTTGCCAATGGGCTTGAAGGCCGAGTTCCGATGTTCCTCTCCACGCTAGGATCGCATCGGCACCTGTTCCCACGAGCGCCTCAACAATTTGGGACCGCGTTGGAAGGTCTGACGTCCAAAAAAGATCTGGTCGGTTCACCTGTGCGATGATTTTAACTCTCGCCAGTCGGGCAACATATGGTCCACCCTCCCCCAATGGCTGCTCTGAAATCATGGCAATTCTGTTTCCCGGCTCGATACCCTGCTGCTGTAACGCCTCAGCTGCATGCCAGTAAACCGCATCTGCATTCCTAAACTGCTGCCGTTGTTCAATGCCAGACAGCAGCATCATCATGCCATTGATCGCCACGACAGCGGCAAGCACGCTCGAAAGCAATATCTGGGACCGTCGCGAGACGGGGAGTTGCACACCTGCAAGTGCCGTGACCCACAGGAGCAAAACGAATACACCTACGTAACGATATTCCGTGTGCACGGGCGCGTACAAACCCACGCCAGCAAGCCCGAGAACCAGCATAGGCCAACATTCAGCGGCACGCCGGACACATACAGGAGGCTGCTGATTCAGCAGGTAGAGCGTGAAAAGACCAGTGAGAAGGGGCAGTTGGAGAAAAACCGAAATTGATAGATGGCAATAAGTCATGAGCGCCTGTTTTATCGCATCCAGCTCTGACTTTAGATTAAAGGATGTCCTGATTCCTTCCTGCCAATATGAAGGGTCATACCAAAACGGATATGTGCCCTCTACGTGCTTCGCGAATTCGTAAGCTGCTGGCCGACTGAAAACTCTTCTTGCGTGATGCCGTAGCATTTCGCGGTTCGGAGACCAGCTATCTGGGTCCTCCACGAGACCGGTGCCATCACCAATAAGATGTCCGCCATCCTCGGGATACCAGGGATCAACGCCGTTAACGAACGCGGCGTATGTTAATTTGCCGCTCTCACCAAACGTAAGGTGGCCCTTCGCGTGAGAAATGGTGAACACGAATGGGCCCGCTATGACGGACAAGGCAAGAACCGAAACCAACGCGTACTTCGCCCTCTGACGAAAGCCAGAGGTTGAAGAGCAACCGGCCACCGCGATGAAGACGAAGGCCAGCGGGAACATGACAGCCTTCGCCAGATAACCAAACCCGAGCACCGCACCCAAAAGCGCAAACCTCCCCCAGCTAGCAGACCGGGCCCGTATTTTCAAGATGATCCCTGCGGCCAGATAGACAAACGCTGACACACACACGTCTGGAGTGAGCAGCCGTAGCGTGATCAACTGGAGCGAGGTCGAGATAAACAGCGTGTAGCCTAGCGCCCACCACGTCCACTCCGGCAGCGGTATATTTCCTTCGCAACGGGTGAGCTCATCTGAGTCCCGACGGGAGCGGATGAAATTGCGCAGAAAAAACTCAAAGCACCCCATAGCGGCGACATAAATAAGAAAGTTAACCAAGTGGGCTATGGGGTATTCCCAGTAAGCCGAAGGCTTCAGCACTTTCAAAAAGAATCCGAGAATCCAAGAATAGAGCGGGCTCCAGTATGCGTTGATGGCCATATGCCAGTCGCCGCGCCAGTATGCGTCACCGATATCCAGATACGAGATACCATCCGGATTCATTGTGAAGCGGGTTGCCCAGGCCTGGACAGCGCCAAGTGCGATGGCCAGGAGCCAAAAGAAAATCCGTACCCGTCGGGGACTTAGACGCTGTGGCTCGTCGAGCCGAGATGCATCACTGACTGACGTCTCGGGCGATGACAGGGCCGCACTCACCGGGGTTTCTCCCATACCGCTGTGAGGTACTTATTTGCGAACCCATCGCGCAGTGTTGACCAGAGCCGCAGAAGCAGATGTGAGGGATTTCGAAAGTAAAATGAGGCCAGATTCCGGCGTAGGTTTGCGCTGCGCGCCTCCTGGCGTCTCGCGATGGCGATGGCATTATATGGCTGCACCTGATCAAGTGATTTCAAGAAAAGGAGGGAGGCAGCATCGCCCATTTCACGAAAGCTCTTGACCGAGAAATTCGACTTGTGATGCGGGTTCGCATCAACGGACGGCGTGACGGGGACCGAGGCAACGAGCCGTCCTCCCGGAGCCAGCATGGAGGCGAGGTGCGCGAAGAAAATTTGTGGATGATCTACATGCTCAATGGTTTCAAGTGAAACTATGTTTTCAAAACAGTTATCGGAAGAAAATGTCAATGCATCCGAGCACTGAAAAGAGATTTTTTCATTACCATATCGCTGACTGGCAAATCGTACCGCTGCGGCGCTGATGTCGACTCCAATCGCGTGTGTGATCATTTTGCTTGTCGCCAGCATTGCAGTCCCATAGCCCACTCCGCACGCAATATCTAACACCCGGCCCGGGATGAGGTTGTCCGTAGCGAATGCGTATCGCTCCATATGAAGCTGCAGAGTCTCCGAACCCGTAGCTTCAGACGATTGCAATTGATCTGGGACAATACGCTCCAGGCTACTGGCGTCAATGTGTTCGTCGCTGTTCATGTGCTTCCACTAGTGATTGTTCAATTGGGACTTCGGTGTTCGCATATAAGACCAAGCGAGTTGGTTCTTCATCAGCATCCATCAACCACACCCGCCGATCGTGGAAGTAGCTGATCAACTCTTGATTCTCCACCGGACTCATATCGTGCGCCCACACCACCTTCGCGTTGTCGATGTTTGCTTCGTTGTACACCCATTCGGCGAATGGATTGTGATCGGGCTGGTAACGCACGATTACCAGTTGGTTTCCGGGGAGGCGCTGCAGATCGGCCAGCATCGCTGCTCGCCCGAAATCTTTCGGTCCTAATTGATACCATGCCGGCGTCAGAACTCTTTTGACGGGAATATGAAGCGGCACAGCGAAGATTCGCAACACGAACATCAAAACGCAAATCACGGGAACGGCGCGTGTAAGAAACCGTCCTGATCCCTGCTCGGTCCGCCACTGTCGCAGCTTGCGCATGGCAATCATGATGAGCACAACCATCAAACCAGCGAGTGGCGCGGCATAGTGAGCTTCAAAGTAGAATTCCGCCGACAAGCCTATAAAAGAGAAGCAGAGAGCAAGCAGTAGGAAGCGTGTAGCAGGGCTGATTTGCCGCCACGAGAAGTTGTACGGCAGTACGAATAGCATCATAACCATAGGCAAGCTCAGCGCCGGACCGATGAAAAACATCCAGATTCTCGCCAATTTGTATACTGGCATGAAGAGCAGTCCCATTTGCGAATGGGCGAATGCATACGCGATGGTGTAATCCTCTTCGTACATTTTGCGGATAACCGCGTGATGATAGGCCGGCTCCGGGCGCGGCGACTGCCACAAAAAATAGGGAGCTATCGCATACGTTTCGCGCTCGATTTGGTAAGGCACTTTAAACGGATTTCCGGTGACCCGCCAGAAGTAATAGCTCATCCCTGCGACCGTAATTGCCAACAGCAGGCAAATCGGAGCAACAACGCGGCGCAGTGCGATCACAAATGGCGGGCGCGTCTTGCCGAGCATCCAGGCGAACAGCGCCACCGCGACCGGCAGACTAAATATGAATCCTTCGTAAGGACGGCTATTCGCAAGAATGGCCAAACCGACGGCCATAATGACGGCATCACGGATGCGCTGCGATTTTCTGATCCGCGGCAGCGCGCCTAACACAAACGCACCGCCAATTGCTGCCGCCGTGCCTCCCCAGTAGCTGTTTGCCCAATAGCTGAGAGTGCCGAGCCGCAGCGCAGCCAGAAAGCCTCCAAGTAAAGCCCACTCTGGTTCCAGCCAACCTTGCAGCATCCAGCAGATGGCGGCGCACATCAGGCCGGCGCTGAGCCACACGCCCCAGAACGGATGTCCGAGAAGGACTTTACCGGCTGCGAGAATCATTCCTTGCGCAGGCTGTGCGTAGCACTGATACGTGGGTTTCTGAATGATGCTGAACGTCTCCAAATGCTCCCACATAGGATGACTGGGATTCGTGAGCCGCCCGTGCGCATAGGTTTCACCAGCGAGCAGGTAACCGAATTCGTCGTGCACCACCGGCTCCGGGATGGGCAGAATCGGCAGCAAGGCGGCGCGCAGGATGAGCGTGAGTAGCCCGACTCCGATCACTGCGAGCACCTTGCGTTGAGCAAAACGACTCAGCACAAGCTCGGATTTCTGGAACCAGCCAGCGCCCAGCTTCGGAACTGTCAACGCTAAAGCAACAGCGATCCCGGCTAAGCAGCATTCGATCAGAAGCAACATTGAAACGGTTTCCTTTACTCGCTCTTACTTGCGCTGTTCAGTACCGGCTGCGCTGATTTTCCGGCGGTCACATTCACGGTGTGTGCCGGCGAATACAGCGACAATCGCGGGTTTGCCTCGTCCGCATTTACCAGCCAGACCTGCCGATTGCTGAAGTACCGGATTAACTCTTCATTTTCAGGCACGCCCATATCGCGTGCCCATAGCACTTTCGCGCGGTCGATATCGGCTGGGTTGTAAACCCATTCATTATTGAAGTTATGACCAGGCGAGTACTGCACGAGCACCAGTTGTGGTTGGTTACGGTTCTCCAATTCAGCCTGCAATCGAGCTCGCTCTAGCTTGGGTCCATCCAGCTTATCGACCGTGCACCAAGTCGGGGTAAGGCCATGCGTCAGGGCAAAGGCCGGCATAGCGGCTCGCACCACCAACAGAATTACGCAGATGACTGGAACTGCGCGCACCATCGCCAATCCGGTCGGGTTGCCTCTCCATTCCCATTGCCGCACATAGCGCATGGCGGTGAGAAGCAGAGCGTAGATGACACACGTCATAGGGGCTGCGTAGTGATTAAAACAATAAACTTCGAGCACAAGGCCGGCAAAAACGGTTGCAGAAACAATAATCAGAAACCGGGTGTTACGATTAAGGTCCTTCCAAGAAAAGCCGTACGGGGTGAGTGCCAGGGCAAAAACGATTATTGGGAGAAAAACAACTCCTGAGAAGAACAGCCAGAGCACAATTGCCTTCGCGATTGCCGCGCTCAAAACCGAAGTGAATGACCGATACTCAACAAACTGCAAAGCCCTGCTTGCCGCCAGAGCGTCCAATACCTGGTGGCGCGACGCTGGTGTCACTTGCGGGGTTTGCCACAACAGCAATGGTGTGCGGTCATAAGTCGCGTGATAGACCTGATAGGGTAACCGCAATGGACTGCCGGTAACCCGCCACGAATAGTACCCCATTGCGAATCCCGTAAGAATCAGAACCAGACCGAGAGGGGTGATGACGCGTTTGGCGATGATGGCCCACAAGCCGCGAGGATTTCGCAAAATCCACACAGCCATGGCCACCATAATCGGCAAACTGAAAACCAGCCCTTCGTAAGGGCGGCTGTTTGCCAGAATGGCCAGCCCGAGTCCCATGAGCAGAGCATCGCGAGCTCGCGGCGACTCTTTGATCCGAGGCAATGCTCCGAGTACGAGTGCACCGCCGGTGGCGGCCACTGCCCCGCCCCAGTAGCTATTCGCCCAATAACTGAATGTTCCCAATCGGATTGCAGCCAGCGCTCCACCTAAGAATGCCCACTCGGGCGCAAGCCAGCCTTGTAGCATCCAGCAGATTGCGGCACACATGATTCCCACGCTCAACCACACGCCCCAGAATGGATGACCAAAGATTACCTGCCCTGCGGCGAGCACGAGTCCCTGAGCCGGCGGATACTTCGAGGCATATGTCGGCTGCTGGAGTTCAGCAATCGTCTCGAAGTGAACCCACATTGGGTGAGTGGGGTTGGCCAGCCGCCCGTGCGCAAACGTGTCGGCCGCTAACAGATAGCTAAACTCGTCCTGCACCCCGGCCTTTGGTATCGGCTCGAACGGCAACAGAGCAGCGCGCAGGATCAGCGCCAGGGCACCGACGATGGCGACCGCCAGGCGAGGCCTCCGCGCCAGGCGGCTTAAGCGGGTTTCCCATTTTGCAAACCATGAAACGCCGAAACTTGGCGCGGCAAACGCCAGCAAGACGGCAACCGCCGTGAGGCATAGCTCGATAAGAAAAAGCATGCTCTTGAAGATCTAAATGCAAAATGACGGCCAAGCGTGGGACCAGAGCATCGCTGACTGCTTTGCTGGATATTAGCTTTCTAAATCCCCAGGAGCAAACATGCTGCCGACATCATGGTATTGAAGACTTGGATACGTTTGTTAACACTTCAGCGGGTGGCGGTCTTGGTGTATACACTTGAATTAATAGGACGATATGTAATCGATTTTTCCGCAAGCTGCTGAGGAAATGGGAGCTTTTTTCAGCCGCCCCCCTGGGAGCTTGTGGTATGGAAAGTGCAAAATCAGGCCTTATGATCTCCGTGACCCAAGGCGCGCAAACGAAATTTTCGCAGAATGATGCAGGATCTTCCGTGAATCTGTCCCAGGTTGAGAAAGTCGAGGTTTCTGTCGTAATACCTTGCCTGAATGAGGCCCGCTCACTTGGGTTCTGCGTCGATAAAGCGCTGACTGCTTTGCAACAGGCGGGGATCGCAGGCGAAGTGGTTGTCGCTGACAATGGTTCGACCGATGGCTCTCTTGAAATCGCCGACCAGCACGGCGCCCGCGTGGTGCACGCCACTGCTCGTGGCTATGGCAACGCACTGCGCAAGGGAATCGAGGAAGCAAAGGGGCAATTCATTGTGATGGGAGATGCCGACGACAGCTACGACTTCTCCCAGGTCCCGCTGTTCGTTGCCGAGTGGCGCGCGGGTTCCGAGTTGGTCATGGGAAATCGCTTTCGCGGCGAAGTCAAACCCGGCGCCATGCCGGTTCTGCATAAGCATTTGGGAAATCCTGCCATCACTGCCATCCTGAACAATTTTTTCCACGCGGGCGTAGGCGATGCCTATTGCGGGATGCGGGGATTTACCAAGCGCCTTTACCAGCAAATCGATCCTAAAACCACGGGCATGGAATTTGCGCTGGAGCTCGTCATCAAGGCGGCAAAACTGGGGGTGCCGATCTCGGAGGTTCCGGTAACACTCTGGCCCGATAAGCGGGGCCGCAGGCCTCATCTGAGGACGTTCCACGATGGCTGGCGAAGTCTTCGCTTCATGCTGCTATACGCGCCGAATTGGCTGTTCATGCTTCCTGGCGGCACTCTGTTTATGCTGGGGCTGGGGTTAGTCTTTTGGCTGCTCCCCGGTCCTCAGCGAGTTGGACAAGTGAACTTCGATGTCCACACTATGCTTTTCGGCATGATGTTCGCGTTGCTTGGAACCCAGATCATCGCAACCGGATTCTTCGCCAAAGTATTTTGTTACGCAGAGAAATTTTCGCCTAATCGTTCGCTCGAGCGATGGCTGCGACGTGTAAAGCTGGAACAGGGATTGATACTCGGAACCGCATTGGCTCTGTTTGGAGCTGCAGGATCATCATGGTTGTTGTGGAAATGGGCAGCCAGCGGATTTGGAGCCTTTTATCAGATTCGCTCAGTTATTTTCTTCTCATTGTGGTTTTTCCTCGGCGTGCAGATCGTCTTTTCGTCGTTTTTTATCAGCATGCTTGGGATCAGCCGCGGAACCTACATTGGCGATTACGAAAAGCTTCGGTGACGGCATGCGCTGGCCTTCGCTGATCGGAACGCTACATGAACACGCGGTGGTTGGCCGCAGAGTCAAGGTGCTGTCCAGCGCACTTTCCTCCCTAATCCCTCCTCAGGCTCGTGTTCTCGATGTCGGCTGTGGGGATGGAAAGCTCGACCGGTTCATCCTTCAGCAGCGGCCCGACGCCTCGATTGAAGGCATCGACGTGCTTCTGCGGCCCAAGGCTCAGATTCCGGTAAGGGCGTTCGACGGCGTTACGATCCCTTATCCGGATTCCAGCTTCGATGCTGCCATGTTCATAGACGTACTCCACCATACCCCAGATCCACTCGCGATACTGAGAGAGGCGCGTCGCGTAGCGAGAGTCATCCTAATTAAGGATCACTTCCGCAATGGATTCTTTGCAGAATCTACGCTGCGCCTTATGGATTGGGTAAGCAATGCGCGCCATGGGGTGGCATTGCCCTATAACTATTTCTCACAATCACAGTGGAGTGATGCCTTTGCTGAACTTCGACTGAACGTGCGGGAGATCAAGACGACTCTGCGGCTGTATCCGCCACCGGCATCATGGTTATTTGACCGCAGCCTTCATTTCGTAGCAAGACTTGAGGCTGGCGCTCCCAGCTAGCAATGGAAACTCTCGACCGTCATTTGTGCGCGAACATTCCGTAGGGCGCGAGCCGAAATGGTGTTTCGTCCGGTTCAACCAGCCACACACTGTGAGCCTTGAAATGTTCGATCAGCTCCTGATTCCCGGTTGCGCCCATATCCCGCGCCCAGACAACTTTCGCACTGTTAATATCTGCCGAGTTGTAGACCCAGTCCTCGAAAATTTCGTGATCGGGATTGTAGCGCACGATAACCAAATGCTGTCCCGGCTCGCGCTCTAATTGCTTGATTAATCGAGCCCGCTGAACGTTATGTGGATCCTCGGAGTACCAGGTATGAATAATCGTCACAGGAACTGGAATATGCAGAGCTGATGCCGCCGCACGCACTGGTAGCAACCCGAGGCAGATCACAGGCACCGCGCGGACTAAAAAAAGACCAGACGGCTTCCCGTCCCATTTCCAGAGCCGCACGTATCGCATTGATTGCAGCACGAGCGCATAAACTGCGGCGGTCATCGGCGCGGCGTAGTGTGCCATTGGAAGATAGATGGGCAGCGTGAGTCCAATCATCGTGCAACCGCAGACCAAGAGCAAAAAACGAGTCTTGCGGCTCGTGGTTTTTACGAGGGAACGGCGGGGCCAGATCGCAATCCATGCGAGCACGGGTAGCAGCAACACCGGGCCAAGAAAGAAGATCGCGAGCGGCAATGGTTTGAGCAATATCCACAATAAAGGATTGCGATGCACCTGACTGTATGAATCTAAGACAGGTGGACCCTGATAAAACTGCTTCATCACTGCGTGGCGATACAAGGCGGCCGGTTGTAACTTCTGCCATGGGAAATAGACCAGGTGATAGGCGCTGATGTTGACCTGGTACGGAATGCGAATAGGACTTCCCGTCACGCGCCAGAAGTAGTATCCCATAGCAGCAACTGTGATTGTCAGAACCAGGCTCAACGGCAGGAGAACCCGGCGGAGCGACAGCCGAAGCGGCGGAGCGCTCCTCCCAAATACCCAAAGGAACAGCGCAGCGGCAATAGGGAGGCAGAAGAACAAACTCTCATACGGACGGGTGTTAGCCAGCAACGCGAGCCCCAGCCCCATCAGGAGCGCATCTCGTACTCGTTGCCGGCGTTTGATTCTCGGCAACGCTCCTAGAACCAGCGCGCCTCCAAGAGCGGCAACCGCTCCTCCGTAATATGTGTTTGTCCAATAGCTGAAAGTTGCAAGCCGCACCACGGCGAGAAATCCACCGAGCAGCGCCCAACCTGCTGGCATCCAACCCTGAAGCATCCAGCAGATTGCAGCGGACATCAGCCCTGCACTCAACCACACTCCCCAAAACGGATGTCCGAATACGACTTGCCCGATCGCGAGAAAAGCTCCCTGAGCCGGGAAATACATAGAAGCGTAAGTGGGCCGCTGATTGACGTGGAAAGTTTCAAAATGAACCCACATCGGATGCGTAGGGTTCGTGAGGCGGCCGTGTGCGAATGTGTCCGCAATCAGAAGGTGGCTGAATTCATCGTGGGCCGCGGGTTGCGGGATAGGTAAGACGGGGAGCACGGCCAATCTTGCCGCGAAAGCGGCAACGCCTACAGTTACCACGGCAAGATTGCGGTGCCGCGCTAGCTGTAAAAACTGGTGCTGGACTCTCTCAAACGAACGTGCGCCAAGATTTGGAGCAATATACGCCAAAGCGACCGCGATCGCGGCGAGACAAATCTCGATCGCGGCAAGCATTCAGCTTAGGAGCTTCTCCTGCTCATGGTGTTCTACTCTACCGAGTGGATCATCGAGGCAGGCGGCTTTGCAACCACCTGGTGAAATCCTTCAGAGTGTCAATCCATCGGGTGGTCCAACTCGCATCCCAGACGTACTCTTTTTTCCACGTGCTCGGCAGGTACCAGACTTGTTGCAGCTTACGCC
>Ga0209056_10002719_pt1 | contig 18915 bp, 17 predicted proteins | sample GraSoiAngelo_114_FD_185876 | JGI IMG/M metagenome (GOLD analysis project Ga0209056, IMG submission 185876) | Grasslands soil microbial communities from the Angelo Coastal Reserve, California, USA - 14_0903_13_40cm (SPAdes) (version 2) | ecosystem: Environmental > Terrestrial > Soil > Grasslands...
CTGACGCGGAGCCGCGGAATAGCGACCGGATCCAAGCCCAGAAGCCCATTGCTTTCGCGGACTGCACGTTTCCCGTTTCCCGTTTCCCGCTTCCCGCGAGCACCGCCTCCGCCGCCTCCCTCAGCTCCGCTTCATGTTGCTTCGGGAACGGCCGCTTCGCGAGCCGAATGTCGAAGCCCGGGCCGCCGGTCGCAGTCCCCAGCTCGACGATCCCCGGCGACGCCCGGTCGATCACGTCGATCAAGGGCTGCAGCGATTCCCGGTTGCCGTTGTTCGAATCCCCGTAATACGCCGCGGATATGGCGATCACGAGCCGCTCCGCCTTCACGCGGCCCGCCACGTAGCTCTCGAGCGCGTCCTTAACGGGGGAGGATGCGGAGGGCATCGTTGGTGAGCGCGAGCAGCATGAGGACGACCAGCAGGAAGAACCCCACATTGCTGAGCCGGGTCCGAAGCTCGCGCGACAACGGTTTTCCTCGCAGCGCTTCGGCGATGAGGAACATGAGCTGCCCGCCGTCCAGAATCGGAATGGGCAGCAGATTCAGAATCGCCAGGTTGATCGAAAAGAACGCTACGAAGGTGAGCAGCCAGTCGAGGCCCAATCGCGCCACCTGCCCCGAGATCTGGCCGACCGTGATGATGCCCCCAACCTCGCGGAACGAGGTCTCGCGCAGCACGAGGCCCTTCAGGAATCCGAGCACCACCTGGGTCCGGCCCCACGTCTCCTGGAAGCCCGAGACGATGGCGCGGCCGAGCGGCTCGCGCACGTGGATCGTGGGCGGATTCGGCGCGGCGCCGATGGCGCCGTACACGTGCGGTCGCGGGGACGTGCTGTCCGTCTCGACCTTGCGCTCAGGAACTACGCTCACCTGCACGATGTCTCCGTCGCGCAGCACGTCGAAGCGCACTGGTTTGTCAGGGCTGCTCCACACGGTGCGCAGCACCTTGCTCCAGGACCGCAGCGTATCGCCGTTGGCCCGCAACAGAAGGTCTCCCGGCCTGAGGCCCGCCCGGATCGCCGGCCGGCCGGGCTCGACGATGCCGAGCCGCGGCGGGTCGAGTCGCGTCAACGCCTGCGCCAGGGCCTGCCGCGTACGGAGCCCGCCGTCGGCCAGGTGCACGACGATGGGCTCGGGCCGGCGCGCGACTTCGAACCGCAGCGTGGTCGGGCCCGTCAGGATGCGGTCGAGGAGGGCGTTCCACGAACGGATCGTATCTCCGTTCACGCGCACGATCCGGTCGCCGAACGTGAGGCTCGCGAGCGCCTCCGTCCCGGGCGGCAGCGCGTGGGCCGCGACCGAGTCGATCTCCGTGCTGGCGAGCTCCGGGGTGCCCGCCGTCGCCGCAAGACCGGAGTAAATGAAGAACGCGAACACCGCGTTCATCGTGACGCCGGCGAGGATCACGATCGTCCGTTTCCACACGGGCTGGCGGTCGAACGCGCGCGCCGGGTCGACCGGGACGTCGGACGTCCCGCCCTCGACGCCTCCGGCCACTCCCTCGTCTTCGAGCCCCGCCATCTTCACGTAGCCGCCGAGCGGCAGCCAGGAGAGCCAGTACTCGGTCTCGCCGCGCCGCCAGCTGAAAATGGGACGCCCGAAGCCGATCGAGAACCGCAAGACCTGAATCCCCACGGCCTTCGCGGCGAGGAAGTGGCCCATTTCGTGGACGAAGATCAGCGGACCGAGGACGACCGCGAGCGCCGCCAGGGTCAGGAGCACGCCGCCTCCCGCGCCAGGCGCCGCGCGTCCGCATCCGCGGCGAGCACCGCATCGAGCGACGCGGCGTCGCTTGCGTGGTGCGCGTCGAGCACGCGCGCGATGGTCTCCGCGATCCGACCGAACCGGACCTTGCCCTCGAGGAACAGCGCCACCGCCACCTCGTTCGCCGCATTGAACGCGGTGGGCGCCGTCCCACCGGCCGCGGCCGCGGCACGCCCGAGCCCGTACGCCGGGTACAGCTCGGCGCGCACCGGCTCGAAGGTGAGGGTCCCCGCGGCCACCGGGTCGAAGCGGCGCGCCCCCGCGTCCGGCACCCGGTCGGGATGGGTGAGGGCGTACAGGATCGGCAGCTCCATCGTCGGAAATCCGACCTGGGCGAGGACCGACCCGTCCACGAACTCGACGAAGGCGTGCACCACCGACTGGGGGTGGACCACGACATCGACGCTCTCGTACGCCAGCCCGAAGAGGAAATGCGCTTCGATCACCTCGAGCGCTTTGTTCACGAGACTGGCGGAATCAACGGTGATCTTCTTCCCCATTTTCCAGGTCGGGTGGCGCAGCGCCTCGTCCACCGTGGCGCTCGCTACCCGCTCCGGGTTCCAGGTGCGGAACGGCCCGCCCGACGCCGTGAGAATGAGCCGCGCCAGCTCCCCAGGGCGCCGTCCGGTGATGCATTGCAGCACGGCGCTGTGCTCCGAGTCGACCGGCACGATCTCTCCCCCGCCCTCGCGCGCGGTCCGGGTGACGAGCTCGCCCGCCATCACGAGCGTCTCCTTGTTGGCGAGCGCCACCCGCTTTCCCGCGGAGAGCGCGGCGAGCGTGGCCTCGAGCCCAGCGGCGCCGACAATGGCGTTCACGACGATCTCGACGTCCGGGCGCGTCGCGGCCTCGACGAGACATGACGGCCCGCTCCCCGCTCCCTGCTCCCTGCTCCCACCGTTGACCAGCCCCACGTAGCCCGGCTTCCATTCTGCCGCCTGCCGCTGCAGGAGATCCGCGTTGGAGTACGCGGTGAGCGCCGCGACCCGAAAGCGCTCGCGCTGGCGCGCCAGGACCTGGAGCGCCGAACAGCCGATCGAGCCCGTGGACCCGAGGATCGCGACGCCGACGGTCATGCCAGGCCGAACAGCCGGAACAGCCCCGCCGCGACCGGGGCGACGAAGTACACCGCATCGAGGCGATCGAGCACGCCGCCGTGCCCGGGAATGAGGGACGAGGAGTCCTTGACGCCGACCTCCCGCTTGAACAGCGACTCGGCGACGTCGCCGACCTGGGCGGCCACCACCACCGCCACCCCCACCGTCGCCAGTTGCCCGACGCCAAGATGCAAGGCCACCCGATCGAGGATCAGGAGACCGTACAGGAGCGCAGCGGCGAGTCCCCCCACCAGTCCCCCGACGGCGCCCCCCCAGGTTTTCCGGGGCGAGAGCACGGGGGCGAGCTGCCGCCCGCCGACCAGCGCCCCGGCTGCCATCGCGCAGGTGTCACACACCCAGGTGATGACCAGCGGCATGAGGGCGAGGGCGACCGAGCCGCGCGGGTGCGCATCGGCGTGGGGTCCGTGCCGGATCGCCACGAGGAACGCGAGCAGCGCCGAGGCGTACAGGGGGCCGAACATCGTGACCGCGAGCGCGGTGAGGGGGTGGCGCTCCGGACCCCGGGCGGCGGCCACGACCAGCGCCACAAGCAGCCACGCCGCGCCGGCGTACACCACAGGCTCCCAGTCGGCGTAACCCTTCACCCAGTACGTGGCGAACGGGAAGGCCGCGGCGGCGAGGAGTCCCACCCATTCCAGCGGCTCGATGCCTTGCTTCTTCGCGAACGCGTACACTTCGTTGGTGCCGAGCACGCCGAGCACCGCGATCGCTGCCGCGAGCACCCAGCCGCCCAGCCAGAGCGCGACCACCGCCCCGGCGATGGCCGGGACCGCGACCGCGATGCGCACCAGCAGGTTCCGAGACATGTCAGGCGGTGATCCGGCCGAACCTCCGCTCCCGGCCCTGGTAGTCGAGGATGGCCTGGAACAGGTCGCGCCGCGTGACGTCGGGCCAGAGGACCGGCGTGATGTACAGCTCCGTGTAGGCGAGCTGCCACAGCAGGAAATTGGAGAGCCGGCATTCCCCGGACGTACGGATCAGCAGGTCCGGGTCGCTCCAGGGCGCGGTGTAGAGCTTGGCGCGGATGGCGTCCTCGTCGATATCCTCCAGTCGCTTGACTCCCTTGAGCACCTCCTCGGCGAGGAGGCGCGCCGCCCGGGCCAGCTCGCCGCGCGACGAGTAGGAGATGCACAGATTGAGCGCCAGCCGCGCGCCGTCGCGCGTCTCCCGCTCGATGCGCTCCACCGCCGCCCGGGCGCCGGGCGCGAGCCGGGTGCGGTCGCCCAAGACGTGAACCGCCACCCCCTGGTCCTTCAGCTCCGCCACTTCCCGCGCGATGTACTCCTCGAGCAGCTGCATCAGGGCGGAGATCTCGGTCGCCGGGCGCTGCCAGTTCTCTTCGGAGAAGGCAAACAGCGTGAGCACGTCGACGCCGGCTTCGAGCCCGCCCTCCACCACCTCGCGCACCGCCTTCATGCCCGCGCGGTGGCCCAGCGGCCGGGGCAGGCTGCGCTCGCGCGCCCAGCGCCCGTTGCCGTCCATGATGACGGCTACGTGGCGGGGCGCCGCCCCATTGAGGCGGATCTGAGACAGCAGGTCGTCCCCCATCTCAGACCTCCATGATCTCCGCTTCCTTGGCTTTCACCGCCTCGTCGACCTGTCGCAGATGATCGTCGTGCAGTTTCTGAATGTCCTTCTCGGTGTGCTTCTTTTCATCCTCGGAGACGTGCTCGGTCTTCTTGACCTTGCTGATCGCGTCGGTGCGCGCGTGGCGGACCGCCACCCGGCCCTCTTCGGCGAGCTTGTGCACGACCTTCACCAGCTCCCGCCGCCGCTCTTCGTTGAGCGGGGGGAGCGGGATACGGATAAGGTTGCCGTCGTTGGAGGGGGTGAGTCCCAGATCGGACGCGAGGATCGCCTTTTCGACCGCCTTGAGGAGGGCCTTGTCCCAGGGCTGGATGGTCAAGAGCTTCGGCTCGGGAGCCGCCACGCTGGCGACCTGGTTGAGCGGCATCTCGCTACCGTACGCTTCCACCCGCACGAGGTCCAGCAGTGAGGTCGTCGCTTTGCCGGTGCGGACGGTGGAGAACTCGCGCTTCACCGCTTCCACGGCCTTGTCCATCGAATGCTTCGCCTGCTTGACGTGGTCCGCGAGCGTTGCGGTCGGAGGGGTCATTGGACGATGGTGCCGACGCGCTCTCCGGCCAGGACCCTGGCCGTGGCGCCGGGCTGGTTGATGTTGAACACGACGATGGGAAGCTTGTTCTCCTTGCAGAGGCCGAAGGCGTTCGCGTCCATCACGGCGTAGCCGTTCACGAGCGCGTCCCGGAACGACAGCGCCGGGAGGAACTTCGCCTTCGGGTCCCGCTTCGGGTCGGCGGTATAGACGCCGTCCACGTTCGTCGCCTTGAGGAGCACCTTCGCCTCGATCTCGAGCGCCCGCAGCACCGCCGCGGTATCGGTCGAAAAGTACGGGTTTCCCGTCCCGCCCGCGAAGATGACCATCCGGCCCTTCTCGAGATGCCGCACGGCGCGGCGCCGGATGTAGGGTTCGGCGAGCTCCTCCATCCGGATCGCCGTCATCACCCGGGTATCGACGCCCTTCTTCTCCAGGATGTCCTGCAGGGCGAGGGCGTTGATCACGGTCGCGAGCATGCCCATGTAGTCGGCCGACACGCGATCCATGCCCTGCTCGCTCGCCGCGGTGCCGCGCAGGATATTCCCCCCACCCACCACCAGGCCGAGCTGCACCCCGACCCCGGCGACGTGCTTCAGCTCGTCCCCGAGGTGGTCGATGAAGGAAAAATCGATGCCTCCCCCGGCACCGCGTGGGCCCGCGAATGCCTCGCCCGAGATCTTAAGCAGGGCGCGCGGATACGCGAGCACCACTCAGCCTTCCCCGACCCTCAACCGGGCGAACCGCCCCACGGCGATCTTTTCGCCGGTGTTGGCGGCCAGCTCGTTCACCAGCTCGCCCACCGTGCGTTTGTCGTCCTTCACGAACTTCTGCTCGAGCAGGACGTTCTCCTCGTAGAACTTCTTCATCATCCCGTCCACGATCTTGGCGCGGATGTTCTCGGGCTTTTTCTGCTCGGCGACCTGGGCCTCGTACACCTGGCGCTCTCGCGCGACAGTCTCGGCCGGCAGCTCGTCGATCCGCACCGCGAGCGGGGTCTTGGCGGCGATGTGGATGGCCAGGTCCCGCGCGAGCGCCTTGAACTCCTCGGTGCGCGCCACGAAGTCCGTCTCGCAGTTGAGCTCCACCAGCACGCCGAGCTTGCCGTCGTGGTGCACGTAGTGGCCGATGAGGCCCTCGGACGCCTCGCGCCCGGCGCGTTTGTCGGCCTTGGCCGCGCCTTTGGTGCGCAGCACGTCGACGGCCTTCTCCAGGTCCCCGTTCGTCTCCTCCAGGGCCTTCTTGCAGTCCATCATGCCGGCGCCGGTCCGGGCGCGCAGCGCCGCCACGAGCTTGGCCGGAATCTCTTTCACGATCGTCACGCCTCCTCCTCCTCATGAAAACGCCGCCCTCGCGCCGTTGGGCTCGGAGGGCGGCGGTCGGTGATCCACCGGAACGTGCGCGTCCGGCGTGCTTAGCCTTCGCCTTCGCTTGCGCCGCTCGATTCCGCCGGAGCGGGGGCCGGCGTCTCCTCCGTCTTGAGCCGCGCAGCGATCGCTTCCGGCTTGGGGCGACGCTTGCGCCGCGCCGGCTTCTTCTTCTTGTCCCCCTCCGCCTCCGCCTCGACACCGGTCTCCGTCGAGTACGTCACCCCTTCGCCTTCCTCCGCCGGCTCGCGCAGCGGCATCTGGTGCCGCGCTTCCGAGATCACATCGGAGACGCTCGCGGTGATGAGCGACACCGCCCGGATCGCGTCGTCGTTGCCGGGGATCGGGACGGTGATCAGCTCCGGGTCCGCGTTCGTATCCACGATGGCGACCACCGGAATGCCGAGCTTGTTCGCCTCGGCGACCGCGATGCGCTCCTTCTTCGAGTCCACGACGAACAACGCTCCCGGCAGCCGGCTCATGTTCTTGATGCCCGACAAGTACTTCTCGAGCTTGACGCGCTCGCGGTCGAACAGCAGCTGCTCTTTCTTGGTGTAGTTCTCGAACTCGCCTTCGGCGGTGCCCTGCTCCAGCTCTTTCAACCGTTTGATCTGCTTCTTGATGGTCTGGAAGTTGGTGAGCGTGCCGCCCAGCCAGCGCTCGGTCACGTAGAACGCGCCGCAGCGCTGCGCCTCCGCCTGGAGGATGTTCTTGAGCTGCTTCTTCGTGCAGACGAACAGGACGTTTTCACCCTTCAGCACCACCCCGCGGAGCAGCTCTTGCGCGGTCTCGATCTGCCGGAGCGTCTTCTGGAGGTCGATGATGTAAATCCCCGACCGCTCGGCGAAAATGAACCGGCGCATCTTGGGATTCCAGCGACGCGTCTGGTGGCCGAAATGGACGCCCGCTTCCAGCAGATCCTGCAACTGAGGCTGCGCCATGCACTCCCTTCCGTGGGTTCTTTCCGCCGCCGCTGTCGTCTCGCGCGACACCCCCGCGGGGGACCCATCACGCGATCAAGCGACGTGTGTGATTTACCGCTTACTGAACTGGAACCGCTTGCGTGCGCCGGCGCGGCCCGGCTTCTTCCGCTCGACGACCCGCGGATCGCGCGTCAACAGTCCCTGCTCCCGCAGCTTCTTGCGATGCCGCTCGTCCGCCAGGCACAGCGCCCGCGCGATCGCGAGTCGCAGCGCCCCCGCCTGCCCCGTCACCCCGCCACCCCGACACAGCGCGCGCACGTCGAAGGCGCCGAGCGTGTCGGTCGCCGTGAACGGCTGCTGGATGTGCGACACCAGCGACGGCCGGGGAAAGTAATCGCCCAGCGTGCGCCCGTTGATGTTCCATTTCCCCGAGCCCGGGGTGAGATACACGCGCGCTACCCCGACTTTGCGGCGCCCCACCGCGTGCCAGCGCAGCTCCGGCGTTATCGCTGCACTCATCGGGCCTCCGCCAAGCCGAGCGGCTCGGGCTGCTGGGCGGCGTGCGGGTGCTCGGGACCGGCGTAAACTTTCAGCATCTGCTTCACCTTCTGGCGCGAGAGCGTCGTCTTCGGCAGCATGCCCCACACCGCCTTCTCGATCACGCGCTCGGGACGCTTCTCGAGCACGTTCTTGACGGGCGAGAAGCGTTCGTGGCCCATGTAGCCGGTGTGCCGGAAGTAGCGCTTCTGCTCGAGCTTGCGTCCCGTGAGCTTGACGCGGGCGGCGTTCACCACCACCACGCAGTCGCCGCCGTTCAGGTGCGGCGTGAACGTGGGCTTGTGCTTCCCGCGCAGGATCTGCGCCACCCGGCTCGCCAGTCGACCGAGCGGCTGGCCGGCCGCGTCGACCACGAACCAGCGGCGCGTCACGTCCTCTTTTCGCAGACTGAACGTCTTCATTCCCGCCCTTCCACAAGAAGCCCGGTCGGTGACAGCCGCGAACTATACCCGGGCCGTAAGGGCGTGTCAACCCGAGGGTTCCGGGCTCGCGAGGGTCACCAGCGAAGCGCCTTTTTCGACCGCCTGCCCGACCGCGACGTGTACCGTCTGGACCATCCCCGACCGCGGCGCGCGCAGCTCGTTCTCCATTTTCATCGCCTCCACCACCACGAGTCCCGCCCCCGCATCCACCTGTTGTCCTTCGGCCACCTCGATCCGCACCACCAGGCCGGGCATCGGCGCGCGCACTGTCCCGCCGCCAGCGCCGCCCTGGCCCTTCCCGCTCGCCGTCTCCATCCCGCGGGTTCGCTCGCCCCGCACTTCGACTTCGACCCGCTCCCCCATCATCCCCAGCGCCCACCGCCCAGCATCCTCGAGCGGCTCGGCGGCTACGGTCCACGACTCTCCACCGAGCAGCAGGTGATAGAGCGGCGTCCCCGGTACGGCGGCGAGATCGGTCTCGAGCGGCACCCCATCAACGGTCACGCGATTGCCGTCCACCTCCACCTCGTGGGTCTGGGCGCGGATGGTCACGAAATACTTCACCGTTCCCACCTCCCCACCCCGAGTGCGGAGTGCGGAATGCGGAATGCGGAGTGTGCATGTAAGGTCGCTCGCCGGGCGATGCTCCCCCTGACACTCCGCATTCCGCACTCCGCATTCCGCATTGCCTCTCTCACGCCGCCTCCATCACCGCCACGGTCTCTACATGCGCCGTCTGGGGGAACAGGTCGAACGCCCGCACCGCCGTCACGCGGTAGGTCGCGCTCAGCCGGTGCAGGTCACGAGCGAGGGTCGCCGGGTCGCCCGAAACGTAGATCAACCGGCCGACCGGCTGCCCCGTGAGCCGCAGCGTGACATTCCAGTGCAGGCCCGCCCGGGGCGGGTTCACCACCACCGCACTTGGCTCGGGCAGCGTGGGCACCACGTCCTCCGCTTTGCCGGCGATGAACCGCACCGGGCGCGGCGCGGCGCGCTGCCGTGCCCAGTCGATCGCCTTCTCGTCCGCATCCACACTGACCACCTGCGCCCCGCGCTCGGCCAGCTCGACGGCGGTGTCCCCGATCCCTCCGTACAGGTCCCACACCACGGCACCCCGGACGTCGCCCAGCTGCTCGACCGCCCAGCTGCGCGCGATCGTGCCCATCTCCGGGTTGACGTGCTCGAACGCGGTCGCGGGGAATCCCGTGGCGGGCCCCCCCCCCCCAACCACGCGTGCCGCGCCGTCCACCGGCTGCCACCAGCAGATCACGCTCTCTCCGCCGGGCAGCGCCGCGCGCAACGCCGCCGGGTCACGCCACGGCTCACCGGTCGACTCGGCGATGACATGCCGCCGGCCCTCGCGGTCGAGGCGGAGCGTGAGGTGTGTCAGCTGTGCGGGCAGGAGGTCGAGCCGTTGCTTCAGTTCCCGCCACAGGGCCATCAGCTTGAAGTCCGCGATATGACAGTCCTTCAGGTCGAACACGGATCCGGGACGATCGTACTGGTGGAAGCCCACCGCCCTCGACCGCCCTCGACCGCCTTTCACCGCCAGGCTGACCTTCGCCCGGTACCGCCACTCCTCGACCGCCTCGACGATCTCGGGGTCCTCGACGTCGAGCTTGGCAATCCGCCGCAGCGCATCGCCCACGATCGCCCGCTTGGCGGCGAGCTGCGCCTCGTAGGTGACGTGCTGCAGCTGGCACCCCCCGCAGCGATCCTGCACGTAGTGCGGACACGGTGCCGTGACGCGGGTCGCGCCGGGCGCGACGATCTCGCCCAGCTCCCCGCGGGCGAAGGTCTTGTGCAGCTTCACACCCTCGCGCAGCCGGATCCGCTCGCCCGGGGCGGTGCGGGCGACGAACACGGCACGGCCGTCCGCGAGCCGGCCCACGCCCTCCCCGCCGGCCGCGATCGCCGTGATCGTCACGACGTCGCTCATTGACCCAGCGCGTCCCGGCGCGCCGCCAGCAGCCAGGCGGACGGGCGGACAGGCGGACCGGCGGACGGTGCCGGTGGGGGGGGAGGGGCGGCCGCACGCCGCTCCTCGGCGAGCAGTGCGGCCACGACCGCGAGCGGCCGGGTCAGCTCGGCAGGCGGCTCGCCGACCAGGAGGCGTTCGCCGGCGCGCTCGAGGTATGTGACGTCGATGTCGCCGCGCTGAAACTCCGGATCGTCCATCACCCGGAGGTGAAACGCCTGGGACGACGGGATGCCGACGATCGTGAGCTCGCGCAGGGCGCGCCGCATCCGCTCGAGCGCGACGCCGCGCGTCTCCCCCCACACAATCAGCTTCGCGATGAGCGGGTCGTAATGGAGCGTGACCTCGTTGCCCGCCTCGATCCCGCCATCCCAACGGACCCCGGGCCCGCCGGGAACCCGCAGGTAGCTCACGACGCCCGTCGCCGGGAGAAAGTCGTTGAACGGGTCCTCCGCCGTGATGCGACACTCGATCGCGTGACCCCGCGGCTGCAGCGTGCCCGCGTGCACGCGCAGCGGCTGGCCCATCGCGACGCGCAGCTGCTCCCGCACGATGTCCACCCCGTACACCAGCTCGGTCACCGGGTGCTCGACCTGGAGCCGGGTGTTCATCTCCAGGAAGGAGAACTCCCCGCTCGGCGCGAGCAGGAATTCGATCGTGCCGGCGCCCAAGTACCCCACCGCGCCCGCCGCGGCGGTGGCCGCGTCGCTCATGCGGCGGCGCAGCGCCGGCGTGACGGCCACGGACGGAGCCTCCTCGATGAGCTTTTGGTGACGGCGCTGGATGCTGCACTCGCGCTCCCCCAGCGCGACCACCCGGCCGAACGAATCCGCCAGGATCTGGATCTCGATGTGCCGTGGGCGCTCGAGATACTTTTCGAGGTACACCTCGCCGGCCCCGAACGCCTTGAGCGCTTCGCTCGCCGCCGCCTCGAATCCCGCCTCGAGCTCGGCCTCTTCTCGCACCAGGCGCATGCCCTTGCCGCCGCCCCCCGCGGCCGCCTTGAGGAGCACCGGATACCCGAGCCGCGCCGCCTCCGGCCGGGCCTGCGCATGGTCGGCGAGCGGTCGCATGGTGCCGGGGACGATCGGAACGCCCGCTTGCTGCATGCGACGCCGCGCTTCGGTCTTGTCGCCCATGGTGCGGATCGCGGCCGCCGGCGGTCCGATGAACTCGAGGGACGCGGCCGCCACCGCCTCCGCGAACGGCGCGCGCTCCGAGAGGAACCCGTACCCGGGGTGCACCGCCTGGCACGCCGCGCTCTGCGCCGCCGCAATGAGCTTCGCGATGTCGAGATAGGACTGGGCCGCCGGCGGGGGCCCGAGCGGCACCGCGAGGTCCGCGGCACGCACATGAGGCGACAGGCGGTCGGCGTCGGAATAGACCGCCACGGCCTCAAGGCCCTCCTCGTGGCATGCGCGGATGATGCGCAGGGCGATCTCGCCGCGGTTGGCGACCAACACTCGCTTGATGGTAGGAGACATCAGCCGATTGAGTAGGTCATTTCCGACACGTCGGCACATCGGCGGCGACTCTGAACGTCGCCATGGGCTCGCACAGCGCGGGAGTGGTGCGCGCCGCCCGGGTGTAGGCCGCGAGCGCGGGCTCGGCCCAGGGGTCGTTCCCGTCGAGCGCCACGCGCAGCGCCCCGAACACGAAGTCGCGCGGCGGGACCCGCGGGCTCTTCCCCTCCGGTCCGGCCACCCACACGAGCGGCCGGGTCTCCCACCGGATGCGCGGCCGCGTCTCGGGTGGCCGCTCGAACGCCATGCTCGCGCACACCGGCCGTCGTCGCACGAGCTCGCCGAGCCCGGCGTCGTCACCGCGCCCCCCGCGCCCCCCCCGCCGGGGCCGCCCGAGCTTCAAGTCCGCCACGAGTCGCGCCCGTAGTACCGGATCGGACCGCCAGGCCGCGAGCGGCACGACCAGCAGATCGGGCCGCAGGCCGCGGGCGAATCGCATGTACCAGGCCGCATAGAAGTCGGCATCCCCCGCCGTCAGCAGCACGCCCCCGGTAGGACAGGCGCGCAACAGGTTCTCGCCCAACTCGTCGAGCACCGGTGGAACGCGGAGGTCCATGGGCAGCGGCCCCCACGCCTCCACCCCGGCGTCCACGCCGCCGGACTCCCACCCGCGCCACGAGCGCACGGCCCACGCGCCGACCCGCAACACGCGGGCGCTGTCGCCCACCGCGCTCGAGCCCAGCGGCCCGGCGAGCGCCGCCGCGCGGGTCAACGCTGCTTCCGCGGTGTCGAGCACCGCGCGGGTCCAGACGCTGTCCTCGCTCGAGCGATGCGTCGCGCCGTGCGCCTCGGCGCCCAACCCGAGGTACGCACGTCCCATCAGCAGCCAGAGCTGCGCGTCGGTCGAGTCCTGCGTGGCCCGGCCGCGGAGCGTGGCGAGCGAGTCCGTCGGGGCGACGGGGGGCGGGGGCGCCTGCAACAGCGTCACCAGCGCCAGGGTGTTACAGAGGGATATTGCCATGCTTCTTGGGCGGATTTCGGTCTCGCTTGGTGGCGAGGGTCGCGAGCGCGTCGATCAGCCGAGGCCGGGTGTCGCGCGGATCGATGATGTCGTCCACGTAGCCGCGCGCGGCCGCGAGATACGGGTGGGCGAACTTCTCGCGGTACTCCGTCTCGCGCTCCTCGGTCGCGTCGTCCTTGTAGAGGATTTCCACCGCTCCCTTCGGGCCCATGACGGCGATCTCCGCCGTCGGCCAGGCGACGTTGTAGTCCCCCCGGACATGCTTCGAGTTCATGACGTCGTAGGCGCCGCCGTACGCCTTGCGGGTGATCACCGTGAGCTTGGGGACGGTCGCCTCGCAGTAGGCGAACAACAGCTTGGCGCCGTGCTTGATGATCCCGCCGTGCTCCTGCGCCACCCCGGGGAGGAACCCCGGCACGTCCTCGAACGTGACCAGCGGAATGTTGAACGCGTCGCAGAACCGGATGAACCGGGCGCCCTTGAGCGAGGCGTTGATATCGAGCACGCCGGCGAGGACTGCGGGCTGGTTCGCGATGACGCCCACCGGGCGGCCGCCCAGTCGCGCGAAGCCCACCAGCAGGTTGCCGGCAAAATCGCGGTGCACCTCGAGGAACTCGCCGTCGTCCACCACGCGCCGGATCACGTCGTGCATGTCGTACGCTTTGGTGGGCTCGTCGGGGACCACCTCGAGCAGCTCTTCGTCGCGCCGGTCCGCCGGGTCCGCGGTCGCGCGGATCGGCGGGTCGTCCAGATTGTTCGACGGAATGAAGGAAACCAGCTTGCGGATGGCGGCAAGGGCCTCGAGCTCCGAGGCGTGCACGAAGTGCGCCACGCCCGAGGTGGCGCCGTGCACGTCGGCGCCCCCCAGACCCTCGAAATCCACCTCTTCGTGCGTCACGGTTTTCACGACGCTCGGTCCCGTGACGAACATGTAGGAAATGCCGCGCACCATGAACACGAAGTCGGTGATCGCCGGGCTGTACACGGCGCCGCCGGCGCACGGACCGAGGATCGCGCTGATCTGGGGGACCACGCCCGAGGCGAGCGTGTTGCGCAGGAAGATGTCGGCGTAGCCGCCGAGCGACGCGACGCCCTCCTGGATGCGCGCGCCGCCCGAGTCGTTGAGCCCGATCACGGGCGCGCCGTTCTTCAGCGCCAGGTCCATCACCTTGCAGATCTTTTCCGCGTGCGCCTCGGAGAGCGAGCCGCCGAACACGGTGAAGTCCTGCGCGAACACGTAGACCAGCCGCCCCTCGATCCGGCCGTAGCCCGTCACCACGCCGTCGCCCAGGTATTTCTCGTCCGCCAGCCCGAAGTCGGTCGAGCGATGCGTGACGAACCGGTCCAGCTCCACGAACGTCCCGGCGTCGAGCAGCACGTCGAGCCGTTCCCGGGCGGTCATCTTGCCCTTGTCGTGCTGCGCCGCGATCCGCTCGGCGCCGCCGCCGAGGTCGGCTTCGGCGCGCTTCTTCTGGAGCAGCTCCAACTTCTCTCGCATGGACATGGCGACAATCTAGACGCACAGCCGCATTACGCACAGACGCACAGATGCACAGACGCAGCAGGGGAGAACAGCGAGAGAGGGCAGGAATTCCTAACCCCTCCCATCTATTCTCCCCTGTGCGTCTGTGCGTCTAGCTTTGATCGTCCTGCTTCGCGGGCTCCTGAGCCCCCTCGTCCTTTGGCCAGCCCGTCGCCGCCAGCACGATCCGATGGTGGATCGGATCCACCTCCAGCACCTTGAGCTCGACTGCCTGTCCCTCTTTCACGGCATCGGCCGGATTCTGGATGTCCGCGATGCCGAGCTGCGACATGGGGACGAAGCCCTCGATGTCGTGCCCCAGGTCCACGACGACGCCCTTGTCCATCAGGCGCAACACCCGGCCCCGCAGGTCGGTGCCCACGGGGTACGTCTCGCCGATCCGGAGCCACGGGTCTTCCTGCGCCTGCTTCAGGCCCAGGGAAATCCGCTTGTTCTCGGCGTCCACGTTCAGGATCAGCACCTCGACCTCGTCGCCCTTCTTCACGACTTCCGAGGGATGCTGCACCCGCTTGGTCCACGACATGTCGGAGATGTGGATCAGGCCGTCGATGCCGGGCTCGATCTCCACGAACGCCCCGAACGAGGTGAGGTTGCGCACTTTCCCCTTGATCCGCATGCCGACGGGGTATTTCTGGGGCAGCGCCATCCAGGGGTCTTCCTCGGTCTGCTTCATGCCGAGCGAGACCTTCTCTTCCGTTTCGTCGACTTTCAATACGACGGCTTCGATCGTCTCGCCGATCGACACGATCTTCGAGGGGTGTCGCACGTTGCGCGTCCAGCTCATCTCGGAGATATGGACCAGCCCCTCGATCCCCGGCTCGAGCTCGACGAACGCGCCGTAGTTCGTGATCGACACCACCTTGCCCTGCACGCGCGTGCCCACCGGGTACTTCGCGGCCACGTTCTTCCAGGGGTACGGCTGCAGCTGCTTCAGGCCGAGGCTGATGCGTTCGCGCTCCCAATCGATGTCGAGGACCTTGACCTCGACCTCCTGCCCGATGTGCACCATCTCGGACGGGTGCGACACCCGGCCATAGCTCATGTCGGTGATGTGGAGCAGGCCGTCCACGCCCCCGAGGTCGATGAAGGCGCCGAAGTCGGTGATGTTTTTGACGATGCCCTTCCGCACCTGGCCGACCTGCAGCTCCTTCATCAGGACGTCGCGCTTGGTCTTGCGCTCGGCTTCGAGCAGCACGCGGCGGCTCACCACGATGTTGCGGCGCCGCTTGTTCAGCTTGATGATCTTGAACTCGAAGCTCTGGCCCAGCAGCTCGTCGATATTGGGCACGCGCCGCAGGGCGATCTGGCTGCCCGGGAGGAACGCGTCCACCCCCATCAGGTCCACCACCACGCCGCCTTTGATCTTCTTGACGAGCGTGCCCGAGACCGCCTCGTCCTTCTCGTGGGCTTCGCGGATCCGCTCCCAGACCCGCATGAAGTCGGCCTTCTTCTTCGAGAGGACGACCGCGCCTTCCTGATCCTCGAGATGCTCGAGGAACACCTCCACCTCGTCCCCTTCCTTGAGCGAGCGCGCGTCTTTGAACTCGTCGATCGGCACGGCGCCTTCCGACTTGAAGCCGACGTCGAGAATGACGGCGGTGTCGGTCACGCGCAGCACCTTCGATTTCACGATCTCGCCTTCTTCGATGTTCGAGAGCGTCCCCTCGTACAGCTCCGTCATCTTCGCGATTTCGTCCGACGAATACTCCTCGTGCAGATCGGAGCGGACGCGGAGGTGGGAGTGAGCGGGAGCGGGAGCGGGAGCGGGAGTTTCCGACTTCGACTCGGGAAGGTTTTCCGTATCTACCAGCATTCAGGACACCGGTTCGGTTGCGGATTTGGACCATGGGCCCGGGGGCGATCCCCGGGGCTCCGGAGCACAAGACGCCAAACCTAGCCGGGCAGCCGCTCCCGCGCCAGCGCCACGACCGCCTGCACCTGCTGCTCGAGCGAGAGCCGCGTGGTGTCGAGTACCACCGCGTCCGCGGCGGCTTTGAGAGGCGCCACCGCCCGGGTGGAATCGGCGCGGTCCCGGGCCGCCAGGACCTCGGCTTCCCGGCGCAGCTCGGGCGCGTCGTTGGCCCCGCCCCCCCCGCTCCCCCCGCTCCCCCCACCCCTCCCGCGCTCGGCCAGACGGCGTCGCGCCCGCTCCTCGGGACTCGCCGTGAGAAACACCTTCAGCGGGGCGTCTGGGAACACGACCGTCCCGATGTCCCGTCCGTCCACCACCACCCCCCGCCCGTGACCTTGGACCGCCTCCCGCTGCTGGACATTCACCCAATGGCGCACCTCGGGAATGGCGGCGATCTCAGAGACCCGTTGCGTCACCCGCTCGGAGCGGATCGCCTGCGCCACGTCCACGCCCGCCACCTCGGGGCGGAACACGTCGTCCACGAAGACCAGCCGCACCGGCAGGTCCTCCGCGAGCGCTACGATCTGCTGTGCGCTCCACGTTTCCCGTTTCCCCTTTCCCGCGACCGTCAGGGAGTCCTTTAGGGTTTCCCCTAAGTTGTCCAGCGCCGCCAGCGTGATCGCCCGATACAGCGCTCCCGAGTCGAGGTGCGCCCATGCGAGCCGTCGGGCGACCAGCGCGGCGGTGGAGCTCTTGCCAGACGCCGCGGGACCGTCGATCGCAATGACTCGGAGGGTCACCGTTTCCCCTTTCCCCTTTCCCCTTTCCCGATGTGACGCAAGTCGGCAAAGAACCGAGGGTAACTGATCGCCACCGAGGCCCGTTCCGAGAGCCGCACCTCCGCTCCCGGCACGGTCCCGAGCACCGCGAACGCCATGGCCAGCCGATGATCGCGCGCCGTGTCGATCCGGCCGGTGGGGCGTCGCGTCGTGCCGCACACGAACAGGTCATTGCCGCGCGCCTCCGCCTCCACACCCACCGCGCGCAGGTTAGCGGCGATCAGCTCGAGCCGGTTACTCTCCTTCACCCGAAGCTCGCCCACCTCGCGGAACACGGTCTCGCTCCCCTCGGACGCCCGGCTCGCCAGGACGGCGAGCACCGGTACCTCGTCGACGAGCGTCGGCACCTCCGCCGCGCTCACCTCCGTCCCGCGGAGCGCGGCCGGCCGGGTCACCAGGTCGGCGACCGGCTCGCCACCCTCGTCCCGGAGATTCACCCGTTCCACGTGTGCGCCCATGCGCTCGAGGACCACCAGAAATCCGGTGCGGGTCGGGTTGACGCCGACGTTTTCGATGACCAGCTCACCGCCTTCGGCGAGCACGGCGGCCGCGACGAGAAACGCCGCCGAGGAGGCGTCGCCCGGGATGGAAAGACGGAACGACGGAACGACGGGACGACCAGATGGCTCGTACACGATCGCTCCCGCGCGCTCGTGCAATCCCAATCCGAGATGCACGAACAGCCGCTCTGTGTGATCGCGCGAGCGATACGGCTCGCGAATCGTGACGCCCACATTCCCGGTGAGTCCCGCGAGCAGCAGTGCGCTCTTGATCTGCGCGCTCGCGACGGGCGTCGTGTAGGTGAGCGCGCGGAGCCGGCCGCCGCGAATCGTGAGCGGGAGCGCGTCGCCGCCCTTCTCCTGGATGTCGGCGCCCATGGCGCGCAGCGGCTCGGTCACCCGCCGCATGGGCCGGCGGCGCAGCGACGCGTCGCCCGTGAGGGTCGCGGCGAACGGTTGGCCCGCGAGGATGCCGAGCATGAGGCGCGCCGTGGTGCCGGAATTGCCGCAATGAAGCCGGGAAACGGGAGACGTGAAACGGGAAACGTGGACCTTGACGGTGGCGCCCTCACGAACGGTGGAGATATCGGCGCCGAGACCACGCAGCACCCGAGCGCTGGACTTGACGTCGTCACCGGTCAGGAGCCCTGTGATCTCGCTGGTGCCGCGGGCGAGCGCGGCGAGCATCACGGCGCGGTGGGAGATGCTCTTGTCGCCCGGCGGCCGGACGACGCCCTGTACCTTCACGCGTCGGCCTGCCGGCGCCACTGCGCCGCGCGGCTGAGCCACGCGGTCACGGCCTGAGCGTTCCCCGTCTCGAGCGCGCGCTCGAGCTCGCCCAGCGGCTCTTCGAGGGAGCGGAGAGCCGGAAGCAGTTCGTCCCGGTTCATGAGGAAGATCTCAGTCCAGAGCGCCGGCTCCGAAGCGGCGAGGCGCGTGGCGTCGCGCGCCCCTGGGCCGAACGTCGCACCGGGCGGCGTGGCGTGGGCGAGGTGGTGGGCCAGCAGGGACGCCACCGCCTGCGGCAGGTGGCTCGTGAGCGCGAGCTGGTGGTCGTGCTGCGCGGCGTCGATCAGCACCGCATGAGCCTCGAGCACGCTCTCCCAGAAGTGCGCGACTTCGCGCGCGGCGCCGTCCCCGTCACGCGTCGCCGTGATGTACACGACCGCACCCTTGAACAGGTCGACCCGGGCCGCGGCGAAGCCGTGCGCGTGCGTGCCCGCGAGCGGGTGGCCGCCGGCGAAGCGCGGCCCGAGCCCCAGCCCGTCCGCCCGCGCGACGATGGCCCGCTTCACGGAGCCCACATCGGTGACCAGCGCGCCCGCCCCAATGTGGGGCTTGAGACTGCCGAGCAGCTCGAGGTTGGCGGCGGGCGGCGCCGCCAGCACCAGCAGCTCGACGGCGCGCGCCACGTCCGCCGCGCGCGGGGGCGCGTCGTCGATCGCACCCTGG
>Ga0209056_10002721_pt1 | contig 18904 bp, 14 predicted proteins | sample GraSoiAngelo_114_FD_185876 | JGI IMG/M metagenome (GOLD analysis project Ga0209056, IMG submission 185876) | Grasslands soil microbial communities from the Angelo Coastal Reserve, California, USA - 14_0903_13_40cm (SPAdes) (version 2) | ecosystem: Environmental > Terrestrial > Soil > Grasslands...
CTTGGAATGACCCTCTTCCGTTAGCCGCGACAGTTGCGCCCAGGGCAGGCCGTCGGGTCTCGCCGTCCATGGCCGACATTACGGCGCATGAGGCAAGCTATGTTACGTCAGTCAGGCCGGGTAGGTCCCTGTGCCTTAGCTTTCTTGCGTGTGGCGTTTCCCTCGTTTCACTTGTGGGTGCCGCTGTCGCCTTGGCCCAGGTACGAAGAATCAAGAAACAATTGAATAAGAGCTGAAATGCCGCCGAACACCTATTAATGCGCTGCAGCGTTTCGGAGTGGTCGGGGGATCACGGAGAAGAATTGGCGCCAGCCAAGGTTTGGCCGTTAACCGAGCTTGCGGGCGCAAGCGAGTCAACTGCCGGCGGCAGCGCGCTACTGTTGCAATCGGCGCGCCTCATGTTTGCTGTCAAACACCTATTATGAAACCACATCTCATCCTTGCATTCGCCATCGCAAACCTCTCGCTAACGCAAGCGTTCTCTCAAGGGCCAGCACAACCGCCGATGATCAGCGTCTCTGGTTCTGCAGAGGTGAAGGTTGCTCCAGACGAGATTTATTTGAGAGTTGGCGTGGAAACACGCCACGACAATCTCGAAGACGCAAAAAAGCAGAATGACGAGCGTGTTTCCAAGGCCCTAGCCTTTTTGAAGACCAGCGACGTGACGGGCAAGGATGTCCAGACGGATTTTATCAGCATCGAGCCGACCTACGACAGCAACGTCTCGAGGACGAAGCCTGTGACCTATATTGTTCGCAAGTCTATCGAGGTCAAACTGACAAAAATCGAGAGCTTTGAGGGCCTTTTGACTGGGTTGCTAACCAATGGCGTCAACAACGTCCATGGTATTGAGTTTCGCACATCGCAGTTACGCAAGCATCGAGACGCCGCCAGAGCGATGGCGATACGAGCCTCGAAAGAGAAAGCTGACGCTTTGGCATCAGAACTTGGGGTGAAGCGTGGCAAGGTTTATAGCATCAATGCGAACGACTGGGGTGGTTGGTGGAGTTCGTCTGGTAGTTATTGGGGCGGGAGGTCTGGCGGCGGGATGTTTCAAAATGCGGTTCAGAATACCGGCGGCGCATCCGAGGTAGTGGACGATACACTTTCGATTGGCCAGATTAGCGTATCGGCATCGGTCAATGTTTCGTTTTTGATTGAATGATGAGTTCAACCGACGTTAGGCGGCATATACAACACACAACAAAATGAAAGAAACGCTATGATAAATCACAATCGTATCTATCCGTGGGTGCTCGAGGTTTTAGCGGTCGTGGCTGCACTGAGTTCCGCTCTCCTGTTTTTCCTTGCCCACGCGACGGCAGAAGGTTCACTCGGTATCAAGCTTCCCGCCGAGTGGTCGCTGCCTTGGGCGGCGGCGATCAATTTGCTATATGCGGTTGCCATTACTATCGTTCTCTGCGTTCGGCGTTTTAAACCGGAGTCAGGACGCATCCTGACGCGACTTTTGAACTGGGCGTTGATACCAGCGTTGCCTGGCGGGACAATTGTCGGTATTTATGGTTTATGGACGCAGAGAGCCAGTGACCACGCCGCCTAACCCCTATGCGCTGCAGCGCGCCGGCGGCGGGCCGTCGCGGTTGCAATCGGTGCGCCTCGTGGCCGCCGTCGCTGAGCTCGTTCAGCGGCGAGCGGGCGCCTCAGGTTGCCGTGAGTTGCCCCGGAATCGACGCTGATGAGATTGGAGTGATGAGCGTAGATTAGCGGTTCAGCGTTTTGCGGAGGACACGATTGAGGGCGCGGATTTCTTTTCGTGTATTTCGCGTGGTTCGCGGGTTACATTTCCAGTGCAGGGACCAGAGATGTTTGAAGATATGAACACATCGCCGAACCCGCCGCTGGAGGCAACCGGCGTCAGCGCCAGGGATTGGCCTCGGAGTTTTAGGTTTGCTCGGTCAGTGCTCGCCGGTGCCTCAACTGATCGTTCGACACAACACCGATGCGTCTAATCGCGTTCGCAATCACTATGGGACTCTTCAGTTCATTGTTCGGGTGCAAGCGGAGCGGCGGAGATGGCCGTTTTCAAACAGATGAGGCTTACACGCAGAATCGTGAGCATCACGAATAACAAAGCACATATATATGCCAAAAAGACGCGCCAAGAAGTCGGATCATCTGGTTGCACCGGACAAGGAGAACGACGTTTGTTTAAGCGTGACTGCACAGCTGAATCACAAGTTGATGCCATTGGATCGCGGCGAGCGATACGAAGACCCTCTTCAGGATGAACTGGAGAAACATGGATTTGGGAAGACGGATGGAGGCGGGACGATGACTGAGAAGTCGGGAGAGATAGAGTTCATTGATGTCGAGATGATATTAACTCAAACGCACAAAAGCATTCCATTCATCATCGAGCGGCTTGAATCATACGGGGCACCCAAAGGATCAAAACTAATCTTTGGAGAAGGTCGCAAAAAGCGCGAGATTCCATTCGGACAAGTCGAAGGTTTCGGAGTTTACCTTGATGGTGGGAATCTTCCAGACGAAGTGTACAAGACTTCTGATGTGAATTTGGTGATAAAGGAGTTCAACAAGCGACTCAAGGGGCATGGAAGCGTCCAAAGTTATTGGCAGGGGCCAAAGGAGACAGCCCTCTACATTTATGGAGACAGCGTCGAAACGATGAAGGCTAAGATCACCGGCTTTATGGCCACGTATCCTTTGTGCAGAGGAGCGAGAGTCGTAACCCTGGCACCCAAACCATGAGACGGTTATGGCCTAACGCAAAAATACCGCCGACAAGGCGGATCGAGCTCATCATCCCGCTTCTGGGGTTGGTCCCGATATTTCGAGGTGGGCATTTCCACAAGCGGGTCGTCTCTTCCAGACTCCTGAACGGGGTTTTTTGGTTTGGCTGGATCAGCAGTCTCGCATTTGGTTTATGAACATTGTTGCGAGCATGAGTGAATTGCCGAACCAGCCGCTGGACCGAATAACGAGAAGCGCGTTCGGCCGCACGTTGCAATCCGGACAGCGTTGGCGCGCTCCTCGTCATCGGTCAGCTGCGTTATGCGGCACAAGTCGTCTTGAGCCGCCTGGATATCTCAACATGAAAACTGCACCGCCCAAGAACATCGACGAATACATTGCCGGCTTTCCGCGAGACGTTCAAGAGATCCTCCAGGAAATACGGGTCAATATTAAGAAGGCCGCGCCCGATGCAGAGGAGGCGATTAAGTATCAGGTCCCGACGTTTGTTCTGAATGGAAATCTGGTACACTTCGCCGCCTTCCAGAAGCACATAGGGTTCTATCCGACCCCGTCCGCAATCCAGGAATTCAAGGACGAGTTGTCTTCCTACGAAAGCGCAAAGGGTTCGGTCCAATTCCCCCTCGATATGTCAGTCCCATTCAGTTTGATCAGGAAGATCGTAAAGTTCCGAGTAATGGAAACCCGAGCGAAGATGGCGGCCAGGAAAAAGAAGAAGTAGTCATTTGCTGAACTGCTCGCGACAAAAATCGCCACGTAACCAGGAAGAAGAGAGCAGCGGACCAAATGCACAAACCAAACGCGGCAGCGCAATGTTCGATACCCTGCAATCTATGCGGCTCGACCGACGCGGAGCAGGTTCGCTCCAAGGATCGTCACGGCGAGTACCTGCGTTCGGTGATTTGTCGTCGCTGCGGTCTGGTCTGGACGGACCCGCGCCCGACCCCGGAGCAGGTCCGGGAGTTTTACGGGCATGAGTACCGCCTCAACTACAAGCAGACGTACCAGCCCAAGGCGAAGCAGACTTATCGCTCAGGCAAGGTGGTGTATGTCTTGCGGGCGATGGGCTACGATGCTTCCGGTTTCGAGCCGAACGAAGGTTATGCGCGCTATGCCGCCGAGGTGCTGGGCTTGCCGGTGCGCCAGCGCTTTTGGCAGGATGCGGCGATTTCACCGGAGTCCCAGGATATGGTGACGATGTTTCATACGGTGGAGCATTTGGAGAGTCCGTTCGACATGATGCGCCACGCCCGGCAGTGGCTCAGGCCGCAGGGACTGTTGTTGGTCGAGGTTCCGAACGTCGAGGCGGTCTGCCAGCAGCCGCACACGCAGTTTCATCGCGGACATCTTTACCATTTCAATCTGGCGACGCTGGAGGCGATGCACCAACGGGCGGGTTACAGCGTGGTCAGCAGTTCTACATCCCCGGACGGCGGCAATATCACGGTGATTTCCCGCAAGACCGACGCGACTCCCGCGGGGGCGGCAGAGGTGCCCGGCAATTACGAGCGGGTGGCGTCGATTCTCCGGCGGCACACGGCCTTGCGGCACCTGTTCAGCCGCTATCCGTTTATTCGACCATTCAGCAAGCTGGCCGCGCGCCTGGAGGAGCAGCGGAGCGTGCAGTCACATCGCCCCGCCAAAGAGGTGCTCGACGCTTTGATTGCCGACGCACTACGTCCATCCGAGCGATGCGCCTAACAACACCGCGTGCTTGAGAAAGACGACTCGCCGGGTTAAATCTTCAAATCAAATGCGGTACTTTTCACACCGACTCGCGCTGGGGTCAACCGGCTCCGCGCGTCACGTCTCCTGGTTGGGTTCGCCCGCAGGAGCCGCGCTGCGCGACGCAGGCAGCTTATCTTTTTCTCGTTGGCCAGATGAACTCCTGGACGGCAAATGATTGCCGCAGTCGTGCGGTTTTATTACTGCTCAGCTGGACGTGTGCGTTGTCACCATTCATTGTCCTGTTCGTTGTCGCCACCGCAGCGGTGCATCAGCCGGCCGGGTCGAAGGGCGCGCTTGGACCAATCGCAGACGCCCACCGGGCGATGATGCGAGCCATTCTTGACGTTGCCTGGTCGCTGAGCATGATGTTCGCCGCGTACTTGGCAGGGCCACTGTGGGTATTATTACTTTGTATCCGGCGCTGTCGCTTATCCTGGAAGACGCATTCACTGCAGGGCGTGACACTCGGACTGGGGTGGCTGCTCATCTGGGTGCTGCTCGTGCAGTGGGGCTGGTTAAACAGGATACAATGACAGGCCCAAGACGGTGCAGCGGCCGGAGCCGCCGTCTGGCTCAGAGTGAAATCCGAACGTCATCGGCGGCTGGCTCCCGTCTGCCTCTGTGTTTTGCGCTCTCCCGTATGTTCACATGGCTGGCCTACTTTGTTCTCCGTGTCCATATCTTGAAGAAAGCGGCACGCCTTCAATTGTCAGAGCGGCTGGCCTACCTATTAATGTCACGTCGTGTTCACGGCGTTCTTATTGTTCTCTGGACGGCTGGCGCTCTCGCGTCCGCTTTTGTTGCCACTTGCTGCATCTATCCGCATTTTGCTGTCATCATCCATTTGGATACGCCGGCTGATGAGGCCGTCCCAGATGTTTGGACAGCTAAGGCATTCTTTATGGCCACAGGCTTTTTTGTCGTCGGCACGTTGCTCCTCTTCGTCACTCGGAGGATGCTTGCTGCGTATTGGCTTTTACTTTTTTTCACTTATTATGTTCGTCATGAGTCGAGCGCCGAAAACGAAGCCGCTTGAGGCAAGCGCCGTTTCGGTTTGGACTTGCGTTTTTTGATTATTCATATTTTCTTCGCCGGTGCCTGAGCTGGTCAGGCGAATGCGTATATGAACCTTCCGGGTTAGACAAAGACATCACTTGATATGGCAGACCTCCCTCCCGACCGAGAACCCACAATCTCTTCGGACAAACCGACGAGTTGTTATCTTTTAATCTTGAATGACGCAGAAGACGTTTCGCGATTTCACAGAAGATGTATCGCCAAAAAGATTCAATTGCGTCCTCTGGGCGAGCGAACGTTTCTGTTGTTTTCATTCGACCCTCCTGACGACACCCTCCAATGGTTGAAGCAGAGTGGGGAACCAAAGCATGAGATCGGGTTGGTTGTTCTTGGTTCGTATCATGTCATTACATAATCACACAAAATCGGTCGAGTGAACCGCTGTGGATTTGAGCGCGCGGGTAAGACCGAGCCAATGTGGATTTATGCAGGCACGACCAGTGACGAGAATTAAGGGATGGTCGTCCGCATTACTTCGACTCTCCATCAGTCATTCGATTTCGCGTCACTCGGCCACATAAACATTCTTCAACTCCGTGTAACCGTCCATCGCTGCCATACCGAGGTCGCGGCCGATGCCGCTTTGCTTGAACCCGCCAAAGGGCGCTTCGGCGTGGACGCTGGAATGCGAGTTGACGCTCAGCACGCCGCTCTCGACCGCCTTGGCCACGCGAAGGGCGCGCCGCAGGTCATTCGTCCAGAGCGAGCCGCTCAGACCGTAGGGCGAGGCATTCACGTCACGGATCATTTGCGCCTCGTCGTCGAACGGCGTAATGCAGACGACCGGGCCGAAGATTTCCTCGCGCCAACAGCGGTCGTCCTTGCGCACATCAAGCAGGACAGTCGGTTCGAGATAATAGCCTTTCGTGCGGGGGCGCCCGCCGCCGCAGGCGAACTTGCTGCCGCGCTGGCGAGCGTCGGCGAGGAATTCTTCGACGGTCGCGCGCTGGGCGGCGGAGACCAGCGGGCCAAGTTGGGTTTCAGGCTTCGTCGGGTCGCCAACGAGGAGCAGCTTCGTCGCGGCAATGAACCTGTCCACGAACGGCTCGCAGACGCTGCGTTCGACGAACACACGGCTGCGGGCGCAGCAATCCTGGCCGGTGTTGGCGAAGACGCTCATGGGCGAGGTCTCGGCCGCGCGTTGCCAGTCGGCGTCGGCGAAAACGATGTTGGGCGATTTGCCGCCGAGTTCGAGCGAAATGCGTTTCAAGTCGCGCGATGCCAGTTCCATGATGCGGCGGCCAATCCCGGTGGAGCCGGTGAAGGAAACCTTGCGAACGAGCGGATGGGTGACGAGCGCGTCGCCGATGGCCGAACCCGAACCGGGCAGCACCTGGAGCACGCCGGGCGGCAGTCCCGCAGCGTGGGCGAGTTCGCCAAGTTTCATCGCGGTGAGCGGCGAGAGCGATGCCGGCTTGAGCACGACGCAGTTGCCCGCGGCGAGCGCGGGCGCGGCCTTCCAGCACGCAATCGGAAACGGAAAGTTCCACGGCGCGATGGCGGCTACGACGCCCATTGGCTGGCGCAACGTGAAGTCGAACCCACCGCGTCCGACGGGAATCGTCTGGCCGCAGAATTTGGTGACCGCGCCGGCGTAATACTCAAACACGCGCGCGCCCAGGGACGCTTCATCGCGCGCGTCGCTGATCGGCTTGCCGATGTGCAGGGTTTCGAGTTGCGCAATTTCCTCGAGGTGCTCGCGGAGTTTGCGGGCAACGGCGTGCAAAATCGCTTCACGTTTGCCGGGCGCGACGTCGCGCCAACCTGATTCCCACACGCGCTGCGCGGACTCGACCGCGGCGTTCACGTCAGCGACGTCCGCCGCGGCGACCTCGCCAAAGGGTTCTTCCGTCGCCGGGTTGATGAGCGTGGTGCGGCGGTCGGAGGCGGAGTTGCGCCAGGCACCGTCGAGGAAGAGTTGGGCAGGAAGGCGCATAACTCAAGCCTGCCTGGCATCGGGAATAGAAGTGACATCGACAGGCGGCGGAAACGGTTTTGCAAACGAAAATGCCTCACGGGTTGGCCCGCGCCCGGCTAGAAAAGCAAGTCTTTGCCTGCTTTCTTCGACTGTGGGAAGCCGCGTGCTGGGAATCCACCATATCCGCGAAACCATGCCGGCCATCGCGAGGGAATCAAACCGCGCCGCGGCCAAAGCAACGTTGACCTGCGCGAGACAAAACCCGGTTTCTCCGCTCACAAGACTTCCCGATAGAGTTTCCTGAAATCTTCGACGCTCACCGGCACTGCGTTCGTTTTGTGACATGGATCTTCGACGGCTTGAGCGACCAGGGCATCGAGGTGCTCTTCCTTCACGCCGTGGTCGCGGAGTTTTGTGTTGAGGCCCAGGCCGGCGAGGAATTCTGCCAGGAACGCGATCGTGCGCTGGCCGGCTTCAGCATCGGAGCATTTCATCACTTCGAGGCCGCAGGCGATGCCGACGCGACGGTAGAGTCCTGGCTTGCGTTCAGCGCAGAATTTCATGCCGGCAACCAGGCAAAGGGAGTTGGCAAGACCGTGGTGCATGCCGCAAATCGTTGAGAGCGGATGCGCCATCGAATGGACGACGCCAAGGTCTTTCTGAAACGCGACCGCGCCCATAGCGGCCGCCACGAGCATCTTGCCGCGCGCGTCGAGGTCCTGGCCATCGCGGTAAGCGCGCGGAAGCGCATCGACAATGAGCCGGATGCCCTCCAGCGCGATACCGTCGCACATCGGATGGAACGCCGGGCAGGTATAGCTTTCAATGCAGTGAGTCAATGCGTCCGCCCCGGTAGCGGCCGTAAGTCCGGGCGGCAGGCCGCGAGTCAGTTCGGGGTCGAGAAAGACCAATTTCGCGAGCAGTTGCGGATGGAAGATCACGACCTTGCGCCTGGCGCCGGCGAGCGTGATGACCGAGCTGCGGCCGACTTCACTGCCGGTGCCGGCGGTCGTCGGGATGGCGACCAACGGCGCCAGGCCGTGCCAGTCAGGCTCGTCATAAAACCTTGCCAGGTCGAAACCGGGCCGTCTCACGAGCAGACGCGCGGCCTTGCCGACATCCAGCGGGCTGCCGCCACCGATGGCGATCACACCGTCGCAATCGTTTGCGCGAAACGTTTCCGTCGCATCAAGGACATCCTGCTCAATCGGGTTGGGATGAACTCCATAGTAAAGAAACCAGGTTCTGCCTTTTTTCTTTTCACCGAGCGTTTGCTCAAGCAACTCGAAAGAACTTGTGCTGAGCAGGCCCGGATCGGTCACGACCAGCGGCCTTTGAATCCTTAAAATTTGCAATCGTTCCGGTAGCTCACTCAGGACGCCGGCGCCGAACAAGGCAGTTGTCGGAAATGAAAACGTAACAAACGTCATAAACTCCCGCCCTCAGAACTTCACCTCTTCGCGTCGTCGTTGTGTGAACCGGCAGCGGTGAGTATAACCCGCGCGGCGTGCCAGTTCGACAGCTTCGACGAAGTTCATCCCCACTTCGCCGGGCGAGTGCGCATCCGAAGCAAAGGTGATCGGCACGCCCATTTGCGCCGCCAGAATCACGATTTGAGGACTCGGATAGATTTCTTTGCAGTCTTTGCGCAAGCCGGACGTGTTGAGTTCCATGGCCACATCTTTTCGTTTGGCGGCTTTGAGAAAGCGTTTGAAGAGCGGCGTGCAATCCTGTTTCGGATAGAAGCAGAATTTCTTGCACAAGTCAGCGTGCGCGATGGTCTCGAAAAGCCCGGATTCGGTCGCCAGCGTGAGCCGCTCGAAGTAAGCGCTCCAGACTTCAAATGGATCGCGCTCTTTCCATTCAGAGATTTTTTTTGGGTTGTCCAGGTCCCAGGAGTCCGAAACGTAATGCACCGCGCCGATCAGGTAGTCCCAGGAATGCCGCGCCGCCAATTCGCGAATCCAGGCTTCATATCCGGGCAGATAATCCACTTCCAACGACAGCTTGATCGCCAGACCTGGATGGTCCCGGCGGGCTTTTTGGACCTTCGCCACGTATTCATCCATATCGCCTGATAGCATACGCCAGTCGTCGAAGTCGTCGCGCGGCATTGGACTGTGCTCCGAGAATCCGATTTCCTTCAGCCCCAGTTTAACGGCGTGCGCCGCGTACTCAGTGGGCTCGCCCACGGCATGGCGACAGAGGGGCGTATGCATGTGATAATCGGCCGGTAACGGCATTCACCGAGAGTAAGACATGCCCCCAAATCGGCAGCAAGGTGATTCCCATCCCCTTTTTTGGTCATGGCACGAACTGCATTCATCCTAGACGTGCATGGCGGATTCAGGCATTACTATTAGCCTCGTGCAAGCCATTGTGAGATTCTTCGCTTGGGCGCCGTTGTGGGCCGCCCTCTTCATTGCTGCTTCCGGCCTGTTCCACCCACCGATAGAAGCCGCTGAAACCAAAGACCCGAAGCAGCATTGGGCCTTCAAATCGCCGGTTCGCCCCCAAGTTCCCGAAGTGAAGAATAAAAAGTGGGTGCGGACGCCAATTGATAATTTTGTCCTCGCGCGGCTGGACAAGGAGGGACTCCGGCCGTCGCCTGAAGCGGACCAAGTCACGCTGCTGCGCCGGCTCAGCCTTGATGTGGTCGGCCTGCCGCCGACGATTGCGGAAATGGACGCGTTCCTTACGGACAAGTCCTCCGAAGCATACGAAAAACAGGTCGAGCGCCTGCTGAACTCGCCGCATTACGGCGAGCGTTGGGGACGGCACTGGCTCGACGGCGCGCGTTACGCCGACTCGGACGGTTTTGAGAAGGACAAGCCGCGTTTCATCTGGGCGTATCGCGACTGGATTATCAACGCGTTCAACCAGGACCTGCCCTACGACCGGTTCATCATCGAACAGATCGCCGGCGATCAGTTGCCAAATCCGAGGCAGGACGATCTCGTCGCGACCGGATTTCTCCGCAACTCGATGTTGAACGAGGAAGGCGGCGTGGACCCCGAGCAATTCCGGATGGAAGGATTGTTCGACCGAATGGACTGCATCGGCAAGAGTGTTCTTGGGCTGACGATTCAATGCGCCCAGTGCCACAACCATAAATTCGATCCGCTGACGCAGGAGGAGTATTACCGCCTGTTCGCCTTCTTGAACAACGACCACGAGGCCTCGTTGATCGCCTACTCGACCGAGCAGCAAATGCTCGTCGCGAACCTGACCCGGCAAATGCGCGACCTCGAAGCCGGGTTGCGCCACACCACGCCCGATTGGCAGGAGCGCATGAATGGATGGGAGGACTCGGTCAAAAACGAGCAGCCGGAATGGACGCTCGTGGAGTGCCGTAATGCGGGCGAAAACGGCGAGCGCTTCTATTACTATGCCGACGGCTCGATCCGCGCCGCGAGCTACGCGCCGACGCAATGGACCGCGCATTTCCGCGGCACAAATAATCTGCCGTTCATCGGCGCCTTCCAACTCGAACAGTTGACCGACCCAAACCTGCCCTGCGGCGGCCCGGGCCGCTCGATCAAAGGCATGGCCGCGCTGAGCGAGTTCAAGGTGGAAGCGATGGATGTGCAGATCCCAACCAACAAAATCGAAGTCAAATTCGTCAAGGCAACGGCGGACTACGCCAACGCAGAAAAACTGCTCGAACCCGAGTTCCAATCGGAAAACCGGAAACGCAACGGCGGCGACAAACGCATCTACGGCCCGGTTGAATACGCGATTGATGGAAAAGGCGACACGGCCTGGGGGATCGACGCCGGAGCCGGCCGCCGCAACGTTCCGCGCAAGGCGGTCTTTATCCCCGAGAAATCTCTCGCGTTCACCAATGGCGTCGTGCTCGACTTCCAGCTCCAGCAAAACCACGGCGGCGACAACTCGGACGATAACGAGAACCACAACCTCGGTCGCTGGCGGATCAGTGTAACCAGCGCGACCAATGTGGTGGCGGATCCGCTTCCGGCCGGCGTCCGCGAAGTCTTCAAGGTTCCACGCGAACAACGGACGCCCGCACAAATCGCCGCCCTGTTCAGATATTGGCGCACAACGGTGCCGGAGTTTAAGGAGGTCAACGACAAGATCGAGGCGTTGTGGAGACAATGGCCCGAAGGCACGCCCACCTTGAGGCTCATGACGCGCCAGGGAAAGGGCCCCATCGATGAGCTGCGAACCACTCACATGTTGCGCCGGGGCGATTGGCTCAAGCCCGGCCAGGAAGTGACCTTCGGCGTGCCGTCATTCCTCCATCCGCTGCCGCCAAACGCGGATGGATCGCGGCTCACGTTCGCCAAATGGCTGGTGGACCGCAAATCGCCTACCACGGCCCGCGCGTTCGTGAATCGCGTCTGGCAGGCTTACTTCGGCCTCGGCCTCGCGGATACGCCGGAAGACTTCGGGACGCGCTGCGAAAAACCGTCGCATCCCGAACTGCTCGACTGGCTCGCCTGCGAGTTCATGGATTCGGGATGGAGCGTTAAAGCGTTGCATCGTTTAATCGCTAAATCGGCGACGTACCGGCAGTCGTCGCGTGTGACTCCCGATCTTTACTCGAAAGACCCTTACAACCGTCTGCTCGCGCGCGGTGCGAGGTTCCGCGTCGAGGGCGAAATCGTGCGTGACATCGCGCTGTCCGCCAGCGGCCTCCTCAATCCGGAAATGGGCGGTCGCAGCATTTATCCGCCCGCCCCGGAATTCCTCTTCCAACCGCCCGCCAGCTATGGCCCGAAAGTGTGGAAAGAGGAGACCGGCCCGGAGCGTTACCGTCGCAGCCTTTACATCTTCAAGTTCCGCTCGGTGCCGTATCCGATGCTGCAAACGTTCGACGCGCCGAACGGCGATTTCTCGTGCGTCCGGCGCCAACGCTCGAACACGCCGCTGCAAGCGCTCATCTCGTTGAACGAAACCGAGTTTGTCGAGTGCGCCCAGGCGCTCGCGCACAAGATGCTCGTTGAAGGCGGCAAGACCGACGCCGACCGCGTCAACTACGCTTTTCGCCGCGCTTTGAGCCGTCCGCCGAACGCTGACGAGCGTAAAGAATTGCTCGCCTTGTTGGACAAGGAAAAGCAGCGCATCGCGCAAGGCTGGGTGAATCCGCTCGAACTCGCCACGGGCAAAAATGAAAAACCCGTCGAGCTGCCTTCAGGCGCGACGCCGACGCAACTCGCGGCCTACACGGTGGTGTCGCGGGTGTTGTTGAATCTGGATGAAACCATTACCAAAGAATGACGAAATCCGAATGACAAAATGACGAAAGAAGCTCGAATCCCGAATTACGGGAAACGCGCGGCTGGAGAAACGGTTGACTCGGCGGAAGAGGCGTTTTGGATGGGATCGGCCGAAGCCCGCGCTCTCTGGCAGGAGGCCAAAGAACTCCATTTGATTTTCAGCAGCATCTGGCGAAAATAATTCCATGAACAACATGCGCCACTCCTCGTTATTTGGGACTTTCTGCTTCGGCATTCTTTCAGATTTTGTCATTCGTCATTCGTCATTCGTCATTGTGAAAATATGAACTGCCAATCGCATCTCTATCTTGGCCAGGACCCCAAACTCATCACGCGCCGGTGGTTCTTCCAGCAATGCGGCGTCGGTCTCGGCGCCATCGCGCTCGGCACGCTCTTTCGTGAGAACGGCTGGGCCGCGCCCGCGGCGCTCGCGAGTCCACTCGCGCCGAAGCAGCCGCAGTTCACCGCCAGGGCCAAGCGCGTCATTTACCTCTTCATGGCCGGCGCGCCGAGCCACCTCGAATTGTTCGATTACAAACCGGCGTTGGAGAAATGGAACGGCAAACCGCCGCCCGAAGAGCTGGTCAAAGGCTACCGGGCCGCGTTCATCAATCCGAACGCCGCGTTGCTCGGACCCAAGTTCAAGTTCGCCAAACACGGCCAGAGCGGAGCTGAACTCTCCGAGCTTCTGCCGCATCTAGCCGGGGTAGTGGACGACATCGCCATCGTCAAGTCGATGTACACCGACGCGTTCAATCACGCGCCCGGCCAGATTCTCATGAACACCGGCACACAGCAGTTTGGCCGGCCGAGTGTCGGCGCCTGGGCAACTTACGGTTTGGGCGCCGAATCGCAGGATTTGCCGGCCTTTGTGGTTTTCAGCACCGGCGCCAAAGGCCCAAGCGGCGGGTCGTCCAACTGGGGCGCCGGTTTTCTCCCTTCGGTTTATCAGGGCGTCCTCTTCCGCAGCATCGGCGATCCGGTCCTCTACCTCTCGAATCCAAAAGGCGTGGACCAACAGATTCAACGCGACTCACTCGACACCATCAAACGGCTCAATCAAAAACATCTCGACGTCGTCGGCGATCCCGAAATCGCCACGCGCATCAACTCGTTCGAGCTGGCCCATCGCATGCAGCTTACCGCGCCGGAGCTGATGGACATTTCCAGAGAATCGAAACAGACGCTCGAGATGTACGGCGCCGAACCGGGCAAAGGTTCGTTTGCCAATGCCTGCCTGCTCGCCCGCCGGCTCGTCGAGCGCGGCGTCCGGTTCGTGGAAATTTTCCACGAAGCGTGGGACCAGCACGGGAATCTGAAAAAGGACATCGCCAAAAACTGCGAAGTCACCGACAAGCCTTGCGCCGCCCTCATTAAAGACCTCAAACAACGCGGCATGCTCGACGACACACTGGTCATCTGGGGCGGTGAATTTGGCCGCACGCCGATGGTCCAGGGCGGCGGCGATGACGGACGGGATCATCATCCGAATTGCTTCACCATGTGGCTGGCCGGCGGTGGCGTGAAACGCGGCGTCACGATCGGAGAATCGGACGAGTTCGGATTCAACGCGACGACTGACAAAGTTCACGTCCACGATCTGCACGCGACCATTCTGCACCTGCTCGGATTCGACCACACGAAACTGACCTACCGCTTCCAGGGCCGCGATTTTCGGCTCACGGACGTTTCGGGAGAACTCGTGGAGAAATTGCTGGCGTAGCGGAGGCCAAGTCCGGAAGGGCCAGACCTACGGAACGATTCACCGAAAGCGGGACTCGCCCTCACCTCGGCCTTGCATAAACCCGGTGCGGCGAGACTCCGTCGAGCCCTAATTTCTGTCGTTGGGAGAGCCCAGGGCTCGACGGAGTCTCGCCCCACCGTTCATGGCCCCAACTCACGTGCGAATTTTGGAGGTGTTCCCTTCCCAAGAACCTCGTAGCCGCCGACGTGAGTCGGCGCTAATCCATTGTTTCAAAACAGACAAGTGCGCCGACTCACGTCGGCGGCTACGAGGAGTCTCTCCTGGGAGGGTGCCATTCTCCGACGACATAGATTTGGCGCGGAGTTCAACGGTGTCGGTTCATCGCCAGCGCCAGCGGCGCAAGTGCGATGCGGGCGAGAGGAAAGAGTAGGATGGCGAACGGCAGCATGAGGAATTCATCCCAGTTATTGCGCTCCGCGATCCACGACATCAGCCGCAGGAAAAACGCCGTCCCGACGATCCAGATTGAAACGGCCCCGAACACAAAGCTTCGTTTCACCAACGTCCGTTTCAACGCAAGCCGGAACGCCAGGAACGCGATACCCAGCTTCAACGCCGCAGCAAAACCAATCAAGAGCAGCGCCGCAGCCTGATAGTTGGGATGCCGATCAAACCAGCCGATGATGTTTCCCAGTCCGACATACAGAATCAGCAGAATTACAAATGACCAGGGCAGTCCGGGCACACGGCCGGTGAGCCACAGCGGGAACAGTCCGACCAGCGCGTGCAACGACAAAGCGCCGACGATAATCAAATCCGTTCGTGGCCCGCGCTCATCGTATAACTGATCGAAATACGCATTGAACTGATCGCAATACACGGCCCACACGCCGATGCTGAGCACCGCCAGCAACCAGCCGCCGAGCCAGACGGCGACCATCGCCTTGAGTTTTGCCGAAACGAGGTCGCCGACCGCCACCGGGCGCGTGGCCTGGAACGTCGTCAATGGCAAGCGGCGCGAAACCAGGTCGCCGCACACCATGAGTCCCAACACCGGCGTCCAGATGAAAACCAGAAACAACAGGATTGGACCGTAAACAGAGCCAAATAGCTCGGAGGCTGTGCGGTCGCTCAAAAGAAAAATAGCGTTTAATCCCAGGATGAACGAAATCACGATGGCTAACCCCCACAACGCCGACCTGCCGTTTCGTCGGCACTCGATCCAGAATTGCGCGCCGGTCGGCCCCGCAAAATCGCGCCGTCGTAAGAAGGTGTCGGGGAGTCGATTCATCAGCGCCGTCAGCGCCGGCCAATCATGCCATTCGCCTTTCCGGACATGGGTTACGCCGAGCCACGCAATGAACGGCGCGGCGACGAGCAAAACAGCATAAATCGCCATCAACGCCAGCCGTCGTTCAGGCCATCGATTCAGCTCGGAAAATGGCAACCCGCTGAGCACGGCCACGGACGTGATCAGCAGGATCAGCAGCGTCACGCGTGTCCTGGGAAAACCCGGCAGCGTCCAGACGAGCGTCTGAAACCCGGCCAGAGCCGCGGGTAACAGCAGCAGAAAATAATTGTCGGCCATGCGCACGTCCTGCGGAAGAACCGGCGCGAGCACCAGTCGCGACCAGGCGACGTACAGCAACGCAACGAAGCAAACGCCCGACCCCATCGGTACCGCGACCAACTGGCCCGTTCGCACCGGCAGCGTGAACAGGCGGGAAGGAATTCCGCTGAAACCGCGCAACGGACTCGATTCCGCGAAGGCAAACATGGCCAGCGTGATCAGAAACGAAAGACCCAGCAGCACGCCGCTCCATTGGCCGGCGAAGCTCAGCCAGTCTGTGGCGCGTGTGTTCGCGTCGAAGACCTCCGGCGCCTCGGCGGGCAGTATCGACGACAACTGCGACGCCTCCGCTGCAAAATGCGCCGCCACCCTGCTCAAACCGAGGCAGACGATCAGGAACACGAACAACAACAGGAACCCGAACCGGTTCTTGCGCCAGATCTCCCAGGCGAGCGCGGCCGAAGGTGAATTCATAATCCTAGGACTGTTCTCCCTCCCCATGAACCCAAAGGAACATCGAACATCGAACGCTGAACATCGAATGGCAGCGCGAATCCTCGTTCACTTCGGCGTTCGATGTTCGATGTTCGATGTTCGATGTTTTCCGTAAGGTCAGGGGTTCAATACGCGAAGATTTTGCTTGGGAGAAATCTCTCCCTGAGGGAGAGGGCTGGGGTGAGGGGAACGGGCGCGCCCGCCGCCGGCACTGCGTGGACCTCGCAGGGGAACTATCACCCGAAGGGCTGTTGTGTTTTGTGTTATTCATCATTTCATCGCATCGGGAGTGTCGAGAGTCGCTTCCTGCCAGGCAGTGGGTTGAGGGTTCACAGTCGTCGATCGTTCACGGCCGACGCGGGCGAGGAAGATTTCGTCGAGAGACGCCGCGGTTTCATCCACGATGCGCGCCCCCAGTCTTACAACCGCGGCTGCCAGTTCTGCGCGCGCTCCGTTGCAGAGCACGGTCCACTCCAGGCCGCTGCCGGTCACGAGCAGGGCGCCCGCGAGTTTCGGCGGCGTCGGCGGTGGTGTCGGGAAGCGCAGCGTCAAACGGAAATGCGATTCGAGGATTTCATCGAGACGCCCCTGCAACACGACGCGTCCGCAGGCCATCATTGCTACGCGATCGGAAACTCGCTCGATCTCGTCCAGCAGATGCGACGAGAAAAACACGGTGCGACCTTCGTCGGCGACCGTGCGGACAATGGCTTCGAGCATTTCGCGGCGCACGATCGGGTCGAGGCCCGAGCTGGGTTCATCCAGCACCAGTAGTTCCGGTCGATGCGCGAGCGCGACCAGCAACCCGGCTTTGGCGAGTTCGCCCCGCGAAAGCTGTTTGATTCGCGCCGCTGGATCGAGCTGGAACTGCCCGCGCAATTGCTCCGCGTAGGCAGCGTCCCATTCCGCGTGGAAGGCGCGCGTGTAACGGATGAGTTCATCCACTCGCATCCAGCCGGGCAGATCCCGGTCCTCCGAAAGAAAGCCCACGCGACTGAGCACCGCGACCGGCTCCGCAACCGGATCGAGATCAAACACGCGCAGGGAACCCGATTCCGCCTTGAGCAAGCCGAGGATGTGTTTGATGAGCGTGGTTTTGCCCGCGCCGTTGGGCCCACCAGCCCGAACACCTGTCCGCGCTCGACGTTGAGGCTGACGCTGTCGAGCGCCAGTTTCGATTTGAATCGGCGCGAGAGGCCATTAATAACGATCACAGGCTGGTTGGGAGGAGAAGTCGGTGCGTTCATATCTTATCCTTTGACTGCATGGCCCGGTGACGCTCACGGACGACATCGAGCAGTTCGCTGATTTCGACTTCCAAGTGCCGCGCTTCGGCGACCAAAGCGTCGGCGCGCTGAGCGAGGATCTTCAGCCTTTCCGCGCGTTTGAGCGGCGAACCGTTGTCCGAGACGTACGTTCCCGAACCGTGACGTTTGGTCACGATGCCGGCGTGCTCGAGTTCGGCGTAGGCGCGCGCGACCGTGTTCGGATTGACGACGAGTTGCTCGGCCAGGACGCGGATGGGCGGCAACTCTTCGCCCGGGACCAGCCGGCCGGAGCCGACCAGATACTTCACCTGGTTGACGATCTGCCGATAGATCGGCACGCCGTCTTTTGGGGAAATGTGGAGTTGCATGGACATTCAAGCCGGCGTCATTTGAGCGAATTGAGCCGTTCTCGATGCGGTTGATTGTCTCGATTCCAAATTCGCAGGGACCGGTCGGTCTCATCCTTAAACAGGAATTCGAGCTTCAGGACGTCAACGTGCCCGTCACAGAAAAGCACGTTCCCTCGTCCGCTGTGTCTTTGATACGAACGACGGGTGCTGCCCAGAAACTCCTGTGCATCCGGTCCGCGACCAAGCGCCCAAAGACCATCTTTGATGACACCTTTCCATCCGTTAAATCCATCGCCGATGGCCAGCAGTTCAGAGGGATTGGAAACTTCCGATTCTGGGACCGGCGGCGGATAATCCGCTTCAATAAATTTTCCTGGCCTGCTTATCCCCGGGCCCTTTCCGCCTATCCCAAGGAGGGGCTGGAAAATCAAGCCACCCAGTCCGCAGGTGTTATAGCCATAGTCCGCGTATCCCAAAGGTGCAGGGAATGTTCTTCCCGGCGATGTCGCCGGGCAGTCAAATATCTTCGGCTCGCCTTGAAAGACGTCCCTTTGGTCCAGTTGTTCGGGGAAAAGCGCGCCCATCCAACTTCTATGGTGATGCGGGTACTGCTCTCTTACGTTGGCACTCAGTGCCAAAGGATACTCGTGGTGATCCGCCAAAAACACATTCAGAGCCAGGCCATGCTGGTGAAGATTCGCCAAACATTGCACCCGGCGCGCTTTCGCCTTGGCGGACATCATAGAGGTCGTGATCAGCGACGCGAGAATTCCCAGAACGCCACACACCACCAGCAATTCAATCAACGTAAACGCACAAC
>Ga0209056_10002724_pt1 | contig 18896 bp, 17 predicted proteins | sample GraSoiAngelo_114_FD_185876 | JGI IMG/M metagenome (GOLD analysis project Ga0209056, IMG submission 185876) | Grasslands soil microbial communities from the Angelo Coastal Reserve, California, USA - 14_0903_13_40cm (SPAdes) (version 2) | ecosystem: Environmental > Terrestrial > Soil > Grasslands...
AGCAGCCTCGATTTTGACCAGCCAATGAAACGAAAGAACAGGTAAACTGCCGCGAGCACGCCGAGAAACTTCAGGAAGCCTGCCAACGCGCCAAGCGGAGCGAAGCGGTCCATCCAATAAAACACGGCTCCAATAAACATCAGCACGACGGCGGCGACATCGATCCGCGAAATTCGCCGCCACGCTTCCCGAAATTTGCCAGCTAGGACGCTCATGCAACAGTCCGAACCCGAAAGCGACTACTTTACCCGAATTGGTAAGGAGAGACGAATTGCGGCCTGCGCGCAGCCGCTGGCCCCGGAACGGACAAGAAGGGCGCTGATGAGGTCGCCGGTCTGCGCCCGTGACAATGCCTATGGCAGATTCCGCACCCGGCTGTGTTTCACGCTGTAGGTAAAATAAATGATCATACCGATGATCAACCATACGATCAGCCGCAGCCACGTCAGGCCCTTCAGGCCGGCCATCAGCGCCAGCGACACGACAATGCCCATGATCGGAACGAATGGGACCCATGGCGTCCTGAATGGACGTTTAAGATCCGGCCGCCGCACGCGCATGATCCACACACCGGCGCAGACGATCACGAAGGCAAGAAGCGTGCCGATGCTGACGAGCTGGCCGAGATCGCCGATCGGCACCAGCGACCCCACGACCGCGACGCAGAAGCCAACGACGGCTGTTGACTTCCAAGGGGTACGAAAGCGTGGATGGATCTCCCCTGCCCACTTCCACAGCAAACCGTCATGTGCCATCGAGTAGAAGACACGCGATTGGCCGAGCAACATCACCAGCATCACTGTGCTCAGACCCGCCAGTGCACCAGCGTTGACAACGTAGCTGCCCCATCTGACACCGGTCTCGCGGATGGCGAGTGAGACCGGCGCGCCGATGTTCAGTCGTGAGTAGTGGACCGTTGCGGTCAGCAGTCCCGAAACCAGGATATAGAGCACCGTGCACACGGCCAGGGACCCCAGGATGCCGATCGGCATATCCTTCTGTGGCTTGCGCGCTTCCTGCGCAGCGGTCGATACCGCGTCAAAGCCAATGTAGGCGAAGAACACCACGCCGGCTCCGCGCAGCACGCCCGACCATCCATAGGATCCAAAGCTCCCGGTATTGTTAGGCAGGAATTCCCTCCAGTTCGCGTGCGCGATCTCGGGGTGCTTGAGGACAAAGGCGGCCGCGACGATGATGAACGTGAGCACGGCGAACAACTTTACGAAGACGATCGTAGTGTTGAAATTCGCCGACTCCTTGATACCGACGATGAGGATTGTCGTAACGATTAGAATGGCAATGAAAGCTAGCAGGTTGAAGGCGGCCGTCTGATGCGGAAGGGTATGCCAATCCAAGTGCGACTGGCCGAGCACGATCTGGATCGTGTTCAACGGCTGCCAACGATTCTGGAAAAAGACCCAGATGCTGCCCGGTGTGTCACAAATTTGCGGCGGCAAATTGACCCCGTAGTCCTGGAGAAATGCCACCAATGTGCTGCTCCAGCCGCTGGCCACCGTGGCCGCGCCGAAAGCATATTCGAGGATCAGGTCCCAGCCGATGATCCAGGCAAAGATCTCACCCAGCGTGGCGTAGCCGTAGGTGTAGGCCGAGCCGGCGATGGGGATCAGCGAAGCGAATTCGGCATAGCATAGGCCCGCAAAAGCGCAACCCACTCCCGCCAGCACATAGGAAAGCACGATCGCCGGGCCGGCGTATTGAGCCGCTGCGGCGCCGGTGAGCACGAAGATGCCGGCCCCGATGATGGCGCCGATCCCGAGCGTCATCAGGTTTACGGGCCCGAGCGCACGCTTCAAACTGTGCTCGCTTGTCTCCGTGGCTTCCTTCAAAAGCACGTCTATCGACTTCGTTGCAAAGAGTGGATTTCCCATCCGCCTCCTCCGGTTCCGTCGCAATTCTCCACGCAAACCCTCGGCACATCTCCCTTGACAACCACAGCTTAACCAGAACTCACCTTGCTGGTCCCTCGCCGCGACCACCACGACCAGAGCAGATAGACTGGAACCCCAATCAACACGATCTCCAGGCCCTTTCCCGCCGTTTGCGTCTGGTAAAGCAGGAGCACCAACATGATCGCCACCGCCGCCACTATATAGAGCGCAGGAACGAACGGGTAACCGAAGGCGCGATAAGGCCGCTCGGCCTCCGGCCGTTTTGCTCGCAGCACAAAAATCCCCATTATGGTCAGCACGTAGAAGAGCAACGCGGCAAACACCACGTAATTGAGCAGGTCGCTGTAAAGATTGCCGTAGGTTACGGCTCCGGCCGCATCCACGTGCCTTGTGCGCAGCAGAATCAGAATCACAATCCAGATTCCCTGCAGAATAAGTGCATTCGCCGGAACGCGCTTTTCATTGAGCTTGCCAGTAAAGCGGAAGAATAGTCCGTCGCGCGCCATCGCGTAGGAAACGCGCGCCCCCGCCAAAATCAGCCCGTTGTTGCAGCCAAAAGTCGAAATAACGATGGCCACGGCCATGATCGCCGCACCCGCCGGACCGAGAATCGCACTCAGCGCGACCGTTGCCACGCGGTCATCCGCGGCAGTCTGAATCTGCTGAAGAGGCAGCGTCAACAAATACGCCAGATTCGCCAGGCAGTACAACGTGATGACGATAATCGTGCCCAGCGCCATGGAAAGCGCCACGTCGCGCTTCGGGTTTTTCACCTCACCGGCGGTGAAGCCGATGTTGTTCCACGCATCGGCCGAGAAGAGCGAGCCTACCTGCGCCACGCCGAAGGCCACAAACAGCCCGAACCATCCGCTTGCCGCCGTCACCGTGGGGATCAGATTTTTCAGGAAATCCGCGCCCGGCCTGATGGGCAAGGCTCCGCGCACCGCCCAGACGTGACGAAAGTTGTCGGCCACCGCCGCAGCGTTCCGTCCCACGAAGACGCCCAGCACGATCAACCCGATGAGGGAAAGCGTCTTCGCGCTCGTAAAGATGTTCTGGATCAGTTTGCCGAGCCGCACTCCCTGCGTGTTCAGCAGAGTCAGAAAAGCCACCATGAGGCAGCCCACAAGCTGTTGAACGGACAAACTGATTGCATATTTCGACGACAGAGCGATGGGATGAATTACCCAGGCGCTCGCCGAAATCGCGGGAAATAACACGCCAAGATAGCGTGCAAACCCGACTGCCACCGCCGCAATCGTTCCCGTCTGGATGACCAGAAACAGCGTCCAGCCGTACAGAAACCCCCATAGCGGAGAAAATGCCTCCCGCAAATAGACGTACTGTCCGCCCGCGCGCGGAAACAGCGCTGCCAGTTCGCCGTAGGAAAGCGCGGCGGAAATCGTCAGCAATCCGGTCAAGATCCAGGTGAGCAGCAGTCCGCCTGCGGAGCCCGTCTGCCGCGCGATATCTGCCGCAACGATGAAGATGCCCGAACCAATCATCGAGCCGACGACGATCATCGTGCCGTCAAACAGCCCGATGGCCCGAACAAAACCTGTGTCTTCGGAATTGGCGGACGTGGCGATGGGCTGGGTCGTTTCGCTCATCCGTTCTGCCTCAGGCGGCCGCCGCTCCAGAAACGAGAACTTTCTGGTATTGCGCAATTCGCCGCCGCGGATCGGGCGCGCGCCAGATGTCCGAGACGACTACAACCGAATCCGCGCCCGCAGCAACGACCTCAGCGGCGCGCTCCAGCGTAATTCCGCCGATCGCCACAATCGGCTTGCTCGTCAAACTCCGCGCTTCCCGGATCAATGCCAACCCCACTACCGGGTCTGGATTCTCCTTTGTCGATGTCGGGAAGACGGGACCCACTGCGATGTAACCCGCCGGACTCCGGTCAGCTCGGATAACCTGTTCGCGGTTGTGCGTCGAAACGCCTAGCCACTTTTCCGGTCCAAGAACCCTGCGAGCTTCCTCCACTTCCAAGTCCTCCTGACCTACGTGGACGCCGGTTGCACCCGCAAGGAGAGCCACGTCCGGCCGATCATTCACCAAAAACGAAATCCCGCGCGGTCGGAAGAATTCCGCCAATCGCCGCGCCCCTGTAACCAGTTCGCGAGCCGGAGCCCGCTTGTTGCGATACTGAACCAGGCGCACTCCACAGCCGGCTAGCAATTCTGCGCACGCCGTTTCTTCCAAAGAACTCAGCGAGGCGTCCAATATCACATACAGGCGCGGAAGCACAAGCCGCATATGCTCCTATTTTCCGTTGCCCACGAGCCGCTCGATGAAGTGTGTGTCCAAGTGGCCAGCAGCGAAATCCGGGTCCGCGAAGATTCGTCGATGCAGGGGTATCGAGGTCTTGATCCCCTCGATGACAAACATCTCCAAAGCGCGCCGCATCCGTCCGATAGCTTCGTGGCGGTCGCGCCCGTGGACGATCAGCTTGGCGACAAGCGAGTCGTAATACGGCGGGATGACGGCGTCGGCATACGCCGCCGAATCCACGCGCACGCCCGTGCCCCCCGGTAGCTGAAACGTCGTGATGCGCCCCGCCGAGGGCGCGAAGGTGTCCGGGTCCTCGGCATTGATCCGGCACTCGATGCTGTGCCCGGAAAAGTCCAGCGGCCCTGCCGCGTCTTCCAGCTTCTCGCCCGCCGCGATCCGGATCTGCGCCTTGACCAGGTCCACTCCCGTGACCATCTCCGTCACGGGGTGCTCCACCTGGATACGCGTGTTCATTTCGATGAAATAGAATGAACCGTCCGCGTCCATCAAAAACTCAACCGTTCCCGCGTTTGTGTATCCGATCTTCTCAAGCGCGCGGACCACGCGCGCCCCCAGCTCCCTGCGTCGCCTCGCATCGATAATCGGCGAGGGTGATTCTTCCACCAGTTTCTGGTGCCGGCGCTGGATACTGCATTCGCGTTCGCCGAGATGGATCACCCTCCCGTGCCGGTCGCCCAGGACTTGAAACTCGATGTGCCGCGGATGCTCCAGGAACCGCTCCGCATAAACATCCGGTGTGCCAAACGCCTGCTGCGCCTCGCTCCGGGCCGTCTGGTAGGCGACGAGCAACTCCTCCTGTGAGCGAACCACGCGCATACCTCGGCCGCCGCCGCCCGCCGATGCCTTCAGTATCAACGGATAGCCGATCCGGGCAGCCTCTTTCGCGAGCTGCTCCTCCCCTTCAATCGTCGCGTCGCTGCCCGGCACCGTCGGTAGTCCGGCGGCCTTCATTTCTCGCCGGGCCCGGTCTTTCTCTCCCATCAGCTCCAGGGTATCCGGCCTCGGCCCGATGAAGGTAATTTCAGAAGCTTCGCAGACTTGCGCAAAGTTCGCATTTTCAGACAGGAAGCCGTACCCGGGATGGATAGCGTCCACGTTGGTGATCTCTGCCGCGCTGATCACCTGGGGGATGTTGAGGTAGCTCTCGCTGCTCCGCGCCGGCCCGATACAAACGGCCTCATCTGCGAAGCGTACGTGGAGGGAATTGCGATCTGGCTCGGAATAGACCGCTACGGTGGCAATCCCCAGCTCTTTGCACGCGCAAATGACCCGCAGGGCAATCTCCCCGCGGTTCGCGACCAGAATCTTTCGGAACATGGTCGGGAAGGCCGGCTATTTCTTCCGGCCGGAGCGGACGCCAAACAGCGCCTGGCCGTACTCGACCGGCTGACCATTTTCCACAAAGATGCGGACGATTTCTCCACTAACGTCGGACTCAATCTCGTTCATAAGTTTCATGGCCTCGATGATGCACAGGGCTTGGCCAACCTCGACGTGCGCCCCCACCTTCACAAACGGGTCTGCACCGGGAGTAGGAGCCCCGTAGAACGTCCCGACAATGGGCGACTTGATCAGATGTAAGTCATCAATCCCGCGAGCCTCTAATGGCTCCGCCGGGGCCGGACTGTTGGCAGCAATGCTTTCTGTCCCGCCCTGACGAGGTTGGGCAACTACCGCACCCGAAAATGGCCTCCGCAACCGGATGTGCAGGTCGCCTCGGGAGTATTCGAACTCCTCGAGGTTGTGCTCAGTCATGAACTGAAAGAGCTGTTCGAACTGCTGAAGCTCAGAGACTGCAAAGGAGGGATTCCCGGAAGAGTTCGGTTTTTTTCGTTTCATGCTGTCTCAAAGCTCGATGAAGTCCCTCGGCACGCGGGTCAGAACTTCCGAACCCTCCGGCAGCACCGCCACGTCGTCTTCGATGCGGATTCCGCCAGTCCCTGGAACGTATACCCCAGGTTCGATGGTTATCGTGCTCCCGGGCTTCAAGCGCTGCTTTTGACCTTGCGCCACCCGGGGTTCTTCATGAACCTCGAGGCCGAGGCCATGCCCAGTACTATGCACGAAGTAACGGTCCAAGCGGTATCCAGCCAGCACTCGCCGCGCAGCTCCATCGACTTCTCCGCATTCGACGCCTGCCCTAGCCGCTGCAACTGCCGCCGCCTGCGCCTCGCGTACTGCCCGGTACCAGTGCCGAATACGTTCCGGCGCCCGCCCGACAAAGACAGTGCGAGTAATGTCGCTGCAATAGTGGCCGAGTATAGCACCCAGGTCGAGCACGACCAATTCCTTTTTGCCCAGTTTCCGGCCGGTTGGCCGCGCGTGGGGGAGAGCTGACCTCTCCCCGAAGGCCACAATGGTCTGAAAAGCAGGCCCGGACGCGCCTCTCCGGCGCATCTGATACTCGATCTCGGCCGCGATCTCAAATTCTCGCACACCAGGCTTCAGTAACTTCAGAATGTCGATTAGTACGTTGCTAGCTAGCCGTGCCGCGTTCCGTATTTGCGCGATTTCGCTCGGGTCCTTTTGCGCCCGGAGGCCTTCTACGAGCCCACTGAGCTCTCTCCAAACGCGGCCTCCTCCGGCAGCCCGGCGCAGCTCACGAAACTGAGCCACGCTCAGTGCCGCCGGGTCGTACCCCACGCGTTTGACGCGGGCCGCCCTTAAGAAACGGCCGACGGCTTCGGGAAGAGTACTCTTCTGGAGGCGAATGCTGACGCCTCGCGCTTCTTCACGCGCCTGCACCGTGAAGCGCCCATCTATGATGAGCGCGGCCTCGGCCCGCATCGCCACCAGGGCGCCTGCTTCACCCGTAAAACCTGTAAGGTAATACAAGTTCGCGGGCTGCGTGATGATCAGAACTTCCAGGCCCTTCTCTTGGAGAAGATTGCACAGCCTCCGGCGCCGGCTTATAAAACATTTGTTCACAAGCAAAAAGGAGGAGACCTGTGTCCCCTCCTTCTCGAACCTTCTTTGGAAGCTTTTCTTAGCCCGGAATAATCCGCGGGGTCACGAAGAACAGAAGTTCCTGCGACGTCGAACTCACGTTGGTCCGCCTGAACAGGTGTCCGATGATCGGCAGGCTTCCGGCGATTGGCACCTCCGTGATGTCGGTACGCTGCGCCGAAATGATGATCCCGCCAATAACCACGGTTCCGCCATCCGAAACCGTCACTTTTGTCTCCGCCGATTGCGTGTCGAGAGCCGGTGTGCCCTGCACGCGCGGGATACCGTTATCGATCTGCGTGTTCTCCACCAGCACGTCCATGTACACAGTGCCTTCGGCCGTGATCTGCGGCGTCACCTCCAGCTTCAGCACTGCGTCGATGAACGTTATGGAAATCGTGTTGTTGATCGTTGTCTGGATCGGGATCTTCGTGCCCTGTTTTACGACGGCCTTTTCGTTGTTCTGTGTAATCACCTTCGGCTTCGAGAGCAGCTTGCCCACGCCCTTTGCCTCCGCCGCGCTGATCAGGAAGTCCAGGGCAAAGTTAGGCGATGTAAATATGTAGCTCATTCCGCTGGTTGGAGCCCCAGCACCGAAGTTTGAAACTAGAGGCATTTGAACATTCGCCGGTTGGGGCGTCGCGCCCGTGGACGTCGGCGGCGTGCCGAAGAAAAGCGCCGGCGACGTAGACACGCCGGGGAGGATGGTCCGGAAAATAGGGCTGGCCCCCACTGCCGAATTCCCGCCAAACACGTTATTGCCGCCCGATGTTGAAAACGCGAATTGCGTGCCGATGTCCCGCGCCCAAGATCGCGATGCCGCTACGACGCGCGCTTCGATTTCCACTTGCTGCGACTTCCGGTCAAGCTTGTTAATCAGGTTTTCTATCATCGGAATAACTGATGGGATGTCCCGGATGATCAGTTGGTTCGACCGGTCATCCGACAAGATGTCTCCGCGCCCGGAGAGAAACTTTTTCAGCGTGTCCTTCATCGTCGCGGCCTTCGCGTAGCTGAGCACTCGCGTCCACGTGACCTGCGGAACCGCTTCCTCCTGCGCCTTGATCAAATCCCGCTGTGTCTGCGCTTCTTTCGTCAACGTATCCCGCGTGGCGATGCGCAGTATGTTGCCGGTCAGTTGCTTGTCCAGATTGTTGTTCAGCAGCACGATGTCCAGCGCCTGGTCCCACGGCACGTCGTCGAGCACGATCGTCAGCGAACCCTTCACGGCGGGATCGAGCACGACGTTCAATCCGCTGATCTCATGAACCAGCCGGAAGAAGTCCTTCAAGTCCACGTCCTTCAGGTTCACCGAAATGGGCTCGCCCGTGTATTTCTGCGCGGAAGGTCCGCCCGCCTGTTGGACCACCGAGGCCGCGTTTCCCGAAGTGTTCGAAGCCTGTTGTCTGGGCCGTTCCGGCATAGCTGGCCGGTTGGCTCCGCCAAATGCCGCGAGAACCGCTGAAGGCCGCGTCAGCTGGCTTGGCATCTCGAACTTAGGAGCCGGAATCGGCGTCACATGCGATGCGCGGCTGAAACTCTTGTGCGGCGCGGAAGCTGTATAAGTGAATTCCTTACGCGCCTCCGCTGTGCGAATCGCTGGTTTCGCCGCCGGAGATGTGGAGGTCCCCGTAAATTGGACCACCACCGCCGAATCCTCGCGCGAAATCTGATACGGCGCGGCATCCGTCAGGTCAATCACCACGCGCGCAACGCTGGGCTTGAACTGGCCGACTCGCACGCCCCGAACCGGCGCTGCTACGCCCGGAATCACTGTCTTCGGCACTGCCAATCGCGCGCCGTTGAAATCCAGCACCAGGCGATCTGGGTCCTGCATCCGCGCTGCGCGCACGTCTAGCCGCCCTTCGCCTTCCACACGCACGCTCGCGCGCCGCTCGGCCTGCGTGATTGCCACGCTCGAGATGACCGCCGCGCCTTGCGGAGTGCCCGCCGTTTCCGGAGCCTGTGCGCGGACCGCCGGGGTTGTGAGCGCGACGGCACCTAAGAGCAAGCAGCCGCACCGGATGGCTGGCCAATTCGTCTTCATTGCGTTTCTCCTGGAGTGGAGTAAATTCGTTTGCTCACCTCGCGCTCTATAAGCTTCCCGAACGCATCCTTGCCCACCTCGTGGAACGACACAGCATCCATCGTGATCTTTTCCACCCGCCCGTCGTATAGCTGATCGCCTTCCCGGAGAAAATACGTGCGCGATTGCGGGTTTGTCACCACGCAGATCATCCCGTTGGGCGCCCGTACCACTCCGTCGAGCCGCAGTGTACCCACCTGCAAACCGGCTTTCCCCGGCGGCAGGGGCCCCGTCTGGCCGCCCGCGCTCCGTTGCCGCCCGATCAGCGATTCAAACGGGTCGCGGCGCGCGACCCTGGTTTCCGACTCGGCTGCCCTTGCCGGCTTCGCTGTCTTTTTGGCGACCTTGGCCGCCGGTTTGCCCGCCTTCTTGGCAGTGGCCGCGGATTTGCGCCCCCGCTTCGCGGTGCCAGCCTTCGGCGCAGGTTTCCCCTGCGCTTGGCCCGCGGGTTTTGCCGGAGGCTTAGCCGTGCCAGCGGGGGGCTGCCCAGGCGGCTTTGTTGCTCCTGTAGCCGGCTTCGCCGCAGGCGTTGCCGGTTTCGAGGGTGCTGCTGCCGGGGCCTGCCCGGCAGGTTTGGCCGCCGGCGCAGCCGGTCTAGGGGCCGGAGCTGCCTTCTTCGTCGGAGTCTGTCCGGACGGCTGAGCCTGTGCGTGCACTCCCGGTGCCCCCGCCGCCAGCAGAATTCCTAGTACGAATCCTTGTGCAGAACGCATAAATTCGCTCATCCCCGCTCAGGGTTTACCTCGCCGGCTGGCCGGGCGCCGAAGCTGCCTTCGCAGCCGGAGCGCCGACCTCGACCGGCTTGATGAAGAAACTCGTTGCTACGAAATTCCCTGTGACCGTTGTACCGGGCCGCAAAGGATACTTTGCCCCGCCACCCTTCTGCGCCTCCGGATCGGTAAAGGTCAGGTCGCCCACGTTGATGATCCGTGAGAGCCGGCTCAAACGCCCGAAGAAATCCAAGACGTTGAAGTACGGCCCATCCACCTGAATCTCAAACGGCATCTCATAGTAGTATTCTTTTGCCGCCACCGCCTGCGCCGTCAGCCGCCGCACCTGAACATTCGAGGCGCTCGCGGCACCTTGCAACAGCCGGATATACTCGTCGACTTCCTTCTCTTCCGGCACAATCGTGCGCAGCGTCTCGAGCTGCTTGTTCAGCGCGTCCATTTGCTGCTTCAACTCGCTATAGCGCTGCCGGTAGACCTGAAGCTGGGTCACTTCCTCGCTCAGCTTCTGCCGCTCCTGCACCGCCTTGTCCACTGCCTCCCGCTCCTGCGCAACCGGGGAAAACGGAAGAAAAACGCCCACAAGGATCAGGACAACCGCAACCGCGACGGCCACCAGAAACTGCATGAACACCGACATATCCTGGAGTGGATTCGCCATGGCGGTTCCTTACCCTTTCTTGGCCGGAGCCGCAGTTTGCTGCGGCGGACTTCCGCTTGCCGGCCGCGCCTGCTTGGGTGGCGCTGTTTGCGGCGGCTGCGGCGGCGCAATTTCCGCCGTCATCTGGAAATTAAACGTCTGGATGGCCGTGTTTCTATCGTCCTGCTTCGATTCCTTGATTTCGATCTTCTGGAAGTAGCCGGAGCGCTTCAACTGCGTGATGAAATTGGCCACTGAGTTGATCGAGGCAGCCGCCCCGTCAATGGAAAGGCCATTCCCCTTCCGGATAAGCGACGTCAGCCACAGGTTTTCGGTGCGTGACACCGTGTTTACCATCATGTCCAACAGTTCCTGGCCACCCGTCCGGTCGCGCTGCAACTGCTCGATCACATTCACGCGCTTTTGCAGGTCCGCCTTCTGTTTCTCGAACGCCTCCACCTGCTGTTTGATTTGTTCGAGCTCCGTTTTCTGCGCTTGCAATTGTTTGATTCGAGCCTGTTCTTGATTGAAATCCTTTTGCAAGGTGATGTAGTAGAGGAACAGCGCCAGCGCGCCCACGCCTACGCCCGCAAGAATGAACACCACCGGAAGTGTTCCGCCCGGGGCGGCGGCGGCGGCCCGCCGTGCTGCCCTTGGACGTTCCTGACCAAGAAGGTTTATGCGGATCATGGCTAGTCGAAGCTCCTCAGCGCCAGGCCCAGTGCGATAACCAGACGCGGCCCCAGCTCTCGGATCTCATCGTCGGTGTGCCGGCTCGGGTTGATCACCACCCGGCGGAAGGGGTTCAATTCTTCCACCGGCATCGCAAATTCCTCGCGCAGCAGGTCCACCAGCCCGGGCACCCGCGCGGTGCCCCCGGCTACGGAGATGCGCTGGATGTTTTCTCCACTCGCCGTGGCCCGGAAAAAATCGAAGGTTTTCTGAATTTCCAGCGTTAGAATGTCCGAAACCGACCGCAAAATCTGCTGCTTCTGTTCGTCGGAGACGCTGGCGATTTGGTCGCCTTTCTTCAGCCGCTCGGCATCTTCGAAGCTCAGATCGAGTTCCTTCTGTAGCGCGTCCGTGTACTGGTTCCCGCCTACGGAGACGTCGCGCGTAAATAGCGGCACGCCGCCGCGCACGATGTTGATGTTCATCACGCTGGCCCCGATGTTCAGCAGCGCCACCGTCTGCCCCGCGTCCGGCTCGTAGTTCACCTCGAAGCAGTTCTGCAGGGCGAATGCGTCAATGTCCACCACGACGGGCGTCTTCCCCGCCTGCGCCAGCACGTTTGTGTGGTTCAGAATCTTGTCTTTCTTCGCTGCGACCAGCAAAACGTCCATCTGCGAGTCCATCGATTCCAGCAGTTGGTAGCTTAGGTTCACGTCCGCGATGTCGAAAGGGATATGCTGGCTGGCTTCGGCGGGAATTCGGTCGTACAGTTCTTCCTCGCTCATCATCGGGAGCGGCACGCGCTTGACGATCACAGAATGGCCCGAAACTGACGTGGCCACGTTCTTTGTCTTGATCTTTTGAGCGTCAAAAATTTTGCTGATGGCGTTGGCCACCTGCGGCGCGTCCATGATCGCGCCGTCCACTACCGTGTCCGGTGCGAGGTACTCGATCCCGTAGCTGACCAGTTCGTAAGTGGTTTTGCTGGACTTTAGCTCCACCGCCTTGATGGAGCTCGATCCGATGTCCAACCCGACAAGCTGCTTGCTCTTTGCGCCGAACATGATGGCTGCCTCTTTCCCGCCGGCCTGCCCCGGTCCAATCGGGGACGGCCTGGTTAACGCCGCCTCGCGCGAACCTGGCTAATTTTCCGTTCCATCCAACGGTCCAAAATCGTCTTCCGGAGTTTCCAGCGATTGCCCAGCTTGAATGCGGGAATCTCGCCTTCCGTGATGTAGCGGTACAACGTGTCTGGGGAAATGCCCAGATACTGCGACGCCTGACGCACGTTCATCACTTCGCGCGATTCACTCACGAGGATCGCCACCCCTGGCGTCCAAGCACACACGCCGATTCCGCGACCGTCCGGCGCTCCCAAGTGGCACTGCGGATTTCTTGGGTGCTGCCCGTGGAGCCGTTTATGACACCCGGGAATGCCGGTCGTCAAGGGGACTGTTGGGGTAGTTGTCCTATGAATACGGGTAGTGCTAGGTTTTTTAGGGGAAGTTCCGGGTAGTACCTCCTCCCTATCTCATAGACACCAAAGACGTTGGTTCGGCTCCTCCCCTTACGCTCGTACCCCGGCCGACTGTACTCATGGCCAGTTATCTTTTGAGCCCAAGCTTTTCCCAGATCTCGTCCACTCGCTTCTTCGTAGCATCGTCCATTTGAATTTCATCCGGCCAAGGTCGCGCGAATCCCTCACTCGCCCATTTTCGCGTCGCGTCAATCCCCATCTTTGAGCCGAAATCTTGCACTCTCGCCGCATGGTCGAGCGTATCCACGGGCCCCAGCATGAATTGCACGTCCCTCTCCGGATCGATCGCGCATAGCGCCTTCCACGTCACTTCCTTGTAGTTCTGCACGTTCACGTCGTGGTCCACTACGATCAACACCTTTGTAAACATCGCCTGCCCCAGCGACCAGATCGCATTCATGATCTTCCGTGCGTGTCCCGGATAGGACTTCCGGATCGCAACAATCATCAGGTTGTGAAATATCCCCTCGGCAGGCATCGCAATATCCACGATCTCTGCGTACTGCATTTTCATGACTGGCAAAAAAATCCGCTCCACCGCGTGCCCCATCCAGTAATCCTCCTGCGGCGGCGGGCCCACAATCGTGGTCAAATAAATGGGATCTCTTCGGTGCGTGATGCATTCAATATGAAAAACGGCGTACTCGCCTTCCAACGAATAAAAGCCGGTGTGGTCTCCGAAAGGCCCTTCTGTTCGCATTTCATTCAGCCCGACGTACCCTTCGAGCACAATCTCTGCATTTGCCGGAACTTCCAGCTCATTGGTCTCGCACGGCACCATGTCCACTGGCTCTCGCCGCAAAAACCCCGCGAACATCATCTCGTCCAAATCCGGCGGAATCGGCAGCATTCCCGATAGCGCCGTCGCCGGGTCCGACCCAATCGCCACCGCCGCGGGAATTTTCCCTTCCGGATTCTTCGCCTGCGCCCGCCGGAAATGCTCTGCTCCATGTTTCTGTGTTTGCCAGTGCATTCCCGTCGTCCGCTCGTCATAGACCTGCAACCGGTACATCCCGACGTTCCGCTTGCCCGTCTCCGGATTCTTTGTAAACACCAGCGGAAACGTGATGAATCGCCCACCGTCCTGCGGCCAGCACTTCAAAATCGGAAACTCCAGTAAATTGACCTCGCTCCCCTTCTTGACCACTTCTTTGCACGGACCCGTCTTCACTGTCTTCGGGAAGAACGACCCAAGCTCCGCCAGCTTTGGCAACATCTTGATCTTGTCGAAAAACCCTTGCGGCGACTGCATATCCAGAATGCCGCGAATCCGTGCCGCGACGTCCTCGAGCGATTTCACATCAAGCGCTAAATTCATCCGCCGCTCGCTCCCGAATGCATTGATGAGCAAGGGGTACTTCGACCCTTTCGGCCTCTCAAACAGCAGCGCCGGTCCGCCCGCCCGTGTGACTCGATCGGTAATCTCCGTGATCTCCAGGACCGGGTCGACTTCCGCACCAATTCGCTTCAGCTCTCCTTCTTTCTCGAGCCTCTGCGCAAACTCTCGCAAATCCCTATACGCCACTTCTCCCTCCTCAAAGACCAAATGATGCGTGGGGCGACGCGAGACGGAGACTCTAGCATGGACGCGGGGCCACGCGCGAAAGCCTGCTCTTTTTCCGCCCGCTCTGTTGCGACGACGCTTCTTTTTGTCGCCTGTTCTGAGTATGATTTGCCGCTGGAAGTGGACACTTTGCCGCTCCCTGCGGCTCGGACGTTGACCGCTTGGCGGTCACACTCGAACCTGACCGCGGCGTTTACCCCGATTCCATCGGGGCGGTCACAGTTGAAGAAGCTATGCCCGTATCCGCGACAAACTCCAAAATCATCTACTCTGCCTTGAAACAGTGCGGCGTCCGCCTCGTATCGGCTCTCCCTGAGACTTGGCTCGTTCACCTGATTCGTCTGGCAGACGAAGACCCCGAAATGACCCTCGTGCGGCTCGCCAAGGAAGAGGAGGGTGTCGGCATATCGGCGGGCGCTCATTTCGCCGGCGTGAAGTCCGCCATGTTGATGCAAAACCATGGCTTCCTCGCCGCCATCAACGGCATCGTTTCCTTCGCTCATCTCTACAAAATCCCTCTCCTCATGCTCATCAGCTACCGTGGGACCTTCGGCGAGCGCGATCCGTGGCAGACGCAAGGCGGCAACGTGACCGAACCCTTGCTCCGCGCGCTGTGCATCCCTTACTCCTTCTTGAATTCCAGCGATTCGGTCGAACAGCGCATCCACCAGGCACAGACCCTTGCCGAAAGCAGCCTGCAGCCGGTCGCTCTGCTCCTGACGCGTGAACTCATGTGGGAGGAATGATGCTGCGCATCGACTGCCTCCGCTCGATTTATGCCGATCTGGAAAACTGCCTTGTCGTCACCATCATGGGCGCGGTCGCAGCCGAATTGCAGTCCCTAGGTCACCGGCCAAATTTTTTCTATCTCCAACACGCCATGGGGCTGGCTTCCTCGACTGGTTTGGGCCTCGCCCTTTCTCTGCCCCACCAAAAGATCGTGGTCCTTGACGGCGACGGCTCACTTTTGATGAACCTGGGCAGCCTCAGCACCATGGCGCGCTACGCTCCCAAAAATCTCGTCCACGTTGTTTTTGACAACGAAAGTCTGCTCTCCGTCGGGGGGTTCCCCACAGCGACCGCCGCCGGAACGGATTTGGAAGGCGTCGCTCGCGCGTCCGGCGTTCCCCGAACCGCAACACTTCGCAGCGTGGACACTTTCCAGCGCTCCGTTGCCGATGCCATCGCTGCCCATGAACTCTCGACCATCATCGCCAAGGTCGAAGCCGCCGGACCGGCGGTGTACGTTACGGATTTAGCCCTGCTCGAGAATCGCTTCCAATTCGCTCGGCATATCCAATCGCTAAAGTCCCAGTCGCTGCCGGCTCCGCGTTCCGGTGCGCTGTCGTCACGCCGCGGAAACCAGCAACCGGAGACCTAACTGGTTGCCGAGGAAGGCTCTTAGAATGCCATTCCGAGCTGTAGCTCAGGCCTTTAGCAGTTTGTTGAAAAAAGGTTTTAATGGTCATTCCGAGCGAAGCGAGGAATCTGCTTTTCGGCAATCTGCTAAGGAGCGCGTATGTCCCACGTTCTCGCTGAATTGATCCAAGAGTTGCAGTCCGGTCGCCTGCGAGTCGTGGACCTGACGCAACCCTTGAACGCCGAGACTCCCATCTTGCCCCTTCCTCCGCAATGGAATAACACTCCCAGGTTCAAGATCTGGGAGTTATCCCGCTACGACGAGCGCGGCCCCGCCTGGTATTGGAACGCATTCGAGACCGGCGAACATACGGGCACGCATTTCGACGCCCCCATCCACTGGATCAGCGGGAAAGATTTGCCCGACAACTCCGTCGACCGCATTCCTCCCAAGCAATTCATCGGTCCTGCTTGCGTGATCGATGTCTCGCGGGAGGTGCGGCAGAACTCCGACTATCTCTTGACCGTGGATCACGTCCTCGAATGGGAAAAAGCACACGGCCCCATCCCCGCCGGCGCCTGGGTTCTCCTCCGCACCGGCTGGTCCAAACGCACCGACCCCAAGCAGTACATCAACCTGAAGGAAGACGGTCCTCACACTCCAGGCTGGGCGAAAGAATGTTCACAGCTTCTTGCGACGGAGCGAGACATCCTGGGCGTCGGCGTAGAGACCGTGGGCACCGACGCCGGTCAAGCCGCCGCCTTCCAGCCGCCTTTTGCAAATCATTACTTCATGCATGGAAGCGGCAAGTGCGGCTTGGCCGGTTTGTGCAACCTCGACCAGCTTCCCACGACCGGCGCCATCGTCATCGCCGCACCTTTGAAAATCACAAACGGCTCAGGCAGCCCTGTCCGCGCCATCGCCATCACGTCTTAGCTCGTTGATAACAAAGTGTCCGCGAGTGTCATTCCGAGCTGTAGCTCAGGCCTTTAGGGCTGAGGAATCTGCTTCTCCCTGGCTCTGCTCTGCCGCACTCTGCCGCACTCTGCCGCACTCTGCCGCACTCATTCAACGGTGCTTATCCGCTCTACCCCAATTCCTTGCCTCTTCGCTCTTCTGGTTCTATCCTGTCAGCAAGGCCAAGTTGCCATGCAGCGCATCTATCTCGACCATAACGCCACCACGCCCGTCGAGCCCGAAGTTCTCGACGCGATGCTTCCTTATCTCTCTGCCGAATACGGGAACGCCGCTTCCATCCACACCTTCGGCCAAAAGGCGCGCGCAGCCGTCGAGCAGGCGCGTGAGTCCGTGGCGGCACTTCTCGGCGCCCGACCGCAGGAGATCGTCTTCACCAGCGGCGGCACCGAGTCCGACAATCACGCCATCTTCGGAGTTGTCGCCGCGGCAAGCGGCGCGCAGAAGAATGCCGCGGCAAGCGGCGCGAAAGAAGAGTCCGCCGCGGGCCGTGAAAAGCACGTCATCACTACCGCCATCGAACACGAAGCCGTGCTCAATGCCTGCCAGGCGCTTGAGAAACAGGGCGTCGCCGTCACCTTCTTGCCGGTCGATCGCAATGGCCGCGTCAATCCAGAAGCCGTGCGCCGCTCCATCTGCCTTGAAACCGTGCTCATCACCGTCATGCACGCCAACAACGAGCTCGGCACCGTTCAACCGCTCGAAGAAATCGGCCGCATCGCAAAAGAGGCTGACGTCTACTTCCACACCGACGCCGTCCAATCCGCCGGAAAATTGCCGATTAACGTAAATGCGATGCAAGTGGATCTGCTTTCCATCTCCGGGCATAAGCTGTATGCGCCACAGGGCATCGGCGCTCTCTATGTGCGCAGCGGCACACGCCTGCGACAATTCCTCTACGGCGGTCACCATCAGCGCGGCTTCCGCCCCGGCACCGAAAACGTACCCGGGATCGTCGGCCTCGGCAAAGCCGCCGACCTCGCCCGCCGCTCGCTTGAAAAGGACGCCCGCCGCATCAGCGATCTCCGCGATGATCTCGAGCGCGGCCTCCTCGCTCGCGTCCCAGATGCTCGCCTCAACGGCAGCGATGCGCCCCGCACTCCAAACACGACCAACATCACCTTCGCCGGTGTCGAAGGCGAAGCGCTCGTCATCGCACTCGATCTGCGCGGCCTTGCTTGCTCCACCGGTGCGGCCTGTTCTTCCGGTGCCGTCGAACCTTCTCATGTCCTCACGGCCATTGGCCTGCCTCCCGAAGAAGCGCGCGCCAGTCTCCGCTTTAGCCTCGGCCGCCACACCACGCGGGCGGACATCGACTTTGCGCTGGACGTCGTTCCCGCCGCCGTCGCTCAGCTCCGCGAGCTTTCACCCGCCTATCGCAAAGCCGTCGAAGCCAGCTAATATAGTTCCTCGTCCATGAGCGCCTTTGTCCAAACCGATGTTCTGCCCCTGCGCACGGGGGCGCAGCGTGGTCTCATCGCCGTGGCCATGTCCGGCGGCGTGGACTCCTCCACCGTCGCCGCCGTGCTGTGCGGCCGGGGCCAGCCCGTCGTCGGCCTGACGATGCAGCTCTGGAACCAGCGCCGTCTCCCCGAGTTGCTGGGCGACGGCCCGGCGCAGCACCGCTGCTGTTCGCTTGACGACGTCTACGACGCCAAGCGTGTCGCGCAGCATCTGGGTTTCCCTCATTACGTCGTCAATTTCCAGGATCACTTTGAGGCCCGCGTCATTCGGCCCTTCGTCAGCGACTACGTCGCGGGTCGCACACCGATTGCCTGCACAAACTGCAATACCGATGTAAAGTTCGCCCCGTTGCTTCGCATGGCGCGGCAGATCGGTGCCGACCGCCTGGCCACAGGGCACTACGCTCGCATTCGCAAGAATAGTCAAACTGGGTGGTGGGAACTTCTGCGCGCGAGGGATGAATCGAAGGACCAGTCCTATTTCCTTTGGGGCCTCACGCAGGAGCAGCTTTCAGGCAGCGAATTTCCTTTGGGCGATCTCACCAAGGAGGAAGTCCGCGTGCTCGCGCGCCGCGCAGGTCTGTCCGTTGCCGATAAGCCCGATAGCCAGGAGCTGTGCTTCGTGCCGACAGGCAACTACGTCCGTTTCATCGAAGCCTACTCCCGCGAATCCGGTTTGGAGTCCGCCGGCGCGGAGGGCGAGATCGTAACCGAGGACGG
>Ga0209056_10002725_pt1 | contig 18894 bp, 16 predicted proteins | sample GraSoiAngelo_114_FD_185876 | JGI IMG/M metagenome (GOLD analysis project Ga0209056, IMG submission 185876) | Grasslands soil microbial communities from the Angelo Coastal Reserve, California, USA - 14_0903_13_40cm (SPAdes) (version 2) | ecosystem: Environmental > Terrestrial > Soil > Grasslands...
GAAATTTCGGGCTAACCCTCAGCGCTTTTCTCCCGGCACCTGTTGTCGTACCGGCGCGTAATCCGGGAGGTCCGGAGGAGCTTCCGCAGCTCGATATACAGTTCGGCCAGGGTCTTCTCGAACAGCCTCGCCCGATCCGAAGAGACTGCATCCGGCAATAGCAAGAGCGACCGCGATGGTGAATGCAGCGGCAATCTTTTTCACTCAGCTACATCATTGAGGCGTAAACGGGTGCTCGCAAGTGAGAGCTCGTGTGCTCGCGGTCAATTCACACAGTTGGCAAAAACATGTCACGAGTTTTTTTCGCGATCGCCCTCTGGTTGTCACCGCGCTGTGCAACGTTAATGCATGCGCCGGGCGAGTCGGTTCAGTCGCGGACATTTTTGGAAGCACAGGTTAGGTTAAGGCGAAACTGAAAGTCGGGCGCCCTGCATCGAGCCTTTGCGGGGCGCCCGCTCATTTTTGGACATGGCGGCGGGCAGAGGATTGCCCGGCCCTACCTTTCTGACGCGGATGGTAGGGCGCGTCACTCCGTGAGCGCCGAACACAACTCTCGAGGTCGTTTTCACACAAATGTAACGCTAATTCTTTTGCCGATTCGCCAGGCGATTCTTACGTTTGCAGCTGATCACGGATGCCGGCGTTGACTCTCCCCCGACGCGATTCAGCACGAACTATCAACGCGCAGCAACGTTTCTCGTTCGGCGAATCGTCACGGCAATTTCAAGCACCGAAGCGCTATCGCGCCGCGTGGATTTCCGACACGCACCTGGGCACCCGTGGCTGCAACGCCACTGCGTTGCTGGATTTTCTGCGCGAGACGGATTTCGACACTCTCTACATCGTGGGCGACCTGATCGATATCTGGTCGCTGCGGCGCGCAATTTATTGGCCACAACAGCACAATGATGTGATCCAAAAAATTCTGCGGAAGGCGCGAAAGGGCACACGCGTGGTTTACATCCCGGGAAATCACGACGAATTGGTGACGACCTTCTGTGGCGCCTACGGAAATATTGAAATCGCGGAGCGCGCAATTCACGTGACCGCCTCCGGCGAACGCATCTTGATCATTCACGGTCACGAACTTGATACTGTCGTGCAAAATGTGAAGTGGCTCGCCTTCGCGGGTGATCTTGGTTATCAATTTTTGCTCTCGCTTAATCCCCTCATCAATTTCGTTCGGCGCCGTTTCGGTCTCGGCTACTGGTCGCTCAGCGCGTACGCCAAGCGAACAGTGAAGGACGCTGTGAGCTTCATCGGTAAATTCGAAGCTGCTGTGGCTCATTATGCGGAACGCTACCGCGTGGACGCAGTGCTTTGTGGGCACATCCACAGCGCAGCGATCCGCGAATTTGGCAGGGTCGCATATTACAACTGCGGCGACTGGGTTGAGAGCTGCACGGCGCTGGTCGAAGGCCACGATGGCATGATCGCGCTGGTCGATTACCATCCGCACGCCGCGAGCGGATGTACAGTCGCTCCGACGATCGATTCAGCGCGGCCGAAGCAGAGCTTGGTGAGCAATTGAAATTGTGGGGCGTCCCTGCGAGACGCCGGTGCGTTTGACACAAACGCCCTACAACGACTGCTTCAACCCTTCAACTGCTCACCAATGGTTGCCGTGGCTTAAGCGCGAAAGTCTCGACACCGAACGCATCGCGTTTACGATGTCCAGCTTGTGGGAGGAAACAATCGAACGCGACACAATCGCGAAATTGAACGAAGATTTTTGGTCAAATGGTTGCCGGACGACCTGAAACGGTCGCGAAGCTTTGTTATCGAGCAAGGCTATCTGGCAACCGAATTGGCCGGCAGACAGGTCCGCCTTCGAAAGCGAGGCCACACTGCATCGCTGACCTTCAAGGTCCGTCGTGACAGCCATCGTGAAGAACGTGAGATCAAGCTGAGCCCGAAACAGTTCGCAGCGCTCTGGCCTGGTACCGCCGGGAGAAGACTGCGAAAGGTGCGTTACGAAATTCCCTGGGACAACCTTATGATCGAGCTCGATATTTATCGTGGCCGACATGCAGGTCTTGTCGTGGCTGAGGTGGAATTTCCCAATCGCGCGAGCTGTCGCAGATTCAAGGCGCCTTGGTGGTTTGGGCGGGAAGTGACCGGTGAAAAGCGCTACAGCAACGTGCGGCTCGCTCTAAAATAGCAAACGCCATGGGCTTCCGTTTGAAATTGCGCGAACCCCTGTCCGAAGGACTCAAACGAGTTTTTTGGGAACAAATCGACTCGGCCCTTCACCGGTGTGAAAACCCGGCCAAACAACGCGGCGTCACTGTGCACGAAGTGCGGAAGCACTTGAAAAAATTACGCGCGGCGATGCGGCTTGCGGCCGGGGAGGTCGTGAAAAATTGCCACGCCTGCGAGGATCGTTGCGTGCGCAAGATCGGACGACTGGTGTCCGACTTGCGCGATTCGCAGGTGCGACTGCAAACCTTCGTCGAATTGCGCGATCAAGCGGTGAAACATCCAGAACAACAATTGTTTCCACGCACCGAAGAATTGTTGTTGCTCGAACGCGAGAGTTTTTCTGCAGCGTTTGCCGGTTGGCAAACTCAGGCAATCCCGCAACTGGAGCGCGTGAAGGCACGTCTCCTGGATTGGCCGCTGGAAGGGCTCACCTGGAAACAGATTTGCGGGGCAGTCGCCAAGATTTATAAGCGCGGGCAACGGGAGCTCGCCAAAACAATTGATGATCCGGTACCGGAAAATTTTCATGAGTGGCGCAAACGAGTTAAAGACATTTGGTATCAATTGCGCATTTTGCAGCCGCTCAACCGCGTGGTTCTGGAAGAGATGGCCCACGACGCGGAGGTCCTCGGCGAATTGCTTGGTCGCGAGCACGATCTCGATTTTCTTCTGGCGCGTTTGGAGAAGGAAAGCGGAGATGAAGCGTTGGCCGGCGAACTGGCGCAACTCCAGAAATTGATTGGCAAACGCTGCAAACGACTGCGTCGGGATGCACTAGAACTCGGACGGCGGTTCTACGCGGAGCCATTTAAGGCGTTCGCAAAACGCATCTCTATCTTCGTCGGGAAGCAAGGCTGATCGATCAGTACGCTTCGAGGTATTTGATTCCAGAACCCGTGTTGAAAACCACCACGCGTTCACCGGACGCGATTTTCCGGGCGCGGCGAAGCAGTTTCAAAGCTGCAACGCAGCCGGCCCCTTCCGGACAAACGAAAAGACCTTCGTTAGCTCCAACCTCGCGTGCGGCGCGGATCATTTCTTCGTCATCGACCGCGATCGCGCCGCCGTTGGAGTCGCGAAGAGTTTTCAAGATCAGGAAATCGCCGATCGCTTTGGGCACGCGCAGACCAGATGCAATCGTGTGCGCGTCGGCAAGTTCCGCGGCTGTTTTCTCTCCGGACTCGAACGCGCGAACGATCGGCGCGCAACCGGCAGCTTGCACCGCGAACATGCGCGGCCGTTTTTTCCCGAGCCAGCGGAGCGTTTCCATTTCATCGAACGCTTTCCACATCCCGATCAGTCCAGTGCCGCCGCCGGTCGGATAAAGGATTACATCCGGCAATTGCCAGTTCAGTTGCTCTGCTAATTCGTAGCCGAGCGTCTTTTTTCCTTCGAGGCGATACGGCTCTTTGAGCGTGGACATCTCGAACCAGCCTTCAGTTGCTTTGCGCCGGGCGATCTCCGCAGCGCAATCGGTGATTAATCCGTCGATTAGCGTGACGTGAGCGCCAAGCTCGCGACATTCGACAAGGTTCGCGCGCGGTGTGTCACGCGGCATGAAGACGTGTGCCTCGACACCGGCCCGAGCTGTATACGCAGCGAGCGCGCCGCCAGCATTACCCGCGCTGGGGACCGCGAGCTTTGTTGCGCCGAGATATTTTGCCATCGAAACGGCGACGCTCATTCCCCGTGCCTTGAAGCTCTGCGTCGGATTGAGCGACTCATCTTTGATCCATAGATCGACGTCTTGATCCAAACTCTGTGCACGCAGCAGCGGCGTTCCGCCTTCGCCTAACGAGACTGGCTCAACATCGGATGGCAACGGCAACACTTCGCGATAACGCCACAACGATTTTTCCCGCGCGAACAATGTCTCGTGGGTCAGGGTTCGACTCGCCGCGGCGAGATCCACCATTGCAAACAGCGGTTTGTTGCAGGAGCGACAAAGATTTTGTAGCCGAGACCATTCGTGCTCAAGTCCGCACGCGCTGCATTCGAGACGCTTCAGAAACATGGGAGCATGGAACCTAAATGTTGTAGCGTCCGCTGTCCTCAGTGGACTTTCCCTGCGCGGTAAAATTGTCTGCGCTGACGACAGCGCGACTTGCGGGTCATGATACATTTTCAACACGATGAACTTGCTAACGCTAACGGAAATTCGACGCGCGACGCAGAATGGAACGACGTCTGCACGCGTGCATGTGCAGGTGGAAAGCGCGACGCCGAAGCTCACGCGCGAACAGCAGCCGTATTGCGAGCTTACGTTGGCCGACGCATGCGACCGGATGACGCTGCGCGTCTGGAGCGATCATCCTGCGTACAAAACGTGCAGCGCGTTAACCAGTCACGATTTCGTCGAGCTCACCGCGGAGTTTTACCAGTCGCAATACGGACTTGACGCCCGCAAGTGGACGGTGCGGCCATTGACAGAGCAGGAAAAGAACGAATTACTCCAAGGCCCCGCAGATTTACGTGCCAAACAGGCGTCCGATTTCGAATTCGTCAGGCAAACTGTGGCCGGGATCGGGGATCCACGGTTGGTCGCGTTGGGTGAAGCTTTTCTCAGTGAATGGGGCGACCGGTTCCGGCGCACGGCGGCCGCGCGCAATTACCATCACGCGCGGCGCGGCGGACTGGTCGAGCACACAGCACAAATGATGCGCGTCGCCAAGCAGATCGCGCCGGTTTACCCCGAACTGAACCTCGACCTCTTGCTGGCGGGAATTCTTTTCCACGACTCCGGAAAACTCTGGGAGAACGCATTGCCGGAGAACGGCTTCGTCATGAATTATGACGAGCTGGGCGAACTGATGGGACACATCTCGATCGGACTCGAATTGGTGAACGCCTTGTGGAGAAGATTGAGCGTGGAAAACGCTGATGCGTGGAAGAATCTCTTACCGGCATCGGAAGATGTGCGCATGCATCTGTTGCATTTGATCGGCGCGCATCACGGCGAGCCGGAATTCGGTTCCCCGGTTGCGCCGAAAACGCCCGAAGCGATGGCGCTTCACTACATCGATAATCTCGATGCGCGATTGGAAATGTTCGCCGCCGGGTACACCACGGCCAAACCGCTCGCCGCGCGGATATTCGATCGCGTCCGCCCGTTGCCCGGGAATTTAGTGAAGTCGTTGGAGAAATTTCAGCAAGCAGCGAGTCCGCCCCCGCCCGGAGACAAACTTCTGTGACGCGATACGAGCACACACAAATCGGTCACGTAATCATTTGGTCGCTTCTCCCGATCATTGTGATTGCTAGCGGCGGATTCATAGGATCATCGCCTCATCGGGGGCCCCCAGTGGTCGTTTCGATCATCCTGTTGGTTTGCCTCGTTCTGTTCTACAAACTCAGGATTACAATCGACGGAGAAACTCTCGATGCATTGTTTGGTATTGGCGCAATCCGCAAGAGAGTGGGGCTTGCGGAGATTGTCCGATGCGAGCCCATTCGCATTCGATTGTGGTATGGCTGGGGAATTCATCTGACTCCGTACGGCTGGCTTTACAATGTTTCTGGCTTCGACGCCGTAGGGATCACGTTACGCGACGGTCGAAAATTCGCGCTCGGCACTGACGATCCTCACGGGCTCGTCGATGCAATCAGGGGCTGCACCGGCACGCATGTTTGACGCGCAGTTGAGCTCGTTCGGGCGATTGGTGGTGCGGCGCTTTGGGATTATTCAGAAATGAGTCCTACTTCGCCAGTTCGCGGAACCAGCGCAAAGCGACTGAAGTTTGTCCATCATTTACTTCGTGCCCGCCATGAAAGGTCCCGATTCGCATTCGATTGAACCCGGTTCGCTTGATTGATCCGGCGACGGTGTATTGCTGCTCTACAGTCGCGATTCGGTCATCGTGACCGGCGCTGATATAGATTGGCGTATTAAGAAAACTCGCGCCGGGCTGTATCCGCGCGTATCCATCGCTCAAGTGGTCTTCGTTTGCCCCGGTCATGTATATGCCGGCGATGCGACAGCCATTCCTCGCGAGCAGAGGGGCAACGTAACCAACACCCTTTCCTCCTCCCGAAAATCCCGCACACGCGACCGGCCACCTGTCCGATCCGGGAAAACTGCGATGCAGCGCATCAGCAGCCGCGAGCGTCATTGCGCCACGCCACGCGGCGGTGTCGTTCCGCGCGTGCTGCGGCCCGTCTCCCGCCAAAAGCACCCAGCCCTCACTGAGTCCAATTGTCCGATAGAACTGGACAAGATCATCGCGATTCTGACGTTTGAAATCGCTCGTGGAGTAGGTCACCAAAACGGGCCAACTCTTTCGCGGATCGAAATTCGACGGAGTGGCGAGCATGGCCACGCCATTCGGCGGCACAGCGTTCCCGCCCTGGGCGGCCAACGATTTTTCTTGTGCAGTCAACGGGACATTAGCCTTGATGGTTGAGCCTGGAGAAAAAGCGACTCCCGCGAATGTCAACGAACCTGCGGTTGCTGCGACCGAACTAGCATGGAGTAGTAGGATCAACTTGGCCACCGAAAGCAGTCGGGCCCGGGTACCGCAGCTGTGTTGGGAAGCCAGTAGGATCATGCTGTTTCGTACTCTTGAGCAAAAAAACGTGCGGAACGGAACGCTCAAATCTAATTTAGACTGGAAATGTGAAATCGGCCATGGCCCCCCGTATTCGCACAGACGTGCAGGTGATGTTTTTCGACACCGATTGCGGTGGCGTTGTATCCAATATCGCATATCTGCGCTTCATCGAGATCGCGCGCACACACCTTGCGGGGGAGCTTGGGCTCGCGCTGACGGAAATGGCGCAAAAACAAACGTATCCGGTCGTGGTCCGCACTGAGATCGATTATCGACGCGCGGCGAGGCTCGGCGACCGGCTGGTGATTGAGGGCTGGCTGGATCGCGTAGAGCGCGCGCGATTCTGGTGCGCATTCCGAATCACGCGTCCGCAAGACAACAGGTTGATCGCCGAGTGCCGCCAGATGCTCGCGTTAATTGAGATGCCGACGGGAAGATTGCTGCGCTTGCCTGAGCATTGGAAAACGTACAACAAAGCCAAATCCAGCGAACATCGCGAACGCGAATCTCGGGCCGGAACGGTTCCCGGTGGAGAATGTGTGCAATGACCGCAAGCGCCCGCACTTTAAGCCTCGAAGAGACGCTGCTGGAACCGCCAGCGCTGCCGCCGCCGCCCACGCGGCATGCTCTGCTCGTAATTCTGATTGCGCTCGCGGCGCTGTTACATGTCGTGACTATTGACACCGGAGATCTCTACAGTGAGACCGAAGGCCAATACGCCGGAGCAGCGCGCGAGATGGCGGCGAGCCATAACTGGTTGCTTCCGACGAACAATGGCATACCGCGCCTGCAAAAACCGCCGTTGCTCTACTGGCTCATCATTGCTTCATACGAAATTCTCGGCGTGAATGAGGCAGCGGCTCGGCTGCCTGTTGCGGTGGCCGTCGTAGCCACGGTTGCACTGATCTTTTTGATTGGCGAAAAGATCTCGGATTACTGGCGCGGTTTCATTGCCGGTCTGATTTATCTCAGCTTCTGCGGCACGTTTCTTCTCGCGCGCATTGTGATGCCCGAACCGCTCGTCAGCGCGTTCATGGCCGGCGCGATGTTCTGCGGAATATGCGGCTACGAACGGAGACGCCATCGGCGCGTGTGGTTCGCCGGTGTCTGGATTTTCGCCGCACTAGCCTGCCTAACGAAAGGTTTGCTCGGCATCGTTTACCCCGTTGTAGTTTTCGTTTTGCTGTCGATTTTTTATCGCGAAGCGAGGATACGATTTCGCGCGCTGCTCCGGTGGGAGTACGCGGCGATTTTCCTTTTGATCCTGGCGCCATGGCACATCTGGGTGCAATGGCATTTCCCGCACTACTTTCATTATTTGGTCAGGTCCGAATGGCTGGGACACCTGCGGGGACTTACCGATGAAACGCACGATTTCCTCGGCGTACCGGCCTATCAATTTGTGATCCTGCATGTGGCCTGGTGGTTTCCATGGTCGATCGCGCTGCTGCCGAGTGTGATTTTTGCCTGGCGCCGTGTGGTGCGGCCGCGCGAAATCAGTTTCGGCGATGCATTACTTCTTTGCTGGATGGGCGTCGTGTTCGTTCCATTGCTTTTTTTGGGACAGCGACAGGATTACTATTCGATGAGTATGTGGAGCGCATTTGCGCTCTGGGCAGCCATGGCTTGGGACCGGACTCCTCAATCAGTGCGCGCTGTCGGCGCGATCGCGGTGGGTGTTGTTGGCCTGATCCTTGCAGGGGGAGCGATGTTCGTGACGCGGGCCGCGCGTGCTTTAAACGGAAATTGGGGAGTAATGGACGCGCGCTGGACCGCGTGGAGAGCCTTGCATGATATGCCTGTGTCCGCGTGGTTAGCCCTGCGGCCCATGCTCATGATTACGGCTGTGTCATTGGTGTTTTTCTCGATCATAGCCCTCTACTTCATTTTCAAACAGCGCGGGAAACTCGCGGCTGTCTCTCTGGCGGCCTCGATGATCCCAGCCGGGCTCAGCATGGTGGTGGGCGTCGCGAAAACGTCGCCTTATTTCTCACTCGCCGATGTCGCCCGTTACCTGAATCCCCGCTTGGGGACAGGGGGCCACGCGGTATTTGAAGGGCCGCTGGACGACAGCAGCAGCCTTATTTTTTATCTGAATCGAAAATTCTTTTTTGTTAACCAAAATGCCCGGAAGGAAGCTCCGATCGGAGCACCCGCCACCGATATTTTTCTGAACGAACAAGCGGTTCTGGACAAATGGGGTCAAGCCGATGCGGTGTACCTGATTGTGGAGCAAAGCCGGGCGGACTACTGGAAAGAGAGAGTTACCAGCCGGTTTCACGTTTATCACCAGGTCACTACATCCGGCACGTACGTTGTGCTTAGCAATCAGCTGTAAAACGAGTTCATTCGTTTGTTACGCGTTCTTGAAAAAAGACCGGGTCGCGCTAATGTGCGGGCTCACTTCTCCTTCAATCCTTGACGGGTTCAACGAATTTATGTCGCAACATCGCAGTTTAAAAGGTGCCAGCACCATTGCAGCGAAGCGCAATGTTTTGAAACGCTTCGAGCGCGTTGAACTTCTGAAGAAACGCGGCCAGTGGAAGGATCGCCAGAGAGTCATCGGCTTGCCGAAAACCAAGCCGGACGTTTAGCACGTTGAACCATTGAAGCGTTGAAGCGGGCCGTTAAGCTCGCCTGATGCGTTTAAATCGTTTCCTCGCCGCTACAGGTGTCGGATCGCGCCGGCAGTGCGATGAATTGATCGCGGCGGGTCGGGTCTCTATCAACGGTAAAACCTGCACTGACTTCAGCGCGCAACCCGGCGAGCGCGACCACGTCAAAGTGGATCGCAGACTCGTTCAGGTTTCCCGGCCGCTCACGATCATGTTGCACAAGCCCGCCGGATTCGTTTCGACCCGGAGAGATCCGCACGCGCGCGACACTGTTATTGATTTGCTGCCAGTAAAATTCTCGCGGCTGTTCAACATCGGGCGTCTGGACGCACAAACCGAAGGCCTACTTCTTCTCACAAATGACGGCAATCTCGCACAAAGGCTTACCCATCCGCGCTACAAGATCGAGAAGGAATATGAGGTAACACTGGATCAGCCATGGGATCCCGCACTGGCGTCGAAATTGCTGCGCGGGATCTTTCTTGATGGTCAACGAGCAAGGATTGCGCGCCTTCACTCGATCTCGCCAACGCGTTTACTGGTTGTGTTACACCAGGGAATCAATCGCCAGATTCGCCGTATGTTCGAAGCCCTCGGTTATCGCGTCAAAGATCTTATCCGCGTTCGGATGGCCAATCTGCGGCTTGGCGACTTGCCACGTGGACATTGGCGGGCACTGACAAAGCGCGAACTGGAATCTTTAGAGGGGCGAACTCCACGATGAAACTCGACGATTGTAACGCGCTGATCACAGGCGCTTCGGCAGGTATCGGTCGTGAATTTGCACGTCAACTCGCAGGTCGTGCTCGCTCGATGATTTTGGTCGCACGGCGTGATGAAAGGCTGATCGAGCTGGCTGATCAACTGCAGCGAGAGCATCCGGAGCTTCTTGTTCACATTCGAAAAGTTGATCTCGCTGATTTTGGGCAGTTGCAGGCTTTTCTGGAGCAGCTTGATCGCGAGAAGCTCGAAGTCGATCTCTTGATCAATAACGCCGGACTCGGGGACAGCGGTCCTTTCGCGGAGAGCGATCCCGATCGGAACAAGGAAATGACGGTCCTAAACGTCGCGACGTTAACGCTGGCTACTCGTCATCTGCTTCCGCGAATGATCGCACAGCACCGCGGCGCCATTCTCAACGTCAGTTCGTCGGCTGGCTTTCTCCCGATCCCCGGCTCCGCTGTTTACGCCGCTACGAAGGCGTATGTGACAAGTTTCTCTGAAGCGCTTCGAGCCGAGCTCCGCGGAACGGGGGTAAGCGTATGCGCGCTTTGCCCCGGTCCTGTGGTAACGGAATTCCAGCAAGTCGCCAAGCGGGAAGGAGTGCAGCCGGACATCGGTCCAAACTTCCTCGTTGTTACAGTCGAACAGGTCGTGCGCGATGCGCTCGCAGCACTCGAAGCAGACCGGCCGCTAATAATTCCTGGGTTCGCGATGAAGCTGTTGATGCTTCTCGCTCGATTGATGCCACTACCCGTTTTGCGATGGGTGGCACGGATGTCACCGAGGAAACGCGGCGTAGTGTAGCAACGAACTGTGCGTGCGCAGATGGCGTTGCTAAACTACAGATCCGATCCCGCGGTTTGCACTTGAGCCGCGAAGGTACGACCAGATGTGCCGCAGTTCTTAAGTATGGCCATTATGTCCTTTTATGGCGCCGCGGGGGATTGCCTCATTAATATTGCGCCGATTACTTCCTCTCTCGCCTGGGAGACATCGGCTCGAACTCCGCTTGCGACGTTCAACATTTGAGCCCTGCCCGATTCGTCTGCGATCAGTAATGTGTCGACGTAAAAATTCTGGTCCATGTAGGAGCGACTCCAATGTGTGAAGTATTGGTCCGTGCCCGGGGTGAAAAAGAGAAGATTGGGAACATAGACGACTGTTGGAGGCTCAGCACGTTCGACCTCCGCCGCGGCCGCTAATTGCTTTTCACGTGCATCGCCATAGGGCCCGTACAGCGGAAAAAGAAAGATATATCGCGTCGCCGAACGTCGATGCGCGTAGAATAGCAACTCCGGTTCAGAGCCAAAGATGAATACCGGTTTGTTTTGAGGTGTTACTTCTTCGATTCGCTGCGCAAAGTGAGGCATCTCGGCAAAAAAATCGCCAGGGTAGATTCTTCTCACCGCTTCCGCAGGAGTATACCGAAACAAAAACGCCCAAAGCGTCACGGCAGGCAAGATTGCCAGCACAGTAACGAGTACCGCACGTGTGCTCGCGCGCGGCAGAAATCTCAAAAGCCTGGCGGAAGGCAATCGGTCCGCTCCGGCGGCAGCAGCCAGCGCGAGCGGCGGAAGCAGTTGCTGGAAATAATGTGGAAAGAAATATCCGCTCGCACTTGCACCGATTAAGCTCGTGATGAGCCAGCCTGTCAGCAGCGCAGACCATGTGACCTTTCCTGATTTGAAGAGCCCAAGCAAACCCGCGGCCGCAGACAACCACACTATCGCCTGGCTTCGGGCGAGCGTTGTAAGTGTCCCCCAGCAGTATTCAAATCGTGAAGACACCGGAACAACACCGATGTATTGCAAGTTATGTGTGAAGACATTCTCCACAAAATCGCGCAAGCCACCATGGGCGAAGAAGTACAGAACCACGAAGCCCAATACTGTTAGCAGGCCCATCGCCGACCAGGCGGCGAATGAAATTGTAGCGCGCCATCTGTTTTCTCCCCGGACGAATACCGGATAAAGTGCGGTGATAAGGAGCCAATTCACGATCGCCACCTGCTTGAACATCAAGGCGACTCCCGTCAGAGCGCCTGCGAGCAACATAAACAAAACAGTCTTTGTCTGCCTGTTTACCGCGGTCACAAAAGCAATCTGCGAGAGGATGAGCGGGCACAACATGAAGAGCTCCGTGTTCGCTGCTGTTCCTTGCACCAATGGATCGGCGGCTAAGAGCGCAAACAGGGCTGCCGCCACCCACGCCCAAAAACGGCTCATAAATCGCAGTCCAAGAAAAAAGAGCGCACACGCAGATGTTGCCGAGAACAGCAGGGCAACGAAATGAATCGCTCGAATGGGCTCGAACGGCAGCATTAGCGCTAGACGATAAACGTAAAAGACGGCTGGCGGCTTTTGGTCAAACCAATCGCGATAGGGCAATTCATTATGTCCCAGGCGCCACGCGATATACGCGTATTCACCTTCATCACGTTCAAGTGGAATGGGTAGCAGCGGAGCCCTTACTGCCACTACAATAAGAAGGACGCTGACGCCGAGGAGGATGGTGCGGGTACCGGACCGCATGTGTTAGCGATGAAACCAATTGTGTTCGCTCGCGAACACAACGTGGTTAACGGCGATTTCTGATACAGCAGTAACTGCGACAATTGCCACAATTATCGATAGTGACAAGACCGCAACCTTTGCTCGACGCAGTAGTAACGAGATACCGGACACGTACATCACTGCAAATGGGATCAACGCTCCACTCAGCAGACGCCCGGCAGTAAAGTACGGGTGATCGCGCGTTGGCCCGGTGGATTCGCCAAAATCGAACTGAATTGACAGCACCGCTAGAAAGAAGATTCCCGCCAGCCACACTAAGATCGCGCTGCCGATTGCCTGACGTTGGAATGTTGAAAGCGCGGATCGGCTTGCAACTCCGCACATCGCCGAGAACAACAAAGCCAACGATGATATGACAAAAAACCAATCAACAAATCCCCAATTCAAAAAACGGCCGTGCCAAGTAAGCTCGCCACGCCAAAAGCTCTCAATCAGGCTCGACCAAAACACCCAAAAACCACCCGGCGTGAAAATTGGATGTTGCCACCAATTAGCCAAAAGTTTTTGGCTCCAACCGAGTAAACCAACTTTCGCTGTGGATCCGATCAGGTCGCCGAAGTGCACTTTGTTCCATGCCATCCAACTGCTAATTGGAATCGCGGCAAAGACCAGGAGAGCGGCCAGCGCCGCCAATTCTCTTCCGGGCGTTCGCCACGTGATTCGCCGCGGTTCTAAAATGATCACTAGCAACGCGACTCCCATGAATGGCACGTTTGAGAGTTTTGTCAGATACGTCGCGGCAATAGCCAATCCTGTGGCTACTCCAAGCCACACCGAATGGGTGTCCGCACGCAGCCATTGCAACATTAGCAGGAACAGCACCCCAAAACATACAGGCGACAACACGTCGTTGTTAATTGTGTAGAAAACATTCTGAGGAATGAAAGCAAGCAGGAGCGGCACACCTAAACGCACCTCCGCGCGCTCGGGCGCAATTGTGCGTGCAGTCAGGTAGCCGAGCCACACGACAATTGCGATCAGTGGAATATTCAGGAATCGAATCCAATACAACGATTGGAGCTCCGCAAATCCAAGCTGCTTTCCAATCGACCACCACACACTTGCCAACCCGTAATAGAGCGGCGGTTGGGAAGCCTCAAAATTAACTTGGTTGCTCCATGCAGCTCTCGTCGCCGCTATCTCCGGCTCGACCTCGGGGCCCGATTGTTTCCATAACGGCGTGGGGAATTTTCTGTTTTGAAACTTCTCAGGGGCAGAAAGGAATTCCGGCGAAGCGTACAGAACGATCCAGTCGAGAGCCTCTTCATTAAGCCGGTTGAAGCTATGCGGCAATTGGCCGCGCGAATACTGTGTGATGAGATCAAAGTGCAGATACTCATCAACGTTGCTAAAGAATGGGAACGCGGCTGAGAAAATAAAAACGTGGAGAGCCGCCGCGATGCACAGGAGCCAAATCAGAATGCGCTCTCTGGTATCTGTAAGTGCCTTTGATTCGCCGAAGACACGAGGGTTATCCGTTTCCGGTCTCGTCATTTTTGCGTCGAAATTTTGTCTTTAGAATCAGTTGGCACCGCGGAAGAGTCCTGCCAGCCACCAACCACCGCCACCTGGACGTTCTCGAGCGGGCTCACCGGATTTGACGATAGCACCGGGACGACATCGCCATGGGTGGCGTGCATCGCGATGAAGTAGCCGACCTGTGCGCCCCAAACGTCAGAGTAAGGATCATCCAGCCATCCCCATGGATTATTCGGCGCGGGCTGGATTTGCGGCGACGGTGTTTGGCTCAGCGGAATGTCTCCCACCAACCACACACGATTCCCTGCGCGAAGCGTCGCTGCCACTTGGTCAAACACCGGTTGGGCGGGATTTTCCAAGACCATCTTCGCTTTCAACAAATCGTAACGATGAAACCGATGATCCGTTAGCGGCGGAATTGTGGTCCATGGCGCCGGACCGCCAGAATACTGACGATCAAAAGAAACACCAAACGTCCATGGATGGACGATGATGAGATCACGCGCGTCGGCGCGCTCGCGCAGAAGCTTGGCCACAAGGTCCATATTCGTCTGTCGATACATGGCAAGTTCACGCGCACCTGGCAGACTAACGAGTGCGAGAATCGCGAGTGCGCAGCGCCAGAATTGCCAGTGCCCGGGCCAGTTCGCGACCGCGGCATCGATACAGACTGCCGTAAACGTTGTCAGCGGCAGAAAATACCAGACTTGCGTCGGCATTTTCGCGACCCACAAAAAAACGAAAAAAGCAATCAGCCCCGCGATCAAAGCGGTTCCGGCGAAGAAGGCGGCTGCGTCAGCGTCGTCTTCTACCGCATCCGGGAAAATGTGAATCACGCAGCGCGCGATCGCAAAAACTGCCAGAGCGATCCATATCCAGCGCAACCAGCCAAGTGTTGGCGCCAATGCGAGCGAAAGATTCGTCCATATCAGTGGCGGCACGAAACCAATCTGTGACAACACCGACCAGCCCTGTGCTCCGCGAATCATCGCGCCATACGGCAGGAGAGACACTGCCGCCGGCATGCCGATCGTCAGCGCGATCAGCGCGTTTTTGAAATCTCGCCTGCGCACCCTCACCGCAGCGGCAGCGGCGCAAACGGCAAGCAAAAGAAACGAATTTTGAAACAGGCATTGCACGCTGATCACCGCTACCAGGCTGGCTAAAAGCAACCATTTCAGCTTCGATTTTCGGGCGAAACGCCAGCCTGTCGCGAGCGCGAGAAGCATCAGCACACTGGCCAGGCCGTAGGCGCGGAGGGAATCGGCCCAGCGCACAACGCTTGCGTTCAACGCTAGCAGACTGAGTGCAACCAAAGGTGCGGAGCGGTGGAACAGCCAACCGTTTAACCACACAGCGCCAAGCAGCAATAGACCAACGACAAAGCCGAATACGCGGAATGCCGTGTCACTACTACCGACAAGTGAGGACCAAGTGTGAAGCAGTGCGGGAAATAGAATCGGACAAGACTCGTGTCCAAGGTTGGACCACATTTCAGGAAGGGTGGGGAGCGTGGCGATACGCACGACGCCGGCTTCGTCGCGCCACAGAGCCCCGGCTGAGCGAAAGTTCACCCAGTGCAAATACACGGCCGCAACCGTAATCAGGATACCGATCATCCATTCGATTTGTCGCCGATCCGGAATCCGACGCCTCGAGAGGGTTTTTGCGATTTCCATAGTGCGATTCTCAAAAGAACTCTTTGGCAACGCAAACCGTTTTGTCCGTGAGAACGCACCTGAAGCCAACCCTTCCGGAGCCATTCACAAACAAACGCATTTACGCATTTTGGGTCGCGACACTACGAACAAAGGCGGAGGTCGCTTCGACCGTCGGCTTGAAAGCTTTTGCAGGTTACGGTCGTCAGGAAATTTTCGCGACATCATCCGGAAAAACGCCAAGCAAGCTGAAAAAGATTAAAAAACTATTGCTGGCGATCTAGTACCCAAATCGAGTGGACAGATTGCGGACCCGTTCCGAGTCGCTAATTGACGGACGACAGGTCTGTCGCTCAAGCTCAAGGCGCATGTCGTCGAAGCGAATACCGAAACCTGGAATAGAAACCGTGGCAGCGCTCATCGGTACCGCCTTCTCGGTCATGCTGCTGGTGCTGACGGCGATGTATGCCGGACCGTTTTGGCGTGATGAAGCTGCCACCTTCAATCTGGCGCACATGCCATCGCTCCGAGACATCTGGCACAACCTGCGTTTTGAATCATGTCCGCTACTCTGGCCGCTGCTGGTGCGAGGATGCGGCGTGTTGGGACTGATCGACAGCGATATGGGCATCCGTATTCTGGGGTTGGGTGTCGGTTTGTTCTTTCTGACCTCGCTGTGGCTGTGCCAGCGTTGGTTTGGGGGACGCGCTCCCACCTTGAGTATCGCGTTGCTCGGTGGTTTGCCCGCGCTCATTTTTGTCGTGGGAGCAAATCGCGCCTACGGTCTGGCGGGTTGCCTGCTGGTGCTCAGTTTCGGCACGATCTGGCGGGTACTGGAATCTCCGTCGCAGTCGCGGATCCTATCAGCCGGTTTTATCTGCCTGCTGTTTGTTCAATGTATCTATTATGGCGTGATTTTTCTCGGGGCAATGCTGGCCGCGGGAGCGCTGATCGCAATTCGACGGAAGCGATGGAAAGTAGCTTGGACGATGGTAGGCATCGGTTTGGTGGCGGGCGCATCTTTCTTCATTTATTTGCCGGTCATGCATCAGGGTTCGGAATTTCTGTCGTTTTGGAGTTCGCCATTCTTTGAAGCCGCAACTCTTTGGACGGGACTCGGGAACGCTTTGGCCACGTGGAGCAGTGCCAACCCTGACGCGCCCTATGGCTCGCAGATCTGGATTTGGATTGGGCTGTCGTTGGCGGGCGCGATAGTCGCCGTCATAATGCAACGGCCGCCTGTGCGCCAAACGCCGAACGCGGAAGTTGCCTCAACCGATCGGCAGCGGTCCGACCTGGCGCTGTTTTGTGTCACCAGCGTGGTTCTGGGGACCATCGGGTATACTGGGTTCCTGCTGAAAGTGCAGTATTTCATGCAGCCATGGCATTACGTGGAAATCTTAGTTCTGTGGGCTGTTTCCCTCGATGGCATCTTAACCGCGAGCTGGCCAGCGCTCCGTCCCTGGGGCTTGGTGCGCATTGGTTTTCTGCTGGGCATGATGATATTAAACGCCGGGCCGGCGTGGGCGGAAGCACACACCCGTCGGAGCAATTTAGATCTGGTTGCGGCTTTTCTCAGCCAGAACGCCTCAGCACGTGACCTCATCGTGGTCCAGGACGTATGGGAGGGTGTCACGTTTAACCGGTATTACCGCGGCCAAGCTCAATGGCTGAGTGTACCTCCGATCGATTCACGCGACGTATATCGCATCGATCTGGTGATGGCGGAAATGAACCAACCGGACGCGATGAGTCCTGTGTTAAATGCGATTAACAACACTCTGACGACCGGTCACGACGTTTGGTTGGTGGGAAGCATTCCCATCGAACGGTCAAAGGATGCGCCATCCGGGCCAACTCCGTTGCCGCCCCCGCCGTCCGAAATGCCAACTCGATGGTGGGGCGGGGCGTACACCTATTGGTGGAACCAACAGGTTGCAGCGTTTTTGCTGGATCACGCGGAACAAGGAAAGACTGAAACGATTGCTACGCCAGGGCTGGTAAGCCATTTCGAAGACGTTTCCGTCGTCCGAATCACCGGCTACAAGCCTGGTACAGAATGATCCGCAGGCTGCGCGGTATCTTTTGCATCCCGCGGTAGGCCGTTTCAGCATGCGGGCCATCCCCAAAGGAAAATGGCCGGGTCCAGGTTAGATGGGATATAGCAGGCCGGCTGGAACTCGACTACGCCGTTTGTTTGCAACACAAGCCACGGGATTGGAACCCGCTACAGCTCTACGAGGATTTGTATTTGACCGAGCAACCGTACGGCTTCGTCTCCGGCGTGCTAACGGACTTGCCTGACAACGATTGATCCAGCGCCGCCTTCACGTAGTTCGTAGAACTCGGGATGTCCGACGGGTTTGGGGTGGCTTTGCTGTCAATTGCGCCGCGGTAAATGATTTTCCCGTCTGGATTGATGATGACCATGTTCGGCGTGTTCTTCGCGCCGTAAGCGCGGCCTGCGTTGCCTTCGGGATCCAGCAGCAGCGCGGTCTCATGCGTCTTCCACGAAGTCGCGATCTTTTGCGCATCTTCCGGCGTCAGATTTCCCTCCGTCCCGGGCGCATTGGAATCGATGGTCAGCCAGACAACGCCTTTGTCAGTGAACTCTTTCTGCAGGTTTTGCATATTGCCGCCGCCGTAATGCTTTTTCACGAACGGGCACTGTGGATTAAACCATTCCAGCACGACGTACTTCCCTTTGTACTGCGACAGCGAATGCGTCTTGCCTTTCGCGTCTATGAGCGAAAAATCGGGCGCGGCGCTTCCAACCGGCGGCGCATCAGCGGCAAAGACTGCGGTTCCGATCAATGATGTAAGGGCGGTTAAGAGTAGTTTCATCTTCATATGAGTTGTTAGAAAACAGAGTTGCTGAGACGTTTAAAGTTCTTCGAGGAAAACAATCGTCGCGGTCGGAAAAATTTCAACGTGAAGCGGCTCGATTTCCGGCGCATGTCCCACGGTGCTCGCGAAAGCCCGCGGCCGAATTATTGCGAGGCGACGCGGCGCGCGACGGTTTCAAGCTTGTCCAGGATCATGCTTTTGGTGAGCAGTTCCGGAAAAACAATTGGCTCTTCGTTCTTCGCGGGATAAA
>Ga0209056_10002726_pt1 | contig 18891 bp, 14 predicted proteins | sample GraSoiAngelo_114_FD_185876 | JGI IMG/M metagenome (GOLD analysis project Ga0209056, IMG submission 185876) | Grasslands soil microbial communities from the Angelo Coastal Reserve, California, USA - 14_0903_13_40cm (SPAdes) (version 2) | ecosystem: Environmental > Terrestrial > Soil > Grasslands...
TAGCCGACAGGAGCAAGAACGAGAGCTCCGCCGGGGCTGGCGAGCACGAGGGGGGGGTGGAGGGCGGAATCCCAGGGTGGGGGCGGGGTCCTGAGCGGACGAGCCGCGCCCCCACCCTGGGAAGCTACTGCTTGATCCCGAGCAGCCCGAGGGCTTCGTTCGCCTCCGTGACGGAGTCCGCGTGCTTGCCTTCCTTGTGCAGCGCCTCGGCCTTGTCCAGCATGGACGCGGCCTTCTTCACCTTGTCGCTGTTGGCGTCCATCTTCGCCGCCGCGTCGCGCCCCTGCTTGATGAGCGAGGGGCACTGGAACGCCATCGCGGTGCCAGCCGTGAACGCCAGACCCACGACGACCGCGGTCGCTGCCATGAGCGTCTTCATCCGAGCGTCACCCCCCAACGTGCCCGGTTGGCTCCAACCTTACTAACCGGCCGCCCCCCGCTCAGGTTCCACGGATTCCGCCGGGTGAAAATGCTCGAAGATGCGCTGCGCGAGCTTCGGCGTCACCTTGGGGACCGCGGCGAGTTCGGCGACTGACGACTCGCGCACGCGCCGGGCCGAGCCGAGCGTCTTGAGTAGGCTCGTGCGGATCGTCGGCCCGACACCGGGGATCGTGTCCAGCACTGACTGGAGGGTGCGCTTCGACCGGAGCTTCTTGTGGTACGTGATCGCGAATCGATGAGCCTCGTCCCGGATCTTCTGGAGCGTGTGGAGCGCCGGCGACGTCGGGTCGAGCACGAGCGGGTGGAGGCTTTCGCCGACGTAGACTTCCTCCTGCTGCTTCGCGAGGGCGACGACGGGGAGGTAGTCGAGGCCGAGCTCCTGCAGGACCTTCAGCCCCACGTTGAGCTGGCCGCGGCCGCCGTCGATCAGGACCAGGTCCGGCAGCGGCGTCCCCTGCTCCAGTGCCCTCGCGAACCGCCGCGTGAGAACCTCGCCGAGCGCGGCAAAGTCGTCCGCGCCGGCCACGGTCTTGATGCGGAAGCGCTTGTAGTCCTCCTTCTTCATGCTCCCGTTCTCCCACACGACCAGGGAGCCGACCTGCTCGCTGCCCTGGACGTGAGAGATGTCGTAGCCCTCGATCCGGTTGGGTAGCCCCGGCAGGGTGAGCGCGCGACGCAGCTCCTCGAGCACGACCTGCTGGCGGTCGTCGCGGGAGAGGAGGTGATTCTGGAGCGCGATCGCCGCGTTCGCCTCCGCCATCGCGACGAACTCACGCCTCGGCCCCCGCTGGGGCACCACGATCTGGACCCGTCGGCCCGCGAGCGTGCTCAGCCACTCCGTCGTGAGCTCCGCCTCCGGCAGATCCTCGGAGACGAGGATCTCCGGCGCAGGCGCGACCGCCTTGCCGTAGAACTGCCGGACGAAGGCCGAGAGGATCTCGCCGTCCGCCCAGCCCGCGACCCTGTCGAAGAAGAACGCCTCCTGGCCGACGAGCCGGCCCTTGCGGACGAAGAAGAACTCGACGCAGGCGTCGCTCCCCTGCCGCACGACGCCGATCACGTCCTGGTCCACCTCGTCCGTCGAGATGATCTTCTGGCGCTCGCGCACCTTGTTGAGGGCCTGGATCTGGTTGCGCAGCACGGCCGCGCGCTCGAACTTCGTCTCGACCGCGGCCTCCTCCATCTCCCGCGTGAGCCGGAGCGCCAGGTCCTCGTCCCGGCCCCCCAGGAACTGCGTCACCTCCCGGACGGTCTTGGCGTAGCCTTCGCGAGTCTCCCACCCCGTGCACGGTGCGTTGCACCGGTGGATCGAGTACTGGATGCAGGGGCGCTCGAGCGTGCCATCGATCGTGATCGAGCAGGTCCGCAGCGGGAAGAGCTGGCGGGTGAGCTTGAGCGTCTCGCGCATCGCCGTCGCGGGATAGAAGGGCCCGTAATATGTCGCGCCATCGTTCTGGACCCGCCGCGCGACCAGGAGGCGCGGGAACTCCTCGTTCGTGGTGAGCTTCAGGAACGGGTAGTGCTTGTCGTCGCGCAGGATGATGTTGTACCTGGGTCGGTGCTTGCGGACGAGGTTTGCCTCCAGCATCAGCGCCTCGAGCTCGTTGTCGGTCACCACGTACTCGAGGTCGCGGATCTGGCGCACGAGCGCGTCGGTCTTCGGGTCACGCGGTCGGGACTCCTGGAAGTACGAGCGCACGCGGCTCCGGAGCGAGGCGGCCTTCCCCACGTAGAGGACCTGGGCCTTGGCGTCCCGGTAGATATAGATGCCCGGGCGGTCGGGCAGCCGGGCGAGCTTTTCCTCGAGACTCACAGGAGCTCCGCTCTCCGGAGCGCCTTGATCCGGTCGCGGAGCTCGGCGGCCTGCTCGAAGTCGAGCCGCCGCGCCGCCTCCTTCATCCGTGCCTCCAGCTCGGCGATTCGCCTCGCGAGCGCCGCGGGCGACTCGAACTTCTCCTCGGCGGGCGCCTCCACCTCGACCGTGTAGTAGTCCCGCTCGTAGATCGTCTGGAGGAGCTCGCGGATCGACGACCGGATCGTCTCGGGCGTGATGCCGTGCTCCCGGTTGTAGGCGGCTTGGAGCTCGCGGCGCCGTTCCGTCTCGCGGATCGTCGCCGCCATCGAGTCCGTGACATGATCGGCGTACATGATGACTTCGCCGTTGACGTTCCGGGCGGCGCGCCCGGCCGTCTGGATGAGCGAGGTCCCGGACCGGAGGTAGCCCTCCTTGTCGGCGTCGAGGATCGCGACCAGCGACACTTCCGGGATATCGAGCCCCTCGCGGAGCAGGTTGATGCCGATCAGCGCATCAAACTTGCCCAGGCGTAGGTCCCGGATGATCGCCACTCGGTCGAGCGTGTCGATGTCGGAGTGCAGGTACCGCACCCGGAGCCCGACCTGCTGGTAGTATTCGGTGAGGTCCTCCGCCATGCGCTTGGTCAGCGTCGTGACCAGCACGCGCGCGTTGCGCTCGGCCCGCACGCGGATCTCGGCGAGCAGGTCGTCCACCTGGTCCTTCGCGGGCCGCACCGTGATCTTCGGGTCCATGAGGCCGGTCGGGCGGATGACCTGTTCGGCGACGGCGTCGCCGGCCAGCTCGAGCTCGTACGGCCCCGGCGTCGCCGAGACGTAGATCGTCTGGCCCGTCGCCCGGGTGAACTCTTCGGCGGTGAGCGGACGGTTGTCGAACGCCGACGGCAGGCGGAAGCCGTACTCGACCAGCGCCTCCTTCCGGGATCGATCGCCGTAGTACATGCCGCGGATCTGCGGGACGGCCACGTGGCTCTCGTCGATGATGATCAGCGCGTCCTTCGCGAGGTAGTCGATCAGCGTTGGCGGCGGCTCGCCTGGCCGCCGACCCGTCAGGTGGCGCGAGTAGTTCTCGATCCCGTGACAATAGCCGAGCTCGCGCAGCATCTCCATGTCGAACAGGGTGCGCTGCTCGAGTCGCTGCGCTTCGAGGAGCCGGTTGCGTGGCTTGAGGAAGGCCAGGCGCTCCCCGAGCTCGTCCTGGACCGTCTGGATCGCGCGCTCGAGCTGGCCCGCTTCGGTCACGTAGTGGCTCGCCGGATAGACGTGGACCGCGTCCGCCCGCTCGAGCACGGAGCCCTTGAGCGGATCGATCCGGTAGAGGGCGTCCACGACGTCGCCAAACAGCTCGACGCGGAGAGCCACCGACTCCTCGCTGGCCGGGAAGATCTCGACGACGTCCCCCCGCACTCGGAACGTGCCGCGGTGGAAGTCGTAGTCGTTCCGCTCGTACTGGACGGCGATCAGCCGCCGAATGATCTCGTCGCGGTCGATCGCCTCGCCCGCGTGCAGCTCGAGGTGCATGCCCGCATAGGTGTCGGGCTCGCCGATGCCGTAGATGCACGAGACCGAGGCGACCACGATCACGTCGCGCCGCTCGAGGAGCGACTTCGTCGCCGAGTGACGCATGCGATCGATCTCGTCGTTGATCAGCGCGTCCTTCTCGATGTACGTATCCGACTGCGGGATGTACGCCTCGGGCTGATAGTAGTCGTAGTAAGAGACGAAGTACTCGACGGCATTCGAGGGGAAGAACGCCTTGAACTCGCTGAAGAGCTGGGCCGCCAGGGTCTTGTTCGGCGAGATCACCAGCGTCGGGCGGCCCGCGCTGGCGATGAGGTTGGCGATCGTGTAGGTCTTGCCCGACCCGGTGACGCCACGCAGGACGACGTGGCGCCGGCCCTCGCGAACGAAGCGCGTGAGCCCGGCGATCGCCGGCGGCTGGTCGCCGCGGGGCGAGTACTCGGACGTGAGTCGGAACACGCCGCTGGACGACGTCAGGACGGCGTCGGGACGGCGAGCAGGTACTTCCGCCACGAGTCGAGGAGCGAGTGCGCGTGCGGGTGCCGCAGCATGTGCGTCGAGAAGACGAACTTGGGGTGGATCGGCTCGCGGATCAGCCGCATTCCGGCCTCCTCAGGCTGTCGGTTGCCTTTCCGCAGATTGCATCGGAGGCACGCCGCCACCACGTTCACCCACGTCGTCTCGCCGCCGCGCGAGCGGGGCACCACGTGGTCGACGGTCAACCGCTCGCCGCGCCGGTTGCAGTACTGGCAGGTGTAGCCGTCGCGTCGCAGGATGTTCTTCTTGTTGAAGGCGACGCGGTCGAGGAAGGGCTTGCGGATATAGATCGCGAGCCGGATCACCGCCGGCAGCGCGAAGGCGATCGACGGCGAGCGGACCACGCGCGGGGATGCCTCCACGGCCTCGGCCTTGCCGGCGAGCAACAGCGTGATGGCGCGGCGGGCGTTGGTGAAATGCAGCGGTTCAAACGTGTAGTTCAGCACCAATACCGCGATTTCATCCATACTTAACCGCTTAGCATAGTCGTCGCTCCGGACAGTGTCAAATCACTCTGACGAATCTCTTGGCGGCCGCCCAGCTGGCGAACGCCAGCGCGCGGACGCGTGGCGGACCCGCTAGCGATGGAACGCTGGCGAACCTGCTAGCGACGGAACGCGTGGCGGAGGAAGAAGACGAGGTTCGCCGGCCGCTCGGCGAGCCGGCGCATGAAGTAGCCATACCAGTCCTCGCCATACGGCACGAGCACCCGGAGCCGCAGACCGTCTGCGGCGATGCGCGCGTGCAGATCGCTCCGAATCCCGTAGAGCATCTGGATCTCGAACCGCTCCCGCGCGATCCCCTTCGCCCGCGCGGTGTCGCGGGCGCGCGCGATCAGCCGCTCATCGTGAGTCGCGAAGCCGACATAGACACCCCTCGCCTGGGCGTCCGCCGCGAAGAGCCGGTCCATCAGTCGCGCGTAGTTCGCGTCCACCTCGTGCTTGTCGGGGAACGCGAGCTCCGGGGGCTCGCGGTACGCGCCCTTGCAAAGCCTCACCGTCGCGCCGAGCTCGATCAGGCGCTCGACGTCCTTCGCGGTGCGTCGGAGGTAGGCCTGGACCACGCAAGCGGCGTTGGGAAAGGACGGCCGCACGCGCGCGTACAGGTCGAGCGTCCGGTCGGTGTAGGCGCTGGACTCCATGTCGATCCACACGAGCGTCGAGCTGGCGCGGCCGCGCGCGAGCACCGCTTCGAGATTGGCCCGGCACACCGCCTCACCCAGGTCGAGCCCGAGGTGCGTGAGCTTGAGGGACGGGACGGCGGAGAGGCTCCGCCGCTCGATCTCATCGAGGAGCTCCACGTAGGCGCGCGCCGCATGAGCGGCGTCGGCGGGGGTGGCGACGTTCTCCCCGAGGTAGGTCACGGCGCAGAGGAGGCCCTGGGCGTTCAACCGTGCGATCACCTGGAGCGCGTCCTCGGCGCGCTCGCCGGCCACGAAGCGACGGACGAACCGCCGCGCCGCCGGCAGACGGGCCATCGCGTCGCCGATCCGGCGCCGGGTCGAGAGGTTAAGGAGCAGCGTCCGGAGGGGGCTCGTGGCGTCCCTCGAGCGCGTCGGCGAGGATCCCTTCCCGCAAGCCCCAGTCGCTGACGACGAGCGTCGCAAGGCCGAGGGCGTCGAGCGTCGCCGTCACGATCGCGATGCCCGGGATGATCAGGTCCGCCCGCCCGGGCTCGACACAGGGCAGCGCTGCCCGGGCGGCCACCGACAGACCGCCGAGGCGGCCGAGGAGCCGCTCGATCGTCGCTCGGCTCAGCCGGTGGCCCTGGACGCGCTGCGACTCGTACTCGACAAGACCGAGGTCGAGCGCCGCGAGCGTCGTCACCGTCCCGGCGGTGCCCACGAGGTGAGCGACGCGCGCGCTGCGGATCTTCTGAGGGAGCTCGCGCTCCAGCCGCGCGCGGACTTCGGCGAGAAGGACCGCGTAGCGGTTCCAGTCCACCCCGTCGGCAAACGGGAACCGCTCGGCGAGCGGGATAACGCCCAGGCGTATGCTGACCGCCGCGCCGATCCGTTCATTCTCCGCCAGGATATACTCGGTCGAGCCGCCGCCGACGTCGAAGGTCACGATCGTGCCGGCGAGGCCCCGGAGGCCGGACCGCACGCCGCGGAGCATGAGCCGCGCTTCCTCCTCCCCGCTCACCACCTCGACGCGTCGGCCCGTCGCGCGCTCCACCGCGGCGACGAACACGCTCCCGTTCGTCGCCTCCCGCACGGCGCTCGTCGCGACCAGGCGCACGCGCGTGGCCGCCAGGCGCTCGGCGCGCGCCACGTAGTCGCTCAAGACGGCGAGCGTCCGCATCATGGGCGCCTCGCCGAGCGCGCCGGCGGCCGCGAGCCCCTCGCCCAGCCGCGTCACGGTCTGATGCGCGGCGACAATCTTCCACGTCTCGGGGCCGACCACGTCGGCGACGAGGAGGCGGACCGTGTTGGTGCCGACATCGATCGTCGAAACGCGCATGCCCGATACACGAACGCCCCGCCGGCGTCCGGCGGGGCGTCTCAGGCTCGAGGCCTCGCGGCCTACTTCTTCTTTTGGAGCGTGCGGAGGTAGTTCACCAGCTCCCAGCGCTCCTTCTCCGGGAGATGCTTCCAGGGCGGCATGGCGCCACGGCCGTTCGTGATCTTCCAGAAAATCTCGCCGTCGGTTTCCTTCGCGACCTTGTCGGACGTCCAGTCGGCCGGCTTCGGCGGCGGGAGCGCGGCGGCGGCGGGGCCGTCGCCCTTCCCGCTGGGGCCGTGGCACGTCACGCAGTTCGTCTCGACGATCGTCTTCGCGGTCCCGATGCCTTTCACGGGGTTCTTCAGGTTCTTCGCCTCGGGCGGCGCGACCCACGGCTCCTGCGCCGACGCCGCGCCCAGGCCGACTGCGACGACGAGGGCAACTCCCGCGACGACGGCGGTCACCGACTTCCCGAACACGCTCATAGCGCCTCCTTCTGGACACCTGATCGTCATGAAGTTCACGGCGCGACCGCGGCCATTTAACACTCGTGTGACGAACGCGGTCAAGCCGATATTCGCTCGTCCGCGCTCCCGCGGGCGCGCGTCGCGGCGAGCCAGCAGATCGCGGCGAGCACACCGTAAGCGCCCGCGAGGCGTGCCGGCACGGCGGAGGGCGGTGCCCAGGGCCAGAAGAGGCTTCCGCTCGGCTCGGGCGAGTGGATCACGCCGAAGAGCGTCGCCACGCTCGCGAAGGCCAACACGAGACCGGTCGCGGCGAAGCGCCGCTCGATGATCGTCACGAGCGCCCAGCCCCACACGACGGCCGTCAGGATGAAGCCGTTGCCCAGGACCAGGAGCGTTTGGTGGGTCAGCGCGGCCTCGCCCGTCAGGCGCGCCGGCGAGGCGCCGAGAGCGGACAGAAGCGCGCTCGTTTGGATCAGCACGACCGCCGCGGCGACCGGCACGAACGCGAGCGCGACGGCGGCGCCGTGCCGGTGGGGCGACGCGAGGAACCCCTGGGCGGTGATCTCGAGACCGATGAAGACCAGGATCGGCGCGATCGCCGCCTCGGGGAGCACGGCGACGAGGAGCGACAGCACGCCCACCGCGGCACCGAGCCCGATCACGAGGCCCGTCGCGAGCGTGTATCCGGCGCGCGCGCCCATCGCCTTGTACGCGGGGTGGCCGATGTAGGGAGTGTTCTGCACGACGCCACCGCAGAGCGCCGCGAGCACCGTGGCGCCCGCCTCGGTCAGGAGGATATCGCGCGTTCGGTACTCATCGCCCGCCGCCGCGGCGCTCTCGGTGTTGTCGATCCCGCCGATGATCGTGACGAGCGCGAAGGGCAGCGCGAGCGAGAGGTACGGCAGCGTCGCCTCGAGCGCGTCGAGCCACGCGAGCGTCGGCCAGGGGATCGCGAGCGCGAGCGTCACCGCGACGGGCGGCCCCGCGTCGCCGCCGCGCCCGAGCCACGCGCGGAGCCAGAAGAGGGCCGTGCCGGCGAGGACCGCGGCGAACGCCCCCGGCACCCCGAGCGGCATCCGAACGCGGCCGAAGAGCCCGAGCAGCAGCACCAGGAGCGCGACGAGACCCACGAGCGGGTCGCGGAGGATCTTGAGCGTCGGCAGGAACGCGATCAGGAGGATCGCCACGCCGGCGATGGAGCCAAGCAGGGCGGCGCGCGGCACGACCCGACGCGCCCAGTCGCCGCCGAACGCGAGACCGACCTTGGCGAGGCCGATCGCGAGCGTCGCCGCCATGCCCACCTTCCATGCGAGCACAGGGTCGCCGGTCGCCGCCATCGCAGGCCCGAGCACGCCGAACACCATCGCGAACAGGGTCGGCGTGTCGATGCCGAACGGCATCGCGGTGACGTCGTCGCGGCCCGTCCGTTGTCGGAGCCTCACGGCGAGCCAGGTGTACGCGAGGTCACCGACGAGCACACCGAGCGCGGTGCCGGGCACCATCCGGCCGAGCACGAGGTCGGCCGGGAACTTGAAGACCCCGATCAGGAGGCTCGAGAGGATGACGAGCTGCGTGATGTTGTCGAGGGCGAGGCCGAGGAACCCGTTGAGGTCCCCGGGACTGCTCCAGCCGCGCCGGGGCTCAGCGCGCTCCCGCGTCGGCCGCCCTCTCCGCGCCGAGCCGGGCGCGCGCGAGCCCCTGCGTCCGCTCGGCGAGCGCCGAGCACCACGCGAGGCTCCCGCGGCTGTCCGCGACCTCGCGGTAGTCGAACTCCATGACAGGGCTCACCAGCCGCCCGAACCGGAGCCGCGCGCCATAGGACTTCCCCTCCCGCTCGTCGCCCGCCTCGAGCTCCACCTCGAGCCGCGGATCGACACGCTTCGCGTGAGAGGTGAGGAAATTCCAGAGCCAGCGCCCGACCTCGTGGTAGCTGCCGCCGGAAAACACGGCAGCATTTTACATCGGCTCGATGCTTGGCCCTCCGTGGGTTAGCACTCGTTGAAGCCGCACGACAGGCACTTCTTGCACCCCTCCTCGTAGATGAAGGTCGCCTGACCGCACTCCTTACACAGGTCGCCGATTTGCTTTCGCCCGTTACCATCCACTACGGGCTGGTCCGTGAGCGGCTTCACCTGGCCAATGTGCTCGGCGAGGGTGCGGGCGAGGGCGTCCGGGAGCGAGAGGATCTTGGCGGGGCCGAAGCCTGTCGGCTGGCCGCCGCCGATCCGCGAGAGCTGGCTGATCACTTCTTCGAGCCGCCGCTGAGCCGACAGAGGCGAAGGGAGCCTCAACACAAGCGAAATCAGCCGCCCGAGCGCCTCTGCGACGGCCATCGTGTCGGAGCCGCCCTTGCCGACCTGGACGAAGACCTCGAAGGGATCATCGTCTGGCGTCTCGTTGACCGTGATGAACGCGGTGCCGATCGGGGTATCGGTCCGGTAGGTCGAGCCCTTGAGGCTGTGCGGGCGCGGCCGGATGACCGAGGGCGCCGCGGTCGGCACCGGTACCTCCTTCTTGATGCCGACGTTCAGGACCTGCTCGCCCTTGCAGCCGTCGCGGAAGACCGTGATGCCAAGGCAGCCGAGCTCCCACGCGAGCAGGTACGCGCGCGCAACGTCCTCCTCGCTCGCGCCGTGCGGCAGGTTGATGGTCTTCGAGACGCCGTTGTCGGTGTAGCGCTGAAACGCCGCCTGATGGCGCACGTGCCACTCGTAGCCGATCTCGTGCGAGGTCCTGAAGATCCGCCGCGCGTCTTCGGGCACGCCCGGGATATCGTGGAGCGCGCCGCGCTTGGCGATCGCTCGCATGAGCGCGTCGGAGTAGAAGCCCTGCTCCTTGGCGATGCGCTCGAAGGTCTCGTTCACGAAGGTCAGCACCCGCTCGCCGTCGGGCTGCTTCACGCGATGCTCGAAGGCGAGCGCGAAGATCGGCTCGATCCCCGACGAGCAGCCGGCGATCATCGAGATCGTGCCCGTCGGGGCGATCGTCGTGACGGTCGAGTTCCGGTGCTGGCGGTCGTTCTTGTAAATCGACTGGCTCCAGTTTGGGAACGGGCCGCGCTCTTCCGCGAGCTTGGCGGACTGGTCGTGGGACTTCTCCTTCACGAACGCCATCAGCCGGTCGGCGAGGTCGATCGCCTCCTGGCTGTCGTACGGGATGCCCATAGTGAAGAGCAGGTCCGCCCAGCCCATGAGGCCGAGGCCGATGCGGCGGTTCGACTTCACCGTGGCGTCGATCTCCGGCAGCGGGTACGGGTTCATCTCGATCACGTCGTCGAGGAAGCGCACGGCGAGCCGCACCACCCGCTCCATCTCGTCCCAGTCGATCGACCACTCCCCGTCCTCGCCGCGGCGGGCGAACTTGGAGACGTTGAGCGAGCCCAAGTTGCAGGCTTCGTTCGGTAAGAGAGGTTGCTCCCCGCACCCTCTCGAAACATAGCCTTCCGTGATCCACGTATCTGTCTCAGGCTCGTAGAGGTCGTATGTTGTGGCCACGCCAGCAGCTTCGATGCTCAAAATTTTCGCCGAGCCGAACTGTTCGTGAAGAAGGGTCTGAACTTCATCGCCCGCATGGCATCGGTCGAGTCGAATCGCTACGAACGCCCCCCCGCCCCGCGCAACATAGAACTGGTGGCCCGCTGTGGCGTGAAGAACCCCGCCGTCAGAGAACTCGACACGAAAGACCGGAGTCGCGGGGTAGATCTCGACACGTTCAACAGGACGAGATCCCTTGACGGTCAAGATCAGATCGCCTGACTGAACGGTGTCTGCCCGACGCCACCCGTCTGGTGTAGCCACCATTGTGGCCCCCGTGACGCACGGGTTGGTCGCCTCGACCATGCCGATCTCCGGCGTCGGGTTGGCGGGGCTCGCGTTGATCCGGTCGATGAAGACCATCCCAGGATCGCCGGTGCGCCAGGCGGCGCGCACGATGCGGTCGAAAACCTCCTTCGCCGAGAGGCGCCCCGTCACCTGGCCCGTATGCGGGTTCACCAAGTCGTACTCGGTGCCCGCCACGAGCGCGTCCATGAACTTGTCGGTCGCGGCGACAGAAATGTTGAAGTTGGTGATCCCGCCGTCGAGCTTGCACTCGATGAACTCGAGGATGTCCGGGTGGTCGACGCGGAGGATGCCCATGTTAGCTCCGCGACGGGTTCCGCCTTGTTTCACAGCCTCGGTGGCACTGTTGAAGACCCGGAGGAACGAGATCGGTCCGGAGGCGCGCCCGCCGGTAGACGCGACGATGTCGTCCTTTGGGCGGAGACGTGAGAACGCGAACCCGGTTCCCCCACCGCTGTTTTTCGAGACGAACCCGTGCGCAAGATAGGCGTGCTTGTGAGGCACGGTGAGGTCAAAAACACGACGGACTCCTGCGTCGCGAACGCTGCTCACACGAACGAAGATGAATTCGTCAGCGAGTAGTTCGGCGAAAAACGGAGGACACGGCTCGCCACTGGCCATCGCCGCTGCGATGCGCTGCCGGGTCAGCTCTCGGGGATCCTTCACCCGGTTCAGCAAGTCGTCGAAGCGCTTCTTCGCCGCGCGACGGCCTCCGGCGGGCAACGCGTCGTACCAGGCGCGCAAGCGCGCCCGCTGGTTGGGAATTGTCTCCCCTCTCACGAAGATCTTGTCCTCGTCGACGGCGGCGAGGCGTTCAGCCTTGCGCCCGCCGATGAAGCCGATTTTCGTGCGGAAGGCCCGGAATCCAGCTTTGGTGCAAACGGAGAGTTGATAGCTCTCGTAGCCCGATGCCCAGACGTCCTTGCGCAGTTGGGTGGGGATGCCCAGGGCCAGCATCATGACCTGGACCTCTTCGGCCAGCCTCGGCGAAATCGTTGCCAGCGTCAGGTGGCCGGTTTGCCGGATGCAGCCGTCGGCGGTGAAGAGCCCGCGGACGAATGCGGCGGCGACCTCCTCAGTGCTTCCAAGGATGATCTCCGGAACGCGGGCCTCCCGGGCCGACGCCTTAGTGACGCCGAGAGACCTGAACCACTCCTTGATCTGCCGGCTCAGGAGGGCGACCTCCACTGCCCGCGCGTCACGGTAGGCGCTGATCGTGGGGGTCTTCCCGAACAGCCGATGGCTCACCGTCTTGATCCGTTCCACCACCTCCGGGCAGTCGCTACCGACCGTGAAGCGAATGCCATCACGATGGTTCGATCCGTCTCCGATGTAGAGCCCGATCAGCTCGGCGAGCTCCGGTGTGAGCTCTCGGGGTAGGCGGTATTTCTTGGCGACGAAGCTCGTACGGTTCCTTCCCGGCTTTGCGCTCAAGGTGAACTCGGGGAGCTTCGTGTCGCCGCCGAGCCAGAACCCGGGTTTCATCACGAGCCAATCACCTGCCCGGAGATCGCCGATCTTTCGCCAACAGTACGACCCATCCTTGGCCACGACGATGAGCCGGTGCTCGCGCGTTCCCACGATCTTGTGACCACGGTGCGTTTGGACCTCGACGACCCGCTGCTCGCCGTTGTCGTGCAACTCACTGACGTAGAACGGTCCTTCATCGGTCATTACTTGCGCGCCGGGCGCGATCTCGCTTAGCCGGCGGAGCCCGGCACTCATCACGAGCGTGTCTCCGACGAGGCATTTATGGATGATCGCCGCGGCCTTCACTGAATCGAAGATCTCTTCCATCGAGTCGCCGACCGGCAGGACGTAACAGGCCGAGTACTGCAGGCCGTTACCCTTCCCGGCGTTCATCAGGGTCGGCGAGTTCGGCAGGAAGCCGCCGTCGACCATCACCTCGTAGAAGGCGGTCGCGATCTCCCGGACCGCCGCCTGGCTACGCCCGTACCGGGCCTCGCCCGCGGCAATGGACAGCGCGACCCGCCAGCACATCTCCTCCGGCGTCTCGACCACCTCGCCGCCGTCGCGCGCGAGGTAGCGCTCCCGGAGGACGCGCAGTGCGGGTTCGGTCCACTTGCCAACTTTCGCGGGGCGGGTTTCAGCCAGCATGCGCGTTCTCCTTCAGGTCAGCCACCTAGGGTCTAAATCGGGCTCGAAATCAAAGGGAGCCTGTCATGACCAAAGGCCTGCGACCTCCTATATATTGTGGTAACGGGCACTCTAACACACAGGATCTAGAGGGCGTCAAGAGAAAAGGTATCCACAGGTCACCCACTGCCTGTCCACAACCGTCGTGATATTCTCAGGAGCCGTATGAGGGTGCTCCGTCTTCTCATCGTCCCTCTCCCGCTTCTTCTTTTCCTTCCCTCGACCACCGAGCGCGCCCTTGCGCAGATAGCGCCCGTGCCAGCCACGGGGCGGGCCCCGATCGCCGGGCGCGTCCTGACGCTCGACGAGTGCGTCTCCGTCGCGCTCGAGGCCCAGCCGACTATCCAGGCGACTCTGTACGATTATGCTGCGGCGCGTTACCGCGTAACCCAGGCGCTCGCGCCGCTCCTGCCCCAGGTTTCGGGTTTGGTGACGGCGACGAAGAGCGAGAGTTCCGCTGTCTCCACGTTTGCGCCTACGGGCCGGCTCACCCAGAGCCAGACGTTCAAGGGATTTTCGGAAACCTTCATCGCGCAGGTGGTGCTCTCCCAGCTCCTCTTCGACTTCGGCAAGAACCTGGCGGCCACGGAGGCTGCGCGGAAGCTCGCCGAGGTCGCAGTGGAGGATGTCGAGCTCCAGCGGCAGCTCATCTCACTCGCCGTGAAGGAGGCGTACACGAACATCTTGTTCGCCCAGCGCCTGATCCGCGTGCAGGAGCAGGCGGTTCAGCGCGCGGAGCTGAACCTTCGGTCGGCGAAGGGCTTCTTCGACGTCGGCACTCGGCCCAAGTCCGACGTCGCGCGCGCCGAGGTTGACGTGGCGAACGCGCGCGTGGATCTGATCCGCGCGCGGAACGCGCTGCGGACGGCGCGGGTCGCGCTCAACACCGCGATGGCCATCGACGTGGACACGCCCACGGCGGTCCAGGACAACCTGGTCTTCGAGCCCGTCAACCTCGATCGCGGCCGGCTTCGCACCGAGGCCATCAAGCAGCGGCCCGAGTACCGCCAGGTCAAGCTTCGTGTCGGCGCGGCCGAGGCCACCGAGCGCCAGACCTTCCGGAATTTCTTTCCCGACATCAGCGGCATCGGCTCGTACGGCGGCAGCCAGCTCGGCGGCAACCAGCCCCAGCTCAACGAGAACTGGACGCTTGGGCTGGCCCTCTCCTGGTCGCTCTTCGACGGCGGCAATCGGCTCGCGAGGTACCAGGAGGCCAAGGCCAGCCTCGAGGCGGCGAAGCAGCGGGTGAAGTCCACGGAGCTCGACATCATTCAGAATGTCGAGCAGGCCGAGATCGCGGTCGAGGAGACCCAGGAGCGGATCCAGGCCGCGCAGGCCCTCGTCGCCTCCGCACAGGAAAACTTCCGCCTCGCCCAGGGGCGGTTCGACGCCGGGGTGGGGACGATCCTCGAGCTCACCGACGCCCAGCTGGCGCTCACGCAAGCCCAGAACACCGAGACCCAAGCGCTCGCGGACTTCCGCATCGCGCTCTACCGCCTCGACCGCGCGGTCGGGCGGCGGTGAATCAGGGTTCAGTGAATTAGAGTTCAGTGAAACAGAGCGGCGCTGAATCAGAGTTCAGATTGCGTAACTAGCAATAGACTGCGCGTCCTCCTCCGCTGACCCCGGGCCTCGATTGCGCCGCCAGCTCTCTGGCGGCCACGCCATGGTCCCGACGCCGTAGCTCTGGCCGCCGCACCAGACTCTCGGCGCCCGATCCCTCCCTCGTCCGGGCGGGCCGTCGTGCACCTTGACCCACCGCGGCCGGCGGTTTCACTTGGCCGCACGGCCACTTGGCTCAGCGTGCCGAAGGCTCCTCCGTTCGCAAATGTTAAGACCTTGGCCCCGACGTGCAGCCAACTGCCTGCCCGGGCACGCGCCTTGCTCGCGCTGACGCGGTGGCCCTCGGGCCGTTCCACTCGGGCCACGGGGTGCGTCATCGTTGATTCGTCACTGGATCGTCTGCTGGTATCCTGCAACCGCGCCGAACCTAGCGTTCCTCGGGCTCGGCCGGTCGAGCGTTTTCGCAGGGCTGTCGTCCGTCCGCGAAGACGTGCCTTCGCCTGACAGGGAACTTCTGTTTGCCTATAATGATTCCTTCCGAGGAGGTGGCGATGCCTGACCTCCCCCGGACCTGTTGAAGCACGCCGCGTTGAACCCCTTAGTGTCGGGTTCGCTGCGTGCCTCCGCGCCGGTACGATTTGCCGGTCGCCCGCGGTCGCCACGCCCCCGGGGCCACTGAGCTTCGAGTGCCACGTCCTATGGATCTCTTTCCGTTCATAGGTCCTGAGCACCCGTTCTATTCCCACATCGAAAGGCTGAGGATGGAGGTTCGCACGCTGATGCGGGGCCCGCTTCGATTCGACGCGCGGTACGATCGTGCTGCCAGGCTTCCTTGAAGATAGCCTATTTGTGTCCTGACCTCGGCATTCCGATCCTTGGCCGCAAGGGCGCATCCGTGCACGTGCGTGGGCTCGTTGCCGCCTTTCGGCAAGCGGGACACTCCGTGGTCCTAGTGGCCCCAATTCTCAAAGGGTCTCCGTGGGAGGAACCGGCCACTGTCGACGCCCAACTCGTACACGTGCCTCTCGGCGAGGATGCCGATAACGCGTCTCTCGCACTGAAGGCACTCAATGTCACGCTGGGCCTGCAGACCTCCCTGCCGGGTGAGCTTCGCCGTATCCTCTACAACCAAGATCTAACAAAGCAGCTCATGCGCCGGTTCGAAAATTACCACCCAGATCTCATTTACGAGCGGGCGTCGCTCTACGCGACTGCTGGCGTCACGGTCGCCCGGGAATTGAACGTGCCCCTGCTCGTAGAGTTGAACGCGCCTCTCGCCCTGGAGCAGTCCACCTATCGGGGCACCGGGCTCGGTGAGCTCGCGGCGCAGGCGGAGCGCTGGATGCTCACCCGCGCCGACGCGGTGCTTACCGTCTCTTCCCCGCTACGGGATTACGCGGTGTCTCTTGGAGTCGAACCCGGTCGGGTGCACGTAGTACCCAATGGGGTGGACCCGACTCTATTCCGGCCTGGCCCGCCTAATCCGACAGTCCGAGCGCGCTGGGGTCTCGGCGACGGCCCGGTTGTGGGGTTCGTCGGCGGGCTCCGACCATGGCACGGGGTTGATGCACTGCCTGGCCTCCTTTCTCGACTGATCGAACGACACGCGACGCTGCATCTCCTGGTCGCGGGCGACGGTCCCCAGCGTGGCGAGCTCGAACGGGACCTGCGAGAACGAGGGATCGGGCGGCGCGCCGTGTTCACGGGGTCGGTGCCCCACGAGGACGTTGCGGAACTAATCCGCCAGTTAGACGTGGCGCTCGCCCCCTACCCACAACTCGAGCACGCATTCTATTTCTCGCCCCTGAAACTGTTCGAATACATGGCCTGCGGCGTCGCGGTCGTTGCGGCGGCGGCCGGCCAGATCGCCGAGGTGATCCGCGACGGCGAGACCGGCTTGCTTTATCCGGCCGGCGATGCCGAAGCCTTGGCGGCAGCCTGCGACCGGTTGCTGTCAGATCCGATGTTGCGGCGCCGCCTGGGTGATGCGGCTGCCAAAGAGATCCACGGCCGATATACCTGGGACCAGAACGCAGAACTGGTAATTGATCTGGCGCGCTCGCTTGCCCGGGCGCGACGAGCGAACGCATGACGCCTCTCCGGGTGGCCTACGTGCTTCGCGTCTTTCCAAAGATCTCGGAGACGTTCGTCGCGAGCGAGCTGGCCGAGGTGCGCCGGCGCGGCGTGGAGGTGCGCATACTGTCCCTGCGACGACCGGCCGAAGATGTGCGCCACGAAATCGTCGCTCGGGCCGGCCTGGACGACCTCACCGTATACGACCCGCGCGAGTTTCCGATCATCTTGCGGGAGTTCCGGCCTCAGTTGCTCCATGCGCACTTCGCCACCGCGGCCACCGCGAAGGCGCGGGACCTGGCGGCCGAGATCGGCATTCCCTTCACCTTCACGGCCCACCGGTACGACGTCTACGAGAAAGCACCAGCGGACTTCGCGGATCGCGCGGCCGCCGCCGGCGCGGTCGTCACCGTCTCCGAAGCGAATCTTCGGCACATCGTCAAGGCCTTCGGCGTGCCCGCGGCCCGCATTCACGTCATTCCATGCGGCGTGGATACGGAGCGCTTCCAGCCGGACGGACGCCGTGCGGGGCCGCCGCTGATCGTGTGTGTCGCCCGGCTCGTTCCCTTCAAACGGGTCGAGCTTCTCCTGGAGGCGTGCGCGATCCTCCGGAGACGCGGAGTAGAGTTCCAGTGCGCCATCGTCGGCGACGGACCGTGTCGCGACGAACTCGAGACTGCGCGGATCCGGCTCGATCTTGCCCGGACCGTGGAGCTGGCTGGGGCGGCAGAGCAGGCCCGGGTCCTCGGGTGGTGGCGCAGGGCCACAGCGGCGGTGCTTCCGAGCGACAGCGAAGGAATGCCGGTCAGCTTGATGGAAGCGGCCGCCTGCGGTGTGCCGGCGGTGGCCACGGCGGTGGGCGGCATCCCGGAGCTGATCGAGGACGGCGTCACCGGTTTCCTGACAACGCCGGGCGACGCCGAAGGGCTCGCTGGCGGGCTCGAGCGACTCCTTCGCGATCCCGACTTGGTGGCGCGGTTTGGCGCGGCGGCGCGTCTGAGGGCGGAAGAGCATTTCTCACTGCCGCGCCAGGTAGATCGTTTGCTTTCCGTGTGGAGAGGGCTCGTGGGCGAGGCCGAGCGATGAGCATCTTGGTCAGCGATCCGTTCGGCGTCGCTGGCGACCAGGCGATGCCCTCGCTCGAACTGGCGCTTGACCCCGAACTGGCCCAGCAGCACCTCCGGGATCGCCTGCCGCGGCTGGCGGGGAAGAATGGCTCCGTCCAGCTACGCACGATCCGCGTCACTCGGTACAAGCCCGGGCGCCGCTGCGTGATCGAATATGAGGTTGGCGTAGAGCGGCCGGACGGTTCGCCGGAGGCGGTCGTGCTGGTCGGCAAGGTGATGGCCCATCGATATGGCAAGAGTGGCTATCGGCTTCTCGACGCGTTCTGGAGGGCCGGGTTTCAATCCGGCAGTCCGGACGGGATCTCGGTCCCCGAGCCAGTCGGCCACGTCCCGAAATTTCAGATGTGGCTCCAGCGCAAAGTCCCGGGCCGTGCTGCGACGGCCCTCTTAGCGGCGCCGGGCGGTGTTGCGCTGGCCCGGAGGATCGCGGAGGCGGCTGACAAGCTCCACCGGGCGAAGGTGCCTACCGAGCGCCGCCACACGATGGCCGATGAGTTGCGCATCCTGCATGAGCGGTTGCCCACCGTGGCGCAGGCGGAGCCGCAGTGGGCAGGGCGCATCGAGCGGCTCCTGGAGGCGTGCGATCACCTCGGCACGGCAACGCCGAAGCCGACGACGTGCGGGATCCACCGGGACTTCTACGCCGACCAGGTCATCGTGAACGGCGAGCGGTTGTTCCTGCTCGACTTCGACCTCTACTGCGAGGGCGACCCGGCCCTCGATATCGGCAACTTTCTGGGTCACATCACGGAGCAGAGTCTCCGGACCCTCGGCGATGCCGGCGCGCTCGCGGACCGGGAGCACGCGATGGAAGAACGTTTCGCGGAACTGTCCGGGACCGCGCCGTCCGCGGTGCGAGTGTACGCGACGCTCACGCTGGTTCGGCACGTCTACCTGAGCACGCTGTTCC
>Ga0209056_10002728_pt1 | contig 18891 bp, 18 predicted proteins | sample GraSoiAngelo_114_FD_185876 | JGI IMG/M metagenome (GOLD analysis project Ga0209056, IMG submission 185876) | Grasslands soil microbial communities from the Angelo Coastal Reserve, California, USA - 14_0903_13_40cm (SPAdes) (version 2) | ecosystem: Environmental > Terrestrial > Soil > Grasslands...
CCAGGCGGCGATTGACGCCGGCAAGCTCGATGCCGGCGCCACTGTCGACGCCGAAGCACTGGTGAAAGCCGGCGTGCTCAGAAGGGCGAAAGACGGCGTCCGCTTGCTGGGCTCGGGTCAAATCAAGGCCAAGGTTGCGTTCTCGGTCTGGGGCGCGTCTAAAGCGGCAAGGCAGGCAGTCGAGAATGCGGGCGGGTCGGTGACGGTACTGGCGCCGCAACGGCAAACGAGCGAACAGCCCGCCTGATGGCTATATAGGGGGAACATCGCGCCTTGCGAGCGCGGTCTGTTCTTGAGCGCGGAACGGAAACGTCGATGGTCTCTGCAGCAGAACAACTCGCCGCCAATCTTAATTTCTCGGCTCTAGCAAAAGCCGAGGAGCTCAAGAAGCGGATCTGGTTCACGCTCGGCGCGCTCCTGGTCTACCGCTTCGGCACCTACATCCCGCTGCCCGGCATCGATCCTTCGGCTTGGGATCAGATCTTCCGTTCCCAAGCGGGTGGTATCCTCGGCATGTTCAATATGTTTTCCGGTGGCGGCATTCACCGGATGGCGATCTTCGCTCTCAACATCATGCCGTACATCTCGGCATCCATCATCATTCAGCTGATGACCACGGTGTCACCTACGCTCGAGCAGCTCAAGAAGGAGGGCGAGCAGGGCCGCAAGGTGATGAACCAATATACGCGCTACCTGACGGTGCTGCTGGCCGCCTTCCAGTCCTACGGTATCGCGGTCGGCCTTGAAGGCGCGGGCAATGTAGTGACGGATCCCGGCTGGTTCTTCCGCATCGGCACTGTCATCACGCTCACCGGCGGGACGATGTTCCTGATGTGGCTCGGCGAGCAGGTCACCTCGCGCGGCATCGGCAACGGGATTTCGCTGATCATCCTCTCAGGTATCGTGGCGGAATTGCCGTCGGCGATCGCTGGAACGCTCGAATTGGGCCGCCAAGGCGCGCTGTCGACGGGGTTGATCCTTGTCGTGCTGGTGACCGTGGTCGCGGTGATCGGCTTCATCGTATTCATGGAACGCGCGCAGCGGCGCCTGCTAATTCAGTACCCCAAGCGCCAAGTGGGCAATCGCATGTTCGAGGGTCAGTCCTCGCATCTGCCGCTCAAGCTCAACACTTCAGGCGTCATTCCGCCGATATTCGCCTCCTCGCTGCTGCTGCTGCCGACGACGGTCGCTAATTTCAACGCTGGTCAAGGTCCGGACTGGTTCGTTGCCATCACCACCCAACTCGGTCACGGACGGCCACTGTTCCTCATCCTCTATATCGGTCTCATCATCTTCTTCGCTTTTTTCTATACGGCGATCGTTTTCAATCCAACGGAGACCGCGGATAATCTGAAGAAGCACGGCGGCTTCATTCCCGGCATTCGGCCGGGCGAACGTACGGCGGAATACATCGACTACGTGCTCTCGCGCATCACGGTTATCGGCGCAGCCTATCTTGCCCTTGTCTGCCTCTTGCCGGAGATCCTGATCTCCTACGCCGCGGTCCCGTTCTATTTCGGCGGCACCTCGCTGTTGATCGTAGTCAGCGTCACAATGGACACGGTCGCGCAGATTCAGGGCTACTTGTTGGCGCATCAATACGAAGGTCTCATCAAGCGGTCGAAGCTGCGGGGGCGGCGTAGATGAGGTTGGTATTGCTCGGTCCCCCGGGGGCCGGCAAAGGGACTCAGGCGCAGCGTCTAGTCGCCAAGCACGGTCTGCTGCAGCTCTCGACCGGTGAGATGCTGCGCGCCGCTGTGGAGGCCGGCACGTCAATCGGGATGCGCGCGAAAGAGATGATGGCACGGGGCGAGCTCGTGCCCGATGACGTCGTGGTCGCGATCGTTTCCGAGCGCATCGATGAGCCTGATGCGCGCAAGGGCTTCATTCTGGATGGCTTCCCACGCACGGTGCCGCAGGCGCACGCACTCGATCGCATGCTCAAGGAGAAGGGCCTCAAGCTCGATGCCGTGATCGAACTCAAGGTGGATGAGGCCGCGCTGCTCAAGCGGATCAAAAAGCGGGTCGCCGAGATGAAGGCGCGGCGCGAGACGCTGCGCGAGGATGACGATCCGGAGGTGTTGCGGCGCCGGCTTTTGGCCTACCGCGATCAAACCGCGCCACTCGCTGCGTATTACCAGCTCGAGAGCGTGCTACATTCGGTCGACGGTATGGCTCCCATTCCGCAGGTATCGAGCGCCATCGACCGAGTGCTTCGAGAGGCCCTCACCAAGAAAGCGGCGGCCAGGCCACGGCGGGCGGACGGAGCAGGACGCGCACGAGCGGGCAAAACCGCCAAGGGGTCGAAAACGAAGGCCAAAACGGCGAAATCCGGCCGGAGCAGAGCCGTGGGCCAGAAGTCAGCCCGGCGCAAAACGGGTCGAGGGCAGAGGTTGACGAAACGACGTTGAATCCCTTAATAACCCGCATCCAAGTCGAGAGGTCGAACGATACCGGGCCCTGAGGAACGGGGAGGGTGTCGCGTTATCGTTTGGGAACCGCCTCCCGTGGGAACGATCGCTGGCCGTTGCACGCCGGCAGAAGGAGCGAAAGACTGTGGCCCGCATCGCCGGCGTCAACATACCGACTAACAAGCGCGTCGTTATTGCATTGCAATATATCCATGGCATTGGGTCGAAAAAGGCCAATGAAATCATGGAGAAAGTGGGCATTCCCGAGGCCCGCCGGGTATCGCAACTAACCGACCAGGAAGTGCTGCAGATCCGCGAGGTGATCGACCGCGACTATATGGTCGAGGGGGACCTGCGGCGCGAAGTGGCCATGAATATCAAGCGGCTGATGGACCTCGGTTGCTACCGCGGGTTGCGGCACCGTCGCGGACTGCCGGTCCGCGGCCAGCGCACCCATACCAATGCCCGCACCCGTAAGGGGCCGGCCAAACCCATCGCCGGCAAGAAGCGCGCAACTTGAGTTGCCGTAGCCTGCGCGAGATCGGCTACGTGATTCGAGCACCAGTCATTAGCCCGGCGATCGCAGCGCCGAGCTGCGAGAGGATCGAGAATGGGTAAAGAAGCAACCCGCGTCCGGCGACGCGAGCGCAAGAATATCGCCTCCGGAGTCGCGCATGTGAACGCGACGTTCAACAACACGATGATCACCATTACTGATGCCCAAGGAAATACCATCGCTTGGTCGTCTGCCGGCACCATGGGCTTCAAGGGCTCGAGAAAATCGACGCCCTACGCAGCGCAGGTGGCAGCCGAGGATGCCGCTAAGAAGGCCCAGGAGCACGGCATGCGCACCCTCGAAGTCGAGGTCGCAGGTCCGGGTTCCGGCCGCGAATCGGCGTTGCGGTCCCTGCAGTCGGCGGGCTTCACCATCACCTCCATTCGCGACGTGACGCCGATTCCACACAACGGCTGCCGTCCACGCAAAAGGCGCCGAGTATGACAGACGATGTGCTCATCCGGCGGACTCCCGAGGAGCCCGCCACGGAAAATTCCCCCGGGGCGGAGTGGGCCGCGCGGCCCGCCGCCGCCTCGGTCAAAGGCATGGGTGCCAACGTGACGATTCAAAAGAACTGGCAGGAACTGATCCGACCGAACAAGCTTCAGGTGACGCCGGGCGGCGATCCCAAGCGCGAGGCCATCGTGATCGCCGAGCCGCTTGAGCGCGGCTTCGGCGTGACGTTGGGTAATGCGTTGCGCCGCATCCTCCTCTCGTCCCTGCAAGGCGCGGCAGTGCAGTCGGTCCACATCGATGGCGTGTTGCACGAGTTCTCCTCGATTCCCGGCGTGCGCGAGGACGTGACCGACATCGTGCTCAACATCAAGGACATCGCCATCAAGATGCAGGGCGACGGACCCAAACGCATGGTCGTCAAGAAGCAGGGTCCCGGCACTGTCACGGCGGGTGATATTCAGACCGTGGGCGACATCGTCGTGCTCAATCCCGATCTCGTGCTGTGCACGCTCGACGAGGGTGCCGAGATCCGCATGGAATTCACGGTGAATACCGGAAAGGGCTATGTACCCACCGAGCGCAACCGGCCGGAAGACGCGCCGATCGGTCTCATCCCGGTCGATAGCCTCTACTCGCCGGTGCGCAAGGTCTCCTACAAGGTTGAGAATACCCGCGAAGGTCAGATTCTCGACTATGACAAATTGACCATGCAAATCCAGACCAACGGCGCGGTCAGCCCAGACGACGCGGTGGCTTACGCCGCGCGCATCCTCCAGGATCAGCTCAACGTGTTCGTCAACTTCGAGGAGCCGCGCAAGGAGATCGTCGCCGAGGCTATTCCCGATCTCGCCTTCAATCCCGCGTTCCTCAAAAAGGTCGACGAACTCGAGCTTTCGGTGCGCTCGGCTAATTGTCTCAAGAACGACAATATCGTCTATATCGGCGATCTCGTTCAGAAGACCGAGGCGGAGATGCTGCGCACGCCGAATTTCGGGCGCAAATCGCTCAACGAGATCAAGGAAGTGCTGGCGCAGATGGGGCTCCATCTCGGCATGGAAGTGCCGGGCTGGCCGCCCGACAACATTGACGAACTGGCCAAGCGCTTCGAAGATCATTATTGACAGGGACCAGTGGTCACACGTCAGTGATCAGAGGGTCATCTGATTACTAATCACTGATTACTGTCCCGTGCGGAGCCGCGCATGCGTCACCGAATCGCCCATCGCAAGCTCAATCGCACCCACGAGCATCGCCGCGCCATGTTCGCGAACATGGCCGCGGCTCTCATCAAGCACGAACAGATCGTCACCACGTTGCCGAAGGCCAAGGACTTGCGGCCCATCGTCGAGAAACTGGTCACCCTCGCCAAGCGCGGCGGTCTCCATGCGCGCCGCCAAGCGATTGCGCAGATGCGCGATATCGGAATGGTCAAGAAACTGTTCGAGGTGCTGGGCCCCCGTTACAAGGATCGCGACGGCGGCTATACCAGGGTGCTGAAGGCCGGCTTCCGCTACGGCGATTCCGCTCCCGTCGCGGTCATTGAACTGGTTGATCGCGACATGGCAGCGAAGGGACAGGACTCGGGCCCGGAGCAGACGAAGACAGAGCCGCAGCCGGAAGCGGCCGCCCCGGCGTGACCGCAGGGCCAGTGAAGGACGCAAGGGGCAGCGCTCGCGCTGCCCTTTTTGATGGCCGGCGCGAGGTATCGGTGCCGGTGGGGCAAACGAGGGAGGGAAGATGATGAATCGTGGCGTGGTTCTTGGCGTGCTTGCTGCGCTTGTGGCTCCGGCGATGGCTTTGGCGCAAGCGCCGCTCGAGCGTGGACGCTATCTCGTCGACACCGTCATGACCTGTCACAACTGCCACACGCCGATGGGGCCCAACGGGCCGCAGTTCGATCGGGCGCTCTCCGGAGGACTGCGTTTCGACGAGGCCCGGTTCGATGTCACGGCCTCCAACATTACGCCTGATCGCGAGACCGGCATTGGCAATTGGAGCGATGCCGAGATCAAGACAGCGCTGCAGGAGGGCACGCGCCCCGCGGGGCACCACCTCGCGCCGATCATGCCGAGCGGTTTCTACGGGATTCTCACCCCGGGCGATCTCGACGGCATCGTCGCGTATCTGCGCTCCTTGCCGGCGGTGAGCAATGCGGTGCCCGGCCCGGTTTACAAGCAGCCGGTGGCCTACCAGGTCTTTCCCGGGGCCGAGAAGTCCATGTCCGAATCCGATTTTGGCAACAAGCTCAAGCGGGGCTTCTATCTCGTCACCATCGCGCATTGCATGGAATGCCACACGCCGTTCGGGCCGCCCGGAACGGGCTCGATTTTAAAAATTCGCTCGGCAAAGGCGGTCGCGAATTCCCCGGACCATGGGGCGTTTCGACCGCGCGCAACATCACTTCGAGCAAGAGCGCCGGCATCGGCGATTGGAGCGATGTCGAGATCAAGCGCGCCATCACGCAAGGCGTGCGCAAGGACAGCAGCAAACTCAAGCCGCCGATGGGTTACCGCTATTATGCAAAGATGACCGATGAAGATGTCGAAGCCATGATCGCCTATCTGCGCACGCTGCCTGCGAAAGAGTAATCTCGAAACTCATCACTAGCGCCCGGTGAAAAAACCGAGGGCATAGAGTCGCGGCCGGGCAGGGCATGCGACGGACCGGCATTCCATTCGGTGGAGGACCGCCACCGGCGCGTCCCCCAGTTTAGGCGCCATGGCGTTTGTTCTAATCGCGCGGGCGCGAGCACGCCCTTCATTTGCCGCGACGTTGAGCTTATATCTGATCCCGCCCGAATCTGGACTTGTCCATGCTTTGGCGATCGAACACATCTTTGCGCTCGAGGTGGCTTGCGAGGGCCATCCTCATGCTGGCGAGCCTGGCGCCGCTCGGTCTTGCAGCCCAAGAGCACGGCGGAGCCCGCCGCGTTCCCTCCTCGCCGACCGAGTTGCGGCTCTCCTATGCGCCGGTCGTGCAGCGCGCGGCGCCGGCCGTCGTCAACGTCTATGCGGCCAAAACCGTTGCGGTGCGCAATCCGCTATTTGACGATCCCATCTTTCGCCGCTTCTTCGGAGTGCCCGGCGCGCCTGGCGGGCAGGGAGACCCGGTGCAGCGCTCGCTCGGCTCGGGCGTTCTCGTCGACCCCGCGGGCCTGATCGTCACCAACAACCACGTCATCGAGGGAGCAGACCAGGTCAAGGTGTCGCTCGCGGACAAGCGCGAATTCGAGGCCGACATGGTGCTCAAAGATTCGCGCTCGGATCTCGCGGTGCTGCGCATCCGAGCGCAGAACGAACGCTTCCCGGCGCTCGAGCTTGCTGACTCCGACGCGCTCGAGGTTGGGGACGTAGTGCTCGCGATCGGCAATCCCTTCGCGGTCGGGCAGACGGTCACCCACGGCATCGTTTCGGCGGTGGCGCGTACCCAGGTCGGCATCACCGATTACCAGTTCTTCATCCAGACCGACGCGGCCATCAATCCCGGCAATTCGGGAGGCGCGCTCGTCGATCTCGGTGGCCGGCTCGTTGGCATCAATACCGCCATTTTCTCGCGCTCAGGCGGCTCGCAAGGGATCGGGTTTGCGATCCCAGCGAACATGGTGAAAGTCGTGGTCGCTTCGGCCAAGAGCGGCGGCTCCATAGTCCAGCGTCCGTGGCTCGGAGCGAGGCTGCAAGCCGTCACCCCCGAAATCGCCGAGGGCCTCGGGCTCAAGCGCCCCTCCGGCGCGCTGATTGCGAGCGTCACGCCGACGAGCCCGGCGGCACGCGCCGGCCTCAAGACCAGTGACCTCATCGTCGCGATCGACGGCCAACCAGTCGAGGACGCCAATGCCTTCGATTATCGCTTCGCCACCAAGCCCATTGGCGGCTCGGCGCGGCTCGGGATTGTGCGTGCCGGCAAGGAGCTAACGCTCAACGTCGCGCTGGAGGCCGCGCCTGGCACTCCCCACGAGGAGCTTGTCATCGCCTCACCGTCGCCATTTCAAGGCGCCAAGGTATCGAACCTGTCGCCGGCGCTTGCGGACAGGCTGCGGCTCGACCCCTCCGCCCAGGGCGTGGTCATCGTCGAGATCGCCAACGGCTCGCCGGCGCAGAGCCTCGGTTTCCAGCCCGGCGACCTCGTGCTCTCGGTCAACAATGCCAAGATCGCAAAGACGCGCGATCTCGAGCGCGTCGCTGGCCAGTCGACCCGGCGCTGGAGCATCACCATCGTGCGTGCAGGTCAGCAGCTATCCGTGGAGTTGCGGGGATGATGGCGCGCGCCCGGCGCGGGGGCGCGTCCCTCTTCGCGGCGGCGGGGCTCGAGCGCGGTGCGCCGCGTCCGCTGGCGGACAAGTTGCGGCCGACACGGCTCGCCGAGGTCGTCGGGCAGGATCATCTGCTCGGGTCGGACGGCGCGCTCACGCGCCTCCTCGATACACGCACGCTCGGCTCGCTGATTTTCTGGGGACCGCCCGGCACTGGTAAGACTACGGTCGCGAGGCTTTTGGCGCAAGCGACCGATCTGCATTTCGAGCAGATCTCGGCGATTTTCTCCGGCATCGGCGATCTCAAAAAGGTGTTCGATGCCGCCCGCGCTCGTCGCGAGACCGGGCAAGGTACGCTCCTCTTTGTCGACGAGATTCATCGCTTCAATCGCGCGCAGCAGGACTCTTTCCTGCCGGTCATGGAAGACGGAACCATTGTTCTTGTCGGCGCCACGACGGAGAATCCCTCCTTCGAGCTGATCGCGCCGCTTCTCTCTCGCGCGCGCGTCATGGTGTTCAAGCGGCTCGATGCGGAAGCGCTCGAGAAGCTTCTCGCCCGCGCTGAGGCGATCGAAGGCAAAAATCTCCCTCTGGACGCTGAGGCGCGGCAATCACTCATCCGCATGGCGGACGGTGACGGCCGCGCGGCGCTAACCCTCGCCGAGGAAGCGTGGCGGGCAGCGCGCAAGGGCGAGACGTTTAGCGCGGCCCAATTCCAGGAGGTGGTACAGCGTCGCGCCCCGATCTACGACAAGCAGCAGGACAGCCACTATAATTTGATCAGCGCCTTGCATAAGTCGGTGCGCGGCTCTGATCCCGATGCCGCGCTCTACTATCTCTGCCGCATGCTGGATGCCGGGGAGGAACCGCTCTACATCGCGCGGCGGGTGGTGCGCATGGCGATCGAGGATATCGGGCTCGCCGACCCGCAGGCGCTGGTGGTCGCCAATGCGGCGAAGGACGCATACGACTTTCTCGGCTCGCCGGAAGGCGAGTTGGCGATTGCCGAGGCGGTGATCTACGTTGCAACTGCGCCGAAATCGAATGCGGCCTATACCGCCTATGGCGCGGCCATGCGCACCGCGAGAGAGGCGGGCTCGCTTCTTCCCCCGATGCACATACTCAACGCGCCGACGCAGCTCATGCGCTCGCAAGGCTATGCCGAGGCCTATGACTACGACCACGACACGGCTGAAGCCTTTTCCGGGCAGGATTATTTTCCCGAACAACTTGGACGGCAGAAATTCTACGATCCGCCCGAGCGCGGCTTTGAGCGTGAGATCAGGAAACGGCTGGAATACTGGACGAAGCTGAGGCAAGCGCGGAGCAAGCCGTGAGGAGCGGCGTACAGACCGCAACGGTGAGCGCTGATGAAGCCGGCATGCGCGTCGACCGTTTCGTCGAGGCGCGCTTTCCTGGGCTCGCTTTCTCCCATATCCAACGGATCATCCGCAAGGGCGAACTGCGCGTGAATGGCAAACGCGCTCAGCCGAAACAGCGACTGGAGGCCGGACAGGCGGTGCGCCTCCCGCCGCTGCGAACTGAGCCGCGTCCGCCGGCGCAGGAGGCTGACGCGGGCGCAAAGACGCGGGATTTTCTCAAGTCGATCACGCTCTACGAAGACGCCGACGTGCTGGTGCTCGATAAACCCATGGGGCTTGCGGTCCAGGGCGGCTCCGGGACTACCCGCCATCTTGACGCGATGCTCGAGACGCTGCGGGATGCGCGCGGCCAACGTCCGCGCCTGGTGCACCGTCTCGACAAAGACACCGCTGGATGTCTGCTCGTGGCCAAGACGCGCTTTGCGGCGGCGGCGCTGGCAAAAACCTTCCGCTCACGCTCGGCGCGAAAAATCTACTGGGCCCTGGTCGCGGGCGTGCCGAAGCCGCGCCAGGGGCGCATCTCGACCTTCCTTGCCAAGGAGACGCGAGGGGATGATTCGTTCATGCGCGTGGCACGCCACGGCGAGGAGGGCGCCAGCCACGCCGTCACGTATTATGCCGTGATCGACACGGCGGCGCGTCAATTGGGGTGGCTTTCGCTCAAGCCGGTGACCGGCCGCACCCACCAGCTGCGCGCGCACCTGGCGCATATCGGCCATCCCATCGTGGGCGATCCGAAGTATTTTTCGAGGGAGAACTGGGAGCTCCCGCGGGGCATGCAGGATCGACTGCATCTCTTGGCGCGCCGGATTGTCGTGCCGCATCCGCGCGGCGGCACAATGGATGTAACCGCGCCGCTGCCGCCGCACATGCGCCAGTCGTGGAATCTCATCGGCTTCGACGTGAATCGGTACGATCCGATCGTCGAGGCGCCGGAAGAATAATAATCAAAGCGTGGATGGCCGGGACAAGACCTGCCCAAGTGCCGCGGTTAGCGCAAGCTGGCGTTGATCTTCTCGAGCGTCCCGGAGCCCGGGCATAGCTCAGCCTCGGCGAGCGAGTTGAGCGGCGGCTCAACCGTGTTCAAGTTGCGGTGTAGGTCTTCGGGATCGGGATCAACGTAGAGCAGCCCGGTCACGATCTGGCCGATGGCGGCGTGCCGCTGCAGGAAGTTCATGGCGCCGAGCCGATCGTGCGGATCGTAATCGGCGGCGACCTTCTTGAGCACGAGCTTCGAGCCGTCGTGTTGCTCGACGACCTCGACCGAGCCCGGTTCGTAGGCGACCGTGATCGGCGCCCGGCCGGTGATGAAATCGAGCCGGTTCACCGACTCATTGTGCTCTCGCACATAATCGAAACTCTTGGTCGACCCCATATGGTTGTTGAACGCGACGCACGGCGAGATGATGTCGATGAAGGCGGCGCCTTCGTGCTCGATCGCGGCCTTGATCACCGGCACCATCTGTTCCTTGTCGCCGGAGAACGAGCGGGCGACAAAGGTGGCGCCGAGCTGCAGCGCGAGTGCGACGAGGTCAATGGAATTGTCGGTATTAGTCGCGCCGCGCTTGGATTTCGATCCGCGGTCGGCGGTTGCCGAGAACTGGCCTTTGGTGAGGCCGTAGACGCCATTATTCTCGACGATATAGACCATGTTCACGCCGCGGCGCAGCGCGTGCGCGAACTGCCCGAGCCCGATCGAGGCGGAATCGCCGTCGCCGGACACGCCGAGATAGATGAGATCGCGGTTGGCCAGGTTTGCGCCCGTGAGCACCGATGGCATGCGCCCGTGCACGGAATTGAAGCCGTGTGAATTCCCGAGGAAATAAGTCGGCGTCTTCGACGAGCAGCCGATGCCTGAGAGTTTCGCCACCCGATGCGGCTCGATGTCCAGCTCGAAACAGGCCTCGATGATTGCGCCCGAGATCGAGTCATGGCCGCAGCCGGCACACAGCGTCGATACCGAGCCTTCATAGTCGCGGTGTGTATAGCCGAGCGCGTTCTTGGGCAGCCCCGGATGATGGAATTTAGGTTTGGTGATGTAGGTCATAGCTTAGCCATTCTGTATCAAGTCACCGCAGCGTCATCACGACACCACTTTGCGCAAGGGAGTAACCTTGAGCGCGTCGAGACGATCGCCGATCGCGCGGGCGATGAAACGTGCGGTGATCGGAGTTCCATCGTAATGCAGGATCGGTACCAAGCGCACGGGATCGATGCTGCACTCGTTGACGATGAGCGAGCGCAGTTGCGCGTCACGGTTCTGCTCGACCACGAACACGAAATCGTGATCGGCGACGAAGCTCGTCACGCTGGAATGGAACGGGAAAGCCCGCGCGCGCAGCCGATTGAGCGAATGGCCGCGCGTCTCGATCATGTGGATGGCCTCATCCATGGCCGGTGACGTCGAGCCATAGTAGATCACGCCGTATTTCGTCGGCTTTGCCGCATTGGCCTGCAGCGGGCGCGGAACCAGATCCTTGGCGGTCTCGAACTTGCGCAGGAGCCGCTGCATGTTGTCGGCATAGGGCGCGCCCTCCTCGGTGTAGCGGGCATACCGGTCGCGCGAGGTGCCGCGGGTGAAGAAGGAGCCCTTCGTCGGGTGGGTGCCCGGATATGTGCGGTACGGAATACCATCGCCGTCGACGTCGAGATAACGGCCGAAATCCTTACCGGCGTCGAGATCGGCGGCGGTCATCACCTTGCCGCGATCGTATTTGCGCTTGTCGTCCCAAGTGAGCGGTCGGCAGAGGCGATGGTTCATGCCAATGTCGAGATCGAGCATCACGAAGATCGGCGTCTGCAGGCGATCGGCGAGATCGAAAGCGTCCGCTGCGAAATCGAACGCTTCGGCCGGGTCTTCCGGAAACAGCAGCACATGCTTGGTATCGCCATGCGAGGCGTAGGCGCACGAGATCAGATCGCATTGCTGGGTCCGCGTCGGCATGCCGGTCGAAGGCCCCGCGCGCTGCACGTCGAATATGACCGCGGGAATTTCGGCGAAGTACGCCAAGCCGAGGAATTCCTGCATCAGCGAGATGCCGGGACCGGAGGTAGCGGTGAAAGCGCGTGCGCCGTTCCAGGCGGCGCCGATGACCATGCCGATCGAGGCGAGCTCATCCTCCGCCTGCACGATCGCGAACTTGTTCTTCTTGCTCGCAGAATCGGCGCGCAGGCGGCGGCAATGGCTGGTGAAGGCGTCTGCCAGGGAGGACGAGGGCGTGATCGGGTACCAGGCGCACATGGTCGCCCCGCCATAGACGGCGCCTAGCGCCGCGGCCGAATTGCCCTCAATGAAGATGCGGTCGCCCACGGCCTTGGCCGGACGCAAACGCAAGCGGATCGGACACTGCAGGTTCTGCAGCGCCCAGTCGCGCCCGAGATGGAGCGCGTGAAGGTTCGCATCGATCAGCTTTTCCTTCGATTTGAACTGCTCGCGCACGAGCTGCTCAGTTGCGGCGACATCCATGTCGAGGAGCGCACAGAGCGTGCCGAGATACATGATGTTCTTGAACAGCTGACGCTGGCGCGCATCGGAGTATTCGCGGTTGCATATCGCAGTCAGTGGCACGCCGATGACGGAGATGTCCTCGCGGAACTTGGACTTCGGCATCGGCTTGGTGGAATCGTAGAGCAGATACCCGCCGGGCTCGATGCCGGCCACGTCCTTCTCCCAGGTCTGCGGGTTCATGGCGACCATGAGGTCGGTGCCGCCGCGCGCGCCGAGATGGCCGGCCTCGGAGATGCGCACCTCGTACCAGGTCGGCAGGCCCTGGATGTTGGACGGGAAAATGTTGCGCGGGGCAACCGGGATCCCCATGCGCAGTACCGAGCGCGCGAACAGCTCGTTCGCGCTCGCCGAGCCCGAGCCGTTGACGTTGGCGAACCGGACGACGAAGTCGTTTACGCTGCTGATCGGGCTGCTACTCGGCATTGGTCATTCGCGTGAGTCATATCGAGGAGATATTTCTTCATGTCCCAGGCGCCGGTCGGACAGCGCTCCGCGCATAGCCCGCAGTGCAGGCAGACGTCCTCGTCCTTCACCATCACGCGGCCCGTCTTGAGATCGTTGGCGACGTAGAGATCCTGGGTGAGGTTTTTGGCGGGCGCCCTCAGCCGCGTGCGCAAATCGGCTTCCTCGCCGTTCGCGGTGAACGTGATGCAATCCATTGGACAGATGTCGACGCAGGCGTCGCATTCGATGCACAGCGAAGACGTGAACACGGTCTGGACGTCGCAGTTGAGGCAGCGGTGCGCTTCCTTGAGGGCGAGGTCGGGATCATAGCCGAGCTCGACCTCGGTCTTGATGTCGCGCAGCGCCACCACCTTGTCGCGCAACGGAACCCGGTACCGCCGGTCGGGGGCGATGTCGTTGTCGTAGCTCCACTCGTGGATGCCCATTTTCTGGCTGACGATGTCGACCATGGGAGTCGGACGATCGTTAATGTCGAGACCCGAACAGAGATTATCGATCGACAGGGCGGCATCGTGTCCATGCGCCACCGCCCAGATGATGTTCTTTGGGCCAAACGCCGCGTCGCCGCCGAAGAACACGCGCGGGTGGGTCGATGCCATCGTTGTGGGATCGACCTTCGGCATGTCCCATTTGTCGAACTCAATCCCGATGTCGCGCTCCATCCAAGGGAATGCGTTTTCCTGGCCGACCGCGACAAGCACGTCATCGCAAGGCAAGTGCTGATCCGGCTCGCCGGCCGGAACGAGGTTGCGGCGCCCCTTGGCGTCGTATTCGGCTTTCACCTTCTCGAACAGAACGCCGGTGAGCCGACCGTTTTCGTGCGTGAATTCCTTCGGCACGAGAAAATTCAAAATTGGAATGTCCTCGTGCATGGCGTCCTCCTTTTCCCAAGGGGACGCCTTCATTTCCTGGAAGCCCGAGCGGACGATCACCTTGACGTCCTCGCCGCCGAGCCGGCGAGAGGAGCGGCAGCAGTCCATTGCGGTGTTGCCGCCGCCGAGCACGATGACGCGTTTTCCGATCCTATTGACGTGCCCGAAGGAGACGGAGGAGAGCCAGTCGATGCCGATGTGGATGTTCGCCGCGGCCTGTTTGCGGCCGGGGATGTCGAGATCGCGACCGCGCGGCGCGCCGCAGCCGACGAAGACCGCATCCCAACCCTCGGCCAGCAGCGCCTTGAGGCTGTCGATGCGCTTGCCGCCACGAAACTCGATCCCGAGATCGAGGATGTAGTCGCATTCCTCGTCGATGATGGATTCGGGCAAGCGGAATCGCGGTATTTGCGTGCGGATCATGCCGCCCGGCTGTGGATCTTGATCGAAGATCATGCATTCGTAGCCGAGCGGGGCTAGGTCGCGAGCGACCGTAAGCGAGGCTGGGCCGCAGCCCACGAGCGCGACGCGCTTCCCATTCTTGACCGCTGCCCGCTTGGGCAGGCGGGAGCGGATGTCGTCCTTGAAGTCGGCTGCGACCCGCTTGAGCCGGCAGATCGCCACCGGCTCGTTTTCCACGCGCACGCGACGGCAGGCCGGCTCGCAGGGCCGATCGCAGGTGCGGCCGAGGATTCCCGGAAACACGTTGGACTTCCAATTGACCATGTAGGCGTCGCTGTAGCGGCCGGCCGCGATCAATCGGATATATTCCGGGACCGGCGTATGGGCCGGACACGCCCACTGGCAGTCCACGACCTTATGGAAGTAGTCCGGCGACGAAATGTCGGTAGGTTTCATTTACGCCTCTGCGCGCACACTTGGACCGCGCGTTTCTTATATAGTCATGCGCGAACGACGTCGGCCGGTCTGTGCCCCGCTTCGGCTTATGGTCCGCCGAATCCGGCCGGGATAGTAGTGGAGCCCCCCTCGGAATTCCACCGATACGTTCGTCATAACAGGCCTTTACGAGATAACGAGAGCTGCCCCGCGCCGGTTCACTCAGCAGTCGGTTTAAGCTAGCGACCATTCCCGTAAAAATAGCGGTAATGCACCGCAATAGCCGTAAGGCATTGAACTGCTTCAGATCTTCGGTGTGCGCGAATTGGTGCACTGCAAGAGCTTGCCATTGAGGTAGGCGCGTCCGGAGAAGATCCTATGGTTGCCGACCCGACACTGCGCCACGCGCGGGGCCCGCGCCGCATGGACGAGTTGCAGGATCGGCGAACCTAGCCATCATCAGGAGAGATGCGCGATCTATTCGAGAGCATATTCGCAACCGAGCCGGTCGACCCGATCCAGGCGGCGCGGCGCGGGTTGCGCCCGCAATTGCCGCGGCGCTTCTACGAGCGTGCCGACGTCGAGGCCGCCGAGGAGGAATTCCGCGTCCTCCTCGACGGGCGGCCGGTGAAGAGCCCGGCGCGCCGGATGCTGGCCGCGCCGAGCCGCGAACTGGCGCAGCGGCTCGCTGCCGAGTGGGACGCCCAACGCGACGTGATCGATCCGGCAAAAATGCCGCTCACGCGCCTCGCCAACAGCATCATCGACGGCGTGATCGATTCCCCCTCGCTGGTGAGGCTCGATGTGGAGCGCTATCTCGCCTGTGACCTTGTATTCTACCGCGCTCCGGGTCCGGCCGGGTTAGTCACGCGGCAGGGCCATGCTTGGGATCCCGTACTGGCCTGGGCGCGCGAGACGCTCGGGGCGCGTTTCGTGCTGGCGGAGGGGATCGCCTTCGTCGAGCAGCCCGCGCAAGCGCTCCTTGCGGCGAGCTCCGCCATTCCCCCACACCCGTGGCGTCTGGGCGCGCTGCATTCGATTACGACGCTCACCGGCTCGGCGCTGATGGCGATCGCCTTGGCGGGCGGCGCGTTGTCGGTGGATGCCGCCTGGTCGGCGGCGCATGTCGACGAGGATTGGAATATGGAGTTTTGGAGCCGCGATGAGCTCGCGCTCGAGCGGCGCGCCGCTCGCTTCGCCGAGATGCAGGCCGCCGCGACGGTATTGGAAACCGTGAACTGACCTTCACCGCCGCCGCGTTTATTTTTTCTTCAGCGTCCCGTATGCGATCACTGTGGTGCCTTGCACGGCGCCGAACCACCCAACCGCGAGGTCGTCGCCCTGACGCGCTAGAGTGACGGTGCCGTCGGGACAGCGCCCGCCTTTATCGGCTGCGCCCTTGGTGATGGCCTCGACGTAGAACACATACGATTTCGATGATCCAACGCGGGTGAGCTTCCCAGTGCAGTCGAGATCCGGATATTTCGTCTCCGCCCCGCGGGCATTGATCGCAAGCTCGAACTTGTAAGGCGTTTGGCTGCCGACCTGTGTGAGCTGACCGCTCCAATTGCCATTCATGCTGGGTGCAGCTGCGGCCGCGCCCTTCTTGCCTTTTGCCGCCGGCTGATCTTCGGGGGCGGGCGGAAATTGTGCGGTCGCGGGCGTGAGCGCCGCCGCCGTGCCAAGGACAAGCGCAGCGCTCAAATAGCACAGGACCTTGTAGCGGACTCCTTCGGGCATCTTTTGCTCCCCTCGCATACGCCTACACGGATGGAAAGTTTACCCTCAAATAACGGCACATGCTATGGATTTTGCGTCGGAGCGAGGGCGAGCCGCGCATGAAGCACATCCTCGAGAAACTCGAAGAACGCCGTGCCCGCGCTCGCGCTGGCGGTGGTCAGGCGCGCATCGAAGCGCAGCACAAGCGCGGCAAGCTGACCGCGCGCGAGCGGCTCGAGCTGTTGATGGACAAGGGCTCGTTCGAGGAATTCGACATGTTCGTCGAGCACCGCTCGGCTGATTTCGGAATGGAGAAGAGCCGGATTCCCGGTGATGGCGTGGTCACGGGCTGGGGCACGGTCAACGGGCGCACCGTCTTCGCCTTCGCCAAGGATTTTACCGTCTTCGGCGGCTCGCTGTCGGAGGCGCACGCGCAGAAAATCGTCAAGATTCAGGACATGGCGATGAAGGCACGGGCGCCGGTCATCGGCTTATTCGACGCCGGCGGCGCGCGCATCCAGGAAGGCGTCGCCGCGCTCGGCGGCTACGGCGAGGTGTTCAAGCGCAACGTGATCGCCTCCGGCGTCATTCCGCAAATTTCCGTCATCATGGGACCATGCGCGGGCGGCGACGTCTATTCGCCGGCCATGACGGATTTCGTTTTCATGGTGCGCGAAACCAGCTACATGTTCGTCACCGGTCCCGACGTGGTGAAGACCGTGACCAACGAAGTAGTCACGGCGGAGGAGCTCGGCGGCGCCGCGGTGCACACGACGAAGTCCGGCATCGCCGACGGCTCCTACGACAACGACGTCGAATGCTTGTTGCAGATGCGCCGGCTGCTCGACTTTCTTCCCGCCAACAACGAGGCCGGTGTCCCCGAATGGCCCTCGCACGACGATATCGAGCAGGAGGAAAAATCGCTCGACACGCTCGTTCCTGATAATCCGAACAAGCCCTACGATATCAAGGAGCTCGTCCTCAAAGTCGCCGATGAGGGCGATTTCTTCGAGCTGCAGGAGGCGTTCGCGAAAAACGTCGTCACCGGCTTTGGCCGCATCGCTGGGCGCACCGTGGGCTTCGTCGCGAACCAGCCCATGGTGCTCGCCGGGGTTCTCGATATCGATGCCTCGCGCAAGGCCGCGCGCTTCGTGCGCTTCTGCGACGCGTTCGGGATTCCGATCGTGACTTTCGTGGACGTGCCCGGATTCTTGCCGGGCACGAACCAGGAATACGGTGCACTGATCGCGCACGGCGCGAAGCTGCTGTTTGCCTATTCGCAAGCCACCGTCCCCCTTGTCACCGTGATCACGCGCAAGGCGTTCGGCGGCGCCTATGACGTGATGGCATCCAAGCACATCGGCGGCGACGTCAATTATGCCTGGCCCACGGCGCAGATTGCCGTGATGGGGGCGAAGGGCGCGGTCGAAATTATCTTCCGCGCCGATATCGGCGATACCAAAAAGATCGCCGCCCGCACCAAGGAATATGAGGACCGCTTCCTCTCACCGTTTGTTGCCGCCGAGCGCGGCTATATCGACGACGTGATCATGCCGCGTTCGACGCGCTCGCGCATTGCCAAGGCGCTGGCGATGCTGCGGGGCAAGCGCCTGGAGCTGCCGCCGAGGAAGCACGACAACCTGCCGCTATGAGTGGCGCTCGCGATTGCGTTCCGAGTGACGCTGTCGCCGATCCGGGAAGCGACATCGAGACGATCAGCGCGTGGCCGAGCTGACGCGGGGGTTCTGCCTTGATTCGCTGCTGCTGCGCGCCGCGTGCTCGGCGAGCCGCAGCCATGACTGCGCGAGCGTGAGCCAGAACGGCCTGTCGCTGTCGTTTGATGCAGTTTGTGCCATCCGCAAGCAGTCTTGCGCGTTGCTGCGGTAAATGTTGTTGGGACTCATGTTTTACGCTCCCCGAACACGCAACTTAACCGCAAGCAAAGCGCCGAACCTGGGCAAAGTCGTGGCTCTGACCACAACCGTCACGCGGCGGCTTCGTTATGTCCGCCGCGCGACCCAGCCGGGAGCGAGCTCCGGCCCCCGTTGCTGACGCCTGTGCCCGCGCCGTTTTTTCGGGGCTTGCCGCCAGAATCGCGCTCCTTTGCGAATGAGGGCGGTATTATTATCTTCGTGCGCCATGCCGTTTGCGCCGTCCCGCGATATCGTCCTGGTCCATAGCTCCGACCTGCACATGGATCATGACTATACTGCACGGCTGCATGGGGGTGACGGCACGGCCGGGTTGTCCGGCGTGCTGGCCGCTGCCCGCGCCGCGGCAGCTGACGTTGTCGTGCTCGCCGGCGATACCTTCGATTGCCATCGCCTGCCGACCGATTTGCTCGAACGAGCGGCCGCGATCATTTCGGCGGCCGCGCTGCCGGTGGTGCTGTTGCCGGGCAATCACGACCCCGCGGTGCCGGACGCGGTTTACCAC
>Ga0209056_10002733_pt1 | contig 18874 bp, 20 predicted proteins | sample GraSoiAngelo_114_FD_185876 | JGI IMG/M metagenome (GOLD analysis project Ga0209056, IMG submission 185876) | Grasslands soil microbial communities from the Angelo Coastal Reserve, California, USA - 14_0903_13_40cm (SPAdes) (version 2) | ecosystem: Environmental > Terrestrial > Soil > Grasslands...
ACAACAACGCCGACCCGCAGCGCCCGGCCCGCGTGCTGGTGATGAAGACCAAACCGATGTTCATCTTCATGAACATGCTGTTCCAGAAGACCGTCATCCCGCGGCCCAAGGAGCCCACCCCGAACGGCGTGGGCTTCATGCCGCGGAAAGATGAGTAGCACCATCGTCATCGCGAGGCTCCGAAGGAGCCGTGGCGATCTCCTTGAGCGGAGATTGCTTCGGGGCTGCGCCCCTCGCAATGACAACATGTAGGAGATATCCATGGCCTGGGGCGAGAGTAAAGTCTGGCAACGCGGAACGCTGCAGAGCGATTTCTACCGGAAATTGCTGGTGGATGCGGCCGAACGGCCCGCCCGGAACAGCAAACGCCGCAGGCTGGTGAAACCTGACGAGATGCCCTGGGAGCTGTCCCCGCATGGCCTGCTCAAGCATATGGTCAACGAGCAGATGAACACCCGCGCGGAGTCGATAGACATCTACATGCAGGTCATCCCGGCGGGCAGCCGCTCCGGGCGGCACCGACATTTCGCCGAAGAAGCGTTTTACGTCGTCGAAGGCGCCGGCTACGATCTGCACTGGGACTGCGATGTGGACTCCGATCAGTCGGGCTGGCGCTGGATCGTCCCAGACAAGCCCCACCGGTTCGAGTGGAAGGCCGGCGACGTCGTCTACATCCCACCTGCGACGATCCACCAGCACGTCAATGCCGGTTCTGAGAAACCAGCGCGCATCATCTCGGCCACGAACCGGGTCTACAAATGGTCGGGGTTGAACAACCTGGAACAATTCGAGAACGCTCCGGAGTACGACGCGGGGATCTCCCTGCAAGATCTGCTGCGCAGGCTCACCTTCGACGTTGTGCGGTAAGCGGAGGGGCCGGAGGAGTCCCCAATGGTGGTAACAGAGCGAACGGAATCGTTCGCGGACCTCGTCGTCGACGACCCGCGCGAGTTCCGCGTGCACGGATCAGTCTACGCGGATGCCGCGGTGTTTGAGGCGGAGATGGAGCGGATCTTCGAACGCACCTGGGTCTATGCCGGCCATGAATCCGAGCTCACCGCAGCCGGCGACTACAAGACGATCCTGGTCGGCACCCAGCCCGTCATCCTGTCCCGCCATGAGGATGGCGAAGTCCACGCGCTGTACAATCGCTGCCGGCACCGCGGCGCGGTCGTCTGCCGCCAGGAGCGCGGGCACTCCAACTTTTTCCGCTGCCGGTATCACAACTGGGTCTACGCCAACAACGGCGACCTGATCGGCATGTCGCAGAGCACAGGCTATCCCGATGACTTCGACCGCAGCGCCTACGGTCTGGTCCCCGTCTCCCGGATGGCGAACTACCGGGGCTTGATCTTCATCAGCCTGAGCGAGGTGGGGCCGAGTTTCGACGAGTATCTCGCCCCGGTCCGCAAGTATGTGGACGCCTGGCTGGGACGCTCGCCGGTCGAGCAGATCGAGGTGCTCCTCCCGCCGCATCGCTACGAGTATCCGGGCAACTGGAAGCTGCAAGCAGAGAACGGCTACGACGGCTATCACGGGAACTACGTGCACCTGTCGTGGCAGCGGGTCCTGCAGCTGTCGAAAGAATCGACCGTCGAGGAGGTCCAGAAATACCGGCAGGAGGGTGCCGCGCGGGGGCTCCCACGCGGGCATGGCCTGCTGGAGCGCCCGGGCAGCCTGAACCCGGCATCGAGCTGGACGGCGCGGATGATGGACCGCTATCCAGAATACGCCAAAGCGATGAGCGCCAAATACTCCGAGCCGCAATTGATCGACCTCTCCGCCCGGCGCAACATCTTCATCTTCCCGAACCTGTACCTCTTTGACACGCATCTGCGCGTCATCATCCCTAAGGCCGTCAATCGCACGGAAGTCCAGTTGTACGTCTATGCGCTGCAGGGCGTGCCGGATGCGATCAACGAGGGACGCATCCGCGGGCACGAGCGCTTCTATGGGCCGGCCGGATTCGGCGCGCCGGATGATATCGAGGTCTTCACCGAGGTGCAGACCGGCGTGCACGCCCGCGGGCACGAGTGGAATCTGTTCTGCCGGGGGCAGCACCGCGAGCGGGTCGAGAACGGGGAACAGATCGGCCACACCACCGACGAAGCGCCTCAGCGCGCGCTGTATCGCCAGTGGCAGCTGGAGATGTCCAGGCCATGAGAGTGGGCGCGGCAGCGCTCATCCATATTTCCCTCTCCCGGTGGGAGAGGGACAAAGGGTGAGGGTTCTGACATGGCGCGGCGGCCGGTGAAGACGGCAAGATCCGGAAAGACCGCGACCCCTACCGCGCTGTCGGCCCCAGAAGCCGAGCGCTTCTTGTTCGCCGAGGCCCGCATGCTCGATGAACGCCGCTTTGAGGAGTGGGAGGCGCTGTTCACCGACGACGGCAGTTACTGGGTGCCGATCGACCCCAGGAAAGCATCGGGACAGGGCGTGTCGATTATCTCCGACGATCGCAAGCGCATCCACGAGCGCGTCTACCGGCTTACCCAGACGCCGGTGCTGGACCAGAACCCGCCGTCGCGCACGATCCGGTTTGTGTCCAACGTGGAGGTCGAAGCCGACGGCGCGGGCACAGCGCGGCTGCGCTGCAGTCAGTTGATCACCGAAGTGCGGCCGGGCGGGCTGGGGCAGGCGGGAATGAACACAGTGCGTTTGTTCCCGGCATCGTGTGAATACCGTCTGCGCCGCGACGGGGCGAGATGGAAGATCGTCCAGAAGAAAGTCGTGCTGCTCGATTCTGATCAGCCACATTACAACCTCTCCTTCATCCCGTAGCCGCGACATGCCGCAACCTCAATTCACCAACGTCCCGCTGGGGCAGCTCGGCAACATCGAGGTCAGCACGTACCAGACGGCCACCGGCCCGCGCCTGCGGCTGCGGCGCCACACCCCCCGGCCGGCTGAAGCGTACCTCGATCCCCTCGAACTCGAGGGCCTGACCCGGGTCCGCTACAAGCCCATCCCGCTGCTGCCACCGCGATCTGATCAGGCAGACGCAGCCACCCCACGCACGGACGGGACGATGGCACCGCTGCAAAACGAGTTCGCGCTGGTGAGCGTGGGCGTGGCTCGCGTGGGATCGGAAGAAGCGCTCATGATCCGCGACATGAACGCGGGCCAGACCGTGGTGCTGCGCGCCGAGGAGCTGGATGCCCTCCTGCGCGCCCGGCACCGCGACTTCGCGCCTCTCGTGGACACCAGCGACCTGGTAGCGATTCCCGAAGCGGATATTGATCAGGCGTAGGTATTCCTTATTCCCTCGCGCCTGGAGGGGGAGAGGGTACGGGTGAGGGGGTAACGGTGCAGACAGTGAACGCCGCCGTGGCTGTCGCACCCTTGCGCACCGAACTCCGGCAGCTGCCCGTGCCCACCGTAGGAGCAGACGATGGCCTGCTCACCGTGGAAGCCTGCGGGCTCTGCGGCACCGACTGGGATTTCTATACCCGGCAACGGGGAGCACACCTCGGTCCCCTGATCCTCGGCCACGAGATCGTCGGGCGGGTCCTCGCCGTGGGCGAGGGCGCGGCACGGCGATGGCACATCAAGACCGGTGACCGCATCGCGGTCGAAGAATTTCTGCCGTGCGGTGAGTGCGAGTTGTGCAAATCCGGCAGGCCGGCGCTCTGTGAGGCGACCGACTCTCGCTCCGAAAAACCCTTCCTGCGTTACGGCTCAACGCCTGTCGATGTGCCCCCCGGATTGTGGGGCGGGTTCAGCGAGATTCTTTACCTTCATCCGCGTGCGCTCGTCCACCACGTTCCCGATGATCTTTCGCCGGACCTGGCCACGTTGTTCGTCCCGGTCAGCAACGGCATCCGCTGGGTGCTCAAGGAAGGGCAGTTGCCCCGCGGAGGGACGGCCGTGGTCATCGGTCCCGGCGCGCATGGATTGGGCTGCGTCGTGGCCGCGGTGGAGGGCGGTGCGAAACACGTCATCGCCGTGAGCCGTTCTTCAGGCGCGCGGCTGGAGGCGGCGCGGGTGCTGGGGGCAATCCCCGTCGCCGCAGACCGCGCCGACGTCGTGGCCAGCGTGCGCGAGATCACGAACGGCAAGATGGCCGACGTCATCGTGGATCTCGCCCCTGGCGCGCCGGAGACGGTGGAGACGGCACTGGCGCTGGCCCGCAAAGCCGCGACGGTCATCCTAGCCGCATCCAAACGCGGCAAACCTGTTACCGGTTCGCTGAACGACATCGTGATCCGCAAGGAGCTGACGGTGAAAGGGGTCCGCGGACGCGATTATCAGTCGGTGGAAGAAGCGCTGCAACTCATCGCCTCGCGCCGCTACCCGCTGGAGCGCATCCGCACGCACGAGTTTCCCCTCGATCGGGCAGATCAGGCGCTGCGCGTGCAGGGGGAGCGCACTGATCCATCGGCAATCCACGTGACAGTCGTCCCGTGAACCAAAGGGTGTTGCGCCGGGAGGCGCGAATCCCGATTCATCCCGGAACACGAAGTCCGCCAGAGGTGAGGCTCATGAGCAAACGCACCGTCGATGAGACGGGCGAGCGCGAGGAATTCCGCAAGAAACACCTGTACGAGGGCATGTCCTTCAAGAACCTCCGCGCGCATCCGGTGCACCAGCGCAAGCTGCGGGGCAGCGCGTCGGCCCACTTCGCGCTGTCGGGAAACAAGAATCTCGACGCCCATATCAGCGAACTGCCGCCGGGCGGTCACAACAAGCGGCACCGTCACATCAACGAAGCGATCATCTACATCCTCTCCGGACGCGGGTACTCCATCGTTCAGAACGGCGACGAGCCTCCGGTGCGGATCGACTGGCAAGAAGGTGATATGTTCTCGCCGCCGCTATGGTGGTGGCATCAGCATTTCAACACCGATCCACAGCGGCCCGCCCGTTACCTGGCCGTGACCAACGCACCGCTCATGATTACCATGGGACTGTTCAAGAAGGAGCAGGCGGTCGAAGATCGTGAGGGGGAAACGGGGAGATGAACACGCATCGCAAGCAATGGCTGACGGCGGCGCTGTGCCTGGCAGTGTCGGTGATGCTGTCTCCTGTACTGGCGGCAACGCCGGCGTCGGGACTCGCGACGGTGGCCGATGTGGCCCAATACAAAGGCGCAGACAGGCAAGAGAAGTTAGAGACTGGGGCTCGCGAGGAAGGATCGTTGATGTTCTACACCTCGATGGACCTCGAGGAGTCCCAACCCATCATTGCTGCGTTCACCAAGAAGTACCCATTCCTGAAAGCTGACATCTACCGGGCACCCGGGGAAGACGTCGCTCAGAAGGTCATCACTGAGTACCGGGGCGGTAAGTACATCGCCGACATCTTCGAGGGCACCGGGATCGACGTCGCCAAGATGATCAAGGAAACATACGGCCAGGCGTTCTTCACACCCAGGGCCGGCGCGTTCCCGCGCCAGGCTAAGGATCCAAATGGGTATTGGGTGGCCTCTCGTTACAACATCCTCGTGGCGGCCTGGAACACCGCGGCCGTCTCGGATGCCGACTCTCCCCGGACTTACGAGGACCTGCTCAATCCCAAGTGGCGCGGCAAGATCGGGATTGAAGCCACGGACCAGGTTTGGCTGGGCACGCTGATGGAACTGTGGGGCGAATCCAAGGCCATGGAGTTCTTCCGCCAGCTGAACGCGCAGCAGCTCCTGGTGCGCACGGGCCACACCCTGCTGGCGAACCTGATCGTCGCCGGCGAGGTGCCGATGTCCCCGACCATCTACAATCATCGCGCCGAGCTGCTCAAGGGACGGCGCGCGCCTCTCGACTGGCGGCCGCTGCAGCCGGCCGTCGCGGTCCCTCACGTGATCGCGCTCCCGAAGAACGCACCACACCCGCACACTGCCATGCTCTTCATCGACTTTCTCCTTTCCAAAGAGGGACAGGGCGAGCTGGTCAAGCTCGGGCGCATCCCCTCCTATCCGCTGGTGAATGCGCAGCCGCCATACCTGAACCAGGGGTTTGCGTATAAGGTCATCGATCCCAACACGTTCCTGGAGAAGTTTGCGCAGTACGACAAGATCTGGCAGGATCTGATCATCCCTCGCCGCTAGGGGAATGGCCGGCACCGCACCGACTTCCGCCAGGGCCCTGCGCGTTCCCGCGCGGGGACGCCTCCCGGCGCAGGGGCTTCTGCCGGCGACCGTCGCCGCCCTCGTCGCATACCTGACGTTGCTGCCTCTGATCTTTCTGCTCTACGGGACATTTTTCACGCCAACCGTCGGCGGGGTAGCGGGCACATTCACGCTGCAGAACTACGTCCGCGCTTACACGGATCGCTCTGCCGCCGGCATCCTGTTGGATTCCCTCACGTTCGCCGTGGGCGCGGCGCTGGTGGCGTTCGCCATCGGCGCGACGCTCGCCTGGATCACGGAACGTACCGACACGCCGCTGCGCGGGCTCTTTTTCGCCATGAGCCTCATCCCCCTGATCATCCCCGGGATCCTGTTCACGCTGAGCTGGATCTTCTTACTCAGCCCGCGGATCGGGCTGTTGAACCTCTGGATCGCCCGGCTGCTGGCGCTGGGGGCGCCGCCGTTTGATATCTACTCGATGGGCGGGATGATCTGGGTCGAGGGGCTGCACTGGTCGCCCGTCGTCTACCTGATGATGTCGGCGGCCTTTCGTTCGATGGACCCGGCGCTGGAGGAAGCCGCCGTGATGTCAGGCGGCGGGGTATTGCAGACGCTTTACCATATCACCCTCAAACTCAACGTGCCGGCCATCTTGGGCGCGTTTCTCATTCTCTTTCTGCGGGGGCTGGAGACGTTTGAGGTCCCGGCGATCATCGGCCTGCCGGCGGGGATTCGCGTCCTCACTTCCAAGATCTACCTGGCGGTCAAAGGGTATCCGTCCGATTTCGGGCTGGCCGGCGCCTACTCCACGATGCTGCTGCTGGTCACCCTCACCGGTCTCTACCTATACGGGCGCGTTACCCGCGAAGCCTCGCGCTATGCGACGGTCACAGGCAAGGGCTTCCGACCGCGGGTCATCGACCTGGGGCCGTGGCGCTATCTGACAGCCGCGTTGATCGTGGCCTACCTGGCGTTGTTGGTCGGGCTACCTGTCTTCGTGCTGCTGTGGAACTCCGTGCTGCCGTTTTACATGAAGCCGTCGCTGGCGGCGCTCTCGATGCTTACCACGAAGAATTTCACCTTTGTGCTCGCGGTGCCGAAGACGACCCGCGCCGTCGTAAACAGTATCGGCCTGGCCATCGGCAGCGCCACCATCATCATGCTCATGACGTCGGTGATCGCGTGGATTACTGTCCGCTCGCGTCTCCCGGGACGGTGGCTGCTAGACCATCTGGCCACGCTGCCGCTGATCTTCCCGGGCGTGGTGATGGGGGTGGCGCTGATCTGGGTCTACGTCACGCTGCCGATCCCCATTTACGGCACGATCTGGATCCTACTCGTGGCCTACGTCACCCGCTACCTGCCGTACGGGATGCGCACCACCTCGGCTGCGCTGCTGCAGATCCATCGAGAGTTGGAAGAAGCCGCGGAAACGAGCGGAGCGGGGTGGTGGCGCACGTTCCAGAACGTCGTCTTGCCGCTGCTGCGGCCCGCGCTGCTGGCCGGCTGGATGTACGTCGTCATCGTCTCAATGCGGGAGTTGTCGAGCAGCATCCTGCTGTGGGGCCCTGGGGCAGAGGTGCTGCCGGTATGGATCTTCGACCTCTGGCAGACCGGCCATCCGCAGGAACTGTCGGCCCTGGGACTGATGCTGGTCGCGGTCTTGTTTACGCTGGCCATCCTCTCGCAGCACCTCACGCGGCGTTTCGGCGTGCAGCACGAGTGATCGCGATGATCCGCGTGACCGACCTCATGAAAAGCTATCAGGCTGAGCGCGGGCCGGTCGTGGCATGCGACCACGTCAGCTTTGACGTGGACGAAGGCCGGTTCTTCACCCTGTTGGGACCATCCGGGTCGGGAAAAACCACCACACTGCGCTGCGTTGCGGGCCTGGAGCGTCCGGATCAAGGAGAGATCGAATTGGCAGGGGCACCGGTCTCCTCCGATCGCCGCGGGATCTTCATCCCGCCCAACCAGCGGGACATCGGGATGGTGTTCCAGTCGTATGCCATTTGGCCGCACATGACGGTGTTTGACAACGTCGCGTTTCCCCTGCGGGTGGCGCGCACGCGCCCGACCTTGCTGGAGATCCGCCGGCGGGTGTTGCAGGCGCTGGCCACCGTGCGGTTGGAAGGCCTGCAGGACCGTGCGGCGACCAAATTGAGCGGCGGCCAGCAGCAGCGGCTGGCTCTGGCCCGGGCGCTGGTGCGAGAACCAAAACTGCTGCTCCTCGACGAACCACTTTCCAACCTCGACGCCAAACTGCGCGAGCAGATGCGCATGGAACTCCGGCAGCTGCAGCGGACGCTGCGCCTGACGACGCTGTATGTCACGCACGATCAAGTCGAAGCACTGGCCATGTCCAACGTCGTCGCGGTCATGCACCAGGGACGCATCATGCAGACCGGAGCACCCAGAGAGATCTACGAGCGTCCCGCCAATCGCTTCGTCGCCGAGTTCATCGGCTCGATGAACCTCATCGCCGGCACGGTGGCCGCGGCGGCGGGCGGCGGATTGTGGCGTATCACCACGCCGTATGGACCGATCACGTGCGCCATGCTCGACGACGGCCGGCCGGGACGCGAGGTCCTGGTCTCCATCCGGCCGGAGGACATCGACGTCAGCAGCGATGCCGGATCGAACCAGGAGGCATGGGAAGCCATCATCGGGCAGGTGGTGTTCCTGGGCGAGGCCGTGGACTGCCGGCTGGCGGTCGGGAATCTGGAGCTCCGCGCGCGACTGCACCCATCGTTCCGGCTGCGACGCGGGGAGCGGGTGCGATTGTCGTTTCGGTCCGACCGGTGCGTGGCGTTCAGTGAGCGCTAGATTCTCGTTCCCGTGGCAGCGCATGCTGCGGCCCGATCCGAGCAACGCGGGGATGTGGGCGATCGGCGCGGGACACGCCATCACCCATGCCTACACCGCCGCGCTGTACCTGCTGTTGCCCTTCATTGCCAAAGACCTGGGCCTGACCTACAGCCAGATCGGTTTCTTGCTCGCCGTGCGGCAGTTCATGAGCACGGTGGTGAACCTGCCGGCCGGCATCATCGTGGATACATTGGGCCGCCGCAACATGCTCATGGGAATGTCGCTGCTGGGGATGGCGGTACCCTACCTGGCGATCAGTGCCACCTCGGCGTTCTGGATCCTGACGCTGTGCATGGCGCTGCTGGGAATCGCCTCATTCCTCTGGCATCCGGCGGCCATCACATCCATCTCGGAAATGTATCCGGCCAGCCGGGGATACGGCCTGGCCATCCACGAGCTGGGCGCCAACCTGGGGGATACGTTGATGCCCCTGCTGACCGGCGTGCTGCTGGGCTACCTCACCTGGCGGCAAGTCATGTCTGCTACCGTCGCCGCGGGCCTCGTGCTCGGCGTGATCGCACTCCAGACGGTGATTCGCGCGCGCCGCCGCGTCGAACCCGCGGCGAACGCGCCTCCGGCGGCCGGGTATTTGACCGGACTCCGGACGCTGCTGCGGAACACAAACCTGATGATTCTGGCGCTGGTGTCCGGGATTCGCTCCTTCACGCAGCAGGGCCTACAGAGCTTTCTGCCCCTATACCTCGTCAATGACCTGAAAATTTCCGCCGTCCTCGTCGGCTTCTACATCGCGGTGGTCCAGGTCTCCGGGATGGTGGCTACCCCGATTGCCGGCACGCTCTCGGACCGCATCGGCCCCAAGCGCGTGGCCACCGCGGGGATGCTCACGACCAGCCTGGCCGTGGCGGCGTTTGCCGCGTTCGACCTCGGCTCCGCGTTTGTGGCCGCGCTCGCGCTGGTGGGATTCTTCGTCTACTCGATGCGCCCCGCGATCTTCCGGTGGGCGATTGGGGTCGTGCCCCGTCAATATGAGGGCACGACAGTGGGGACGCTCTTCACGACCCAGGCGCTGTTCTCGACATTGATGCCCCTCATCGGCGGGGTCATCGCGGACCGCATAGGCTTGATCGCCGTTTTCTACCTCATTGCCGCGTCGCTGATCGTCGGGAACTTCGCCATGCTGGCCGTGCCAGATCTGCGGCGACCGGCCCCCGCGGGAGAGATCGCCAAGGGATGAACGCAGCATCGAACGCAATCCATCGCATAGGCGTGATCGGCCTGGGCCGAATGGGTCTGCCCATGGCGCGCCATCTTCTGCACGCCGGGTTTGAGGTCGCAGGATTCGACCTGGATCCGGCGCGCGGAGCGTTATTAGCCGAAGGCGGCGGGATCGCAGCAGCGTCAGCCCGGGAAGTCGCATCGTACAGCCAGGCCGTCCTCGTCATGGTCGCCGATGACGCCCAGGTGAAGTCGGTCACACTGGAACCCGTGGGCGTCCTGACCGGTCTGCAACCTGGCGGAGTGGTGATCATCGCCAGCACCGTGAAACCCTCTACCTGCCGGGACGTCGCCGCCGCGGCCGCATCTCGCGGCGTCGGCGTGCTGGATGCGCCGGTGGCCAAAGGACAACGCAGCGCCGAAGCCGGCGACCTGACCGTGTTCGTCGGCGGCGAGCCGGCCCTCTTCCAACGGTGCCAGCCGATCCTGCGGGCGTTCGGTCAGGAGATCATTCATATCGACACCCAGGTCGGCGCGGGGCAGATTGCCAAACTGGCCAACAACCTCATCCTGTGGGCCGGCGTGGCGGGCGTTCACGAAGCCCTGGCGCTGGCAGAGCGGCTGGGCGTTTCCCCTGCGCGGCTGCGCTCCGCGTTGCGGCACGGCAGCGCCGACAGTTACGCGCTGCGAGAACTCCACCTCATCAACCTGACCTGGCCGGACAAAGATCTTGCCCAAGCCGTGGAGATCGCATTTGAAGCAGGCGCCGAGGCGCCGCTGGCGAACTGGCTCCGCACCCTGATGCGAACGTTGACCCGCGAAGAGCTGCGCCGGCTGAGTGGCACGCAGCCAAAAGAATAGCAGTGAGACCTTCCGCTCTTTCCTCTCCACCTTGAGGGGGGAGAGGGTGGGGTGAGGGGTACTTTCTACGTAGGCTGACCGGAGGTTTGGTATGAGCGACGGCCAAGACGTCCAGGCGGTCGATCGGGTGGCGGCCACATCAGGCCGTTCCAGGGCCGCGTACGGCTCAGACATCATTGTCGACCTGATGAAAGCGTACGAGATCGAGTATGCCGCGCTCAACCCGGGAGCCACATTTCGCGGGCTGCACGACTCCATCGTCAACTACGGCGGCAACACCATGCCGCAGATCATCCTCTGCAACCATGAGGAGATCGCCGTCGCGGTGGCCCAGGGGTATGCGAAGGCCAAGAACCGTCCCATGGCGGCCATCGTGCACAACGTGGTCGGGCTGCTGCATGCGGCGATGGCGATCTATACGGCCTGGCTCGACCGCACACCCCTGCTCGTCATGGGCGGGACCGGGCCCATGGCTGTCGAGACGCGCCGGCCGTGGATCGACTGGATTCACACCGCGCTGGTGCAGGGGAATGCCATCCGCGATTACGTGAAGTGGGACGACCAGCCCAGTAGCCTGCAGGGGATCGTGGAGTCGTTCATCCGCGGGTACCGCATTGCGACAACTGAGCCGCAAGGACCAATCTATCTCTGCTGGGACGCGGCGCTGCAAGAACAGCGTCTGGACTCCCCCGTGGCAATTCCAGACATCAACCGTTACGCCCCGCCCTCTGTAGCGCAGGCTGATCCATCGGCCCTAGCCAGGGCCGCGCGCTGGTTGATCGAATCGGAGAACCCTGTCATCCTGGCCGATTATGTGGGGCGCACTCCGGAGGCCGTTCCATCGCTGGTGCAGCTGGCTGAAAGCCTCGCCATTCCCGTCATCGATCTGGGCAGCCGTCTTAACTTTCCGAACACGCACCCGCTGGACCTGGCCGGGGCGGAGGCGGAGTTGCTCCCCAACGCCGACGTGGTCCTGGCGCTGGATGTCTTTGACATCGAGAAGGCGATCTCGACAGTAGACCGGACGGCCCGCATCCCCCGCTCGCAGCTCAAATCCGGCGCGCGGTTGATTCATATCTCTTTCAATGACTTCATGGTCCGCAGCTGGGCACAGGAGTACGGCCGGCTGCAACCCATCGACCTCCCCATCGCCGCCGACACCTCGCTTGCCATCCCGGCCATCACCGATCTGTGCCGCAGCGCGGTCGAGGCCGACGGCGCGCTGCGGACACGCGTCGACCGCAGGCGCAAATCGCTTGAGCACATGCACCGCGCCCTGCGTGACACATGGCGGGCGGCAGCAGACCGCGCCGGCAGCGAGCGGCCCATCGCGCTGGCGAGACTCGCCAGCGACCTGTGGGATGTCGCCAAAGACGAGGACTGGGTGCTGGTCAACCGGAGTTTGCGCGGCTGGACCCGCCGACTGTGGGACTGGACGACCACGAAGCCATATGTCGGCGCGCACATGGGCGGCGGCGTCGGGTACGGCATCGGCCACTCCGTCGGCGCCGCGCTCGCGCTGGGCAAGACGCAGCTGTGCATCGACATCCAGCCCGACGGCGACCTGCTGTACACACCGAGCGCGCTGTGGACCGCCGCGCACCACCGCATCCCGCTGCTCATCGTCATGTACAACAACCGGTCATATTTCAACGACGAAGAGCATCAGATCCTCATGGCCAAAGCCCGCAACCGCCCGGTCGAAAACGCTCACATCGGTCAGCGCATGGACAATCCGCCGGTCGACTTCGCCAGCATGGCCAAGTCCTTTGGGATCGAAGCGTGGGGACCGATCGAAGAACCTGGCGAGATCCGACCGGCGCTAGAGCGTGCCATGCGCTACGTCCTGAAGGAACGCAAGCCTGCTCTGGTCGATGTGATCACCCAATTCCGTTAGGAGCGTCACGATGAGAGTCACGATGCTCCTGGCAGACGCTGCTCAAGCCATCAACGGGAAGTTGTACATCTTAGGCGGCGGGTGGTCCATCATCGGGCCGGACCCGGTCCCTTCCGCGATCGCGATCAAGATCGAGGTGCCATGGGATGAAGCCAATAAGCGCCATAAGCTGAAACTGGAACTCGTGGATGCGGATGGCAGGCCAGTGACAGTCCCCACGCCGACAGGCGAAAAACCGGTTCAGTTGGAAGGCGACTTCGAAGTGGGTCGTCCGCCTGGCCTGAAACCGGGAACTCCCTTGGATATGGCGATGGCGCTCAATGTTGGACCGTTTCCGTTCAAGCCCGACAGCCGTCTGATTTGGGGACTATCCATCGACGGACACACACAAGACGATTGGCAACTTGCGTTCACGACCCGACAGGCACAGCTCAGACCTCCTTCCAGTTAGCCCAGGTTCCGAGACTTCATCGTTGCGCGGCGCTCGAGAATAGGAGAAAGCGAGATGTTTCTTAGTCTGGACTTCCTGTATGTGCCGAGCAGGCCTCCTGGTCCGGTCGTCGCTTACTATACCGAGGTGCTCGGCGGAACGCTTATGTTCCGCATCAAAGACATGGGGACGGAAGTCGCCGCGGTCAAGTTGAGCGAAACCGGTCCCCTGGTACTGCTCGCCGAGCACTTGGAAGGCAGCCTGCCCATTCTCATCTATCGCGTGGAGAATCTTCAGAAGGCGATGGGCGAGATGGAGTGCAGGCAGTGGAAGCGCGGCGAGGTATTCGAGATCCCGCAGGGCCCATGCTGCACCTTCACCGCGGAGGGCGGCCAGCGTCTCGCGATTTACGAGCTTACGCGTCCAGGGGTGATCGAGCACTTCATGGGTCGCCTCGATCCATAGGAAGGTCTTGACCTCAAATTCTATCTAGATTACGCACCGTCCGCTCATTCACCACATTCCCGGTGTTGAGCGTGGTCTTCGGCTCAAAGAGCACGACGTGTACCTCGTCCGTTAGGGCCAGGGGACAGTGTTCGACGCCGCGGGGCACGATGACGAACTCGCCCGGACCCAGGTCCCGGTTCCCGTCGCGCAACTGCATCCGCAGCCTTCCTTCGACGACAAGAAACAACTCGTCTTCCCTTTCGTGGTGGTGCCAAACAAACTCTCCCCGGAGCTTCACCACCTTCACGTATGTCTCATTTAACTCGCCCACAATTTTCGGCGACCAGTACTCCTGAACGCGCCGCAACTTCTCCCTTAGCTTCACGACTTCCATTGTTGCTCTCCGTACAGGACTCGGTAATTGAGACCCTCAGTCCTCTTCCGGGACTCTGCAATCATCACCGCACTATTGTCAACGTCTACGACGCGGCCCTTGCCCCCTACCAGGCTCGCCATGACCCTCACATCGTCGCCGGTTCCGCGCAGCCGACATCCAGGACGTGATCACCGTCCTGCAGCGCGAGGAAGCTGAGAACTTGGCGCTTGTACGCTTGCGCCTCGTTTGTACTGGTAACGGTATCCAGGTAGTCAATAGTTCCCCCGGGGTCCTTATCGACTCCAGTCCAACGAGAACTAAATCGCTCAGCCCCCATCTCGGTTCCACTCCCGCGACCAGAATTTTGCGCTGATGCTATCGCATCCGCGGAGACTTTCTTTACTTAGTTTCCAGTACCTGGCACCGGGAATGACTCAGTTGAGTCATCTCAAAATGACTCGATCTGCCCAGGGGGCAAGAAGGAATTCGCCGGTGCCTGGCACCGACGAGTGGCACAGTCCCCCTACTGCCCTCTGCCCGGGGGCGTCAACGGCGGTACTGTTCGCCCGCGCGCCGAGTCTTTGATGAGCGCGGCCAACCGCTTGTGCCTGGTCTCTTCCCTCTTCGCGCTGATGACCCACCAGATAGCGGTCTTCCGGTACCAGGGCGCTTGGGCCTGGAAGAAGCGCCAGGCTCGCTTGTTGGCGCGGAACTGCCCCTCGAACGAGGCGCCAAGTTTGGCCGTGTTCCTTTGCTCGTAAGAGTACACTCCAGTCCTTTTGCGCTCCTGGAACACTTTAAGCCCCGCAGCGCGCATCAGCCCCAGACGTGTGAGTTCCCTCACGCGTTTAACGTTCACGGTACTCCATATGCTGCCAGGTTGCCGCGGCGTAAACCTGATCGCATAGCTCCTGCCGTCGATGCGCCTGCGAATGCCATCGATCCAGCCGTAACTCAGCGCCGTGTCGACCGATTCCGGCCACGTCACGCTCGGTTTACCCGAGCCTCTCTTGTAGAATCCAACCCAGAGTTCACTGACTTTATCGTGATGCTTTTCGAGCCATCCACGAAATTCCGACGGATTCGCAAAGAAACGGGGGGGCATGCGTAGAGTCGCCTAACCGGCTGAATCAGGCGTCGGGTCTCCGCACGGCGCCGATCAGCTTTTTGGGCCCGACGGTCAGGTAAGCGTCTTCGATCGCTGCGGTGATCTTGCCCCAGCTGAGCCTCCGGTCAAGGCGAACACCGATCCAGCCGAGATGGCCCACATATGGCGGGACGAAGTAATGCGTAGGAGAGGCACTAACGAGCATCCGTTGCATCTCTGGTTCCGCGGCACACCAGAGCGCAAGCCGCCCGTCACCGTGATGGTTGTTCATGTACATGACGAATGCCCGCTTGCCGCGGATGAAGAACGCCGGCGAGCCGTGGCTGGGTCGTTCGCTGGTCTCCGGGAAGGAGAGGCAGACCTTTCGAATACGGGCAATAAGACTCCGGCGTGAAGTGCCTTTCACACGCGTCAATGAAAAACGAGGCTCTTCACGACGACGGGCACGACGTCCTGGGCAGGGAGGCGACGGCCGATATCGATGTAGTCAAACTCCCGGAGCTGCACCTGGTCGATGCACACAAGAGTCCCGCCGACCTCAAATTCCTGCTGCAGCAGCGCACCGACGATTCCGGCAATGTCGGCATCGACCACCACCAGCAGCGGCCGGCCGTCCCGCACTGCCGGCACGGCTTCGACAATCCCCTGACACAGCGCGCGCAGCGAGTGGTAGTCGGCGCCGTGGCGCCACTGCACGGCCAGCGCGAACCGGCTGTCACCATCGTCGCCGAGATCGAGCCGGATCAGCGCCTGCCGTACGGCAGCGGAGACATGTCCGGCCGACGGCTCGTCAACGCTGCCGATGGCGGCCACCGGCACGTTACGCAATGGCAGGTGGTCTGGATGGGAGAGGTAAATCGTGTCGCCGCTCAATTGCACAACATATTGCGAGGCGCCGATGCAGGTGGCGCGGATCGCTTCGCGAGGCTCTAACAGCAGGAGACCCAGCCCCTCGGCCCCCCGCCGGACCGCCGCGGCCAGGCGCGGACCGAGGTCACCGAATTCTTGTTTCTCGCGTCCATAGATGTACTCCGCCACGCCGCCTGAGAATACGATGCGGCCGAATGGCCCTCGGGACCGCAGCACCGGCGTAATCCACAACCCCATCTCGCCCTCGTGCAACGTGCCGCCGATGATGTCGAGGATCAACCTGCCCATCGCGTTGGCCAAGCCGTCCAGGAGGTTGCCGGCGACGCGGGCACCAAGGCCAACGCCTTCGAGCCCAGCCGACTCGGCGAGACGCCGTCCCGCATCTTCCAATCGGATCACGCTTGAATCCTTGTCCCAGGCCAGCAGTCTCGCGCCCAGATGCACCGCGGCGGTCTCGCGAACCTCTCCACGCTGGCAGACCGCGAATTTCGTGGTGCCGCCGCCGATGTCCACGTTGAGGATGGCGGCATCGGTCGCCTGGGAGAGTTCGACGGCGCCCGAGCCATGCGCAGCCAGGAGGCTCTCCAGGTTCGGTCCGGCAGTGGCGCAGACGAACTTCCCGCCTTCCCTGCTGAACAACTCACTGACGGCGCGCGCATTCTCCCGCAACGCGGCTTCACCGGTTGTGATCACCGCGCCGCCGTCGACCTCATCCGGGGTGAACCCTGCGGCGCCGTACGCTTCCGCGATAAACCTGCCCAGCGCCGGCGCGTCGATCTCCCCGGAGGGAGCGAATGGAGTGAAGATGACGGGAGAGCGATTGAGAATCTCGCGTGCTGTCACGACGTAGCGGCTCGACAGCCGCTTGCCCTGCCGCTCCAGCACCAGTCCCGAGAAGACGAGGTGCGAGGTGGACGAGCCGATGTCAATGCCGACGCTCTTGAGCTCGATGCGCTCGCCGACGTAGGCAAAGGTGCCATCGTCGAGGTGGACGTGGTCTTCATCGCCTTCGTGCAAGGGTTACATCTCCACCTTGTCATCGCGAGCCCCGAAGGGGCGTGGCGATCTCCTTGGCTGCGATTGCTTCGTCGCTGCGCTCCTCGCAATGACAGAAGGGACAAACTCGTCCATCTTCACCTGGACGCCATTCGCCTTGCAGCGTTCGACGAAGCGGCGGTGGATCCGAGGATCCTGATCGGCGTATTCGATCTGGTTTCCGCCTTCTTTCGCGTTCTTGTCGATGCCCTGGTGGTCGAAGTACCGTGTGACCTTCCACTTCGTGCTCCCCCACCGGATGGCAAGGTAGCGGGCAGGCGTCGAGCCCGTGTTGAAGTGCTGATGCCACCACAGCCCGGGTGGGACAAACATCGTCCCCGGCTTCCAGGACACTTCGTCGAATGTTTTGTGCTGGTCTGTCCACATCAACGAGTAGCCCTGACCTTCCAGGATGACCACATGCGCGCCTGGTCCGTGGCGGTGGGCCTTTTTATAGGTACCGACCTGAAACTCGGAGGCATGCGCGACCAGCGCATTGTTGGCCAGCTCGAACTTGACGTGCTTGCCACCACCGCCCCGCTCTGCCCAGTCATGTAGCCGCAGCCGCGCCACATCGGCGACGAAGTTTGTCTCCCAGATCTTCTGGCTGCTGTCGGGACGGGCGTACAGGGTGCCTGGCTGGCTGAAGTAGTCATCCTCGCCGTTGAAACGGTCGGTGAAGTCCGCAGGGCACGCGAAGATGAACTCGACATTGTGCAGCAGGTTCATCAACAGGGGTGCGGTGGTCACCGCCAGCAGGCGGGCCGGCTCCCGACCTGACCCATTATGCAGCCGATGGAACGTATTCAGCGGAATCGCAAAAAGGCTGCCAGTCTGCCACTCAAACGACCGGCGCGCGCCGGCGCGGTTCCAGATCTCGGTCGAGCCCCGGCCGCCGACGACGAAGAATACCTCTTCGAACAGGTGCTGCTCTGCTGCCGTGGCGCCTCCCGAGGGGACCTCCAGCACATACCCGCCGTCGGTGTCCTCCGCCCCAGTCAACTGAATGTAGGCGCCTCTGGCATCCAGCCGCGGCCAGGAGGCCACTTCGACGCGCTTCAGGTCGTCCACGGCAAGGCCGCTGATCAGGGGGAGTCCTTCTCGCTCGAGAAAACTCCGGTATGCAGAGCGGCCCCACTCCTGGGGCAGAGGAACGGCCTGCGTCTCCATAGGCACTCCTCCCATCTCTACTGATGAAGTATACAGGAGGTCGGTCCCATCAATCGTACAATACTGATACAATCACCTGCGATTCTAACTGACTACTCACGGGTCTGTCATCGCGAGCCCCGAAGGGGCGTGGCGATCTCCTTGACCGAGATTGCCACGGGGCTACGCCCCTCGCAATGACAAACCATCCCGCTGGGGGGTGTTCGCGGTGAGGGTCTGGGCGGCCTCGTTGATTATCGTCGCGCTGGTCCTGGTCGCGTTCCTGGTCGTGCCGGGGCAGAGCCGGCAGCCGATGTTCGCCGGCAAGACGGTCACCATTATCGTTGGGTATAATCCCGGCGGTGGCTACGACCTGGTCGCCCGTCTGATCGCCCGCTATCTTCCGAAGTATCTGCCTGGCAACCCCGCGGTGGTCGTCCAAAATATGCCGGGCGCGAACAGCATCATTGCCGCCAACCATGTCTACACGGTGGCGAAGCCAGACGGCCTCACCATCGCCGCGTTCAACCGGAACCTGATCTTGGGCCAGCTGGTCAAGGCTCCGGGCATCAGGTTTGACATGACGAGGTTTGCGT
>Ga0209056_10002734_pt1 | contig 18874 bp, 13 predicted proteins | sample GraSoiAngelo_114_FD_185876 | JGI IMG/M metagenome (GOLD analysis project Ga0209056, IMG submission 185876) | Grasslands soil microbial communities from the Angelo Coastal Reserve, California, USA - 14_0903_13_40cm (SPAdes) (version 2) | ecosystem: Environmental > Terrestrial > Soil > Grasslands...
TTCACCGTCTGCTGGGAAGCACGCGCCCTGGTGTGTTGGCGATTGCGGCTCCGACGGTGACTCGACTCATCGAACGCAACAATGCTTTGTCGGTGTAATCCAAATCCATTCTTTGCCATTTCCTTCTGTTTGAAACTTTATTCGTGACATCCGCGCCATCCGCGGTCTCTCCGCTTCGGCGCTTCAACGGATGAACGATTTAACGATTTAACGCGGCGGAGCCATTTCCCGCGTAAGGCATTCAAAAATTTTACGCAGTACTTCAGTGAACGGCCGAAATGACCTCCCACGGTGGGAAGCCAAACAAGGCCAAAACAACAAAAGGAAAAATTGAATCAACCAAAGGAGAAAAGATGAACCTTAAAAAGCACATAGCAGTTATCGTTCTTGCCCTAACAGCGACCAGTTCGCCAGTCTGGAGCCAGGACAGACAAGCGGTACTATCACCGACCGCCCACACCCTTCAGGGGACGTGGCTCGTTACCAGAACCGCGGTCGACTGTATAACTGGTCAGGATATATTGTCATTTCCGGCTATCATGACCTTCAACCAAGGTGGCACTTACACCGGCTATGGGGTCCCACCTGGTGGCGATCCCGGTCAGGGGACCGAATACGGTGTTTGGCAGCGCGAGCCAGGCAGTCATAATTACTCGAATAGAGCTGTGTTTTACAGCTATACCGCGGAAGGCGATTTTGACGGCAGAGGTGAAGCTACCGAAGCGATACAGCTCACCACCGCCGACAGCTTCACTGGTACTGGCACGGTCCAGATCTTCGACGCTGATGGGAATCTAATCGCCACCATTTGCGCCACGAGCACTGGAACGCGGTTTGAATAATCCTGGCAAAACAAGATTCGACCTCTGAGTAATTAACGGGTTTGGCGCGTTCCATCCGCACCAAACTCCATCAGGCTTAAGAGCGAAGGCTTGGAAGTGCTGAGGACTCCAAGGGATCGTACGGACTGACGAAAACCTAATCAGGAATTACTAAGACCGCGTACCAGATTATTCATCGTTCGAGCTTCGTCATTTTCTCATCTGTATAAATCCTCTCGGCGATGAGCTAGCGATTCCACCCGCTGGCGAACCGAGCGCACAAGCTCTTCGGACAAGTCGGCCTGAATTAGTTCTTCGCGATCTGCCGAGGCAGCGGCGATTACCACCCCGCGCGGATCGATAATTGCTGAGCTGCCACAGAACCATAAGTCGTCGTCTTTGCCGACGCGGTTCGAGGCGATCACGTAGCTTTGGTTTTCGATCGCGCGCGCTTGGGCGAGCACGCGAAAGTGTTCGTCGCGTGGAAACGGCCACGCAGAAGAAATAAGGAAAGCGCCGACGTTCTGCTCGGTGGCGAGTTTTCGGTACATCTCCGGAAACCGGAGATCGTAGCAGATGCTAAAACCAAAGCACAGATCGCCGAGCGCAAAGCTTTCAAACGCATTGCCAGGAGCAAAGCACGTTTGTTCTTCTACCGGCGCAACCGCATACAAATGAGTCTTGCGATATTTCGCGAGGACGTCGCCCTTCGCATCAACCAGAATTTGGGAGTTGTAGATTGATGATCCATCGCGTTCGGAGACGCCACTAACGATCGCGATCGAAAGCCGGCTGGCGATCTCGCGAAGACCGGGAACAAATCCGCTGTTCCACTCATCGGCATGCGTTTGGATCACGGGCATCGAGTAACCGGTGTCAGTCATCTCTGGGAAAACGATCAGCTCGGCGCTGACGTCTTTTGCCCGGCGAGAAAAATCGCGAACCTTGGACAAATTCGCTTCCGGATCGCCGAGCGAACACGAAATCTGGGCGACTGCAATTTTCATTTACTGGCTTCCAAATACTTCCTGCGAGCGTGTCATGTCGAGCGGAGTCGAGACATCTCTGGAACTTCTCTTCGTGCCTTAAAATCAGAGATTCCTCGACTGCGCTCGGAATGACATTGATGGTCGATGATTAAGCCGCAATCGGCCTGCGGTATCCGAAGAACTCTCGCTTCGTAATCAGGTGGGCGACTTCTGGCGGAACCATTTGCTCCCACCTGCTGTCGCCGGACTGTAACTTTGCCAGCACGTCGGGTGGCTGAATTCGTAAATACTCAGGATGATAGTCGGTGATCTCCTGAACGTATTGATTGTCGATCAGATACTGAAATAACGAGCGAAGATTCGGCGCGACTTTGATTTGGGTCGCCGTAACAATTTTTCCAGTCGCTTCATCGATGCGTGGATAGACGTAAAGCTTTAGTCCTCCTTTAAACATTCTGCCGAGCGCCTCGAGGATTCCGCCCTCCAGGTTCGCGTAGTAGTTTTCGTTCAAGATTTCGATCAAGCTGGGCACACCCATTACGAGGCCGATCGCTCTGTTTGTGTAACGAAAGAGATACCCCGCGAGTCGATAGTATTCACCGAACTTCGAGATCAGGACGGTTCGACCCAGAGCACGAAGGATATCGACACGAGCAAGAAAATCGGCGTGATCAAGCTCGCCGTCCGCGCGCAAATTCTCGAGCGTCATTTCCATGAGCACCACTATCTCGTCTTCCGAACAATCGCAGTGCTTCAGAAAAACGCGTCGCGCGCCATCCAGCATGTCGTTGGTGGCGTATGTTACAGGGCGAAAATTGCCGCGCTCGACCAAGATCGCTCTTTTGTAGAAAACTTCGGCGGGCTGAACCGTGTCGCCGTCTGCTTTGAACATCACCGCGTCCGTCAGACCCTGGCTGACCAACTGCAGACTCATTAGCCGGTTATCGACGTATTGAAAAACCGGTCCGGAAAATTTGATCATGTCCACTTCGACCCGCTCCAGTGCGAGATTTTCCTGGAGTGAAGCGATCAATTTCTCCGGCTGCCGATGATAGAACGCACCGTATAACAAGTTCACGCCGATCACGCCCAGCGCTTCCTGCTGGTCGACGTGAGTTACGTCAAGCAGACGCACGTGGATGATAATCTGACTTGGCTGCCCTCGAGGTTCCGACTGAAAACGTATACCGAGCCAGCCGTGCGATTCGCTGCGATGTTTAAAACTGCGTGCCGCAACCGTGTCGGCGAAAACAAAGAACGTTGTCTCGGTCCCAAATTTTCTGTCGAGCCGTTCGACGAGGAGATTGTATTCGTGGTCCAGCATTGTTTGGAGACGCACACGGCTGACGTAGCGGTCTGCCGGTCCGTAAATGGCATCACTGAATGTCATGTCGTAAGCCGACATGGTTTTCGCGACCGTGCCCGCTGCACCACCGACGCGAAAAAATCTCCGCGCTACTTCCTGTCCGGCACCGATCTCGGCAAAGGTCCCATACTTGGTGGAGTCGAGATTGACCTGGAGCGCCTTTTCGTCTGTGGCGATCTCCATCTCGGGATTCATACAATTTCTCTAACGGCGATTCAGTGCCGCCGCAAATTGTGACGTCAAGTAGAGTTGCAGGGCGTCTGTGTCAGACGCCTCTTGTTCGTTGCGCCTGGGCCGGGCGTCTGGGCCAAACGCCCTCAGAAACTGTTACAACCGAACTTGCTTGGCGTTCTTCGTCTGAATCCAGCCACGCAGGTCATTCGGCAGCGCGGCGTACATCCAATCGCCACGCGTGCTTAGAATTTTGATTTCGCTGCCAGCTGGCAACGCGAGGACACTGTTTGCGGTGTCCGCTGTGGCGAGGCGCGCCTGGACGTCATTTCCAGTGACGATGGCGAGCGCGCGTCCCTTGCTGCCATTGTCGACTGTGTGAATTGCCCAGACAGCCATGGCGCACACGAGGAGGGACAAAATCGATAATGATACTAGCGCGGCTGATCGGCGACGCACGAACATCAGCGCGGCAATTCCAAAAATTCCCAGCCAGAAAGCAACCTCCGCAGCGATGCTGTACTGATTGATGCTGGCGAATTGGAGGTAACGCTCCAGTCTGGTCGGTTGCAGCTCCAGCGCGCGCGATTCGTCACGGGCGATCTGCAAATTAGCCGTTGCCTCCGGATGATGTTGGTCCAAGGCAAGGGCGCGTTCGTAGTTCAGAATCGCACGGCCAAAATCGCGTGTGCGAAAATAGGCGTTCCCTAGATCGTAAAACAGATTTGCGTTCCAATGTCTTGCGCTGACCAGCGTCTCGTAAGCGGCAATAGCCTCTTTGAAATGTCCCTGTGCGTATGCCTGGTTCGCTTTTGCGAAATCAGCTTGCGCTTGCGCGAATGCGCCTGAAGCGATTCCAAAAAACAAGCAGAAAACAATCGCCATTCGACTACCCGTCATCCCGAGCGAAGTCGAGGGATCCCGTGGAAATACCGTCGGGTTTCTCGACGGGATTCCTCGACTCCGCTTCGCTGCGCTCGGAATGACGGCGAAAGAATTCATTTTAGGTTCTCAATCAGCTCCAGTACATCGCGCCGGTTTTCCGGGGAGATTCTTTCCGGGCCGTTGTGCGTTCCGCTGTATTGCCACTCGTCGTTTTGCTCGAATAGACGGCGAAGCCGGTCGCACGAATTAGTATCAAGCTTGAAGGTTTCCGCTGCTGTTTCCGCGTCCACGGTGTTTGGATCGACGCCACGGTCACGCGAGGCGAGCGCGGCTTTCAATCGAACAACTCGCGAGGCTTCGGCATAGTATTCCTGCGGAGACGCATCATCACGGCGCCGCAACTTATGCATCAGCTCGGCTGCTTCATGTTGCAGCGCGCTGATGCGCCGGGCCTCGCGATCGTCCAATCTCGCTCGCCGAATCTTCCAACCCGCGAACACGAGCACCGCCGCGAGTGGTAAAGATTGCGCCGCCCAGAAACCGCGACGCGCGTAAAGCGGCTCGAATGATTCCACCGTTCGTGATGGCTCGGTGAGTTGATAGAGAATGTCCTGCGGCTTGGCTGAATTCGGAACCGGCGGACGCCCCCGGGCTGCTGTAGCCGGCGACGAAGCCGGTGGCTGGGCGGCCACGACCGGAGCAACCGCACCTCCCTGAACAGCGATTGCCATCGGTTCGCTTTGCAGCGTCACGTATTGTTCTTTCGCCGGATCGAAATACGAAAATGCAAGCACTGGCAGATTCTGCTTGTTCTCGTTAGGCGAAATCACCATCTCGAATGTCTTTGTGCCGCTAATACCAACTTCATCGTCCTGTTTGAACTTGGAAGATGGCGGATATTTATGCCACCCGCGGTCATCCTCGAGCAACGGCGCATTCACCCGATCGAAATTGCCGCGGCCCGAGATTGTTGTTGTGACTGTGATCGGATCACCTACTTGCAGGCTCTTCGGCTTGGCATCGGTTGCCATGACAAAGCTTCCAATCGCTCCTGAGAAGCTGGGAGGCGCATTTGGTGGGAGCGGTTTTACTTCAAGCGCCACAGGGTCACTGCTGATCTGGATGTCGCGACGTTCACCGAACTGCGCAAATGGATTCGAGAAAAAGGGATCCGAAAACGGATCGTCGAGATCGAATAGATCGAAGGGCGAACGCGAACGCGGCGCGTTCCGTCTTCGTGGAACCACTACCTGCGCTTTTGCTTTGACGGGCCCGATTTCAAATTTCCCTGCCCGCGCCGCCGCAATCGCGGTCTTAAACGTCACTACTTCGAAAGGTCTGCCGTTGATGGTTTCCAAATTTTGTGACGATTGCTGTAATTTTTGTGAGGTAAATCCTTGACCGGTGATGTCAGGCGGTTCGGTCAGCCTGGGATGAACACGCGCATCAAATCCCATTCTAATTTGGACCGGAACAACCTCGCCGACGTACGCGGTCTTCTTCGGCACGACTAATTCAGCGAAAACCAGATCGCCTGCGCTAGTCGGCTGGCTCTGAGTGCTACGACCAGGCCGCGTCTTCGTCTGTTGACCGGGCGCATCGGCGACGTTTAACGCGAGTTCCGGCGTCCTGAGGATCTTCCCGCCGGCTTGAACTGTTTGCGGCGGAATCGTGAACCGTCCTGCCCTGAGCGGCAGGATCGTGTAATTGTAAGTCACGCTCGAGTTGGTCGAGAAGTTGTGTATTTCGAATTGTCGCGACGTCCCGGTGGAATGAATCTCCAAGCCGTCGATTGAAATTTCTTCGGGTGGCCGCGCATCGCCGGGACCCGTCACCTTGATTTGCAGCTCCACGGTTTCACCTACAGTTGCCTCCGAGTTGCTCAATACCGCAGTGACACTTGGCGAATCGGCGTACGCAAACTCAGCAACCGCAATGGAAGCGAGCGCTACAAGTAAGATTCGACTCTGCATCGGTATGTCCATCGACTATCAACTCTCAACCATCAACTCTTCAGCCTACCAATCGTTATAGACATGGCGCTTTACTTTGCGTTCATCAAGTCGGACTCGCGCCTCTTCATCTTTCATAGATTCAAGCAGCGCCAGCGCCTGCCGTTCGCTCATCTGGCCTTCTTTCTCCTGTTCAGCCTCCGCCGCCATTTGCTCGTTTTTCTCGGCGGGCTTTTGTGAGTTATCTCCTCCAGCGCCTTTGACTTCGCCGGCAAATTTTTTTTGCGGCGATTCCTCGGGAGTAGGGGAGCCGTTCTCCTCCTCGCCTTCTCCCGGTGACGGCGACGGCATTTCGTTTTCTCCTTCGCCCGGACTTGGTGATTGTTCAGCCTGTCGTTCTCCGGGCGAGGGCGAAGGCTGATTCTCCTGCTGATTTTCTGCTCCGGGCGATGGAGATGGACTTTCGCCGGGCTGTTGTTGCTGTTTCTTTTGCGGTTCGTTCTTCGCCTGAGACTGGTCTTTTTGCTGTTGTTCTTTTTGGTCTTTGTCGTTCCCCGATTTGTTTTGCGACTGCTGGTTTTGGGCCTGCTGCTGATCCTTTTGATCCTGCTGGTTCTGCTTTTGCTGTTGCTGTTGTTGTTGTTGTTGTTGCTGATCTTTTTGATCTTTCTGCTGATCTTTCTGTTGTTGCTGCTGGTCCTGGTTCTGTTGGTTCTGCTGTTTTTGCTGCTGATCTTGCTTGTCCTGCTTGTTCTTTTGCGGTGGTGTTGGGGAAGGGGAGGGTTGTTGCTGTTCCTTTTTGTTTTTTAACTCATCGATCTTCTTTTTGACGTATTCGTAGTTCTCCTTCGCCTCTTTGTTTTGCGGATCAAGCTTCAGGGTTTGCTCGTAATGATCGAGGGCATTTGTCCAGTCGCTTAATTTCTTGTCGTCGCTTTTCTGCATCTCGCCGCGTTGATACAGCGTGTTGCCGAGATTGTAATGACCCTTGGTCTGCAAACCGGTATCAGACGTGAGCAATGCCTGACTGAATGATTCCAACGCCTTATTGTAATCCTTCAGTTTGTAAGCCGCGGTGCCTGAATCGAACTGGAGCTCGTCTTCGGCACGGGATTGCGGATGCGACTTGAGCGTTTCCTGAAATTCTTTGTAAGCATCTTCGAACTTTCCTTGCTGATACGCATCGATTCCCGGCACCGTTGCGAACGCAAACGAAGATAGCAACATCAGGAGAGCCGCGGCGGCGCCGACTGCTTTCGCAGGTGCAGGAACGCCCGCCTGCATCGCTTGCATTCCGGGCAGGTAAGCTCGTTGACGCATACGTCGCCGCTCGGGAATCAGAATCGACAATGTGAGAGCAATCAACGCGGCGCTTAGCGGCCACTCGTAACGTTCAATTGGCCGGCGCGACAAGCGCACGTCCATCTCAGCAGCCTGCATTTTTGCCAAGCCTTCACTTTGAACCTGCTGCATCGAGCGCGGTCCGTTTTCCAAATGTAGATAAAGTCCGCCGGTCGCCTCCGCCACTTCGCGCAAACGTTTGTCGTCCAGTTTCGATTTGACGACTTGCCCGGCTGAATCTTTGACGAAGCTCGTCTCCCCGTTGTCGCCGGTTACTGGAATCAGTGAACCTTGCGGCGTTCCGACGCCAACAGTAAAAATTCGCACCCCTGCATCGGCCGCAGCTTTCGCCGTTTTCACGGCATCACCGCTTAATTCTTCGCCGTCGGTGAATATGATCAGCGCGCGATTTCCCATGGCGCTTTTCCCGAAGCTCTGCGTGGCAAGAGTAATAGCGCTCGAGATGTTGGTGCCACCTTCTGGAATGGTTTTTGTGTCGAGATCGTTGACTGCCTCGATCACTGCGTCGTAATCAATCGTAAGCGGTGCTTGCAGAAAAGCGCGTCCGGCAAAGGCAATCAGACCAACGCGGTCCCCCTGCAATTCGTTAATCAAATCCTGAATCGCCAGTTTGACGCGCTCGAGTCGATTTGGCTGGACATCGTTAGACAGCATGCTGCGCGATGTGTCCACCGCGATCAGCAAATCCAGTCCTTTGCGCTTTACGTCCTCAAAAGTGTAACCCCAGCGCGGTTGCGCCAGACTGACGATGGCCAGGGCAAGCCCAAGCGACTGCAAACCAAATCTCATCGTGCGCCGCGGCCGATTGACGGTTCCGGCGAGCTGCGGCAGCAGGCGTGCGGAAACGAACTGCTGCAGTCGCTTCAACGCGCGATGTTCCGCGCGCATGAAGAGCGCAATCAAGAGGGGAATGAGCAACAATCCCCAAAGCCATTCCGGTGCGCCAAAGGTCATGGCAATTTCTTCCAAATCGTTTGTGACAAAAGCATTTGCGCCACCAACAACCCGTACCCACCCATCAGACACAGCGGAAAGAGATCACGGTATTGCTGATATTTTTTCACGCTTACAGTCGACTTCTCCAGCCTGTCAATGTCGTTGAAAATTTGTTCCAGCGATTGAGTGTCAGTGGCGCGGAAAAATTTTCCGTCGGCGATTTTCGCAACCTCTCTCAAACCGGTTTCATTAAATTGTACCGGCTGATTTTCGTAGAGGATATTTCCCAATGCGTCGGTCAACGGCCCGCGACTAGTGAAGATAGGCGCAGGGGCGATTCCACTTATTCCGGCACCGATCGCGTAGAAGTGAATCTTTAATGCTTTCACTGCCTCGGCGGCGGTGTTCGGCGGAATTTTGCCGGCGTTATTTTCACCATCCGTCAACAAAACCAGTACATGGCTCTTTGAACGTTTATCATTTAGCCGATTAGCAGCCGCTGCCATGGCCGATCCAATCGCAGTGCCGTCTTCGACGAGGCCGATCTTTACTCGATCCAAATTTTGCAGAAGCCAATCGTGATCCAGCGTCATCGGGCTCACGACATATGGGCGACCGGCAAACGCAATGATGCCGATGCGATCGTTTGGGCGAGCTTCGATAAATTTGCGTGTGACTTCGCGAATCGCGTCCACGCGCGTCGCTTCCTGGCCGCCGATCGTGAAGTCTTTCGTCAGCATCGAACCGGAAACGTCCAGCACGAGCATGATGTCAATTCCGCTAGCCTCGATCTGTGTGAGGCTCTTGCCGAGTTGCGGGCGCGCGAGGGCAACCACCAAGAATGCCAGAGACAACAGCAGCAGCGCCCGCAGGATTTTACCGGCTCGCGCGGCGCTCTGTCTTCCGATCGCTCGCAGACTCGCTGTAGACGAATACGTCAGCGCTGCAGCCGGCCCGCTTTTCCCGCGCAACCACGCAAGCAACGGTATCGCCAGTAACAAAAGCAGCAGCCATGGACGGGCAAACGTCAACGCGCTGTTCCCCGGCAACCAATCAAACAGCTGCAAGTTGACCTCCTTTCACGAAGCGGATCGCCTCTTCCAATAACAATTCACTGTCCGAGATTGTCGCTTCGTACCGGGCGAACTTGATCAGGTCGCATCGGTTCAAAAAATCTTCTAGCAACGATTTTTCGTCGGCGGAAAACGATGGGGCCTTTGCCGCAGCGGTGAGAAACTCTATGGAAGTTTGTCGCGTTGCCGGCAGCCCGTACTGCTGCGTGACGTAACGCCGCAAAACGTCGGAAGCTCGAATGCTAAATTGATACGGACTCATCCTCGCAATTTCGCCCCGAATTAGCTCAAGTTCTTCCAGCGCGATTTCCCGTGGTAATCTCGGCGGCAACTCCGGTTTTGGCCGGCGCATAAACCACCACACGACCAGGCCGAGCAGTGACAGCGTGACGAATGCGATCACGAAGACGAGCCAGGGAGGAATCAGCGAATAATCCACCGGTGGCGCAATGTCGTGGAACTCTTCAGCGAGCATCAGAAAGGCTGGAGTGAACGAGTAGTGGAGTAACGGGGTATACCGACGTGAATTCATCTCCTTACTCAAGCCCTTCATTACTCCAATACTCCAACGCTGTTTATCGAACCCCGAGTCGGCGTTCGCGTTGTTTAAAAAACGAGCGCAATGGCGGCAGATAATCTCTGCCTGTTTGCAGCGTGATCGTATCAACATTGTTCCGCCGGAGCGTGCGCGAAAGCTCCGTTTCAAATCCAGTGACGAGATCTGTAAAAACAGTTCGCGTCTTGCGATCTGCGGTGTTGATCTCGATCTGTTCGCCCGTCTCGGCATCCTCCAACGTGATTATACCGACGTTTGGCAACGATCTTTCGCGTTCGTCCTGGATCTGAATCGCGATGAAATCGTGCCGTCGCCCGCTGACCGCGAGCGCCCGCGAGAAATCGGGCGCTTGAAAATCCGAGATGAAAAATACAACCGCACGTCGAGTCACAATTTTGTTAAGGTAATCGAGTGCCAGCCCGGGTTCGGTGCCGCGTCCCTGTGGTTCGAAAAACAGAATTTCTCGTATGATACGCAGCGTGTGCGAACGGCCCTTCTTCGGCGGAATGAAAAGCTCGACGCGATCGGTGAAGAGCAGGAGCCCAACCTTATCGTTGTTCCTGATCGCGCTGAAGGCTAGTAGGCAGGCCACCTCGGCAGCTAGCTCGCGTTTCGATTGCGTAGTGCTGCCAAAATTTCCGGAAGCGCTCACATCCACAACCAGCATCACTGTCAACTCGCGTTCCTCGGTGAATTTTTTCACGAAAGCGGTGCCCAACCGCGCCGTGACGTTCCAATCGATCGTGCGAATTTCGTCGCCAGGCTGATACTCCCGCACGTCTTCAAAATTCATCCCGCGTCCTTTGAAAACGCTGTGGTAATTGCCGGCGAACGCGGCTTCGACCAGACCGCGGGTTTTGATCTCAAGTGTTCTGATTTTCTTGAGAATCTCGCTTGTTTTCTCAGCCCGCTCGTCATCCCGAGCGGACCGCGCGGACGCGGGAGGAGTCGAAAGACGGGAGGGCATCACGGCACAGGCAGCCCTGCAAAGATTCGCTCGACGATGGTCTCACTCGTCACCGCCTCAGCCTCGGCCTCGTAGCTCACGATGATGCGGTGCCGCAACACGTCGGGACCGATGCTCTTCACGTCCTGCGGGGTGACGTAGCCGCGCCCGTTCAGGAACGCGTGTGCGCGCGCACCGAGTGCGAGATAAATGGTGGCGCGCGGCGAAGCGCCGTAGCGAATCAGTCCTTCCAGACGCAGATTGTAGGCGCCCGGTTCGCGCGTGGCCCAGACCACGTCCACAATGTAATCTTTCACGCGGTCGTCGATGTAGATGTTGTTAACGACGTCGCGCGCGGCGATGATTTGCTTCGGCTCGACTACAGGGTCCACTCGCAAATCCGGTGCCGAAGTCGCCATCAGATCAAGGATGCTTCGTTCCTCGCGCTTATGTGGGTAGCCGATGTTCACCTTGAACATAAAACGATCGAGTTGCGCCTCAGGCAGTTGGTACGTGCCTTCCTGTTCGATTGGGTTTTGAGTGGCGAGAACCAGGAACGGATCGGGAAGCGGATAAGTTTGTTCTCCGATTGTGACCTGCCGTTCCTGCATCGCTTCCAGCAATGCACTCTGAACTTTAGCCGGGGCGCGATTGATTTCGTCGGCCAGAATTAAATTCGAAAAGATTGGTCCAAGCTTGGTGGTGAATTCGCCGGTACGTGGATTGTAGATGAGTGTTCCGATTAAATCTGCCGGCAGCAAGTCGGGCGTGAATTGCAATCGCTGGAAGCCTGTCTGAATGCCTGCGGCCATTGTCTTAACAGTGAGCGTCTTAGCCAATCCGGGGACTCCTTCGAGCAGGAGATGACCATTGGCCAGCAGTCCGAGCAAAAGACGATCAACCAAATACTTCTGCCCGACCACAACGTGACCAACCTGTTGCCGGAGCGCTGGAATCCACTGGCCCAGTTCTCGCACTTCCTGCGTGATTTCCTGCGTCGATTTCATAAGATGTGCTTTTGAGACAGATACAAGCGAAGAACGTTCGATCAAACGTGCTGCAACTCACTGGGCTTATGCTTATTTCGCTCGCCGACCTGATGTTTCCTTCCGAACGTCGCACGTGCGCATAGCGCCGAAATGCTGCTAAACGTTAGATCGCAATGTTCGTTCTCAAGCCGTGGCACCGAGCGATTTGGGTAGCTGTTTTTGCCGGCATCGCGATGCCGGCGCTGGCATGGTTCGCGTGGCAAGATCCGGCAATCAATTTTTTACCACGCGACACGCAGGCCGAATGGATAATCTTTCCTGCGGCAGTTGACGGGCGTGCGCATTGGTTCACCAGCCTCGACGCAACGTGCCGACGCGAGTTTGTTTTAACTAATCAGCCCGGGACAGCACATCTGGGCGTTCGTGCAATGCGGCGCGCCGAAGTGAAGATCAATAGCACTCCGGTTCACTTTCTGCCGAATACCAATTGGAAAAAGATTAGAAGCGCTGATGTCGCCGAGCAGTTGCACGCCGGCACGAACGTGATCGAGGCACGCGTGTTCAATCACAATGGACCGCCTGCGCTCTGGCTGACTTTGGCTACTGACCACCTGAACTTGCGCACTGATCAAAGTTGGGAAGTCTCATATGCCGGTTCTTCATGGCGTCCAGCGGCGCTGGCCACCGCAGCGAAAACTCCCGGGCCCGGTAACTTGCTTGCCGGGAATCAACACACATTTGGTGCGGTTAAAAAGATTTGGCCTTTCTGGATAATTCTTTTTGCAATCGCTTGTGTAGTAACCTTGCTGTGGAACATCGCCTCTAAGCAGCCCACAGCGCGATGGAGCGAACGAATCCCGCTGCTTGTTCTCGCCGGCCTGTGGTTGGCGTTATTCTGGAATAGTGCACGCCTATTGCCATTCCACGCAGGCTTCGATGCGGCAGAGCATCTCAAGTACATCACTTACATCCAGGAACATCGAGCGTTTCCGTTGCCGACAGACGGCTTGGAAATGTATCAGCCGCCGCTCTATTACTTGATCGGCGCGGCAGCTCTTTCAGCATGCAAGCTGTCGATCTACGATCCCCAGTCGGTGGTCGTCTTGCGTTCGCTCGGAGGATTTTTAGGCATCGCACAATTCGTTTTGGTCTTTTTGAGTTTGCGGCTGCTGCTCCCGCTGCGAGCGGCGTTCATCGGACTTTTATTGGCGGCGTTTCTGCCGATGCATTTGTACCTAGCGCAGTACGTGACGAACGAAGTGCTGGTGGCGACTCTGGCCACAGCGGCGCTCTATCTCTCTTTGCGTCTGCTGAACAGCAAGGTGCCTCGCGCATCGCAGTTTGCATGGCTTGGAGTAGCGCTTGGCGCGACGATCCTGGCAAAAGTGACCGGTATTTTGCTACTGCCAATCGTCATTGCTGCGCTCGCCGGCAGGCTCCGTGGCACGCGAGCGCCGATCGCAATCGCGGTGCGCAACCTCGGGATGCTGGTTGGGATGTGTTTCGTTGTGTGCGGATGGCAGTATGCGCGCATCTGGATAAGGTTTGGCACCCCGCTGGTTGGCAATTGGGACGCGATCAGTGGGTTCTCATGGTGGCAGGGCCCCGGTTATCACACTGCAGTTGATTACCTTCGTTTTGGCCGATCTTTAGTGCATCCACTCTTCAGCGGTTTTGCCGGATTTGGCGATGGGATCTATTCGACCTTATGGGGCGACGCGTTGTGCGGTGGCGCGTCAAGCTTGACTGTTGCGTGGAACCAGCAACCATTGCTCGCCGGTTATTTGTGGGCGCTGATTCCCACGGGGCTGATCGTCATAGGCACAGTCCTCGCGATCATTCAATTTGTTCGAAAACCCTCGAGTGAATTGTTCTTATTGCTTGGTTTCTCCGCCGTGCTGATGCTCGGCTTGATCTTTATGAGCTTAAAAATTCCCTCCTATGCGCAAGCGAAAGCGTTTTACGCATTGTCGGCCATCACGCCGCTTTGTTTCTTTGGCGCGCTAGGTTGGGAAACGTTGACACACGGAAGTGAGCGTCTGCGATTCGTTCTTGGGACGCTCGTCTTGGTTTGGGCACTGAATAGTTTTGCTACTTACTGGATTACGCCTTCGGTTGCGCAACACCTGTATGCTGCAAAAGCTTTAGGCACTCATGACCAGATCGACCGGGGAAATGCTGAAGCAGCGAGGGCGGTAGAAGTCGATCCCTTGAATGCGACGGCACGAGGTTTGCACGCGTTGAGCTTGAGCGAACTCGGCGATGACGCGGAGGCCGTGAAGGAAGCCGAGCGCGCAGTCCAGCTGGCTCCAATGGATTCCGAGGCCCACCTCAACCTCGCGATCGCAGCGCAGCGTACCGACATGGAACGCGCAATCGCTGAAGCCCGCCGCACAATTGAGCTCGGGCCGGAAAATTTTTCAGCGTATCAACTGCTGATGAAGTGTCTTGTTGAATCGAAACGCTACAACGAAGCGGTCGCGTTCGGACCGGAATGGCTGGCGGTATCGCCTTTCGAGGTGGCTGCTCACTCTTCTTTGGCTGTGGCAATGGCGCAGACTGGTGACGTGTCTGCAGCCGCGCGACAACTCGGTTATGTGATGATGCTGCAGCCGAACGCTGAAGAAGGGCTTGCTAAACTGCACCAGATAGTGTTGTCGCTGGCGAAGGCGCCTGATGGATTGCAACGGCTTCGTGACATCGCAACGAACGCGCCAGATTCACCGCGAATGCTCGACGAACTTGCATGGTTGCTTGCGACCTATCCCGACTCGAACTTGCGGGACGGCACCGAGGCAGTTCGTCTCGCCCAGCGCGCGTGCGCGCTTACGGACCGCCGCGTTCCGGCTCTTCTCGCCACGCTGGCTGCGGCTTACGCTGAAACTGGAGATTTTTCGCGTGGCATCACTGCCGGGGAAGAAGCGCTGAAGAGAGCGCAGGCCATTGGCGATACTGAAAGCGTGAAACTTAGCGAAAACATTCTGATGGCGCTTCGCGCAGATCTTCCATATCGCCACAAGCCGGAGCAGTAGCGGATCTCTCTCGTTTGCAAAATCAGCGTCGGCTAACATTCCTGGCGCGGGCACGCAGCGTTAAAATGATCGGCAGCCCGGGATATGGTTCTGCTTCGCGGATGCGAGCCTCGAGATAACGGCGATATGTTTCGGTCGTCAACCGAGGATCATTCACAAACAGGACGAATTCCGGCGGTGCGAGATCGTCTCGAAGTTTTTCGGATGGGGACGCCCTTTCAAGTGATCCGTCGGCAGACTGAAGACCGCTGTTCCTTGGTTGGGTTGCGTAAAACAGCTTGAGCCGGCGGCCTTTGACCAATGGAGGTGGATTCGCTTCAAACGCCTGGTGTAGTAAGCGGTTGAGAATTCCTGTGCCAATGCGCTTCCGTGCCGCGGATTGGATTTCTTGGATCAATGCAAACAGCCGATCGACATTTTCGCCGGTAGAAGCAGACGTGATCAACATCGGCACGTAGTTGAGGAAGAAAATCCTTGAGCGCGTCTTCTCGAGTAGTTCCTTGGCCGACTGTTTCCCCGCTCGTTTCGGCTTAATCAAGTCCCATTTGTTCAAGACGATGATGGCTGGTTTTCGTGCCTTTTGAATCAGTCCGGCGATCCGTTTGTCCTGCGCCGTCACACCCATCGTGAGATCGATGACGAGAATGCAAACATCTGCGCGGCGAGTGCTGCGTTCAGCACGCATCACGCTGAAAACCTCAGCCGAGCTGGAGACTTTCCCCCGCCGGCGGATTCCGGCAGTGTCGATGAAAACGAACTTCAAGCCGTCGTGTTCGTAAACTATGTCGATGGCGTCGCGTGTTGTACCGGGGAGCTCGCTCACAATCGCGCGTTCGCCGCGCACGATAGAGTTGATAAGCGAAGATTTACCAACATTCGGCCGACCGACGATGGCCACTGCAAGTGAATAGTGAATCGTGAATCGTGAATCGTGAGGAGGCGACGGCAGGCGCCGTTCGATTTCGCTTAACAAATCCGAAATGCCGCGACCGTGTTCTGCACTGACGGAAACTGCGTGTTCAAAGCCTAACGAATCAAACTCCGCTGCCAACGGGTCGTGCTTTTGGCTGTCTATTTTATTAATCACCAGCACGACTGGTTTTTGCGATTTGCGCAACATCCGCGCCAGTTCGACATCGACTGGCGACAGGCCTTCCTTTGCGTCGACTACGAAAAGGAGAAGATCGCTCTCGCGTAGCGCGTTTTCAGTGGCGCGCCGTACCTGCTGTGTCAGTTCGGACTCACCTGCGCTGAAAATCCCGCCGGTGTCCCACAGTGTGAACGGGCGCTCGCCACGAGTGCGGGTTGCCGAAAGCCGGTCGCGCGTGATTCCCGGTTGATCATGAACAATCGCAATTTTCCTGCCGACCAGACGGTTGAACAGGGCGGACTTGCCTACATTCGGCCGTCCGACAATCGCCACGTTCGGAAGCGTGTGAGCCTCATTCACCAAAGCAGGCTGCATCTAGGATTTCGCCGGATGCGCGTGGCCTTCGTCCTGCAACTGACGCACGCCGTCTGCAACGTAAACGATTCCTGAAATCAGTGTGAATGCTCCGGCTGCAAGTACAACATAGAGCAGAGGAATGATACGCAGTTGCAACATCACCCATCCGATGGCAATCATCTGTAAAACCGTCGCGATCTTTCCCGTCCAGTGTGGCTTAATCTGAACTTTTCCATTGAGCAGATACAGGATAACCGTACCGACAAGAAGAATGGCGTCGCGCGAAATTACGAGGACCGGGAACCACACCGAAAATTTGCCGCTCGCCGGTTCGACCTCGCTCCAACTCGTTAGGCTTAACGTGATAATGCCGCTCAACAACAATCCCTTGTCAGCAACCGGATCGAGAATGATTCCCAGTGTGCTGCGTTGGTTGTATCGTCGCGCGACGTAACCGTCGAGTCCGTCGCTTACCGCAGCGAGGATGAAAATTGCGATCGCTGCGAACCGCTGCCATTCGAGCGGCTGGCCGCGTTGAATGCTTTCGCCATAGTAAATCGCCATTGTGACGAAAGCCGGGATCATCACGATCCGAACAATGGTGATCTTGTTGGCGGTGGTCATGGGGCGCGCAAAGAAAATTGTAGGGCGGTTGATTCGTTCGCGCCAGCGAACTCGCCCTTCGGGTATGTGTGGCTCGGCGCCCGCAGGCTCCGTTCTGCGAAACGCCAGTTCCTTGCTAGCATCCGCCACACAAACCGACTGCCAATCTGCGATCGAGCTGTTCACAACCAGAGTCTTGATAAGGCTCTCGCGCGAACTACTGTTTCTGTATGGTCATCAAGTCCATTCGGGAATTCAATCGTGCCGTGCCCTTTGTGCCTTACGAAATTCACACCGCGAGTGGCGAGAGTTATGAAGTCCCGCATCCAGATTTTATTTCCATCTCTCCGAGGGGCTCGTATGTAATCATAATCGACCAGGAAGAGCGGCCCCATCACCTCAATTCTCTTTTGATCGACCGAGCTTCTCCACTAAACCACCAAAAGCGAACCAAAGGGCGGAAACGGTCTTAGGGATAGCTCAGCGCGACACAACCCTTGGTTCCTGCTTCGGGATTTTGAATCCTTCGATTTGTTTCTTGATCTCGTTAGCGAACGCGGCCGCTCCGGCGCCGTTTACGACCCGGTGATCGAATGTCAGCGAGAGCGTGATAACTTCGGCGCTCTCGTTCTTGTTTTTGTTCGAAATTAATTCGCGGTGCGCGGTCCCAACGAATAGCGTACCCACTGATGGTGGCACAACAATCGGCGCGCCGGCTTTCACTTCAAACGCGCCGAGACTCGTGATCACGACCGGCGCGTTCATGGCGTCAACGCGACCGCCACGTGTCGCGGCGACTGTCTCGTTGTAGGTACTGACGAACTCCGGCCAGTTCTTTTGATTTGCAGTTGTAATCACGGCTGTTGCGAGGCGATCGCCTTCCAGGGCGACGGCAATACCCAGATCGAAATTGTCATTCTGCACGATCTGATCGTCCTCGAGGATCAATCGGCGGAATGGCGCATGTTTTTCCATCGCGCGCACGACCGCCCAGGCAATCATGACGGAAGGGGAGGGGGCCTGCTCGCGGTCTGTCTTTTTCGCCGCCTGGCGCGCTTCCTGAATCGCGTCCCAGCGCGCATCGATCTGGAGGTTCGCGGGAATAACGCGATTTAGTTTGCGCGTAATAGTCGGCGAAAGCGCAGGCTCGATTGCAGTAGCCGGGATCGCTGATCCCGGTTCTTCTAACGTAGCTTTATGTCCGATCCGGCCGCGATCACCGATCGCGGCTACAGCCGCCGATTCTTTTGCCGCTGTTTCAACCTGTCCCGCAAACGCTGGCTCGCCCGCAACGATCGTACCCAATTCCTGGCCGATCTCGACCGTATCGCCGACCTTCGTTTTCCATTCACCCATCAATCCGGCGAATGACGATTGAATCGGATAAACGGCTTTGTCGGTTTCGACCTCGCACAATTCGTCATCCACCCGAATCTGTTCTCCAGGCTTTTTAAGAAGCGAAACTATTTTCGCATTTCGAATTCCTTCGCCCATGACCGGGACGGTGATGCTTTGGACGTGTTGTTCGCCGAGATCCGCTGTGGCCGGGATCGGTGATCCCGGCACATCGGATTCGGTTTGCGATGCGGCACGGCCGGAATCACCGATTCCGGCTACAGCAACTGCGCGCTCATGTTTTGTGGAGACGGAACGCCTGATCGCCGCTACGATCCTTTCCACGTCGGGCAATGCCGCGTATTCGTAGATTGGATTGTAACCGATTACTACATTGGGTTTGCTGACGAG
>Ga0209056_10002735_pt1 | contig 18872 bp, 14 predicted proteins | sample GraSoiAngelo_114_FD_185876 | JGI IMG/M metagenome (GOLD analysis project Ga0209056, IMG submission 185876) | Grasslands soil microbial communities from the Angelo Coastal Reserve, California, USA - 14_0903_13_40cm (SPAdes) (version 2) | ecosystem: Environmental > Terrestrial > Soil > Grasslands...
GAGGCACGTGCCGGCCGCGCACTCACCGAGGACGAGAAGGCCATCCTCCGAAAAAACGTCTTCCAGGAGCTCGTGCGCGAGCGCCTCTGGGTCGCGGACGCGAAGCGCCGGGGATTCACCGCGACGAAGGGGGAGCTGGACACGCGCCTCCAGCGGAACGATTTCTTCAAGACGGCGGGGAAGTTCGATCCGGCGAAGTTTCGGGCATTCAAGTACTCGCCCGAAACCAACTACCGGCTGATCGTGGAGCAGGTGAGGAACGCCGTCCTGCTCGACAAGTACGTGGCATGGATGAGGACGCGGTACGCGGTCCCCGAGTCCGAGCTCCGGAAGGAATTCCAGAGCCGGACCGCGCAGGCCGCCCTCCGCTACCTCTGGCTGACTCCCGACGCGGTCTCGATCGAGCCGCAGGCGGACGCCGGCCGGATCCGCGCCTACTACGAAGCGCATCCGGAGGAATTCCAGTCCCCCGAAGAGGCGCGGCTCACGTACATCCGCGTGCCCCTCGAGGCGGCCGGGCGCTCGGATTCGCTTCGCTCCGCGGTGGAGCTGCAGGCCCGGATGGCGGCGAAGATGTTGTTGGCCGCGATCCAGGCGGGGAGATCCGCGGAGACCGTGGCCAAGGAGTACGGCGGGTTCCAGGACACGGGAGTGTTCCGCGTGGGGGACCCGGTGCGGGGGCTCGGCCGTTCGGACGCGCTGGTCGAAGCCATCAAGGCCGCCCGTCCCAAGCAGTGGCTGCCGGAGCCGGTGCGCTTCGGGACCTTCTTCATCATCGCTCGGCTCGAGGAGCACCGGGAGCCCAAGGCGCGCCCCTTCCGGGACGTCGTGGGCCTGGCCAAGCGCCGCGCGGACGCCGAGCTCCGGGTGGCCGAGGGGGACTCGCTCGCTCGAGTCGACTACGCGGCGCGTCCCGAGCACTATCGCGTGCCGCGGCTCCGCGCGATGGTGCTCGCGCGCGGCACCGCCTCCTTCGTGGATTCCCGTCCCGTGGCCGACCGCGACGTGTCGCGTGCCCTCGAGCGCATCCGGAAGAGCTCGGGGATGTCCGACACCGCGCACGCGTGGGCCGATTCCATCCTGAAATCGCTTCCCGATCTCGTCCGGAAGGAGCGGGAGCTCGACCAGGCGTTTCGCGTTCTGGGAGACGCCGCGTCCCGCCTCCGCCGCGGAGAGGGTCCCGAGGAAGTCGCGCGACGTTTCGCGATGACGCTCGATCCGGTCACCCTCTATCGAGGTCAGCCGCCGGAGCGGCCCCTTCTCCTCGAAGGGTCGTTGCTCGATTCGCTGTACGCGATGTCCCCGGGCACCGTCGTCGGACCCCGCATGCTCCGCGATTCGGTCTTCGTCGCCCGCGTGATCGAGCGGAATGACCGCTTCCAGCCTCCCTACGAGGCGGTGCGCCAGCAGGCGCTCGCCGAAGTCGAGGCGAAGCGCCGGGAGACCATGGAGCGCGCGGCCCGGAGCTGGTTCGAGGGGCACCGCGACCGGTACGCGACGCCCCAGCGCTGGGCATTCGATTACGTGCTCTTCCGAAAGATGAAGGCGGACTCGGCACCGGTTCCGGAGGACTCGATCCGCGTCTACTATGAGACACACAAGCCCGAGTTCATCGTGCCCGCGCGCGCCCGCGTTCGCCACGTCCTCATCGGTTTCCGCCCCGGCAGCGGCCCCGGTGCCCGAAGCGCGGCCCGGGTCAAGGCGCTCGACGTGCTCCGGCGCGCCAAGGCCGGGGAGGATTTCGAGACGCTCGCGAAGGAGTATTCCGACGATCGCGGATCGGCCGCGAAGGGAGGAGATCTGGGCGAGATCACGCGCGGCCAGGTCGTGAAGGAATTCGGCGACGCCGCGTTCGCGCTCCGGCCGGGGGAGCTGAGCCCGGTGGTGGAGACCCAGTTCGGATTCCACGTCATCCGGATGGAAGGCACGACCCCCGAGCGGCTCCGGACGCTCGACGATTCGCGCGCCGAGATCCGGGGGGTCCTCGGCGAGAGCCTGGTGGACACGCTCGCCTCGCAGGCGGCGTGGGCGTTCGCGCGGAGCGCCGGAGGCCCCGGGGCCCGTTTCGAGGAGCTCGCGAAAGCGCACGGCGGGATGGCGGCCTCCGGACCCGTCGCGCCGGGCGAGACCGCCCTCGGCATCGGACCGATTCCGGAGCTCAAGGAGCGCATCGCCTCGTTGCCGGAAGGAGGCGTGTCGCGCCCCATCCAGGTCCAGGACGGGTACCTGGTCGCACGGGTCACGCACGCGATCCCTCCCCGGCCCGCCGAATTCGGCGAAGCGAAGGAACAGGCCCTCCTGGACATGGAGCTGGCGCAGCGGCGCTCGCTCGCGGATTCGATCGACGCGGCGATCCGGCGCGATCTGAAAGCGGGGAAGGACCTCGAGACGCTCGCGGTTCCGCTCGGGGGGCTCCGCCTCTCGCGCCTGTTTTCGCGCAGTGGTCCGGTCCCGGACCTCGCGCGCGATTCGGTCCTGGCCCGCGATTCGACGTTCTACGCGGAGATCTTCTCGTCCCGGGCGGGCGGCGTGCTCCGTCCGCGCACGGGGGCGCTGGGCACGCTGTTCGCGGTCGTGGATACCCTCTCGACGCTCGGCCCCAAGGAGTACGCGGAGCATCGCGACGAGCTTCGCGAAGAGCTCTTCGAGCGGCGCACCGCGGCGTGGACGGACCGGCTGCGCTCCCGCGCGACCATCCGCGTGTACCGGAACGATCTCAAGCTCTGATTTCCGCTTGCCAGCGCCCCGGTTCCCTCCTAGCATCGGGGCTCCTCGCCTTCAGAACACCGCCCCCGCCTCCCAGGGGGAGTTTGGGATGCGGCGGAAGAAACGATCCACGATCGAAGACATGATGGAAGAGGAACGCCCGCGCGAGCGGCTGCTCGAGTCGGGCCCCGGCGTTCTCACGGACGCGGACCTCGTGGCGGTTCTCTTCGGGACGGGCGGGCCGGGGGAGGGAGTTCTGGAGCTGTCCGCGCGGGTCACGGCGGCCCTGCCGCTGCGCCAGCTTCATCGCGTTCCTGTCGAGGAGCTCCTGCTCGTGAAAGGTCTGGGGCACGCGCGCGCGGCGCAGCTCCTCGCGGCGGCGGAGCTGGGGCGGAGGCTCTGGCCGGACGGAGACGCCGCGGCGCTGGTGCGCGGACCGGAAACGGTGTTCGATCTCACGCGCGACATTCGCGGAGCCAACCGGGAGCACTTCGTCGGGTTCTACCTGAACTCGCGGAACCAGGTGCTCCGGCGCGAGATCATCTCCATCGGAAGCCTGAACGCGAGCATCGTCCATCCCCGCGAGGTGTATCAGCCCGCGATCGCGGTTTCGGCGGCGAGCCTGATCCTGGCGCATAATCACCCGTCCGGCGATCCGACGCCCAGCGAGGAGGATCTCGCGATCACGCGACGTCTCGTGGAGGCGGGCAGAATCCTGGGCATCGATATCCTCGACCACGTCGTGGTCGCGAAGGATGCGTACGCGAGCTTCAAGGAGCGAAAGCTGCTTCATGCCTAGAATCTCCTGCACGGGAGCGCTTCTTTTCGGGGCCGTGCTCCTTTCCGGGTGCGCGGGCGGACAAGGCGCGCGGCCGGCCCGCCCCGACGACTCGGCTTCGATCCCGGTGCTCCTCGCGGCAGGGGATTCCGCGAGCGCGCGAGGCGTTCCCGCGGAGGCGCGGGAGTCCTACGCGCGCGCGGCCGCCGCGGCCAAGCGGGCCCAGGTGCGCGATCTGGAGTTCCGCGCGGAGATGGGAGCCGGGCTCGCCTCGCTCCAGCTCGGAGAAGCCGAACCATCGCGGCGCGCCCTCACCCGGGCCGTGGAGCTCATGCCCGGAAGTGCCCGGGCGCATCTTGCGCTCGGGCGGCTCCACACGGCGACCCACCGGTATCTCGACGCCAAGACGGAGCTCCTGCGCGCCGCCGCGCTCGACACGGTGAGTGCCGAGCCCCTCTACGAGCTCGGACGCGCCTACGCGCAAGCGGGAGACGTGAAGCAGGCGGTCGAGGCGTTCACGAAGGCGCTCGCGCGCGATCCGAGCCACGCGGGCACGCAGACGGCTCTGGCTTCCTTGCTCGAGTCGCGCTACGCGGCCGCCGGGTTGCCCCAGGGATTCGTCGCGCTCCGGATGCATGCCACACTCTCGCGCGGGGAGCTCGGCGTCCTGCTCGCGGCCGAGCTGGGCGCGGATCCGGAACGGCCGGCCTGGCGCGCGGAGACCGCGCATCCGTCCGATTCCGAAGAAGCGCGCGGCCTCTGGGGAGAACGGTGGGTCCGTACCGCGATGGCCCGCGGGTGGATCGCTCCTTTTCCCGACGGCTCCTACCATTTCGGAGATCCGGTCACGCGCGGCGCGTTGGCACTCCAGCTTTTCGAGATCGGGGGCGCTTCGGCGCTCCCCGTCGACACCGGGTCGGATCCCTTTCCGGATCTCCCGCGCAGACATTACCTGGCCCGCGCGGCGCTCTCCGCGGCGGGTCTGGGGCTTCCGCTCCGGCAGGGGGGACGATTCGATCCATGGGCCTCCGTGACCGGCGCCGAGGCGCTCCAGGCCGTGAGAGGATTGGCCCGGAAGCTGGGCCTCCAGCCTGTAGTCTCAGAGGAACTTAGGTAGTTTTGTGTGGTAAAATAGAGATGTGACCCGCATCCGTGCCTCTGCCTCCACGCTGCTCTTTTGGGCCTCCCTAAGTGCAGCTCTGGCAGGTGGATCGGTCTCCCGCGCGGCGGTCCCATCCCCCTATTCCGTAAGGTCCTTCGCTCCCTTGACCCCCCGGTCGGTCCCCGCTCGAGGGGCAGGAGACGTCACCCCGCGCAATCCCGGGCCGAGCCAGGAATGGGTGTTCCGAAGCGCGGAGATGAATCAGGCCGGCGACACGACCTGGGTGTACCGCGACAGCCTCGAGACACGCTCGAGTCCTGGAAACGAAGGGGGCTACACCCACCAGGACGGCTCCTTCCAGCCCGCCGCCTGGCACATCGCTCCGACCTACGGATGCCAGGGAAACGCGTTCTGGTGCGGACGGATCGATTCGACCTGGGTCCTGGACGCGAACCGCTACGGCTACGACAACAATTGGTTTCAGACCCTCGAGAACTTCGTGAGCCTCACCGGCGCGGTGAGCCCGGTGAAGATCTCCTTCAAGCATCAGCTCAGCATCGAGCAGAACTTCGATTGGGCCAAGCTCGAGATCCTGGATCCGGACAACGGCTGGACCGAAGTTCATTCGTGGACGGGCGCGGTGCACGGGCCCGGGGGCGCGCCGTGCGACACCGCGACCGTGCAGATCCCGGATTCGATCATCGCCAAGGTCAACCCGGTGCACTTCCGTTTCGTATTCAAGAGCGACGTCCAGGGGTCCTCCTCGGACGGGCTCGTTCCGAACGCCGACGGCTGGTCGATCGACAACGTGACGGTGAAAGCGGGCGCGACCGATCTTCGATTCTTCGACGACTTCGAATTCGGACCGGGCACCTGGACGGTGTCCATCTTCCCGGCCGTCGGGGATTTCTGGCGGATCCACGCCAACGTTCAAGGGGAACAGGTCTGCACGGCCAATACCTCCAAGGTCTGGGACGTGACCAATCCGTCGACGGGGGCCCTGACGCCGCGCATGGACGACAAGCTCATCAGCCCTCCGGTCTTCGTGAACCGGTCGGATCAGGTGTTCGGCGCATGGGACGTCTACCGAAGCCTCCCGGTGAACGCCTGTTTCTACTACGCGGTCCGGATCCGAACCCGGAACGCGGGGCAGGCCTGGTCCCCTTGGACCCAGGTCGGCGGCCAGCTCTACTCGGGCAACGAGAAGGAGTGGCTGCGGCAGTCCATCCCACTTACCGGCTCCGCGGGGAAGGACTCCGTGCAGTTCATGATCGAGGTCGCGGACTACTCGCAGATCTACTGCGACGGGGTCTCCACGCCCGCGGGAACCTCGGTGTATTTCGACAACCTGGCGGTGGGTGTGGTCGGGTTGGCGCCGCCGACGATCACGGCGTCGGAAGAGGATCTCTTCCAGGACACGTTCCAGACGACCCCGTTCCGTTCGAACGACAATTTCAACACCCCGCGCGGAGACAGTGTCTCGGTGCGGCTTTCCGCGTCCCGGGGACTCAAGACGGCTTCGTTCTTCTACAGCCTGAACGGCGGCTCCTTCGTGAATCTCCCGCTCACGCCCTACGGCGCCGCCATTCCGACCGCGTACTCGGCGGACGTGCCGGCCGGCGCCTACGCGCGGGGCACGACGCTTCGCTACTACTTCGCGGTGACCGATTCCCTCAACGCTAACGTCACGCTTCCGTCCGATGCGCTCACGGCCTCGCACTATTTCAACGCGACCGTGCTGCCCGCGATCCAGAGCGCCTCCGGCACCTGCGCTGGCAACACGGCGAACGTGCTCTACGTGAACGCCTACGCGGGCGTGGACCCCAGCCCCTCGATGGACCAGTCGCTCACGGTGCTCGGTCTGCGCTACGACCGCTACGACGTGAACGCTCCCACGAGCTCCTTGGGCAACGCCATCGGGGGCGCTCCTCCGAACGACCCGCTCCGGTACTGGCCCGGGGTTCCCGTGGGCTCCCTCGGGGTCTATTCGGCGATCGTCTGGGACGTGGGAACGCGCTCCTCCCTCACGCTCTCCGCCGAGGACCAGCAGCTCACGAAGGCCTGGCTCAAGCTGCCGGGCGGAAACCGTGGGTTCGTCCTCGCCGGGGACAACGTGGCCTACGACATGGCCGTGAACGCTCAGGACATCGGAACCTTCCTGACGTGCACGATGGGAACGAGCTACATCCGCGACGTGTGGGAGAACATTCCGCAAGATTCGCTCTCTCCCGTCACGCAGGGAGCGGCGGGCACGCGCATCGCGTCCGAGCCCTTCACCCTGAACGGGCAGTGTCCCATCCTGAACCGCTTCGACGCGGTCACCGGCTCCTCGTGCGCCGGCCCGAAGGCGCGCCCCTGGATCCTCTACCCCAACGCGTTCGTGGCGGCGGTCGAGAATCAGGACTCCGTAGGCGTCGTGGCGGATTCGTCGCGCTCCGTCCTGGTGGGGTTCGGCCTGGCCTCGATCCAGAGCCAGACCCGGCGGAACCTGCTCCTCTACCGGACGCTCGTCGGAGAGTTCGAGGTTCCCGGCTGCTACGTCGCCACGGGCGTGGACGTCGTGTCGGGGCCGCGCCCGCCCCGGGCCCAGCTCTTCGATGCGGCGCCGAACCCGTTCAATCCACGCACGGCGATCCGGTTCACGCTCTCTCACCCCACGCGCGTCCGGCTCCTCGTGTTCAACGTGGCCGGAGCACGGGTGCGGAGCCTCGCGGACCGAACGATGCCGGCGGGGGAATATCGCCTCACCTGGGACGGTACCAACGATCGCGGGCAGGAGCTCGCGAGCGGGGCCTATTTCTACCGGCTCGAAGCGGACGGCGACGTCCAGGCGAAAAAGCTCATCCTCTTGCGGTAGCGGCTCTTTCGTACTACCATCCGGAACGTAGCAGACATCCTTCGGGGCGGGGTGAAAGTCCCCACCGGCGGTGAAAGCCCGCGAGCCTCAGGGTAATCCTGAGTGCAGATCCCGGTGAAATTCCGGAGCCGACAGTCATAGTCTGGATGGGAGAAGGATGGCACATTGGACGGATGCGACCGGCCTCTGGGCTGCGTGCGCCCCGCGGGTGTCTGCCTGTGGGGCATTTTTCATGAGCATTCGGACCACGACAGCATGGAAGGATGAACCGGGGCGCGCGCCTCTGCACGCCCTCTCCGAGGCCGAGGACCGGGCCATGGCGGCCGCGATCCGTCTGGCTCGCCGCGGCGTGGGCACCACGCACCCCAACCCCCGCGTCGGCGCCGTAGCGCTGCGCGGCGGGACCATCGTGGGGCGAGGCTTCCATGCGCGCGCCGGGGAGGCGCACGCCGAGGTGCGCGCGCTGGAGGAAGCGGGGGATCGCGCCCGCGGCCAGACCCTCGTTTCGACGCTCGAGCCGTGCGCGCACCAGGGACGAACCGCTCCCTGCGTCGCCGCGATCCGCGCCGCCGGGGTTCGCCGCGTCGTCATCGGAATGCGGGACCCGAATCCGCTCGTGAACGGACGCGGCGTCCAGGCACTCCGCGAGGCGGGGATCGAGGTGGTCGAGGACGTGCGCCGCGAGGAATGCCGGGAGCTCAATCCGGCCTACCTCAAGTTCATGGCGACCGGGCTTCCCTGGGCGATGCTGAAATCGATGGTCTCTCTCGACGGCCGCGTCGCGAGCGACGCCGGAGAATCGCGCGGCCTGGGCGGGGAGGCGGAGCAGAGGCTCTGTCACCGGCTCCGGGCGGAGCACGACGCCGTCCTGGTCGGCATCGGCACGGTGCTGCGTGACGATCCCGAGCTCACGGTGCGTCTCCGGACCGGAAGGAATCCCCTTCGCGTCGTGCTCGACTCGCGTCTCCGCATTCCGTCCGGCTCGCGGCTGGTCCGCTCGGCCGGAGAGGCGCCGCTCCTGATCGCGACCGTCTCGGAGGACCGCGAGGCGAGCCTTGCTCTGGACGGGCTCGGCGCGCGCGTGTGGCGCTTCGAGGCGGACGGCGCGGGAAGGGTGCCGCTTCGCGCGCTGTTTCGGCGGCTCGCCGAGGACGGAAGGCTCTCCCTTCTCGTGGAGGGGGGGCCCACCGTGCATACGGCGGTGCTTCGCGAAGGGCTGGCGGACCGCGTCGCGGTCGGGATCGCGCCCCGGATCCTCGGGGGAGCGAACGCCCCGGCCTGGACGCGGGACCTCGGGCGCGCGCGTCTCGACGAAGCGATCGGGGTGGAGTCGCTCGTGGTGCGCCGCGTGGGCCGGGATCTCTGGATCGAGGGGGCCCTGGCCCCGGGGCGCGATGTTTAGCGGCATCGTCGAGCGCGTGGGGCGCGTCGAAGCCATCGGGCGCGTCGCGCCGGACGGCGCTTCGGGGCGGGGACCCGAGGCGGCGAGGCTCACCATCCGCGCGGGCTTTCGCGAACCGCCCGCCCCGGGCGCGAGCGTCGCCGTGAACGGAGTCTGCCTCACGGTGGAACGGGCGCAGGCGGACGCGATCCATGCCACGGCCGTGCCGGAGACCTTGCGCAAGACCACGCTCGGGAAGCTCTCTCCGGGCGGCAGGGTCAACCTGGAGCGGGCGCTGAAAGTAGGAGACGAGATCGGCGGCCACTGGGTCTCGGGTCACGTGGACGCCGTCGCGAGGATCGCTTCGGTTCGCCGATCGGGAACGGACGTGCTCCTCTCGGTCGAGGTCCCGGCCTCGCTCGCTCCCTACGTGGCGGTGAAGGGATCGCTCGCGCTGGACGGCGTCAGTCTGACCGTCGCCGCATGGGAGGCCTCGCGGGCCGTGGTCGCCCTGGTGCCGTACACGCTCGAGCACACGATCGCATCGGAATACGAAGAGGGAACCGACGTGAATCTGGAGGTGGATTTGCTGGCCCGTTACCTGGAACGCCTCGCCGTGGCGCGCGGAATGCTCGCGCCGCCGTCCGGACTCGCCGCCGAGCGCGGCCGCCCATGAAGACCCTCGGAGCGTTCTCGAGCATCGACGAGGGTCTCCGGGCGATCCGCGCCGGGAGGATGGTGGTGGTCGTGGACGACGAGGACCGCGAGAATGAAGGGGACTTCGTGATGGCCGCGGAGAAAGCCTCGGCCGACGACGTCAACTTCATGGCGCGGGAAGGTCGCGGCCTGATCTGCGTCTCCATGCCGGGAAGTCGGCTCGAAGGGCTGGGCCTTTCCCTCATGGCCCCGGTGAACACCGCGCGGTACGCGACCCCCTTCACGGTCTCCGAGGATCTGGCGCGCCCCGGACACGTCTTTCCGCTCCGCGCCGCGGACGAGGGCGTGCTCAAGCGTCCCGGGCACACCGAAGCGGCCCTCGATCTGGTGCGGCTCGCGGGACTCAAGCCGGCGGGACTCCTGTGCGAGATCCTCGCTCCGGACGGAACGATGGCGAACGGCCGCGAGCTCGTGCGGCTCGCGAAGCGGCACAAGCTCGTCCTCGTCACGATCCGGGATCTGATTCGTTACCGTTATCTCCACGAGCGGCTCATCCGGCGCGTCGCGTCCTCGCGCCTCCCCACCCGGTTCGGCAGCTTCCGCGTGCTGGTGTACGAGAGTCTGGTCGACGGGCACCACCACGTCGCGCTCGTGAAAGGCTCGTCGGGGAAGGGCGCCAGGCTCGTGCGCGTGCATTCGCAGTGCCTGACGGGGGACGTGTTCGGCTCCCAGCGCTGCGACTGCGGAGAGCAGCTGGAGGCCGCGCTGGAGCGCATCGATCGCGAGGGCGCCGGGGCGTTCCTGTACCTGCGACAGGAAGGCCGCGGCATCGGGCTCGCCAACAAGCTCCGGGCCTACGAGCTGCAGGATCTGGGGCTCGACACGGTGGAGGCCAATCTGAAGCTGGGGTTCGCGCCCGACCTTCGCGATTACGGCGTGGCGGCGCAGATCCTCCGCGATCTCCGGTACGCGAAGGTCCGCCTCCTGACCAACAATCCACGCAAGATCCAGGCGCTCCGGGAATACGGGATCGACGTCGTGTCACGCGAGCCGCTGGAGATCGCGCCCAACGTCTCGAACGCGCGCTACCTCGCGACCAAGCGCGACCGGTTGGGGCATCTCTTGAAACATCCCCTCGCCGCCGGGGCCCACGCCCTACGTGGGAATGGAAAGCGGGGCGATCGCTCATGAACCGCGCGCGCGCTGCGCCTTCGAGCGCGTCGACAGAGGGGAGCGAGGCGCCGCGCGTGCTCGAGGGCACCCTCGAGGGCGCCGGACTCCGGATCGCGGTCGTTCTCTCGCGCTTCAACGAGCGCGTCGGGACCCGCCTCCTCGAAGGCGCGCTCTCGGCACTCCGTGGCCGCGGCGTGCGCGCGCGGGACGTGCTGGTCGTCAAGGTGCCCGGAGCGTTCGAGCTGCCGGCCGTGGCGAAGCGGCTCGCGGCCTCGCGACGCCACGACGCCATCGTCTGCCTGGGCGCGGTCGTGCGAGGGGAGACGCCCCATTTCGAGTACGTTGCCGGGGAAGCTTCGCGCGGTATCGCCGCCACCTCCTACGAGAGCGGCGTCCCCGTGCTGTTCGGGGTGCTCACCACGGACACTGAGGAGCAGGCGCTCGAGCGCGCCGGGGGGGCCCACGGGAACAAGGGCCGGGAGGCCGCGGAGGGCGCGATCGAGATGGCTCGCCTCGTACGCGCGCTCCGGAAGAGGACGCCGCGTTGAGCCGCAGGCGTCAGGCGCGCGAGCTCGCGTTCCGCGCGGCCTACCAGGCGGACGTGACCGGGGATCCGGTGGAGCACTGTTACCGGGAGATCCTCGAGGATCTGGAGGAGGCCGCGGATCCCGTGACCCGGGACTTCGCGGGCGCGCTCGTCTCCACGCTCGCGCTCCACCAGCCGGAGATCGACGCGGTCGTTTCGCGCATCGCCAAGAACTGGTCGCTCTCGCGCATGGCCGCCACGGATCGGTCGGTGATCCGCCTCGCCGCGGCGGAGCTTCTCTATCACTCCGAGGTGCCCGTGCGGGTTGCGCTTGACGAGGCGATCGAAATCGCGAAGAAATACGGCATGGAAACCTCCGGCGCCTTCGTGAACGGCATCCTGGACCGCCTCGCCCACGACGTGCGGCCCCCAGGATGAAGACGGCGCTCATCTCCGACGTACACGCCAACCTCGAAGCGCTGGAGGCGGTCCTCCAAGCCGTGGATCAACGCGGCGCGGACCGGATCCTGTGCCTGGGGGACGTGGTCGGCTACGGCGGAAGCCCCAACGAATGCCTGAATCTCATCCGGAAGCGGTGCCAGCTGGTGCTCCTGGGGAACCACGATTCGGCCGCGAGCGGCGGGCCCGAGATCTCGCGCTTCAATCCGAACGCGAAGGCGGCCGCGCTCTGGACCTCGAAGGTGCTCACGAGCCAGAACCGCGATTACCTGCGCGCGCTCACCCTGTCGCAGCGCCGCGAGCCGTACCTCTTCGTCCACGCCTCCCCCGCGGCGCCGCGGGACTGGGAGTACATCTTCGACCGGTTCGACGCGGAGCCTCAGTTCCAGTTCTTCACGGAGCGCGCCTGCTTCATCGGGCACACGCACCAGCCCGCGATCTTCGAGCGCACCGTGACCGGGTGTGAGTCGCTGCCTCCCACCACGCTCCGCTTCGATCCGCTCTACCGCTACATCGTGAACGTGGGCAGCGTCGGGCAGCCCCGGGACCATGATCCGCGCGCCTGCTTCGTCCTCCTCGAGGAGCCCGCCGCCTCGATCGATTTCGTGCGCGTGCCGTACGACATCGAGGCGGCGCAGGAGAAGATCCGCCTGCAGAACCTCCCGCCCGTCCTGGCCGCGCGGCTCGCCTCCGGGGAGTAATCCGTGCGTCAGTCCACCGAAGCTCACTGGACGCGCTTCTGGCGCGAGCGCGCCGAGATCGAGGACGTCTATTCCACCGAGGGGCGGGTCGTGGAGGAGATCCTGGCGGCGACCCCGGTCTCGGGGAAGCGCGTGCTCGAGGTGGGTGCGGGCTCCGGGCGCGACAGCGTCGCGCTCGCCGAGGCGGGAGCCGTCGCGGTGCTGCTCGACTATTCCATGGTTTCGCTCGAAGTCGCGCGCCGCGTCGCCGACGCCGCGGGACAGCGCGTGCACCTGGTCCGCGCCGACGCGCTCCGGATGCCGTTCCGGGACGGCGCCTTTCACGTGGTGTTCCATCAGGGGCTTCTCGAGCACTTCCGGGATCCCTTGCCGCTCCTTCGCGAGAACGTTCGCGCCCTGGGTCCGGAGGGCATCCTGCTCGTGGACGTGCCCCAGCGCTTTCATCTCTACACCGTGCTCAAGCATTTCCTCATCGCGGTGGGGAAGTGGTTCGCGGGCTGGGAGACGGAGTTCACGATCGGCGAGCTGGAAGGGCTCATGAGAAAGGCCGGCGTGACCGTGACGCGCCGCTACGGAAACTGGATGGTCCCCGGGCTCTTCTACCGCTCGCTCCGGGTGGCCCTGCTCCGGTCCCGCGTCGCGCGGCTGCCCCTCTACCCGCCGCCCCTGCCGGTGCTCTCCCGGCTCATGGCCCGGGCGCGCGCGCGGGTCCGCAAGAGCCGGATCGCCTTCTACACCTACTTCGTGATCGGCGCGCTCGGCCGAAAAGAGCGGGCGAATTCCTCGCGTTCCGTGGGTTCTATCGGGTGAAGCTCCTCGCCTTCAACTGGCGCGACCCCCGGCATCCCGAGGCCGGAGGCGCCGAGCTCCATCTCGCCGAGATCCTGACGCGCGCGGTGCGGGACGGCGACCAGGTGACCTGGCTCGCGGAGGCGTTCCCGGGCTCGAAGCCCGAGGAGGAAGTCCAGGGCATGCGCGTTCTGCGCGCGGGTTCGTGGTACAATGCGCATCTTGCTCTGGCCCAGCTGTATCGTCGAAAGCTTCGGGGAGAGCGATTTGATCTCGTCTTGGAAGACATCAACAAGGTTCCCTTCTTCACGCCCTGGTACGTCCGCGATCCCGTGCTCGCCGTGGTGCCGCATCTGTTCGGCTCCTCGGTGTTCCAGGAAGCCTCGCCCGTCCTCGGCGCCCTGGTACGGGCCCACGAGAGCTTGATTCCTTTCGTGTACCGCGGCGTCCCCTTTCTCGCCATCTCGGAGAGCACCCGGAACGAACTCGTGGGTCGCGGAATTCCGCGCGAGCGGATCGACGTCGTGCGCTGCGGACTGGATCAGAGCGCCTACACGGTCACGATTCCTCCCGAGACTCGCACGCAGCCGGTCGTGGTGTTCGTGGGGAGGCTCCGGAAATACAAGGGAGCGCAGCATCTGATCCGCGCGTTTCCGCGCGTGCTGAGCCGCGTCCCCGAGGCGCGGCTCCGGATCGTGGGGGACGGTCCCTACCGCGAGGCGCTCCAGACCCTCGCGCTCGCGCTCGGGATCGAGAGCCGGGTGGAATTCCTGGGCTCCCTGAGCCACCGGGAGAAAGTGGAGGCTCTGAACCAGGCGATGGTCGCGACCGCGCCCTCCCCCAAGGAGGGCTGGGGACTCACCGTGATCGAGGCGAATGCCTGCGGTACGCCGGTCGTCGCGAGCCGGAGTCCGGGGCTCGTCGAATCGGTCCGGGACCAGGAGACGGGCCTGCTCGTGCCGCACGGCGACACGCGCGCCCTCGCGGACGCCATCGTCTCCCTGATCGAGGACCGTCCGCGGCGGCTCCGGATGGCCGAGGCGGCCCTCCGCTGGGCGCGGGAGTTCACCTGGGAGCGCTGCTACGCGGAGAGCCGCGCCGTGATCGAGCGCGCGGCCCGAGCGGGCGCCGCATGAGCCGCGAGTCGGGGCCTGGAACGTTCGCGAAGCTGAAGATCCCGCTCATCGCGCTCAAGATCCTCCTGAGCGTGCTCCTCTTCGCCTACGTGATCGCGAAGGTCTCCCCGCGCAACGTATGGAGCACCATGCGCGCGGCGGATCCGGGGCTCCTGGTGCTCGCCGCGGGCCTGTTCCTCCTCTCGAGCCTCATCGGGAGCTGGCTCTGGGCGAGGCTGCTCCGGGCCCAGGGCGTGACGATTCCCTATCCCAAGGCGGCGTCCTATTATTTCGTCGGCCTCTTCTTCAACAATTTCCTGCCCTCGAACATCGGCGGCGACATCGCGCGGATCAGCGATGCGTCCAAGCACGCGGAGCGCGTGAGCTCGGTCTTTTCGGCGACCCTCATGGACCGGCTGATCGGCGTGGTGGCGATCGGATTCCTGGCCGTCATCGCCTCGATCGCGGCGCTCCACCGCGTGCACCTGCACGCCCTCTACGCGGCCACGTTCGTCGTGTTCCTCGTCGCGGCGGCTCTGTTCGCGAGCATCTTCCATCGAGGCGTCCTGGAAGCCTTCGAGCGTCCGTTTCGCGCGATCGGAGCCCGGAAGGCGGAGCGCGCGATCGGTCGGCTCATGGACGACCTGCATGGATTTCGGAATCAGCGAGGGGCGCTCGCCGCGGCCTACGTCGCGTCCACGCTGGTCCAGATCAGCCGCATCTACGTCCACGACCTCGTCGGGCTCGCGCTGGGGGTGCGTCTTTCGCTCACGTACTACTTCCTCTTCGTCCCGATCCTGGCGGCGCTCATCTCGCTTCCCATCTCGCTGAACGGAATCGGCGTGCGCGAGGGGGCCGCGGTGGTGCTGTTCCAGATGGCGGGACTGACGAGGGAGCAGGCCTTCAGCATTCCCTTCCTCACCTATGTGATCTCCGTCCTGATCAGTCTCCTGGGGGGGCTCATCTTCATCTCCCGGACGCCGCGGCGCGCGATCGGGAAGCGGATCGAGCGGCGGGCGTGAGCCAGGATCGCTGGCACAAGATCGCGGCGCTGTTCGCGTTCCTGGTCCCGCTCTTCGTGTACGTTCGGACGCTGACGCCGACCGTTCCGTTCTGGGACTCCGGCGAGTTCATCGCGACCTCCTACATCCTGGGATTGCCGCATCCTCCCGGCAACCCGGTGTACACGATTCTGGGAAGGATGATGAGCCTGATCCCGCTCGGAAGCGTGGCCTGGAAGGTGAATTTCATGAGCGCGCTCGCCTCCGCGCTCACCGCGCTCTTCACCTTCCTCATCACCGTGCGCTCCCTGCGCCGGTGGTGGCCCGAGGACAAGGGCCCGGTTCCCGCCCGCCGGCTCGCGTGCGAGATCGGGGGGCTGGTCGCGGCGTTCTTCATCGCGTTCTCGAATTCGTTCTGGGACAGCGCCATCGAAGCCGAGGTCTATTCGCTCTCCTCGTTCCTGCTCATCTTCACGGTCTGGCTGGCCTTCAACTGGTGGGATCATCTGGGAGAAACCGGGAACGACCGGCTCCTGGTGCTCATCGTCTACCTTCTTTCGATCTCCTCGGCCGTGCATCTCGGCACCGTGCTCGTGGCCCCCGGCCTTCTCGTGCTCTTCGCGATCGCGCGTCCGAACTATTTCAAGACGGGAAAGTTCTGGGCCTCGGCCGCGCTGCTCGGAGGGTTCGTCCTCTTCCTGTGGGTGAACGAATTCTCGGCCGACGTCGACGTGCCCGTGGCCCTCATCCTCACGCTGCTCGCCGCCCTCGTGGCGGTGTACGCGCTCAATCACAAGAAACTCGTGAAGCACAATCTCTTCACCTGGTGGATGATCGCCCTCCTGGTGGGCTTCACCGTCCAGCTCTTCCTGCTCGTGCGGAGCCAGCAGCATCCCAACGTGAACGAGGGGGCGCCGGAGACCTTCCACACTTGGAAGGACTACCTGCTGCGCAAGCAATACGGGCCCTCGAGCCCGTTCGAGCGCCGCGCGGATCTCTGGTACCAGATCAACCACATGTACCTGCGCTACGTCGGGCAGCAGTACACCCTGACGCGCGGGTTCGGCCCCTTCGGTCCCGATTCCTTCTGGGTCCTCGCGGTGAACTCGATTCCGTTCGTGCTCCTGGCGTTCGGAGCGTGGTGGAACTGGAAACGGGACAAGAAGACCTTCTGGTTCTTTCTGACGCAGAACGTCGTGATGGGGCCCGCGCTCATCTTCTACCTCAACTTCACCGATCACGAGGTGCGCGAGCGCGACTATTTCTTCACGAACTCCTACCACTTCCTCGCCATCTGGATGGGCATGGGCGCCGCGGGCGTTCTGGAGTGGATCGCGCGCGCTCTCGAGCCGGCGCGCGCCCGGGCGGTCGCGCCCGCGGCGGTTCCGGGCGAGGCGAACGGACGCCGGGTTCCCTCCGGCCTGGCCGCGACGTTCGGAGGGGAGCGCTCCGGGTTCTGGATCGCGGCCCTGGCGCTGACCGGGATCTCGCTCCTCCCGCTCAAGGACGGGTGGTAGTACGAGCACGACCGGTCCGGCTTCTACATCGCCCACGACTACGCGTACAACATGCTCGCGCCGCTCGCTCCGAACGCGATCGTGATCACCAACGGGGACAACGACACGTTCCCGCTCTGGTACATCCAGGAAGTGGAGAAGGTCCGGAAGGACGTGCGGGTGGTGAACCTGAGCCTCCTCAACACGCCCTGGTACATCAAGCAGCTGCGGGACCAGGAGCCCCGGGTGCCGTTCACGTTCACCGACGCCCAGCTCGATCAGATGCAGCCCTACCAGGACGAGAAGACCGGGAAGATCATCTGGGTGAAGGATCAGGCGATCGCCGACATGGTGAAGGTGAACGGCTGGAGGAAGCCCATCTACATGGCGGTCACGGTTCCGGAGCAGCTGGGCTTCGATCAGAACGAGGTCCTGGAAGGTCTGGTGTTTCGCATCAGCCCGAAGCCGGTCGGGGACCACGTGGTGGACGTGAACAAGACCCTGTACAACCTCTACCACGTGTTCCGCTACGGCGGGCTCCTGAACAAGAACCGGGACTACGATCGCTCCGTGTACAAGGACGACAATGCGTACAAGCTGGTGCAGAACTACAGCGCGGCCCACGTTCAGGCCGCCTACCAGCTCCAGCAGCAGGGGCGGTCGCAGGAAGCGCTGAACATCCTGCGCGACGCGGTCAAGATGACGCCCGATTTTCCCGGGCTCCTGGAATATCTGGGCAAGTCCTATCAGGATCTGGGGGACACGGCCGCCGCCGAGCGGGTCTTCGCGGAGGCGCAGAAGCGCTTCCCGACCTCCGCGGAGTTCTATTACCACCTCGGCACCATCCACTGGCAGCGGGGACACAAGCTCCGGAACCCGATGCTGATCGAGCAGGGGATCCAGGAGCTCCGGCGCGCGTGCTCCATCGACCAGCGTTATTTCGACTGGTTCGGCGCGCTCTTCAGCGCGCTCTGGCTGGAGGGGCGAAAGCAGGAGGGGGTGGACGTCCTCCGGACGTGGGCGCGCGCCCATCCCGAAGACCCGCAGGGGGCCGCGTGGCTCAAGGCGTACGAGGACTCGCTCCGCATCTCCGCCGCGCCACGAAGCGGCGCGGGAACACGCGCGGCCGGCGGAGTCCGCTAGGCAGCCGTGCGCGCGCTCGTCACGGGCGTCGCCGGCTTCCTGGGATCGACGCTCGCGGAGGCGCTCCGGGGGACGGGGTTCGACGTGCTGGGGGTGGACGCGTTCACGCCCAACTACGACGCCTCGGTGAAGCGCGCGAACCTCGAGCGCCTTCTGCGCGATCCCGGATTCCGGTTCGTCGAGGCGGACCTGCGCCGCGCCGACTTGAATCCCCTTCTCGAGGGCGTGACCCATGTGGCCCACCTGGCCGCGCTGCCGGGCGTGCGGTCGAGCTGGGGGGATTCCTTTCGGGAATACGCCGAGCACAACGTCCTGGCCACCCAGCGGGTGCTGGAGGCGTGCCGCGACCGGAATCTCGCCCGCGTCTCGGTCGCCTCCAGCTCCTCGGTGTACGGGTCCGCGGAGCGCGCTCCGACGCCGGAGGATGAGCCCCGAAGGCCGATTTCGCCCTACGGCGTGACGAAGCTCGCGACGGAGGCGCTGGTCCATGCCTACCGGAAGGAATACGGGCTTCCCGCGGTCGCGCTCCGGTACTTCACCGTGTACGGACCGCGCCAGCGCCCGGACATGGGCATCCACCGCTTCTTCGAGGCGGGCCGGCACGGGACGCCGGTGACGGTGTACGGGGACGGGGGGCAGACCCGCGACTTCACCTACGTCGAGGACGCGGTCCGGGCCACCGTGGCGAGCCTGACCCTTCCGGCGCCGGAATTCGCATACAATGTCGGCGGCGGACACCGCGTGGCGCTCCGCGAGCTGCTCGACCGCATCGAAGGGCTGGTGGGAAGGAAGCTCGAGCGGCGCCACGTGGAGCCGCAGCGCGGCGACCCTCGCGACACGTCGGCCGACATGAAGCTGGCGCGCCGTGATCTCGAGTTTCTGCCGCGCACCTCAATCGAACGGGGGCTCTTCCAGCAATGGGAATGGCAGCGGAAGACGTGATGGAGGGGCGGGCGGCGGTGCGCGCGGCGTCCGCCGCGCTGGACCT
>Ga0209056_10002739_pt1 | contig 18870 bp, 20 predicted proteins | sample GraSoiAngelo_114_FD_185876 | JGI IMG/M metagenome (GOLD analysis project Ga0209056, IMG submission 185876) | Grasslands soil microbial communities from the Angelo Coastal Reserve, California, USA - 14_0903_13_40cm (SPAdes) (version 2) | ecosystem: Environmental > Terrestrial > Soil > Grasslands...
CCCCGCCTCGCAAGCCCTTCCGCAGCCCCCGCCTTGCACTCGACGCGCGCGCCGCGACCGGCGCGTCGGCCACCCCACGCGGGTCGCGCCGGGGCGGGACGCCTTCGGCATCCGAGCTCGTCACTTCGGCCGGTCGAGACATCGTCTAGGCTCCCCTTTGGGTGTTATTGGAACCGCGAACAGGAGCCGTTGCAAACAGGGCGCCAGCCTGTATCCACTCGGATTACCGCACGACGCCCGTCACCGGCAGCACCTTGAGACACAAATAGAGGTTCGCCGGTGCCACGCCGACATTCGATGCTGTCGAGGCACGGGACCGATTGATCCTGAGCCCGGTCCGAGGCGGGGCTCCGCGTCTCGTCCGACTTCCCTGCTCGCTCACAGGAGAGGTTCTCGGCCAGCCTCCGGGCTCCCGCCGACGGCCGAGGAGCCACAGAGGGGAGTCATGGACCGCTGAACCTGCGCAGTCGCGTTCGGCTTGGACCGGGACGCCACTGACGCGTTCAGGTCGCCGCGCGTCGTTCCCCAGACGATTCGGCGGGGGCTTCCCGAGAGCCGGCCGTAGCCGCGTGCGGCGCGTCCGACCGCGCTCGGCTCACCTCGGCCACCCCTCGGCCCGGCGCCATCAGGGCCAGCCGCGCGACGTCGTCACTCAAGCCGGGCGCGTGCAACACCGATTACACCGCCCCTGTTGCCACCCCGTCGGCCACATCCGTCCGCCCTCATCGCGATACCAGGCCGATGCTTGACGCGACCGCCTGACCAAGACGATCCAGGTCGAACGGCTTGAAGAGGCAGTCCGTCGCGCCGAGTTCGAAGCCGAGGCGCGCGAGGGCCAGCTCCCGGTTCCCCGTCAGGATGATGACGCCGATCGTCGGCTCCTCCCGGTGAATGCGTCGCAGCACGTCGAGGGCGTCGGCACGAGCCAGTCCCATGTCGAGCAGAACTAGTTGGGGATGCCACTCTTGGATCGCGCCGAAGATGTCCTCGACGGCAGCATGGACCTGAACCACCTGGGAGCCGTCAAACGCCAGGTACTCGCTGAGCAACCGTCGACGTGAGGACTCATCGTCGACGACGAGGATCGTGATGCGCCCCTGTTGAGTGACGGCCGGCCGTACGGGCGCCGACGGGAGGAGTGCCGAGTCCTCAGGCGCCCCCGACGTCGAGGTCCGGGGGGCACCGAGCGGGATGGGAAGCTCGTCCTTGACCTCCAGGCCGACTCCGTAGTGGTGGCCGAGGTCTCGCACGACCGCGATGCAATGAAACTCCTCCGGGCTGCCGGGGCATATGGTGAGACCGCAGACATCGTTGAGGTCCAGAATTCCGGCCGGGAGCCGATCCAAGAGCACCCGCGCACCGTAAATGCTGGCGTCGACCGTCCGTCCGGCGATGAACGTGTTCTCCCGTACCCACAAGCGGACCGGCCACGCCACCGAATAGCGCTCCTGCCGTCGACGGTCCCCCACCAGGCCTCCCTCTGACGCGCTCGGCGCGCGCCCCGGCCGTTAGGATCAGCAAGAAGGGCGCCATCCGGCCTCGCCCGCGAAACGAGCGATGAATGTGGCATTCGCTTCCACGCGAGGGCACGCCCCATGTCACGGGGCCGAGCTGCGGACACGATTTGGCATGTCAGAGTGAGCGCCACTGTCAGGTTGACGTCGCGCGGTGAGACCCTTCGCTCCGTAAGTCGCGCTCGGCCAGAGCTTTTTTTGCTGGCACTGGGCTTGCTAAATGTCGACGAGCCCGGGCGGTCTCGCCCGGGTAGTCGAGAGGGATTGTGGCTGACGGGTCACCAACGCGGAACCCACAGAAGACGACCGGCACCACGGGTGGCGGCGCGGAGCGCCGGCGCGACCCGCGTCTGTCGGTCTCTTGGCTCGTCGAGGTCTGGCTCCACGACGACGTGTTTGCAACCGGCTGCGTCGTCGACGTGAGCACGCGGGGGCTCTGCGTGAAGACTTCGGACACGGCCGGAAACGTCATGCGGCCCGGCGAGTTCTGCCGCCTCAAGATCCACACGGATTCGGGCGTGTTCGCGTGCACCGGCGAGATCCGGAATATCGACCAGCGAGGCATCCAGTTCGAAGTGAAGGAAAGCTCGGCGCCCTGGCTGCCAACCGCGATTACACCGGGGGATCATCCGAGCGAAGCCTGATCGGGGGTAGTGCGCGGACCCCCTCTCTCACGTCAGCACCATCTGAGTTTGAATCGTAAGTGACAGTAGACGCCCGGCGGGGTCGGTGACCCGCGTCTGCCACACCATGGTGCGCCGTCCGCGATGCAGGGGCGTGGCCTCCGCCCGCACGATCCCGGAACGACCCGCGGCGAAGAAGTTCGTCTTGGACTCCACGGTCGTCGTGCTGGCGCCGGGCGGGAGATTCAACATCGTCGCCGCCGCGCCCACGGTGTCGGCGAACGCCATCAGGGTGCCGCCGTGGAGGCTCCCTCCGACGGTCGTCAGCTCCTCCCTATAGGGGAGCTCCGCGACGAGGCAGTCCGGACTCGCCTCGACGAACCGGATGCCCAGCAGCTCCGCGAGGGTTCCCCTGAAGCGTTCCGAGATGACGGCCGGATCGACGGTCATAGACCCCCTCCGTGCGTGACCCGGCCAGGAGAGAGCGTCACCGGCCGGGGCTCAATGACCTCGGCGGCGGTTGTTGCCGCTTCGGGCGGTGGCAAGTCCCCGCCTGGATCGGGCGCCCCCAGACGGGGGCGTCGGGCGTCGGCTCCGCCCTCACGGGGTGCGGCGCCGCCCAAGCAAGTCGACGGCGCCCTCCCGTCGACATCCTGTGACCGCGCAGACTATATCGTTGCGCCGCCTCTAACCGTCTGCCGCGCGGCGACGATCTCGTCTGGGATGGCGTCTCGGCCGGGAAACGCGCGTCCGGCTTTCCGGTACCAGTACCGCGCGTTGTCGAGATCGCCCTCCAGGGTGTGCACGATACCGTGGAGCCACGCGCCGAGTTCAGACTCGTCCCCTTGGACGATCTCGTGGGCTTGCTGCCACGTACCGGCCTCGAGCAGCTCAACCGCCCGGGCCAAAGCCTCCATCGGGCGACGACGATCGGGCATCGCCTTGATCATACCGCGGCCGAAGCGGCCGGTCCCGCGGAAGCGACACGAGCGCCGGCGCGGCGGCGAGCGCCCGGCCGACCTCGCGTTTTGGGCCGCGAGGCGAGGGAGGTTTTACAGTAGGTTCTGACTCCCCTCTCGTGCCGGGGGCTGAAAGAAGTTGGTCACCGCTGTCGCTCTTGTGGTGGGCGCGGTGAGGGACTCGTCGTGTGCTGGGCGCCCGCGGGTGGTCACACCTCGCCCGCGAGGCGACGGCCCCCGACCCAGCGGGTCCTGTACCAGCGTTCATCGAGGTTCGAAATCCTGACGCTGTCGCCCGTCCTGGTCGCGTGGATAAACAGACCACGGCCGATGTAGATCCCGTTGTGACGAAGGTGGTCGAAGAAGACGAGGTCGCCCGGCTCGAGCTGATCCCTCGAGACCGGCGTTCCGTACCGGTACTGCGCCGCGACGTTATGAGGAATCGCGATGCCCACCCTGGCGTGCACGTATTTGACGAATCCCGAGCAGTCGAAGCCCGCCGGGGTGAGGCCGCCCCACCGATAAGGAGAGCCCACGTACGTCAGCGCCATGCGGACGAGCGCGCTGTGAACCGACTCCGCAGTCTCGCGGGTCTTGATCGCGACGTCGACAGCGCCGGGCCGTGCGAGCGCGAGGGCCTTCAAAGACCCGTCCGGGGACCGCGCCGGGCCGGCAGGCCGCTCATCGACGCGCCGAGGGTTCGCAGCTCCGGGCGCAGCCACCGCGTTGTCCTGCGCGTCGATGAAAACGCCGGCGGCAGGCCGTTCGTCGCGGAGGCGATCGCCCTCCTCGCCGTCAGTCAGCGCGCTCGAGCAGCTCATCAGTGAACTCGAGCAGCTCATCAACGAGCGCGAGCAGCCGCAAGCGCCGAGCATGAGGCCCAGGATTATCGCGCAGCGAGTCCGGTCCGTCATGGCTCCCTGCCCCGGGTAGCCTCAGCGTCGTCTCCAGGCCCCTGGTCCTTGAACCCGCGCGGCGCCCTCGATGGCTTGTGGGGCGAGGGGGTCCTCGTGCCTGGCGCCGCCCCGTCTTGTCGGAACCCTTCGAGCGTGGACCACCGCCGTTCGTGGGCGGCGCCCCTCGCGATTGCGCCGGTTGAGGCTTGCAGACATCCTGCCGCGGGTCGCGGATGCATCTCCGCTGTCGTCCGATTCATTTTTTGGGCCAAGCCGCCGCCGCGAGAAAAGACGGGCACATACGGCGCCGCTGGAACGGCGCGCTGTCATTCTCCGACACCGATCCGACACAGAGGCGCGCCGCGGGCTCTGGGCGTGAAGGCACGGCCTTCGACCTGCGGGCCCGAGAACCGCGGGACCGCACGCGCGCCTCGGTCACGCCGCACCTTCGCCTGTGTTGATTCTTTCGCGGCGCGCCGGCCCTCGATAGGTGCGGCTGCCGCTGGGCCACGCCTCGGTCGGCGAGCCCGTCGACACCGACGGCACGTCGAGCCTGGGGGCCACGCGGCGGCCGGGAGTGGAGCTCGGCGCTACCTGAGGATCGCGACGCCGATCGGGGAAACCAGAGCCACGCGAGACGGCATGATCGAGTGCGGCGAGGCGGGCCCTCCCCGTCTCCGGTCACCCGCCGGCGTCAACTACGCCCCTGACATACGACTTACCCAATTACCGCGATCGTCCTGGCGTCCGTCGGTTCCATATGAAGATTGGATGAGCCGTCGGGGGACACGAACCGGCCCTTCGACGAGGCGAGGAGTCGGCCGGCGCAGCGGCTTGCGGCAGCCGGTTCAGACCGCGTGGCGGGCGCGCTTGAGCCGTCGGTACTCGAGCCCGGTGAGCACGATCACGATCGCGTCGAGGATGCTGAGGGCGATCATCTCGATCGAAGGATGCAGATAGTATCGGTACATCTGGTACACGATGAACAGCGTGAAGACCACGATCGCCATCGGGTACGCCAACAGCCGGCCGCGAAGCAGCGACGCGACGAGGAAGATCTTGATCACGCCGTGCGAGAGGAGATAGACGCCAGCGAACATCTGGGAACTAGCCGAGAAACGGCGCGCGCCCTGGACGAGGTAGCTGGCGACGGCGTCGTCTTGATCGCGGCCTAGTTCGCGCTGCGTGAGAGCGATAACGACCCGGCTGATGGTCTCGGGCTTGATGAAGAACAGGAGCAGGCCGCCGAAGATCTCAAGCGCGCCGTCGAGGCCCTTGAAAAAGATGCCGATCCTGAACGCGATGTGGACCAATGACTGTCGTCGGAGGATCTCGCGCACGCGCATGGTCGGCCGGCCGGCCCTAGGATAGACTAAATCGACGATCTACCGAGAGAGCCTGAAAGGACAACTGGGATGACCGCATTCAGCGAGAAGACGTCGCGCATCGCCGCCGTTGCCGAGCGCTTCGCCAAGGTCAACGGGGTTTGATCCGCATGAGCAGGGTCGCCACGACATCGGATTGATAGTAGCCTATGCCTACGCCGCGCAGTTTCTGCGGGCTTCCGAGCGTCTGGTGCTGATGGATGCTTTCCCGCCAGGCATCGGCAACTGTTGAGGACGTCTGGCGGATGCGCGACCGGTGGCACTTCCGCTTCTACGGCGGTCTGCCGCGGGCCCTGGTCAGGGTCACGAACGGCCCTACTTCGGGCACTTCTGGAACGACTTCGCGGCCAATCCAAAACGCTCCCCGAGGCCGATCGCCGCATCTATGCGCGGGCCCACGCTCAACCCGGAGCCGTTGGCGCCTGCTTCGAGCACGTCCGCAACTTCGAGCGTGACGCCCAGGGCTTCGCCCGGTTGGGCGTAGCGCGTCCCACCATGCCGGTGACGGTCCTGAAGGACGAAGGGGCCAGCGGCAACTGCCTCGTCGAGCAGTCAAGCAGGTGACACAGTGAATCGTCACGAGCAGTCCCTCCTACAAGTGGGAGTGACCCGCTACGCTCCTGACTCTCCCGATGAACTGCACCATGTCGATGGCGTCTTCCAGCGCTCGATGGCGGCGTGGATTTGGCGCAAGCCGCCAGTGCTCTCGGAGCGAGTCCCGGGTACCGGGATCACGCCCGAGCGCCGCCGCGGATAGCTGTCGAACGTCCGCGTGGGGACGGTCGGCAAAGGGACACGACCGTCCCCAGCGGGCGGCATCGGCGGCGACGAAATCCCGGTCGCCACGACCCCAGCCGCAAGTCGGGGTCGTACCCGAGAGGTGCCGGAGCCACTCGGCAATCCGGGACACCACCTCTGGAAGGCTTGCGGCGTTGTCGATCTCTTCTTGCGAGACGCCGACGAGCGAACGACAGTACGGCGACAGCGTCGGATTCAGTCGGGGCCGGACGAAGCAGGAGAACGAATGACTCGGCTTCTCCTCCCCGATCGCATAACGGGCGAGGCCGATCTCGACAAGTTCGGGCGGCCGGTTCGGATCAGACCACCAGGTCGGGAGGCTGTCCTCCCAGCAAGTGAACTCGCAGTCGATCAAGATGACCACTCTGAGCGCCAGAAACTCATCGAGGGCAAGGGTCCGAAGCTTCTCGGTTGTCATCTCAGACCGTCGGGAGCTCGAGCGGGAACTGGGCCCGGGCCTCGGCGTTCCACCGGGTGTAGAGGATGCCTGGGAGCAGAAGGGGGACGCGGAGCCAGGGAGCTGCCTGTCCTCAGAGTGGGCGTTCATAGCGGCAGTTTACCCCCTCGATCTGCCTGAGTTAAACGATGGGTCAGGGCTTTGGGGAGATCCCGCAAGGGCCCTCTGCGCCGCCCCGGGGCATCGGCGCGCAGTTCCAGACGAGAAACGGATCGCGTATTCTTCATGGTCGACCGGGTCTCTTCGTATGTCGCTCTGCGCTGCGGGTTCTCCGCTCTCCGCTCGCTGCGTAATCGACGCTTTGCGATGGAGCCGGTCACTCTCTCGTGACTAACGCGGCGAGAATCGCGCTACTGATGACGCGGACGGACCGATGAACAGGCTTTCGGGGGTTCCGGCGTGCCTCCCATGATGGCTGTCGCCTGCCGGCGCCTCGCGCAGGATCCCGTGATGCGAGGGCTCATCCGCCGCCACGGCCCGTGCGGACTTGCGCCTCATGGTCTCTCGCCGTATGAGGCGCTGACGCGCGCGGTCGCCCACCAGCAGCTCAACGGACGCGCCGCCCAAACCATCCTCGGTCGATTCGTCCGCCTCTTCCCGGACGGGCGATTTCCGCGGCCGGCCACCGTGCTGGCTGCGCGCGCGACGACCCTGCGCCGCGCCGGGTTCTCACGTGCCAAGGTGCGCGCTCTGAAGGATATCGCCCGCCATACGCTCAAGGGCGTCGTGCCGACGCGGCGCGCGTGCCGGCGACTCAGCGACGACGAGATGGTCAAACGGCTAACGCAAATCCGCGGCGTGGGGCGGTGGACCGTAGAAATGTTACTCATCTTCACGCTCGGACGGCTTGATGTGCTGCCCGTGGACGACTTCGGCGTCCGCGAGGGCTTCCGCATTGCGTACAGCCGGCGCACGCGGCCTACACCGAAGGTGTTGCGCGCGTATGGAGAGCGCTGGAAGCCGTACCGCTCGGTGGCAGCCTGGTACCTCTGGCGGGTGGCGAACGAAGCGCGACGGGTCGCCGACTAGGCCGACTCAGGGGCCTCGGCGCGGGAGCTGACGGGGCACGGACGCCTTCGCTGAAGACCTACCGAGGGCTGTCACGCTTCAGGTGGCGAGCTGGTATAGCGCGAGCCATCCGGCCGGCGACGTGAGCCGCTCGATGCGACCGCCAGAGCGAATCCCTGAGACGATTGACGTGAGCCACTCCCCGTGAGCCACTCCCCGTGAGCCACTCCCCGTGAGCCACTCCCCTTGACATGGCCCCTCCCCTCTGCCAACCTGCACGCGCTGCTTCGACGTCAGGAGTGTCACGACGGCAAGTCTCTGGCTGCGCGGTCGGTCTACTCATAAGCGTCCTCAACGAAAGGCAGCTCAGACACGCCACGTCAGTTCTGGCGACTCTCGCAAATCAGAACAGCGCTATCGTCTCCTCTTCCAGCTCAATCCGGCCGGGATGTTCCAGAGTCGTCGAGGCGGGCCGATATTAGAGCGCAACGACGCCTTCGTCCGCCTCCTTGGCTTCTCGTCACGGGCAGAAGTGCCCTCGCACAATCTGCGAGAGTTCTACGCCAATCCCGAGGAGCACGATGAATTGATGGCGCGCCTCAGGCCGGGAGGGGTCATGACCAACCAGAAGTTGCCGTGGCGCCGACACGATGGCGCACCGTTGTCAGTCTTGCTGAACCTCCGACAGGATGAAGGTGAAGTCCTTGAGGGGCTCGTGATTGATATGCCCAGCAGCGGGCTCACCGGTAGGAGGAACTCCTCGTGAGGATTCGCGACCTAAAGCGCACACCCGGCGAGTCCGGCCGTGGCTTGTAGGAGGCCGGCGATGACTGTGCGCTCGGCGATGTGGGCGTCCTCGAATCCGTCACGCGGCGGGTAACCGCCTCGAACACCTCTCACGCGTAAAGGAGGTCTTCGATGAAATGGAAGCCACTCTCTGTGTCGGCGTTGGCCCTGGTGTTCCTGGCCGCCTCGGGGCTGTGTGCCCAGGCGAGCGTCCAGTTCACGGATGCCAGTATTCAGGGCTCCTTTGGCTTCGCCTTCAACGGTACCTTCGTTGACGGGTCCGCAACTGCGGCGGTCGGCTCGCTCCAAGCGGACGGTCGCGGACATGCCGCCGGCGACCGCACTCTGGTCGTGGGACCCGGAGCGTTTTCGCGTCTGTGCGGGGGGTCCGCGACCACCGCGTGCCATCTGGCGCAAACCTTTGAGTGCACTTACGCCGTGAACAGTGATGGCACCGGCACTGCGCGATGTAATGTTTCTTCTCCTTTTGGCACTACGCAGGAGACGTTGGCCTTCGTGATCGACAGACTGGGCCAAGAATTCCAGTTGATCGGAACCGATCCCCAGGCGGTCGTACGGGGCGTTGCTGTGAAGCAGACGTTGCCGTGATACGGCGGCTCGTCGTCCCACGGGTGTCCGGGCCGCGGAAGACACACGGCAGTGACCGATGGTGGCGCCGTGGCCGAGGAAGTCCTAGAGCGGGGCGCGATGGTTAACGACCTATCACGACGTTGTTCTTCCGGTCGGGGCCGCCGTGGCCGGTGCGGATCCCGCTCGAGGCCGGCACTCCGTCGAGATGGGTGTGGAGCGCTGGGCGAGCCTCTTGGCCGACTCGCTGCGGCTGGCGGCCGGTGCCTCGCAATCTCTCGCGCAAGTAGGCCCTCCGCTCACGCCGGGCTCCGACAGCCCCCGAGGCCGAGAGCGCAGGCGGTGGGCCCCACCGCGCCGCTCAGGGTAAACGACGGGCGCGCCGCCGACCGTCTTCTCCTCGTTACGGGTCAGGAATTCGGGCTGGCGGACAGGCGAAGCAGGAGGTGGGCCGTGATTCTCCCCGCCTCCAGACAGAGGTCGACAAGGAGGACGATATGATCCGAAGACGAGTGGTTCTCGCCAGCGCCCTGCTGCTGCTCGCAGTCGGCGTCGCGCCACCCGCCTCCGCCGTGGCGCAGGACGGGTCGGTTCTGACGGCCGGCGCCCACGTGTATGAGCTCACCGAGAGCGCAAGATTCATTCTTCGAGGTCGGCGCCCCAGTGAAACCTCGACGTCCGAGTTCATGGGATTCGTAGACCCAGGCACGCCGCCGTGTCCGGAGATATTTGCGGCGCCGGTCCCCGTCCTCCCGCCGGATGGCAACGGCAACCCTCAGCGCAAGTGCGTGGTGAATATGACGGCCATGGATCGGATCAGCCTCGTCACGGGCCACGGCCCGATCAGCGGGCGATTCACCGTCGTGACCGCCGACGTGATCAATCCCGCTCAGGTCGACGCTCCTGAGACCGTCGTAATGCAGGGCACCTTCCTTGGGCAGATCGACTTCTCGCCCGCGCTCCAGAGTCCCCCGCTCCCGTATGGCACCGTCACCGGGCATCTCCAGTCGGACGAGGGTGAGCGCGTCGAGTTTTTTGGTGTCTTCCTGCTCCCTTTCGAGGTCGCCGGGGTCGATGTCTATCTCGCGTATACGCTGCTGAGCCCCGACCTGCAGGTTCTGCTGAGCGGCACCGTCGTGCCGGTACAGCCGTACGAGCGGGCGCTCCAATATCCGACCGCTCGCTTCGATCTCTACTTCCTCCCGTAGGACGTCGGCACGAATCCACCGGCCGCCGTTCGCGAGGCGGCCGGTTCTTTTTTCGTTCGCCGGACCGGGCGCTCTCCCGCCGACCCGTATCGGTTCGTCGGGACATCGAGACCGTTGTCAATCTACTTTTCTGGGGACTTCCCTCTTTCCTTCCGGCCCTGCCGCCCCGAGTCGATCGTATGGCGGATCCCCCAACGGACGAGCCGACTTCGCTCCGCCCCTTCCAGGAGCGCCGCGAGGTCGTCGTAGATCGTGGGGTCGGCGAGCAATGCGCCGAGTGTCCCCTCCCCGCGCGCCAGCTTTCCGGTGATCTCCTCGAGGTTCTGGGACAGCTTCTGCAGGTGCTCCACCAGGCGCTTCGAGTCGGGATCGAAGAGCAGCGTGGGAATCGCGCCGTCGGAGTGCCGAATGGCGTCGAGCAGGGCTTGCGTCGCCTGGAGCGTCTGCGAGACCTTCGGCAGCAACCGGCTGCCCTCGGGGTCGTAGACCAGCGCGTGCGCCAAACCTGGCCCTCGCCTCACGTCCGCAGCCAGAGCCTCGAACGCCTCGACCGTCCGCGCCGCGTGCTGCAGAAGCTGGCGACTGGCCGGGTCCCGCAACAGCCAGGCTGCCGCCCCCTCGCCTTGCTCCAGCGAGGCGGTCACCGCGCGAACGGACCCCAGCGTCTCGGCCAGCAGGCGCTTGCTCTCTGGATCGTTGATCAGCCACGGCAGCGCCCCGTCCCCCCGCGCGAGCGCGGCGGTGAGGCCTTCGGCGTTCCCGAGGAGCCGCCGCCCCTGGCCGACGAGCGCCGCCACGTCGATCGGGTCCTCGGCGGGTAACGTCGCGCCGTCCCCGACCTGAGGCTCCGCCGGGCTGCCGACGCTGACCTCCACGAACTTGTCGCCCATGAACCCCATCGTCTCCAGCCGGGCGCGCGAGTCCCGGCGGACGTTTTCGATAGCGTCCCCCGCCACATTGAACTCCACGAGGACCTTCTGCCCCGGCGGGCTCAGCAGACGGATCCCCGTCACGCGGCCCACGGCCACGCCCGCCAGCTGCACCGTTGCCCCCTCGTGCAGGCCGACGACGCTGGTGAAGCCGGTCCGGAGCGGATGCTGGACGGCGAAATACCGGCCCCGCTGGCCGAGGAGGAAGATCGACCCGGCGAACAGGAGCAGCCCGAGACACACGAATACTCCTACCGCCACCTTGACCCCGCTCCGCGGTTCCATGAGAGACCTCCCCGGGCCCGGTTGGACGTCGCGCCCTAGCGACGGGTGCCCGCCAAGAACTGCTGCACTTCCGGTCGGGGCGACCGGCGAAAGGCGTCGGGCGGCGAGACTTCGACCATCCGCCCCTCGTCGAGGAAAGCGATGAAGTCCGAGATCGCGAAGGCGCACTCCACGTCGTGGGTCACTACCACCGAGGTTTCACAAAGATCCCGGTGCAGCTCGGCGATCAGCTCCCCGATCAGCCGGGCGTTGCTCGGATCCAACCCCGCGGTGGGCTCGTCGAACAGGAGGAACTCGGGCCAGAGCACGAGCGCCCTGGCGATCCCCACCCGCTTTTTCATTCCGCCGCTCAGCTCGGCCGGATACCGCTCCTCGATCCCCGGCAGCCCCACCCGCGCCAGCACCTCTGCCACCCTCTCCCGCACCGCCGCCGGGCCGGTCTGCGTATGGACGCGGAGGGGAAACGCGATGTTCTCGCCGACGGTGAGCGAGTCGAACAGCGCCGCGCCTTGAAAAACCACCCCCATTCGCCGCCGGAGCGGCAACATCTCTTGCTCGCTCAGGGGCACCTCGTCCTGCCCGAACAGGACGATCCGGCCCTGGTCCGGCTTGATGAGACCCGCGATCAGCCGGAGCAACGTGCTCTTGCCGGTCCCGCTCCCGCCGAAGACGCTAACGGTCTGGCATCCCTTGAGGCTGAAGTCGACCCCCCGCAAGACGTCGCGCCCCTTGAAGCGCTTGGAGACCCCTTCGAGCCTCAGGACCTCGGGATGGCCACCGCCGAGCCCGGGCGTCGTCCCCGTGATCGCCGTTCCCGTCACCGTCTCCGCCATCGGTCCCCCCCTACACGACGAAAAAGAGCTGCGTCAGGAGAAAGTCGGCGATCAGCACGGCGCTGCCGATGGCGACGACCGTCGCCGTCGTCGCGTGCCCCAACTCCGTGCTCCCGCCGGTGAAAGTCAACCCCTTGTAGCACCCGGCCAGCGTCACGAGGAATCCGAACGCCACCGATTTCCCCACCCCGCTCAGGTAGTCGCGAAACGTCGTCAGATCGAGGACGGTGTTCCAGAAGAGCCGGGAATCGATGTGGAGCTGGAAGACCGCGATCACGAGGCCGCCCAGGACTCCGACGACGTTCGCGACGATCGTCAGGAGCGGAAAAACGAGGAGGCCCGCCAGCAGCCGCGGGACGACCAGAAACTTCACGGCGCTCACCCCGATCGCCCGCAGCGCGTCGACCTGCTCCGTCACCGTCATCGCGCCGAGCTCAGCCGTGATACCGGCCCCCACCCGGCCCCCGACGAGCAACGCCGTCATCACGGGCGCGGCCTCCCGGACGATCGAGCGGGCCACGGTCGGCCCGATGTACAGGGTCGCGCCAAAGCGCTCGAGCTCGTGGGCCCCCTGCAGGGCGACCACCATCCCCGCGAAGAGACCGGCGACCACGGTCAGGAGGAGCGAGCTCACGCCCATACTCTGGATCTGTGCCACCACGAGGTTGCTCCCGTAGGGCGGGATCAAGCCCTCCCAAATCGCCTGGGCGGCCAGCAAGGCGACCTCCCCGATAGACCTGAAGAAGGCTCTCATGTCATGGGGCCTATCATGCTGAAATCTAGGATCTGAGCCTCCTGGCATGGCCAGTCGGGTCACTCAGCACACGACAGCGAACCTGGAAGGGCCGCCAGCGTCGCGCCGACACGGCCACTACCTCCTCTGCCTGACCGAGACGCCCTCAGCGGCTTGCGTCGACCGAACTTCTGGGTCGTTGAGACGAGCGTGATCCCACGCCGCCCTGGCCCAGCATGGCGATGGTCTCGCCCCTGCCCCGAGCGCACTAGGCAGTTTTCTGCCCAAGGCATCGAGCTCACGATTGTACACGGGGCCCGAGGCGTGAGCCCGCGGCAGTTCCTGATCCGGCGCCGGATCGAGGCGGCCGAGCAGCTGCTGGCCGACCAGGGACCGCCCAGCGGCGAGGTGGCGCTCGCGGGGGGCTTCGGCAGCCAGAGCCAATCCCGGCGAGTCGCGGGCGTCACGAACGGCGGCATCGGCGAGCCGTGTGGGCAGATCCGTGCTCTCGTCGCCGTCGTCTCAAACCATAAGCGGGGTGAGGGAATGCCGAGCGACTGGTAATCATCCGAGGGCACGTGGGCCAGGGAGCAACGGACTGATCGATGCGGATCCGCTTACCTCACAGTCGACCCTGGCGCCGTCACTGTTAGTCAGCCTATTCATACGGCGTCCTGACGGCCATCCTCCGCCCGGCGCCCGGTAGAGGTAAAGCTGCAGGACCGCGACCTGCTCGTCGCGCTTGAGAGCGGCGAGCTGCAGCTGGCTGTCGAACAGGCGCGTCTCGGCGTCCAGCACTTGAAGGTCGCCATCGCGCCAGCGTCTTGCCACCCCGTGGTGGCGGTCCGGGAGCGGCGCGCCAAGGGCGAGCGCTGGCGCCACATCGGCCGCGCGCCCCGAATCCCTACCTCTAATGTTCGGCGGTATGCCAAAATCCGCCTCGGGGATTGAGGCACGCCTCGCCGCTGCTTCGGCGCCCGGCTGGCTGCTCGGGGAACGATCTGCTGCCGAGACTCAAGGCGGGCGGGGGCCGGCTCGGGCGCCCCCCGGCGAGATGAAGGCCGAGGGAATCGACCGGCGGCGCCCGACTTGCAACCTGGAGGCGCATCGATGACGGAACGCATGGACTGGAACCGGCTGGCCGAGGCGGCGCTCGCGGGAGACGCGATCTCGCCGGAAGAAGCGCGGGCCGTGCTGGCGGCACCGGAGGACGAACTGCTCCCGCTCCTCGCGGCTGCGGCCCGGGTGCGGCGGGCTCACTTCGGCACCACCGTCAAGCTCAACTTCCTCCTGAACATCAAGAGCGGCCTCTGCCCGGAGGACTGCCACTACTGCTCGCAATCGGCCGTCTCGACGGCCGGCATCGCGCGGCACCCGATCCTGCCGCTCCCCGACATCCTGGCCGCCGCCGACCGGGCCGTCCGGGTCAAGGCCGCGCGCTTCTGCGTCGTGGCCAGCGGTCGCGGCCCGAGCGATCGCGAGGTCGACGCGCTCGCCGAGAGCGTGCGGGCGGTGCGCGCCGCCCACCCCGACCTCGAGGTCTGCGCCTGCCTCGGGTTGCTCAAGGACCACCAAGCCGAGCGGCTGCGGGAGGCGGGCGTGTTCGCCTACAACCACAACCTGAACACGAGCGAGCGGTTCTACGCCGAGATCTGCGGGACGCACACGTTCCAGGACCGGGTCGCCACCATCGAACGGGCCAAGGCGGTCGGGCTCTCGCCGTGCGCGGGGGCGCTGTTTGGGATGGGTGAGGGCCCCGAGGACGTCATCGCGCTCGCCTACCGGCTTCGCGATCTGGGCATAGACTCGATCCCGATCAACTTCCTGATCCCGATCCCCGGCACCCCGCTCGCGGGGCGGCTGGCGCTTGGGCCGCGGGAGTGCCTGAAGATCCTCTGCCTCTTCCGCCTGCTCAACCCGGCGACCGAAATCCGCATCGCCGGCGGGCGCGAGGTCCAGCTGGGGTGGCTCCAGCCGCTCGGCCTCTACGTCGCCAACTCGATCTTCGTCGGCGACTACCTGACGACGAAGGGACAGTCTCCCCAGGCGGACTTCGCCATGATCCGCGACCTCGGCTTCTCGATCCTCGGCGACGGCGGCGCCGACCCGGCCGCGCCGCCGGCCTGGGCCGCCCGCGGGCTCGGCGAGGGGGATGCCGGCCGCGTCACCACGCGGCCCAACGCGTGAGCGGCTCGGGTGGCGGGGCGCGGCGAGAGCGCTGCGCCTGAAGAGGGTAGACTACCCGCCGGAGGGACGAGTCCTTCGGGGAAAGCGGAGACCGAGATCACGAACCGGACTTACGAGAGGCGGCCGACGAACACATGAGAGATTGCGTCGCGCTGTCGGGGATTGGGCTGGTATCCTCCCTCGTCGTCCTGACGGTGGCGGTTCTGCTGCTGGGCCGGCAGCCGCAGCCTGCTGCCGCGCCGGGCGTCGTCTCTGCCTTGCCGGTGGTCAATGCCGCGCTCAACGCGACCAGCGCTGCGCTGCTCCTTGTCGGATACTGCTTCATCCGACAACGAAAGGTGACGGCGCACTTGACCTGTATGTTGACGGCCTTTGGCGTTTCCGGCCTCTTTCTCGTCTCGTATGTCATCTACCACTACCATTCAGGCTCGAAGCCCTTCGGGGACCGCGGGTGGATTCGACTAGTTTATTACCCTCTGCTCATCTCGCACCTGACCCTCGCGGTACTGATCATCCCGTTGGCCTTGGCAACGATCTATCGCGCCTGGTCTGGGCAGTTTGCACGCCATAGGCGACTCGCTCGCTTAACGCTTCCGCTTTGGCTCTACGTCTCGGTGACCGGGGTCCTTGTCTATTGGATGCTGTATCACCTCGCGCTCCGGCCGTGACACCCTCCGACTTCATCCGGGTGCCCCGAGGGGAGGTCGGGGTCCATCCGGCCGTGACCCTCGCATTTCTGCGGCGCTTCGCCGCCGGCGGGTTCACGCGGTGGCAGATTGGGGGGGTTGCGTCGCAGCATAACCATCTGGTCAGTTCCTTCACCGCCTATCTCGACGCGATCGCGGGTCGGACGCCCGACGCGAAGGTGCGGCACCCGCTTATCCCGCTTGTCGAGACGACATGACGTAGGCTCAGAACAAGCTCGTGCGACGCTTCGCGGGGAGGTGAAGCAACCTCCCCGTGTCGAGGAGAAGATTCCGATGGCGGAGTACATCCCTAGCCCCAGGGAGTGGGTACGCGACCAGGTAGAACTCTACGAGCGCAGTGGCGGGACCCAAGGCACCACGCTCCGCGACACCGGGCTGCCGGTGATCATCGTCACCCATACCGGCAACAAAACCGGCGCGATTCGCAAAACCCCGTTGATGCGCGTCAGGGATGGCGCCAACTACGTCCTCGTCGGCTCGCTTGGAGGAGCGCCGACAAACCCGGTGTGGGTGTACAACCTCCGCGTCAATCCGGCCATCGAGATCCGCGATCACACCGTCGTACAGCCGATGCGAGTTCGTGAAGTCGCGGACCAAGCTGAGCGGGCACGGCTCTGGGGTCTCGCCGTCTCGGCGTATCCGCCGTACGCGGACTACCAGATGCGGACCACACGGCGGATCCCGATCTTCCTCGCAGAGCCCGAGGCTCCCCGAAAGGCGAGTCGCTAGTCGCTCGGGGAAGCGACTGATCGCGCGTATTCGGCGTCGACCGTATCGGCGGCAACGGCCCCAAGATGCGACCTGGACCTCCACGTAGCCTTGGCAAAGGGCTTTAGATAGAACCTGCCGGATGGAACCAGGTTGCACGCTGTTGGTGGAAAGCGGGGACGAGTACCGCAATGCCCAGAGGGTGGAGAGGCCCAGCGGGGCCCTCGCAAAAGGAGTTCGGTCGGGAAGACTCTAGTCGGCGCTAATTCCCGATTAACAATTACCGGAATTTCCGGCTCTAACTGATTTTCGACAGTTTTCGCAGATGCGGTGATGTCGTCGTCTGCGATGCCGTGCGGTTACGGAGCATGAAACCGACTGTGGTCTGAAATGTAGTGCCACGCGTCCTCATCAGCGCATTTCTTTCTTGTTCCCGGAGCAAGACTTGCCGATGATGGCGACGTGTTCGTGCGCGTGAAGCGTAGTGGCACTGGCCCGCACACGCGCGAGTATCTTCAGATCGTCGAATCCCGTCGCGACGGCCGCCGCGTCCGCCAACACGTGATCGCCACGCTGGGCCGGCGCGATCAGCTCGTCGCGGACGGCACGCTCGACCACCTCCTCCAGTCGCTCGCCCGGTTCAGCGAACGCCTGCGCGTCGTGGAGCGGGTGCGGGCGGCGAGCGTGCAGGCAGTGACCACCCGGGCCTGGGGGCCGGCGCTCGTGTTCGGCCGGCTCTGGGAGAGCCAAGGGCTGCCCGCGGTGCTCCGGGCCCACGCGGGCCAGCGTCGCTTCGAGTTCGACGTCGAGCGGAGTTGCTTCGCCCTTGCCCTGCAGCGGCTGTGTGCGCCGGGCAGCGATCTCCAGGGCGCGGCGTGGGTGCGCACGGTCGAATGCCCGGGCTTCGGGGCGCTCGACCTGCAGCATCTGTACCGCACCGTCGGCTGGCTGGCTCAGGTGCGGGCCGAGCTGGAGACCGATCTGTTTTGGCGGGATCGCGATTTGTTCTCGGACTCGCTCGACTTGGTGTTCATCGACACGACCAGCACGTACCTCTACCGACCGGAGGAGACCCCCCTGCGCCGGCGGGGGTACTCGCGGGACCGGCGGCCGGATCTGCCCCAGGTGGTCCTGTGCGTGGCGGTGGATCGCCACGGCTGGCCGGTCGCCTGGGACATCCTGCCTGGGAACACGGCCGACATCCCCGCCTTCGTGGCCATGCTCACGACCCTCCGCGCGCGCTTTCGCCTCGGCCGGGTCGTCGTCGTGGCGGATCGCGGGATGGTCAGCGCGCAGACGCTCGCGCTCCTGGAGGGGCACGCGACCGCGCCCTTCGACTTCATCGTGGGCGGCAAGCTGCGGAAGCAGGCCGAGGTCAGCGAGGAGGTCCTGGCTCGGGCCGGGCGCTACCGACCGGTCGCCGAGAACCTGGAGGTGAAGGAGGTCGTCGTCGAGGGCCGGCGGTACGTCGTGTGTCGCAACCCGCTCGAGGCGAAGAAGGACGCGGCCGCCCGGGCCCGGATCGTGGCCAAGCTCGAAGCCGCCCTCGCGCAGGGACCCAAGGCGATCCTCGGCAACCGAGGCTTCGCGCGCTTCGTGCGGGTGGACAAGGGCGCGGTGACCCTCGATCGGGCGGCGATCGAGCGCGATGCGCGGCTGGACGGCAAGTTCGTGCTGCGCACCAGCACGGCGCTGGACGCGGCCGACGTCGCGCGGGCGTACAAGAGCTTGTGGCGCGTCGAGCGGACGTTCCGTGAGACCAAGAGCACGCTCGAGGTGCGGCCCGTCTTCCATCATCGCGACGACACCACGGTGGGCCACATCGTGGGCTGCTTCCTGGCCCTGCGCCTGGAAGTCGACCTGCAGCGCCGGCTCGACGAGCGCGGGGTCGAGGTGGCCTGGCCGGATCTGATGCGAGATCTCGCCGAAGTCAAAGCCGTAGAGATCGTACTTGACGGCCAGCGCTACCGGCTCCGGACGGATCTTCAGGGCAGCGCGTTCGAGGCCTTCGCGGCCGCCGGCGTGCGCCCGCCTTCGGTGGTGACCCCGCTCGCGACGGCCTCCCCGCCGCCTCCCACCGGGGAGGTCGCCGTGTAGTGCCAAAGTCCCGCTCGCGTCCGCCAACTGCGTGGAATCATGAGACTCGTCAGAAGCGACTGTCGAAAATCAGTCAGAAACTCGTCGCCTACGGCGTCTCCTGCAGCGAGCCACTTTTCGAGGTCGTCTAAGACGCTTTGGGTGCGCTGAGGGGAATCTGGAAATGTCG